>Ga0256841_1001328_pt1 | contig 21802 bp, 16 predicted proteins | sample 356308metaG_FD_185971 | JGI IMG/M metagenome (GOLD analysis project Ga0256841, IMG submission 185971) | Hydrothermal vent microbial communities from Mid Atlantic Ridge, Atlantic Ocean - 356-308 | ecosystem: Environmental > Aquatic > Marine > Hydrothermal vents | place: Atlantic Ocean: Mid... | reverse complement strand
GGATTAAGCGTGTTGCCTCTACTTCGGTTCAGGGTATCTCACAGGTAACCGCAGAATTTAATTGGGGGACAACCGTTCGCGATGCAAGACAGCTTGTTCAAGCAAGACTATCGCGGCTTTCGGGATTGCTTCCAACCGGTGTAGCTCCGCGTCTTGAAAATATCGGAATAACCCTTCAGGAAGTTTGCAGTTATGTAATCTATGGCGGTACGGATTTAGTTATGCTTCGGAACATTGTTCGCCACGACCTAACCGGGCGATTGATGGGGGTTGAGGGGGTTTCCTCAGTGGAAGTGCTTGGCGGCGATAAGCGTGCCTTTTATGTGGAAATCAAACCTGCGGTGCTGATTCGACTTAACCTCGAAATTGGGGCTATCGTATCAATTCTAAGAAAGCATAACATATCGGCGGTGGTAGGATACTATGATAAATCGGGAAAGGAATATCTAATCCGCGCGGATGCGCGCCTGAAAACGCTCGATGATATCCGTTCTTTGCCCATTCGTAAAGATGGGGCGAAGTCGATTTTGCTTGGCGAGGTGGCTCGGGTTTATGAAGGACGAACACCGAGACATTATACGGTTAAAGGTGATAGAGTCCCCGCGGTGGCGATGATAATCCGCAAACAACCGGGGACAAGCACGATCCGCGTCACGGACGGAGTTGAAAAGGAATTATCGAATCTCAAAAATATTCTACCGCCGGGAACCACTGTAAAAAAATTCTACGATCAATCTGAGATTATAAAGGAATCGCAGCAAGAAATTATGTATGATCTTCTCATTGGCGCCCTTCTTGCTGTTTTCGTCCTTTATTTTTTTCTTGGTTCGCTTAAACCGACCTTGATTGTGGCTCTCACCATACCCATCACTTTCCTTGCCACGATAGCTGTGATGGCTTGGTTTGGCTTAAGTCTTAATGTTATCACTATGACCGCTTTAGCTCTATCAATAGGTATGATAGTGGATGATGCTATCGTCGTGGCGGAAAACATATATCGGCATAGCGGCTCGGCTTCAACCGTAAAGGAAGCAGCCATTGAAGGGGCGTTGGAAATAGCGGCTCCGGATGCTTCCGGAACCTTTACTACGGTGGCTGCATTCCTTCCCCTTATTTTTATAACAGGTATTGCCGCTTTGTTTATGCGTCCTTTCGGTATGACCATAAGCGCGGCTCTCATTATCTCTTTAGTCTTGTCCTTAACTATGGTGCCGACCCTTTTCGGTCGAATGAAGGAACTGTCTTACAACAGAAATGAATTTCTCGGTGCATATATACTGAGAAAACTTGATAAATCGCTTCAACTCGCCCTAAAATATTCTTTTCGGCATAAAAAACTGATTCTTGCTTTGGCGGCTTTATCGCTCGGTTTGGGAGGAGTTATCGCTTTTTTGGGTAAGGCTTCCCTTCTCCCCCCTATCGATGAGGGGGCTATTCTTATCGAATATGTTATGCCTCCCGGTACTTCACTTAAGGAAAGCGATAGGATTGGAGATTATTTAGATACAATAGCTTTGGCTGAAAATGATGTCTCCTGCGTTTATCGGAGGACCGGTTCTCCCGAGAAAGGATATCAAATTGAAGGTGTCAATAAGGGAGAGTTGATGATAAAACTTAAGCCCAAGGGCGAACGAACCCTCTCGGTCGATAAAATAATCTCCACTCTAAAAGAATCCTATTCAAAATTGAACGGCGTTGTGTTCCTTTATCATCAACCGACACAGGAGAAAATCGACGAGAGTTTTTCCGGATTGCCCGCATTGTTTGGCGTTACGATATACGGTACCGATATGGATACTCTGATATCACTTGCCGACCGAGTTGAAACAATTCTCTCCAATGAAGCGGGCGTCTCTAATGTTATAAATAATACAAAGATAAGGGTTCCGCAGGTGGATGTCCGGATAAATTATTCCCGTCTTGCGCAATACGGGGTGGATGTAACCAATGTCCTCAATACGCTTGAAGCCGCTCGCTTTGGGGTTGAAGCGACGAGTATTATTCGGCAGAAGGAGGAAGTCTCTGTATTAGTTAAGATGAATATCGACATACATCCTGATATCGAACAGATAAAACAACTACCTATTGGGACAGCCAACGGAGGTTGGATTCCCCTTAAGCGGATTGCAGAGGTGAAGATTAATTACGCACCATCAACGATTACCCGATTGAACGGACAAAGGGAAATCACACTTCTAACCGAAGTGGAGGGTAGCATCCCCTCGGTGGCGAAAGATTTAAGGCGGAAGTTTCAATCGATAAAGCTTCCGGAGAGTTATAGCATCGATTTTTCCGGCCAATACAGGGCGCTTATCGAGACAGCGATTGGGACCGCTTTTACAATATTTGGCGCCGCGGTCTTGATTTACCTCATTATGGCGATGCAATTTGGTTCTTGGCTTCAACCGCTTATCATTCTCATAACTATCCCGCTGTCACTCGTCGGTGCTTTTATGGGGCTTTTTCTGACCCGTCAGGGTATCGATGTGTCAGTGGGGATGGGTGCTATTACTTTGGTAGGCATAGCCGTAAATAATGCTATAGTCCTTATGGATTATGCCAATAAGAGAATTACTTCGGGGGAAAGTATCGGCAATGCATTGCTTTCCGCAGCATCTGTCCGTCTTCGCCCGATATTGTTAACCTCTCTTACTACCATTGCCGCCTTATTACCGGCGGCGATAGGAACAACTGTCGGCTCGAAAATCTTTCAGCCCTTTGCTATTACGGTAATTGGTGGATTGATTATCGGGGTGGTGGCGACTCTAATTATTGTCCCCACATTGACTATTATGCTTTTACGCGAACCAAACCCATTGTATTCTAAAGGAGCAAATAGTTAAAATTGTGGACGATGGTTTAGTCTTATGTTGATTTGGGAAATATATTCAATATTATCTTCTATTTACTTTTTGGTTTCCCTTTTGATTGTTATCGGTAATCAAATAAGAATCAAAAGAACATCGAATCGATATACGGTATCCATTATAGTTGCCGCTCGCAATGAAGAAGATAATATAGCGGAGTGCCTATATTCACTTTTTGCTCAGGACTATCCAAGAGAGTTTCTCGAAATAATAGTCGTGAACGATAGATCCGAAGATGAAACCGAAGGGATTGTCAGTGAACTTATTGATGATAAACCGTATTGTAAATTGTTCTCAGTCGATAAGCCTATCGATGGATTAACCGGAAAGGAGTCCGCCTTAACATTAGGAATTAATGCTTCTTCAAGTGAAATTATACTTTTAACGGACGCCGATTGTATCTTACCTCCGAGTTGGGTATCATCGATGGTTTCCTGTTTTTCAAACCCTGTTGGTATGGTGGCTGGTTTTTCAATTCCGAAGTGTAATGATTCGTTTTCCTGTATTCAGGCTGTTGATCATTTATTTCTAATTGGAGTTGCCTCCGGGTTCGCCGGCTTGGGGATTCCGCAGAGTTGTATTGGTAATAATTTGGCTTTCAGAAGGGATGCCTATAATAATATCGGCGGATATGAAGCGGTTGGATATACTATTACGGAAGATGTCGGTTTGTTGCAAAAGATAAGGGCTAAAAGCGATTATCGAATCGTGTTCAATAGGGGAAAGGATGCCTTGGTGAAAACATATGCGGCTGGGAATTTTTCGGAATTCAAAAAACAAAGAATGCGCTGGTTGGTAGGGGGGATGGAAGTTTCGGCAGTGATGTTGTTCAGTCTGATATTGACTTTTGGCACGATATTTTTATCAACAGCCGCTTTGATTTCGGTTTTGTCATTTAATTTTAATCTCAGCCCAATTATTGCCTTGGGGTTATTTTTGCTATCCAATTTAATGATTATCCTATCCAATAAACATCTATTCGATATTGGCAAAATACTGAAGTGGTTTATCCCCCATCAGTTATTTTTTATCTTGTATAGTCTTATTTTGGGATTCTTTTTTTTGATTGGTAAAAGGGATATTCTATGGAAAGGGAGAGATTATAGTTAAACTCGGCGCCTTGATTTTAGAGTAAATAGCGGTGCTTCCGGAGGGCAGTTCAATCTGAACGGAAACCATTCCCCAACACCCGAGGAAACATAAAGCTGATTTCCATTCGATTTCAGATAATGTCCTCGGATATATTTATGCCCCAGTATTTCGGCTAAAAGTTTTCGATTACCGATGCTTATTTGCCCGCCGTGAGTATGCCCTGATAGCGTCAAATCCACGCTATATTCGGCAGCGGCATCGAATCCATCAGGCCTATGGCACATCAAAAGCTTAAATGAATTCGCGGGAGCATCCTTTAGGCATTTCGGTATTATGCGATAATAGAAATTCGGTGATACTTTCCGTATCCATATAGGGTCGTCGGCGCCGGCGAGGTAAAGAGGGCTCCCATTTATGTTCAATGTAGTTCCGGAATTTATCAATAGGGGGAGTTGCATTTTCTTAAACGATTTTTTTACATCTTCGATTCCCCGATAATATTCATGGTTCCCCAAACAGGCATAAGTGCCGTATTTGGGTTTGATTTGTAATATCATCCCCAGGGCTTCCGAAAGCCATTTGAGATGATCGGCAACATCTCCGGTCACCAAAACCAAATGCGGTTCTAATTTCATAGCCTTTTTGGTTAAATTATTGAGATCTTCCAAATCAACAAAATATCCCAAGTGGGAATCGGAAATTTGTAATATCTTTAGGTTATCCAAACCCGACGGCAAGTCATCAAAATATAAATTTACATTGTTGATTCTTACGCGGCTGAATGACTCGGTAATACCAACGCCAACGGAAGAAACGGCCGCCAAGGGAAAGGCGGTGGCAATGCCGGACAGAAGTAATCTACGATTTTTGTCGAATTTGTTTTGATGTAAAGAATGATTTCTATTTAGCTTAATTCTATCCCATAACCAATTCATTCCGTTGAATACCGACGAAAAGGGAAGGGATACTATCAAGGATATTTCTAAAATTGCTACCGTTGACAATCCGATAACACCCGGTATGAATATCCACGATTTATCAAAATAATAACCAAAATTCCAGACGAATACGCAAACGATACCAAGAGACGAAAGGGCGGTTAATAATGTCCTTACCCATTTCTGTTTCCACCACCGACGATTAAATATCCCCAATAATATTATTAACATCAAAGTTAGTATTATAATTGTGGTTAAAGAGAATAATATCGGGTAGTATATCGACATAAAATAATTTTGTTATTTATTCATTTAACTTTGGATTTCACTTTAGGTCTTTAAAATAACTTGAGTTTCAGTTATCGATTACTTATTAATAATACTTAAACGGCAGGATAATTAAAAGGTTCTTATATTCAAGATATTTTAGCAAGTTTAATAAATTCGCTCTGTATTCTGGTGATTAAAAGGAAGTCAAATTGAAACCCAAAACAGTTTTCATATTATCTTTGCTCGCATCATTACTCGGTTTCGTTCTAACCGGTCTTATCGAATCGATTGTGATCATAATATTTAGCGATTATATCAATTGGCAATTACCATTTTTGGCGGTTGCTTACTATGGGGTATTGGGAATAACCGAAGGCGTTTTAATGGGAGTATTGTTGTCCATTATCGCGACCATCTTTCATAAAAGTTTGTCTGCCTCAAAAGTGTTTTGTATTTCTTTTGCGGGCGCATCCGAATTTACGATTATCTCTTATCTTCTTCTTTTAATTAAGAGTATAGGGATTAGGACATTTTCTATATTTGGAATAATTATTTTCTCATTGGGTATTATAATTAGTTTTTGGATTATTTACATATTAGCTATTGGGATATATAAATTTATCAAACGCTTGACCAACCGATTATCAATAGCGGTGATTGTTTCTTATTTCTTGTTATTTCTGATTACCGGGATAATTTTTGCTGTGTCCCCCGAATTCAATAGATACTATAAACCATATAATTCCGAAATGGCTTCGAACCTTAATGACAAACCATACATATTATTTGTTCTTGTGGATTGCCTACGGAGGGATAGGATATCTCCTTTCGGGTATGATATAAAGACCCCCGCCTTGCAAACCTTAGCTGATGATGGAATATTATTTTCCAATGCGATTGCCAACAGCCATTGGACTAAACCGACGGTTGCCAGCATTATGACTTCATTAATACCATTCCACCACGGTGCGCTCCAATTTTCGAGCCTGTTACCATCGGGAATGTTGACTCTTCAAGGTGTTTTGAGTGATGGTGGTTATCGAACGGTAGCTTTTAGCACAAACCCGAATATTATCTCTAAAACCGGATTTAATAATGGATTCAATGAATTCTATAATTTAACAAATTACTCGATTTTTCCGATCGATTATGATGGGAGAGTACTAATAAATTTTAGTAGGATAAAGCGTATGATAGCATATTTTTATCCGTCGGTTGCAAAAAGGCATATCGCTTATTATCCGGCGAATAAACTTACAGATAAAGCCATCGATTGGATTAAAAAGAAAAGGAACGAGAAGTTCTTTATGTATTTACATTATATGGATGTGCATTCACCATATTATGAACATCCCTTTAATTGGAAATCCGCCGAGCCTATATTGGATGCTTCCCCCGACAGTTTAAATCGCTATTCTTCCCTTTACGAGGGAGAAATAGAATTTTTCGATAGTCAATTCATAAGATTATTGAATTATTTGAAGCAATCAGGGATTTATGACTCGACCTTGATAATCTTAACTGCTGATCACGGAGAAGAGCTTTATGATCATTATGGATGGGAGCACACATCTTCATTATATGATGAAATAGTACATATTCCCCTGATAATGAAACTACCGTTATCGGCGAATGCGGGGACGGTAGATTCATCTTTGATAAGCGAAATTGATTATGCGCCTACTATATTAAAATTGGTTGGTTTCGATTCTCCCACCGATTGGGATGGTTGGAATATCTTCGATTCAAATTACCACAATAATTGTGTCGTTATGCAAGGCAGAAACCCCGGCGGAGAAATAGAAGGGGTACGAACCCTAGATTATAAGTGGTTTGAAGCTGATTCAGGATTTGTTCATATACGCTACACAAGATATCACAAGAATGCTGATAAAAGATGCATCTATCCATTAAAAAGCCTTTATAATTTGAGTATGGATCCCAAAGAGAAGAACAACCTTTATTACAGCATTGAATCCGCTTCTACCCTTGATACACTCCGTAAGACTAAAAAGGAAACTATGTCCTCGATGCGCGGAAAAGCAGTAAAAGGCGAGAATGCTGTTTTAAGTAAAAAAGATATAGAACGATTGAAAGCTATAGGATATATTCAGTAAAGTGTCTTAATTCAAAAAAACGGAGATCGACTTAAAACCGGCTTCCGTTTTTCGTTTAGTGAATTCTTAATTTAACTCTATCCCTTAAGCGCCTCCGCACCCGCAACGATTTCGAGTAATTCACGGGTAATTGAAGTTTGTCGAACCTTATTCCTCAACAAAGTTAAATTGTCAATCATATCTTCGGCGTTCTTTGTAGCATTGCTCATTGCCAGCATTCTTGCCGCATGTTCGCTCGCCAAAGCCTCCGCGAAAGACATATAGATGCGGTTATTGATAAAACGGGGGAGGATTTCGCTATAAATAGTTTTGGAATCGGGCTCAAAAATATAATCCGCAGATGTACCCTTAGTTTTTTCTTCATCATCCGATTTGGTTATCGGTAGAAAGTCCTCGACAGTAATATGGTGTATCGATGTTGAGATAAAGCGAGTATAGATCAAAATAACTTTGTCCACTTCGCCGGACAAATATAAATCAATTATATCCCGAGTTATCTCGGTTACCCTTCGACTATCCATATTGCCGCTGAAATCGACATATTCAAAACGACGATTCCATATTCTGCGCCGAAAATAGTTGCAGACGCTCTTTCCAATCAACCCCAATTCCACTTCATTATCTTGGTAATTCTCCAACAACCTTTCAACTTCCCTAATTACATTATGATTATAAGAACCACACAATCCCTTATCGGATGTTATTGAAACAAGAAGCGTTTTCTTAACTTCCCGTTGCTGCAAAAAAGGGTGTGATGCCTCAGCCGCCCCAGCGAGTGAGCGTAATATCTTCCTAAGCGTATCCGAATAAGGCCTAGCAGATTCCGCAGTTGCTTGCGCCCTACGGAGCTTGGCTGCTGCAACCATTTCCATCGCTTTTGTTATTTGTTTGGTTGATTCTACCGACTTTATGCGCCGGCGTATGTCTCTGATATTTTGCATAATTTCCTAATTCCCAATTTTTCTCGCCGGCATTATTTTAATTCCGAAAGGAACTTCTCCTTAAATTCTGCTATCGCGTTCTTTAATTTCTCAGTAGTTGAATCGGAGATTATCTTTTCCTTGGCGATTATATGCAGTATATCCGGATATTTTTCATCGACGAATGTATTTAATTTTTTCTCAAAATCCGCAATATTCTCAGTCGGAACCTCATCAAGATAACCGTTGACAGCCACCCAAATTATCAGTACCTGCCTTTCCAAGGGTACGGGGACATATTGTTCCTGCTTTAATATCTCAACCATCTTCTCGCCCCGGATAAGCTGGGCTTTTGTAGCCTCGTCAAGATCGGAGCCGAATTGGGCAAAAGCAGCCAATTCCCGATATTGTGCCAAATCTAATCGTAGTCTGCCGGCTACCTGTTTCATACATTTGGATTGGGCATTTCCGCCAACACGGGATACCGAAATACCGACATTGATAGCAGGCCTAACTCCCGAGAAGAATAAGTCCGATTCAAGGAATATCTGTCCATCGGTAATTGAAATTACATTTGTCGGGATATAGGCGGAGACATCGCCGGCTTGGGTTTCAATAATCGGAAGAGCGGTCAATGAACCACCGCCCATCTCATCGGAGAATTTCGCTGCCCGCTCAAGTAAACGGGAATGCAAATAGAATACATCGCCTGGGTAAGCTTCCCGACCTGGTGGACGCCTTAAAAGAAGGGAAAGTTGTCTATATGCCTGAGCATGCTTGGATAAATCATCGTATACCACCAAAACATGTTTGCCGTTATCCCTAAAGTATTCCCCCATAGAGCAGCCGCTGTAGGGAGCAATATAAAGCAAGGGAGCCTTTTCGTTGGCGCTGGCGGCTATTACGGTGGTGTAATCCATTGCCCCGTTTTCTTCCAAAGTTTTTACAACTTGAGCTATTGTCGATTGCTTTTGTCCTATGGCAACATAAATACAATAAACATCCGTATCCCGCTGGTTTATTATGGTGTCAATCGCCAAAGCGGTTTTACCAGTTTGGCGGTCTCCAATAATCAATTCCCTCTGGCCTCTTCCGATTGGAATCATAGAATCAATTGCCTTTAATCCCGTTTGAACAGGTTCCTTCACCGGTTGACGCTGAATTACATTAGGGGCGATAACCTCAATATTCCGAAGGTTTTCCATCGGTATGGGACCTTTGCCGTCTATAGGCTGTCCTATCGAATTAACAACCCTGCCGACAACTCCGTCGCCGACCGGAATAGAGGCGATGCGACCTGTCCGCCGTACCTCATCCCCTTCCTTTATATTGCTATCATCCCCGAAAATGGCTACACCTACATTATCCTCTTCCAAGTTTAATATAACTCCCACAACATCGCCCGGAAACAATACCAATTCCGACATCATAGCATCCTCCAATCCCCATACCCGGGCGATCCCGTCCCCTATCTGCAAGATAGTACCGACGGACTCCATTTCGAGTTTAGTTTCATATTTGGAAATTTCCTTTAGAATTACAGAAGAAACCTCTTCAGGCTTTAAAGCCATATCAAACTCCTCTTATCTTAAGCAGTTATTTGCTGATTAGTGAACCTTTATCGATAACAAATGATTCTTTATCGAATCCAATTTACTCTTTATGGAATCATCAATAATGTGGTTTTTCATATTGATTACTATACCGCCGATAATTTCTTTATTGATTTCACGGTATAAATGAATGGTTTTCCCGGTCATTTTTCGAAGCCTCGCGACTAATTCATCGCTTTGTCTTTTATCAAGGGGCAAAGAAGTCGTTACCTTAACCCTAAGTATTCCTTTCTCTTCCTCGACAAGGTTAGTAAATTCTTCAATTACAGGTTCAACAAAGCGTGTCCGATGCTTTTCCACCAAAAGTCTCATAAAACCATGAATTATGTCCGAAAATCTATTCTTAAAAATGTTATCTATCAGAGAATATTTGTCTTCGTCAGCAACCTGCGGAGCGGTAAGAAAATTGATTAATGAATTATCAATCACAATTGTGTTGTGGATACCCGTTAATTCTTCGGATATTAAATCAATAGCGTTATGCTGCTTGGCCGCTTCAAACAAGGCTCGAGCATACCGTTTTGAAACTTGGGGTTCATAATGGCTCACTTATCTCTCCAAAAACTTTGGAATTGTCATTAATTATCTTCAAAAAACATTAACATCCATTTAATCGCTAAAAATGTATATTGTCTAAATAAATGTCAAGTATTTTCTTGTACAATAATTCACATAGTATGTTTTTTATCATACAATATATCCCCAATCGCAAATAATTGCTACCGTATCAAATATAATGTAATTTTCTTTTTGACTTATGACTAATAATGTTTATACTAAAGTAACGGTGGGATTAAAGTAGTGGGAGGCTTTGCCAATTTACTTCACAAGGATAGAACGCTCAAATTAAAATATAAAGCTCACTGTAAAAATAAAGGCGCAGTTTTCAGAAAACTATCTAACGATTTAAAAAAATGATAGATATCGCTGCAACACTTAATAGATCTTATATACTTATGGGGCATCAACTCCCGGTAAGTGTAATTTTTATAATTATCTTATTTTTGGCTACGGCTCTAATTATAATAATAAGGGCTGTGCTTAAAATGGTTTTGATGGCGATTCAATACCTTTGGGTTTTGATAATAGCGGCTGGCATCTCTATATTTTTAAAAGGTCAACTATCACTTGATTTTATCGGCTCGGTAATGCTACTTGGTGGATTGTTCGTTTTCATTATTAATTTCCGTCGGTTGTTTTCCTGAATTTCGCCTTCTCGAGTTTGTTTTCCTTCGTTATAATTGTGAAATCTTCTCCCTTTAATAACAAATGGGAATTTTATAAAAAATGTGGCTCCATTATTCGGCGTTGATTTAATCCTAATACTCCCCCCGATTCTTTCGATATTTCTTTTCGCTGTTGCTAAGCCTATTCCAAGGCCGTCATAGTCATCGCCATTAAATCTTGTAAAATAATCGAAGAGTTTATCGTTATACTTTGGATCTATTCCGGGACCATTATCTTTGATGTAGAATTCCGGATAATTGAATCCTATCTCTATGCGGGGCTTTTCGATCGTACTTGTAAACTTGACGGCATTCCCTATAATATTCGAGAAGATTCGGTATGCCTGTTTGCGATCGCATCTTACATTCGGGAGGTTGTCATCGATTATATACTCTATATTCCCGCCATAGGGCAATAATTTCAGCTCTTCGATTATCTCGTGGATTAGTTTTTTTACATTTAATACCAAACTCTCCGATATGGTCGTTCCCCCAAAAACCGCTTCCGTAGTGTCGGAAAGCAAGTCTTCCAAATGAAAAGCGGATTGCTTGAGATTATTAATATAGGTTTTGATTTTTTCGGAAGCATTATCGTCCAATTCCCTTTCAATCAGCCTTAAATATCCCAATATTGAAATCATAGGATTTTTAAAATCGTGCAGTATAGAGAAAAGTATCTTTTGCAACTCGTCTTTTGATTCTTCCAAAATGGATATATCGGCTTTGTTTTCGGCCAATTCGGTCATCGGTATGGGAGCTTTCATTAAATGATTTTACGCAAATAATAAACAATACCAATTCATTATATCATTACTTTTATCGGTAATTTAACAGATTAAATAAGAATAATTTCGATTCCATTAAGTAGTTTGGTTTTAGCAGCCGATTATCGATTTGGGAGGGCGAATGCGTAAGAAAACCGCACAATTTCAAAAATATGAAAGCAAAGTCAAACTTTCTTTAATGTTGATAATGCTATTTTTGGTTAGCAGCAATTTTGCAGTTTCTTTTTTTCTTAAGAGAACTGAAGCGCTGTTGATGGATACCCAATTGAGGAATTATGAATATATAGCTGAGCTTTGTAGAAGTTATCTTAGTAGATCATCCGATATCAAAGATGCTTTGTATCATCTAAATGCCGATTTGAATAAGGTTGATGATGATATTATAGTTGATGTTATAAGCCGCCGTTCGCTTATGGAGAGCAACTATGATAACCCATACTTTTCGTCCTCAAAAATCGAGGATGCTTTCGCAGGGGTTGAATCCTATGCTTATTATCCTGAAACCAAAACCCAAATAGGTTATCTCCCGCTTAAATCCGATTCGGGGGGAGGGGTTCAATTGGTAATGATAATCAGTCGGCAATTGTTATGGATGGATGTTGTCGATCAATCAACGAAATGGGACAATATTTTCAGGATATCGAGTGCACTGTCGGTTTTGATTTTCGGTTATTTTTTAATTAAAATGATTACCAAACCATATAAAAAAATTAGGTCGATTGCGGGTATGTCGCTTGGGGAATTTCCCCTTGATTCCAATGACCCCGAATATGCTGAAAAGGCTTTTGACAGTGTTGTCGAACAACTTCGCCGAAAAGAAGAGGAGCTTCGGGAGATGGCGATTGATAATAAATCCGATAATTTGGGATTAAGCCTTAATTATGAATATATATTGGGAGGAATAAGCTCCGGAGTTTTAATTTACGATAATGATGGCAATTTGTTGAAGATGAACAAGAATGCGGCGGATATCCTCGGTATGGATAACCATTCTGAAATAGGGGTTCACTACAGCCTTAATATTTATATCTGCGATGAGATAAAATTCTTAATAAAAGAGGCGTTGGATTATCAGCGCATCTATTCAAGGGTGGAGATAAAATTGGGGCGAAGTAAATATGATGAACGGATATTAGGGGCGACTTCGTCTTTGATTAAGGACGAGAATGCGAATTTATTGGGTGTAGCCATATTGCTGATTGACTTGACGAAAATTAAGAAAGTCGAAAAGGAAAATGCGTATAAGGAAAAAATGGCGGCACTCGGTGAGATGACCGCGGGAATGGCTCACGAGATACGAAACTCAGCTGCAGCCATTGCAGGTTTCGGGAAATTAATAACTAAGTTTATTGAAAAGCCCCAAAAGGTTAAGGAGCTTTCGGAGGATATTATTAGGGAATCGGCTGAAATGGAAATAATTATGAAGCGCTTTTTGGCATTCGCCAAGCCTTTGGATTTGGAAACCGAGAGTTGCGATATACAAAATTTGATTGCGGAAACAATCGAGAATATAAGGGCGTCTAATCCCAATATGAATATAATAGTGAAAAGCGATATCACCCTTGCACCGATTAAAGTGGATGGGAAGCTGATAAAACAATGCCTATACAACTTACTACAAAACTCCATAGACGCCTTTGATAAGTCGGACAATATAGTTATAATTAAGAGCAAAAAATATAAATTTCCCCTCCTCTATGAATCTCCTACCGATAACCTCGAATACTTAAAAATAATGATTGCCGATAATGGCGAAGGCATAGAGCCCAGGATGATTGAGAGAATATTCAATCCCTTTTTTACCGGCAAGGATGCCGGGACCGGATTAGGATTAGCGATAGTAAAAAAGATAATTAATGAACATAAGGGGTTTATTCGGGTTCATAGCCGACCGGGTAAAGGGACTATCTTCTCAGTTTTCCTGCCTATGGAAACCTCCTCGAACACTTTCAATTCCAAAGTGTTCCAAGAGAACATTATATCCAAAACTTAATCATCCATTTTGTTTCGCTATATAATATTTGACTTAATAGTTAAGGGTTTGATATTATCCAAGATATGAAATGCTCTAATTTTGGGATTAAAAACAAATGGCAATTATTAACCGACAGCCAAGTATAGACAAACTGCATATCCTGCACTTGATTAATGTCCGTTGGTATAATGCCTGCGCTTATTATGCGCTTGCGTTGGCTGCGGCTCAAAAAGGGTTGGGGCATAAGGTTTTCCTTGCAGGCGATCCGAACAATCCCTATATAAGCAAAGCTGAATCTATGAATCTCGACTTCGATAAATCGCCGAGATTGTCATCCTACTTTCCCCATTTGGTTGGAAATATCTCGTGGTTGAAAAAATTTATCAAGAATAAGGGAATTGAAGTTGTGGTTGCTCATAGGGGGGAGGCGCATGTTGTCGCTGCTTTGGCAAAAAAGATACACCGTCTCGATTTCGCTCTAATCAGGGTTAGGGGGGATGTCCGTCCCCCAAAATCGGATTTATTTAATCGGTTTCTATATTCGGGGATTACGGATGGCGTCATCTGTACCACAGCTAAACTTCGGGAAATATATTTATCATTATTTAAGTTAAGTCCCCGGAAGGTTGTAGTTATTCCCGCGGGTATTGATACGGGATATTATAGCCGAAAGCGTGCGGATATCGAACAATTAAAGGAGGAATATTCCATCCCGACGGGGAAGAAAATTATTACTATGTTAGGGAGATGGTCTCCCATTAAGGGGCATAAGTATTTTATTAAAATGGCTGGTAGAATAATCCCCAAATACACAAATCTGTTATTTTTAATAGCGGGGGAGCAGTTTGAGATTACTAAAACCGATTTAAGAGATATGATTGATAGGTATGCTCCTAATGCGGAATTTAAGATTATCGGTTTGGTTGATGATGTTCGGGACATATTGCATTTAACCGATATAGCGGTCATTCCGTCGCTTGGATCCGAAATGATAGCTCGTGTCGCTTTGGAGTTTATGGCTGCGGGTAAACCGATTATCGCCAGCAGGGTAAATGCTTTGGCTGAAACTGTGGATGACGGTGCGGGAGGTTTTTTGGTGTCGCCCGGAGATTTTAACGGACTCGCCGAGGCGTTAATTCGCCTGTTGGAAAATGAAAACGAAATTAAGGAATTCGGCGGGTATAATAAGTCTTTAGCGGAGAATAAATTCTCTTTGGAAAAATGGGCATCGGATTCAATATCTTTTTATCTATCCCTATTGTAGCGGAAAATTAGTTTGAGGAGATAAATGGAAGATTTAGGCAGTAATATTATAGGTTATGATTTTCCCTCCATTTCCCAAGAGGAAGTTGATTATAATTCCAAATACGCTTGTTATCTGTTAAAATCGATGATAAAAATATCCCTTAGGATAAATTTCATCCTTTATTCGAAACATAAAAATAAGGAGATCAGCTTATTTTCTAAGGAACTGAAAGGTTCTAATCTGAGATTTCTAAAACAGCACTCACCGAAGAGATTATTTGCCGATGGGAAATTGAGCCTTTTCCATTCTTTTGGTGATTTCGTCGTCGATAAGAAAAAGGTCAAAAGAGTACTATCAATTGTATATTCTATCCCCGATGATGTTGGGGTATCCTCGAAGTATATTAAATGGTTGGAGAAATTCGAGCGTATTATATGTCCATCGAATGTAGCGGCTAAAAGATTGGCGGAATATCTGCCCGAGAGGATTTCCGATATTAATGTGATATTACCCGGGATTGGCTTGAAATCTCCGAAAATAGATAATACGCAAGCGCTCCAGTCGGTATTTGGCAAATATGGAATAGGAAGTGATTATTTCCTATATATGGATGAAGGTGCCGCCAACAATAAAAATGTAAGAAATCTCATCGAAGCATACATAAAATTCTGGAATAGATCACAAACAATTCCTTCCTTGGTTATTGTTTCCGGTGGTGGCGAAATAGTTTTCGGTGGTTTGGAGAGGGAAGCATCCCTTCTGAAATCAAAAAATAAACTTATGATTATCGATAAAATTGGCGATGAGGAGCTGGCAACAATTTATTCCAGAGCGCGACTTTTCATTTTTATGCCGCATAAGCGGCAGAATATATATTCCCCCGAGATAATTGATGCTATGGCGAATGGCGTCCCGATAATATGTAGTGACGAGGGATTTGGCTCAGAAATAACCCATAATGCCGCTCGTTTTATTATCCCGTATGATGTCGATGATATCTGCTCCGCTTTAGAATCTTTGGAATCGAATTTGGGATATAGGCAAAGCCTGGTGGAAGGTGCCAAAAAGTTTGTCTCTAATTATAATTGGGACACAGCGGCGCAAAAAACCTTGGAAGTATATAAAGAATTGGTTTAGGAGCGTAGGCTTATTTATATGTTTGATAAAGGATTATGAGAGAATCTCTTTCCGCCGTTATAATAACATTAAACGAAGAATCTAATTTAGCTCGATGTTTGGATGGGCTAGATTGGGTTGATGAGATTATAATAGCCGATACCGGCAGTACGGATGATACAAAAGATGTCGCCAGAAAATATACCCAAAATGTATATTCAATTCCTTGGAACGGATTTGGGGATGCATACAATCGTGCATTGGATTTTGCTACCAAAGATTGGATCTTATTTGTGCATGCCGACGAGGAATTGACAAAAGAGCTGATAAAGGAGATAAAAGATATTCTCTCGGATAAAGTGGGGAAGCGCGATGGATACTATATCGCCCGCCTTCCGAATTTTTTAGGTCATTGGGTAAAGCATGGGGGGTGGTTTCCGAGTTATGAAATGAGGTTGTTCAGAAGGGGAAAGGGGAGATGTAATACTCGTATTGTCCATCAGGATGTGGAGATAGAAGGTGAAAAGGGGTATTTGAAAAGTTATTTACTTCATTACACGGATCCCTCCCTTGAAATCTATTTGGAGAAGATGAATCGTTTTACTACAATGGCGGCAAAGGAACTTTTCGATAATGGTAGGAGATGCCGATTTTGGGATTTGCTATTTCGTCCCCCAGCCGTATTCCATAAAATGTTTATTACAAAAGCTGGTTTTATGGATGGGTTTGTCGGATTTTTGGCTGCCGGTTTTTCTTCTCTTCATGTTTTCGTGAAGTATTTGAAATTGAAGAAGTTGTGGGATGATTATTCGAGAACTTCTTGAATTTGTTTTTTATGCCGTGAATGATTTTATATCGATTTGGTTATCATATGTCGATAATATTATTATAATAGAAATTGATAGAATCTTTTTATAAATTTCGACCCGAAATATTGATAATTTAATTATGCCCGCTGATTCAAATAAATTCCTGATAGTCCGTACAGACGCTATCGGTGATCTGTTGTTGTCGGAGCCTGTTGCTCAAATTATAAAATCCAAATTCCCGAAGGGTAAAATTATCTTTATGGTTTCCAGATATGCCGCACCGATTCTTTTTAATAATCCAAATATTGACGATTTAATCCTCTTTACGAAAAAGGATTTAAGCTTTAAGCCATCTCGTATCGGCAGGGCGGTCAAGTTGATAAGACGCGGGAATTCCAATGTAGCTATAGTATTACGCCCCACTTGGTTCAACGCAATAACGACTTATTTAGCACGGGTTCCCATAAGAATCGGAACCGGTTATAGAGCTTACAGTGTTTTCTTTAATAAACGGATCTATGAGCATCGTAAGAGAAATATCAAAAGCGAGATGGAATATAATTTGTCCTTGTTAACACCGCTTGGTGTTTCCATATCATCGGAGACCGCAAAAAATATCATACCCAAAATCTATCTAAAAGAAGAGGAAAAGAACAAAGCCAAGCGTATATTAAATGGTTTGGGATTGAAGGATGATGAGATTCCAATTGTGGTCCATCCGGGAGGAAGGGGATCCGCCCCACGGTGGAAATTGGGGAATTTCTTCGAATTGCTGAACCGCCTTTGCCTGATGAAAGGAATTAAACCTATAATAACCGGGCTTCCTTCCGATTTTGATAAAATGCAATTGAATAAATTAAGGGAGCTTGTTATTAAAAATGGTTCGCGGATTATAGATCTGCTCGGTAAAATAAACCTCCGTATGTTAATGGGAGTTATCGCCCTTTCAAAACTCGCGGTCAGCAATTCTACGGGTACCTCACATATAGCGGCTGCTTTGGGGACTCCTTTAGTCACCATATATCCGGATAAAGCGGATTTCAGTTTGAGGAGATGGTCTCCCATAGGAAAAAGGGAAGATAACATTAAAATAATTTCTGCGGCTAATATTAATGACATTTCAGTGGATAGAGTGTTAAGGGATTGTTTGTATTATCTCGGTAAGTTTTAAGTGTTATGAATTTATCAGAATTTATAATTAATGTCGAGGCATTCAACGCTAATATCAATATCCCCCTGATTAGAAAAGCGTATGAGTTTGGTGAGAAAGCGCATAAAAATCAAAAAAGATTCTCCGGTGAACCATACATAAGCCATTGCCTTGAAGTGGCGTTGATATTAGCGGAACAGCATATGGATTCGACTACTATCGCCGCCGGTATTTTGCACGATGTTGTGGAGGATACCGAGGTTTCGCTTGAAGATATCGAAAAAGAGTTTGGCTCGGAAATTTCGTTCCTATTGAACGGATTGACAAAAATAAAGAATATCAGATACAGTGATTACATTGAGAAACAGGCGAGTTATTACCGTAAAATGATTTTAGCGATGGCCGAGGATATAAGGGTGGTGATTATCAAATTAGCCGACCGCTTACATAATATGCGGACATTGGGGTTTATGCCGGAGGAAAAGCAATTATTAATTGCCTCCGAAACCAGGGAGGTATATGCCCCGTTGGCGCATCGTCTCGGAATGGCAAAAGTGAAATACGAATTGGAAGATCTCGCTTTGCGCTACCTCCATCCCAAAGATTACAAAGAAATTGACGAGAAGATTAAGCTCAGCCAGCGGGAAAGGGAAGCATACATAAGGCGGGTTATAAATCCCCTTTATCGGGAATTATATAAAGCCGGAATTAAAGCTGAGATATTTGGAAGAGCGAAACATTATGACTCGATTTACCGCAAACTGAAGAAGGGGAATAGAAAATTCGAGGAGATTTATGACCTATTAGCGATTAGGGTCGTTACCGAAACTCAGGAAGAGTGTTATCATACTTTGGGCATAGTCCATACTATTTGGCCTCCGGTAGAAGGTCGTTTCCACGATTATATCGCTCGTCCGAAATCCAATATGTACCGATCGATCCACACAACAGTTGCGGGACCTGAGAATAGGTGGGTGGAAATCCAAATCAGGACTCACGAGATGCACCGTACAGCAGAATATGGTATCGCCGCTCATTGGCTATACAAGGAAGGAAAGGACGCTCTGGATGAACAGGATAAACGAATTGTATGGGTAAGAAGGATTATGGAATGGCAGAGCGAGATGTTAAATCCAGAAGAGTTTATGGAATACCTGAAGATTGACTTATTCTTCGATGATGTTTTTGTCTATACGCCGAAAGGAGAACTGAAGCAACTTCCAAAGGGAGCTACAGCTTTGGATTTCGCATTCGCCATACATACCGATATTGGGCTTCATTGCCATATTGCGAAAATTAACGGAGCGATTCGGCAGCTTTCCACGGAATTAAAAAATGGTGATGAGGTCGGAATAATAACCTCACCGAGAGCACACCCGAACCACGATTGGCTTAGCATCGTTCGTACTTCCAAGGCAAAAAGTAAAATCAGGTCTTGGCTGAAGCAACAGGGCTTTCAGGAAGCGATGGAATTGGGGAAAGATATCCTTGAACGAGAATTAAAAAAACAAAGAATTGGCTTTCCCGATAATGATAAACTGTTGGATATAGCGATGGCATTGGACCAAAGGGATGTTCCCTCTCTTTATGCGGCAATTGGCGATGGAAGAATATCTTATCAAACAGTAATAAACAGGATAATCCCGCCCTCGGCGAGAAAACCCAAAAAACGGATAATCTCCCATTTCATTGAACGAGCCCGTAAAGTAAGCAAGGGCATTAAAGTACAGGGGATGGATTCAATGGTGTTTCGTTTTGCCAAATGTTGTCAACCTATCCCGGGGGATATGATAATCGGATATATAACGCGGGGGCGCGGCGTTTCGGTGCATCGGAAAGATTGTCATAATATAGAAAAGCTACTTAACGATAGCGAACGAAGGATTGAGGTCGAATGGGATGTTGATGACAATACCGCCTTTATGGTTAAACTTGATTTGTCAGTGGAGGATAGAAAGGATATCGTAAGGGATATTTCCGAAGCTGTAGCATCGGTGGATATAAATGTAAGGGGGATCGAGATAAATAAATTAGCTCCCCTTTATAACGCCAGTATGGTTATTGCGATTAAAAATTTAAAGCAACTGAATTACGCCATTAGAAAATTAAAAGCGGTTAAGGGTGTTTACGCTGTTGAACGGACAACCAGTTTGAAGTTTGATGAATTTAATTCCAATAGTTAGTGATTTTATAAAGTGATTCCAAAGAGTTTCGCATTTCAAATATGGAATTAAGCTACAATTCCCAATTTAATTTCCTAAACGGTGAATTCGATCTTCCGCAATCTATCGTTGCCGGTTTTGCTTTTCAAGACTTGAAAAATGGAAGGGATTATGTCCATAAAGAGCTTATAAATCGTTTTGGTAGGATAGCGGTTTTAAGGCAGTTGCATTCGGATAAAGTGGTAATCCCATCTAAGGGACCGGATACGGCTATGGAGATTCGCAGGGGTGATGCGCTTTTGACCGATCAAAAAAAGCTTGTGTTAACCGTTCATACCGCCGATTGTCTGCCGATTTTATTTTATTCCGATAGCGGGATTATCGGAGCAATACATTCCGGTTGGCGGGGGACTGTGAGGGGAATAACCATATCGGCGGTTAGGGAGGCGGTGCGTATCTATGGGGTAAGGTTGGAAAAAATGTATTTTATATTTATGCCTGCAATTCAAAAATGCTGTTTTGAAGTCGGGCTTGAGGTAGCAGTGTTGTTTGGTTCGCGGGATCATAACAAGAATGAAAATATAACCGTTGATATAACCGAAGAGAACAAAAAGCAGTTATTGAGCCTGGGTGTCCCCGAACAAAATATTAGGATAAACAGCGATTGCACTTTTTGTAGCACCAATTTAGATTATCCGTCCTTCCGAAAGGATGGTGTAATTAAGCGGAGAATAATCAATTTTATAGTTCGAATTGCTTGATATCGCTTATCCGTCGGTCTTAAATATCTTGACTTTCCTTTGTGAATTATTTATCGATTTAATATAAAAAAACCGAACGGAGATTTTGTTTTGGCTGATGTTTCGGTTTTATTGTTTTCAAATAGAATATCGGGAAAACATTATGGAAATTTTCAAGAGGATGGAAGAGCAAGGGCACGAGGAGTTAGCTTTCTGCTACTACCCCGAAAAGGATTTAAGGGCAATAATCGCTTTTCACAATACTGCTCTGGGTAATGCCGTCGGAGGCACTCGGCTTTTTAATTATAAAAATGAAGATGCCGCCATTGAAGATGCATTGGATCTGTCCCGAATAATGACCTTCCAAGCTGCCATCGCTGGTACCGATTTCGGCGGAGGGAAAATTGTGTTATGGAAAAGCTCGGGGAACGGACCTGATGATGAAGAACCGGACGAAGCTTATTTTCGCGCTTTGGGCAGGTTTATTGAAGGGTTTAAGGGAAGGTTAATAACTTATCCCGATTTGGGGACGGATAACCGCCATATGGCGCATATCGCCAGAGAGACCAAGAATGTCATTTTACACAAACTTTCTGAAATCAAGAGCGAGGAATCTTCGGAGATTACGGCTTTGGCGGTATTTTCGGGGATGAAGGCTTGTGTGAAGCATTTAAGCGGCGCATCGACACTCGAAGGTTTAACGGTTGCAATTCAGGGGGTGGGCTCGGTTGGTAAACGAATAGCGGAAATGGTTAAGCAGGATGGGGCGGATATTA
>Ga0256841_1001327_pt1 | contig 21814 bp, 17 predicted proteins | sample 356308metaG_FD_185971 | JGI IMG/M metagenome (GOLD analysis project Ga0256841, IMG submission 185971) | Hydrothermal vent microbial communities from Mid Atlantic Ridge, Atlantic Ocean - 356-308 | ecosystem: Environmental > Aquatic > Marine > Hydrothermal vents | place: Atlantic Ocean: Mid... | reverse complement strand
AGGGATCGGCAGATTTGCCGCAAGTCTTCAGTACATACATTACGGAACATTTACTCAAGCAAATGAATTCGGCGAAAAGCTCGGTAGCTTCGGTGCGGGAGAAGTCGCTTTTTCTATTGCCTACGGTAACGAATTAAGCGATAATTTTTACTACGGTGTTTCTACCAAATTTATTTATTCGTCTATTGCGGACCGTTATTCGACCGGTATTGCATTCGATTTCGGCTTGCAGTATGTAATTCCGCAACAAAACTGGAGTTTCGGTTTATCTGTATTAAATGTTGGAACTCAAATTCAAAAGTACTTCAATACAACCGAAAATTTGCCTTTAGACGTTCGCATCGGTTTTAAAAAGAAGTTAGAACATTTACCTTTAACCATTTTTGCATCCCTTAATAATTTATCCGATAAGGAAAATAGTTTCAGCGATATATTCAAAAATTTCACTTTCGGCGGCGAATTTAAATTGTCCAAATCATTAAGATTCCGTTTAGGTTACGATAATCAAAAAAGAAGAGATTTGAAAATAGGATCAACCGCAGGCCTTGCCGGTTTTAATATAGGAATAGGATTAACCGTTAGCGATTATATTGTTGATTATGCTTTTTCTTCGATGGGCTCTATAGGCGGATTACACAGAATAGGAATAACCACTTCTTTTTAATTTAACCGTCTCCGTGCTCTTCCAGATATTTTTCAGCTTTATCATGGCTATCTCTATACTCGGGCAAATCGAGTAATGATTTATAATATTCAATTGCTTTAGGAATATTTTTCTTTTCGTCATAAATCTTTCCGAGATACCAAACGGCTGATATCCAAAATCCCGAAGGAGTATCGTCATCTACAATTTTTGAAAATTTGAGACATTGGTTAAACATCGTTAAAGCAGAGTCGAGTTTTTTCTCCATTTCCAACTTTACCCCAATATAATAAGATGCTTCCCTTTTAATTCTGCTGTTGTAACCGGGTAAATTCTCATTGCACTTAATTAACATATCTTGAAAAACATTGGAAGCTTTATAATAATCTCCTTGTTTCACATATATGCGTCCCAAGTATTTTTCGAAAGTGGGGTTGTCGGGAAATTCTTTAGTCAACTCTTTGGCATATTTGAAGGCTTCTTTAAAATTTTCCTCAAACTGATAATTAAGGGTCAGTAAGAAAAATTTTGCTTCAATTGAAGCATATTTTGATTTTTGTGCGGTTTCTTTCAACTGTTGAATTCCAAGTTTCTTATTTCCGCCCGGGAAAAATATCATTACGGGTTTTATGAAAGGATACTTTTCGGGAATAGCTTCGGCATAATAATTATAAATACCAAATCCCAATTTCACCTCTTCGTTTTGGGGATCAATTTCATAAACTTTATGAACCAACGGCAGCGCTTCTTTGCCGTCAAGCGCCGCATCGAACCATTTTTTACGAAGAGAATATAATCTGCCGCGGAAACCCAATGAACCGCCTTTGAAGAACAGCGCGTCCACATTATCCGGATCTTTTTCCAGAATACTGTCGCACATTGCAATTACACTATCCAATTTGTCAACAAATAAATCGTCGTATTCTTCGTTTTCCGTATCCAGCATAATTTTCCACCAAATTATCATAGCTTTAAAAAATCTTCCGGCAGGATGATGCGGATATTTTTTCATCACTATACTGAATGTTCTTTCCGCATCTTTGAACTTTATGTTATAAATCTGTTTTATTCCGGTGGTTATCAATGAATCAAATTGCGGGTCTTTAATTTTCGTTCCGCTGGTTTTAGCAGGCGACAGCGATGAATATATTAGGACGAAAAGAATTTCAATAATCAGTACTTTCAAATTAATCTCATATATTGATTTGATTTGGAAATATATTGTTTTCTGTTCATATCATCAAATAAAGTTTGACGGAAAGATTGACAAACTGTTTGAATTAACACTTTAAAAATTAGCAGGTATTGAAGTATTTTATTTGCGACCTTACGGTAAAAAGTTGGATTAGTTTAATAAACTAAATTTACTTTTTGCAGACCTCCGGTACAACTTTTTTATTTTTTTGATAAGTTTAATTCCCGTATTTATAATTTTAATAAATAAAGATGAACATTCAGATTTTCGGAACAAAAAAGAGCAACGATACTAAAAAAGCCGAGCGGTTTTTCAAAGAAAGAAACATTAAATTTCATTTTAGAAATCTGGCCGAAAAAGGTATTAGCAAAGGTGAATTAGAAAATATTAAAAGCGTTATTCCCTTGGAAGAATTAATCGATACGGAAGGCAAAGAATTCAAAAAAAGAAATTTAAAGTATATGGTTTTTGATATTGAAACCGAATTGCTGGAAGACCCGTTATTGTTTAAAATGCCGATTGTAAGAAACGGACGAAAAGTAACAATAGGATACGAACCCGGAACCTGGAGCGATTGGTTAACCGGATAAAAGGCTGAAATTAAAATTAACGGCTAATTTTGTAAACCGTCTAAATTTATTTTTCTTAATAGCAATTCACTTACCAACCGGTCATAGCCGGTAAAAGTTATAGAATCCCACCCCATCAACTTTGCAGCATTGGAATATTCTTCAATATCGTCAATAAAAATATGTTCTTCAGGCGGTTTATTAGTAAATTCTTCTACCGCTTTATAAATTTTTTCATCCGGTTTAGCTGCGCCGACTTGGTGGGAAAGAATCATTTTATCGAAATTTTCAAGAAAACCGTATTTGCTCCATCCGTATTCCATGTGAATTTCATTAGTGTTGGAAAGTAAAACAAGAGTATAATTTTTTTTAAGAACCGGCAATAAATTTGCCACTTTTTCATTGACGCTAAAAATATTAGAGAACTGAAAACAAAAATCCTCTTCGCCGAATTGATAATTTGTCCACTCCATCATAGTCGCTAAAAAATCGAACTTACTACTCTTACCTGTTTCAAAATCATGGTGGACTTCGGGATGTTCCTTATATTTTTTTGCGAATTCATCACCCAACCCTTTTTGCCGGCTATCCAATTCTTTTAGAAAAATATTATAATCAAATGGAATAAGAACATTACCCAAATCAAAAACTACAACCGATATTTTATTTTCTTTCATAGTATAAAATAAATTTTGTTTAAAAATAAAAAAGCGGTTAGCAAAATAAAAATTTATTCCGATAACCGCTTGTAAAAATATTTACGCTTCCACTATTTTATATCGAAGATGCTGTCGCTCAATCCCGTATTGACTTTCAAAGATTTCACTTTTAATTCAATTGATTGCGGACCCATGGATTGCGTTAATTTAAATGGGTATTTAACTCCGTTGACCTCGCGGTAATCTCCGAATTTTGTTGTTTGTGTAAAACTTCCTTGCGGGACACTTATAGTAAACTGCTCTTTTACTTTCAAACCGCTATCTTTATCGTAATATTGAACCCAATTTTTACCCGACTTTGTTTTCAGAACAACTTTAAATGCATCTTTTCCGTCGACTTTTTCCATACCTGCCAATTCGGGTGTAATTCCATATTTTTTATATTCCAAAGGCAAATATAAATTGGATTGGATTTTCAATTGTTCCAGACGGTCGCCTTTTAACTCCCTCTCTTGTCCCATTGCAACAACTTTTGCTTTCTCACCGTTAAAAATTGTTTTTTGTTGCCCGGTTCCAAAATCTACAACTTGGTAAAGTTTGTTAGGAGCTTTTTGTTCTATTGTAATTTTAATATTCATCCCTTGCGTTCCGCCTTCAACTACGGAGGTTTTATCTTTCACCTTTAATAAATTTTCCTTTCCGCCAATTGCGTCTATATATTTTTGCAGAACAGATTCAATTGTTACTCCGGGCGGTAAGTTTTTAACGGAAGGATCGTATTTGTTTCCGTACATATCATAATAGTCCACTTTTCCGCTTATACTGAATCTTTTAAGTTTACCGGCTACTTCATCGGCTTTACCAACCACCATTACATACGAATTATTTGGTTTAATATATTTTTTAGCCATTGCTTTAATATCGCTTTTGGTAACGGAATTTAACTTTTTCAGATAAGTTTTGTAATAATCCTTAGGAAGATTATACTTTTCAATATTCAGAGCAAAAGTGGCAATTGTTTGCGGGCGTTCCAACGATCTGGCAAAACTTCCCGTTAAATAGTTTTTAATTTGGGTTAATTCATCATCCGATACCTCTTCATTTCGAATCCTTTTCATCTCTTTTAAAATTTCTGCAATGGAACTATCGGTCACACTATTTCTAACGGTACAAGCGGCATTAAAATAGCCGACAAATCTATCCGAAGCCAAAACTGATCTTGCGCCGTAAGTATAACCGTGTGTTTCTCTCAAATTATGATTTAACCTAGAAGAAAAAGGTCCGCCTAAAATTGAATTCATAACATTCGCTTTTATTACATCTTCGCTTCCCTTTTTTAAAATTACAGGATATCCGACCATCACAACCGATTGTACCGACGTTGGTCGATCTACAATAGCAACTTTACGAACCAACGGTTTTTTAGGAGTTTTGTATTTAAAATTCGGAACCTCTTTCTTTTGCCAGCCTGCTAATAATTTTGTTACCAACGATTTTGCTTCTTTTACATTTATATCGCCCACTAACGCCAACAAAGCAATGTTTGGTCTGAAATAATTTTCATAATAATTTTTACACATATCCAAAGTAACGGACTTAACCGTTTCCTCGGTAACTAATTCGCCGTACGGATGATCTTTTCCGTAAAAAAGAACTTTTCTCAAATTATTGGCAATTGCGTTAGGCTGTTCTTTTGCGGCTTTCAAATTTGAAATCATTTTCTTTTTAATTTTATCCAATTGCTCTTGTTTAAAATCGGGATGTAAAATAATATCGGAAATGATATCCATCAATTTTGGGAAATGCTTGGTTAACGAAGACCCGTAAATTGATTGACCGGAAGTATAAAGACTTGCGCCCATAAAATCTATTTCCTCGTCAATCTGGTCTTTCGTACGGTTTTTGGTCCCGGTTTTTAATAACTGTCCGGCAATATCAATATAACCGGCATGATCTTTTTCAAGAATTGGATCTTTTACTATTTCCATTCTAAAAGTTACTTCGGGTAGTTTATGGTTTTCAACAACAATTACCTTTAATCCGTTATCCAAAGTAAACGTTTGGTAATTGCCTAATTTTATTTCCGGCGCCGGACCGGCTTTAGGCATTTTGCTTCTATCTACTTGCGCAAATAAAGTTTGCACAGTTAAAGTAAGAAGAACGATCAGAATTATTTTAATTTTCATTATTAAATCTCCGTTAAGTTAAATTTTTACAACTAATTTTTTTTAGGCAGATAATATAAAACTACTCTGTTTTCATTCCGCAAATATTTATCGGCTACTCTTTTAATATCTTCTCTCGTAACCTTCATATATCTGTCAATTTCTTTGTTAATCAGATTTGTATTTTTATACAAAACATGATAAGTCGCTAAGTTAGAAGCAACGCCGTTTACTGTTGAATTTTGTTTTACAAAGTCGGTTTCAACTTGATTTCTAATTTTTTCCAACTCGTGTTTGGATATTAAATTATTTTTAACTTTTTCAATTTCAACTTGCATTAGCGAATCCAATTCGTTTGCTTTTACACCTGCGTTGGCAATGCTGTAAATCATAGCCAAGCCTGGATCTTCCAACGGATAGACAAAAGCGCCGGAATTAACCGCTTTTTGTTGTTTGTCAACCAATTCCTTTTTTAATCTGGAACTTTCTCCCCGGGATAAAAGTGTTGTTAACATATCCATTGCATAATAATCGGGTGTGCCCAAAGCCGGCATGTGATAAGCATAAATAACCATCGGCAGTTGAATTTTATCGTAAACCGTATCTCTAATTTCTTGAGTTTGAGGAGGTTCTACAATTTGGGGTTGTTTAATTTTATATTTTCCTCTGGGAATACCGGCAAAATATTTTTTAATCATTTCTTTAGTTTTTTTAGGATTGATATCGCCTGCAATAACCAAAGTGGCATTGTTAGGAACGTAGTAATGATGATAAAAATCCATAAATTCGTCAATGGTTGCTTTATCGATATATTGTACAGAACCAATGGGAACCCAACGGTAAGGATGTTTTTTATAAGCGCGTTTAAATACCTCTTCGAACAACGAACCGTAAGGTTGATTGTCGTATCTTTGGCGTCTTTCCTCTTTTACCACTTTTCTTTGGGTTTCCACACCAACAGAATCAATTTTTAGATGAAGCATCCTTTCGGATTCGACCCACAATCCTAACTCCAATTGATTCGAAGGCAAAATATCATAATATAATGTTCTGTCCTGCGAAGTTGTAGCGTTATTAGTTCCCCCGGCATTTTCCATTATCTTATCGAACTGCCCGCGTTTAATATACTTTGAGCCTTCAAACATTAAATGTTCAAAAAAATGAGCGAAGCCCGTTCTTTGCGGGTTTTCGTTTTTAGAACCAACATGATAAACCGTTACGATTGCAACAATTGGAGTGGTATGATCTTCATGTAAAATTACATGGAGTCCGTTCTGCAAATCAAATTCGGTAAATTTGATTTCCCGACCTTTACCGAAAGTAAACATCGAGGAGAGTATGAACAAAACAAAGAAAAGAATTTTTGATTTCATAGGATTTCCTTTTACTAAATGAAAAAAAATAACGATAGTTTAGACGTTACATATAAAAAAATGTTTTAATGGATGAAGATTAAATATAAGATTTGTTCCGAACGCAATTTATATTCCAAATAATCAAAAATATAACAATTATAACAGAAAAGGTTAAAAAAGTTTCTGGAAAAGAACAAGCAACAAGAAGCGCACAATTTTGTTTATCTTAATTTTTCCAACAGATAATTTAATAAACCGGAAATGTTTATTCTTTCTTGTTCCATCGAATCCCTTTCTCTAACGGTAACGGTATTATCTTCAAGTGTTTGGGTATCAACCGTAATACAAAACGGCGTTCCGGCTTCGTCTTGTCTTCTGTATCTTCTTCCTATTGCTCCTTTACTGTCGTAAAATACTTTCAGATATAGTCTCAATTCCGTTTCAATTTTCTTCGCAACTTCCGGCATTCCGTCTTTATTAACTAACGGAAGAATGGCAACTTTTATAGGAGCCAATTTAGGATGTAACTTCAGTACAACCCTTTTCTCACCTTTAACTTCTTCTTCGTGATAGGAATTAACTAGAAAAGCCATAAAAGAACGGCTTGCGCCGGCGGAAGTTTCGATAATGAAAGGAATATATTTTTCTTTCAGTTCTTCATCGTAATATTTTTGAGATTTGCCGGAAAACTCCTCGTGTTTCTTCAAGTCGTAATTTGTTCTATTGTGAATTCCTTCAATTTCGCCCCAACCGAACGGAAATTTAAATTCTATATCCGTTGCCTCTTTTGCATAATGAGCCAATTTATCCGGCGGATGGTCATGGAACCTAAGATTCTCTTCTGCAATACCTAACGATTTGTACCAATTAATTCTTTGCTCTTTCCAATAGTCATACCACTTTTTATCTTCATCAGGTCTTACGAAATACTGCATTTCCATTTGTTCAAATTCGCGGGTTCTGAACAAAAAGTTTTTGGTATTAATTTCATTTCTGAAAGCTTTACCGATTTGTGCTATACCGAAAGGAAGCTTTTGCCGGCTTGCGCTTTGAACGTTCAGAAAATTGACGTAAATACCCTGAGCGGTTTCCGGGCGTAAATAAATTTGGTTTCCATCTTTTTCTACCGGTCCCAAATATGTTTTGAACATCAGATTAAAACTGCGCGGTTTTGTAAATGTATTAGTATTTCCGCATTGCGGGCATGATAAATTTCTGAGCAGTTCTTCCGCCAATAAATTATTTTCCAACACGGCTGTAAACTTATCGTTTAACTCTTCGTTGTTATTTAAAATTGTATCCAATTGATCAATCAAACCGGAATTTACTTCGGTTAGATCTTCTTTTAGTTTTTTTAATGCTTTTTCCTTACGCTTATCGGAAATGAATTCCGCTAACGTATCGAGCCGGAACCGTGCTTTACAATGTTTACAATCAATCATCGGATCCGTGAAATTTTCCACATGTCCCGAAGCTTGCCAAACTTTTGGATGCATCAAAATTGCAGCGTCAAGTCCTTCAATATCATCGCGATAGGTCATAGCTTTCCACCATTCGTTTTTAATATTGTTCAGCAGTTCAACGCCAAGCGGACCATAATCCCAGCATCCGTTTAATCCGCCGTAAATTTCACTTGATTGAAATACAAATCCTCTTCTTTTCGATAACGAAACAATCTTTTCTATAATACTGTTTTGATTAGTTTTCCGTGCGATGTTAACTCCAAATTTATTAATTAAATTAAGCTGTAAATATAATAGTTTTTTAAAATATTTGAAGGTCTAATAGAAATCCGCTGATTTTTGGTTTGAAGAATGAAATTAGGGTTATAATTATTCCGGTAAACTTGATTCAGACAAAAAACAGTAAATGAAAATTAGGATTTAGAGCGCGAAAAGGTAAGCCGTGGTTTATGAGAGAAATTAATATTTGGAAGATTCCCTCTTATTAAGAAATGTGATGTTTTTTATAGAGTATAAATTTAGTTTAGTTTTATAAACGCTTAAAAAAGTTAAATATCAACGCGCGGGTGTTCTTCAACCCATTTTTTCAAAAAGTTCACTATTTCCACGGTGGATGCACCGGGGGTAAATAATTCGCCTACTCCCATAGCTTTTAATTTTTTAATATCTTCTTCGGGAATTATTCCGCCGCCAAATAAAAGGACGTCGTTCATTCCTTTCTCTTTCATAATTTCCAAAACCCTTGGGAAGATAGTCATGTGAGCGCCGGATAAAATACTAATACCGATTGCATCGACATCTTCTTGCAATGCAGCTTCCACAATCATTTCGGGAGTTTGACGCAAACCCGTATAAATCACTTCCATACCGGCATCGCGTAATGCCGAGGCAATAACTTTAGCGCCTCTGTCATGCCCGTCCAATCCGGCTTTTGCAATTATAACTCTGATTTTTTTATCCATTTTACCACCCGATAATTTTAGAATTTTTAAAAATAAACAATCTTTTTAATAAGTGCAGTTATTAAGAATATTAAAGAAATTAATTTAGATTTAAATATTTAGTTCTTTTGGCAAAAGCTCCGAAAATTCCGCCTGTATGAACAAACAAAACCCCGGTTTTGTTCTTATTTTTCAAAAAGATATCGTTAAAAGCATAAAAAGCTTTACCGGTATAAGCGGGATCGAGCAAAATACCGGTTTGTACGGCAAAATTTTTAATTAATTTCAATTTTTTTTCGGTAATGTGTTTATAACCTTCGGTAGAATAACCGTCTAAAATTTGTAATTTATTATAGTCCGGCTTCAATTTCAAATCATAATTTTCATTGCATTTATTTGCGATGTATTGAATTTTTTGAAATATTTTTTTTGAAGAATAAAGCACATTAACAGCATAAATTTTAACGTTAAAATCGTAAAGTTCCGTTCCAATTAACAAACCCGCCGCCGTTCCGCCGCTTCCGGCCGCTACTAATATTCCTTTTATTTTAGATTTATTTATTTGCGATTGCAGTTCTTTTACAAAATTAATATATCCCCAAATACCAAGAGGTGAAGTTCCTCCTTCGGGTATTATAAAAACTTTTTTCCCTTTCCGTTCGTACTTTTCTTTTTCAGCTTGCATAATTTCATTTACGTGGAAATATTGTTGTTTATTTAAAAATTCAAATTCCGCATTTACCATTTTATCTAAAAAAAGATTACCTTCGGCATTTCTTTTATCGTTTCCCCACAAAAACAATTTTGTTTTTATTCCCAATGAAGCGGCTGCAACAGCTGTTGCCCTTGAATGATTTGACTGTTCGCCGCCGCAGGTAAAAACATAAGCTGCTTTTTGACGTTTGGCTTTGTAGAGAAGATATTCTAATTTTCTGACTTTATTGCCGGAAAGTTCGACGCCGGTAAAATCATCCCGTTTTATAAAAAATCCGGTACCGTTAAATATTTTTTTTTGAACCGGTGTGGGAATATTTGCAAGGTTTAACTTCTTAGGAAATTTCATTGATTTTTCTTTTTCAACTTTAAGTATTTCTTATAAATTTCCCTTGCTGTTTCCAAATCCTTAGGTGTATCAACGGAAAAGCTATCATATTCGGTAACAACAACTTTTATTTTCATTCCGTGTTCCAGCATACGCAATTGTTCCAGTTTCTCGGCACGTTCCAAATCCGTTGGTCTTAAACTGGTAAATTTTAACAACTCGTTTTTTTTAAAGACATACAATCCTATATGTTTGTAAAAATCCACCAGCATAATTTTTTCCAAATTAGTTTTTGCTCCGCGTACAAATGGAATGGGCGCTCGGGAAAAGTAAAGCGCATAGTTATTGTAATCAAAAACAACTTTGGGAATTGAAATTGATTTAAGTTCCTCTATTTTAGTTATTTTTTTTGCTAAAGTAGAGATTTTCACTTTTTTATCGAAAAGCAGCGGTTCGATTGCTTCGTCAATCATTCTTCCAGAAATAAACGGTTCGTCGCCTTGTATGTTCACAATTATTTCCGCGGTAGGTAAATTTTCCGAGACAAATGCAATTCTATCCGATCCGGTCATAATATCCTTAGGTGTCATAATAACTTGTGCGCCGAAACTTTGCGCCACTTTAAAAACCCTTTCATCATCAACGGCAATAATAATATCGTTCAACAGTTTCGACTTCTTTGCTCTTTCGTAGGTGTGTTGTATCATGGGTTTCCCGCCAATATCGGCAAGAGGTTTGCCCATTAATCTGTTTGACGCAAATCTGGCGGGTATAATACCAATTATCATATTAAAAGAAAACGGTTATTTATTGCTTTTAATAACTTTCGGAACTTTAAAAAAGCTTTCGGTTTTATCCGGAGCATTTTTTAACGCTTCTTTATTGGATATAGAACTTTTTAATTTATCTTCTCTGAACACATTATTAATTTCGTGAGGATAAGCTAAAGGTTCGATATTTGATGTATCCAGTTCGTTTAGCTTTGCCATATAATCCAATATTTTGCTTAATTCCAACGACATTTGTTCCAGTTCCTTTTCGTTAAATTCAAGCTTGGCAAGTTTTGCTATATATTTTACTTCTTCAATTGAAACCGACATTAAACTCTTTCTAATGATTTTTCAAATTTTGGGATAAAGTTAACAAATAATATTTGTGAATGCTAAAATTATTTCAACGAATTCAAAAAAGCTATTCTATTTTTAATTGACGGATGACTATAAAAAAACCATTCGACTAATGGATGCGGTTCTTTATCCGATAAATTCTGCTCCGTTAATTTTTCTAAAGTTTTTATAAACACATCTTTTTTGTCGGTGGTTCTAACTGCATATTCATCGGCTTCATGTTCAAATTTTCTGGAGATAATATTAGTCAATGGTTCTAATACAATTCCAATTAACATTGCCCACAAAGATAAAATTGGCAATGCGGCAATATCGGAAAGAACGGAAAAGCCAAACCAGGAAAGCGAAAGTTTGTAAAAATACGCCATTAGAAAAAAACTTAAAAAGCTTGAAGCTGTACCTATTATAATATTTTTAATTATATGTTTGTGTTTATAATGACCCATTTCGTGTGCAATAACGGTTTCTATTTCGTCATCGGTAAATTTTTCCAACAAAGTATCGCCTAAAATAATTCGCTTAGTCTTACCTATTCCCGTAAACATAGCATTTGCTTTCTTGGTGTTTTTGCTCATATTAAATTGGTAAACATTTTCTACCTTCATCCCAACTTCTGCGGCAAGTTTTTCTATCCGTTTTTTCAATTCTTCATTTTCTATCGGTTTAATTTTATAGAAAATTGGCAGAATAATAACCGGTAAAAATTTGGCTAAAACAACGGAAACAAAAAATAAAATAATTGCAAAAGGCAACCACCATAAATCGCCGAAAGATAAAATTGAATAATAAAATATGAATAGAAGCGGTAAGCCAATAGCACCTGCTACAAGGGTTTCTTTTAGATTTTCGGTAATCCACTGAAGAAAGGTTTGATTGGACAAATCGTATTTATGCTCAAGGTAAAATTCCGAATAAAAATTAACCGGGAAAAACAAAATTGAGGTTACCAATCCGGTAATCAAAACAAACAATAGAAAAACAATATAGTTGTTTTTTACGTATTCACTAATTAAATTCTCTAATAACCTGCTGTAACCTAAATAAACAAACAGAAAAATTAAAATAAAGGTAATTACAGCTTTAGAAATACTGATTGCAAGTTTTATGTTGTTATATTTTTTTGCGTTCATAAAAATTATTTTTTAATAGGTCTGTAAAGATATTAAAATTTGAGAGCGCAAAGAAATATAACAGATTCTGAAAAGCTTTAAAATACGGAAACCGGATAAGTTCCGTAGAAATATATTATTAGGAAAATTAAATTCGATTAAGCTTTATTTAATTATAAATCATATACATTATCCTGAGGTTGTTTTGTTGTATCAAATTGTTCTGCCGGAGTTGAATTTTCAAAAGCTAAATTATTATCTAATTTAAATCTTGTAACAAGTTCCTGCAAACCGTTTGTGAGTCTGTGTAAATTCTCAACCACAAAACTGGTTTGTTGAGTATTATTTTCCGATTCATGAATTACATTATTAATAACCTCAACGCTGGAGCTTATTTGTGTACTTGCGGTGGATTGTTCTTCACTGGCGGCAGCCAATTGATTAATAATATCGGAAACTTTCTCGAAATAAGTAATAATTTCTTCAATAGAATAACCAGCTTTTTGAGCTAATTCTTTTCCGTTTTCAACTTCATTAGTTCCGGCTTCAATCGATTCTACGGCACCTTCGGTGTCATTTTGAATGCTTTGAATCATATTGGTAATTTCTTGTGTAGCTTTTGTTGTTCTTTCCGCAAGTTTTCTTACTTCGTCGGCAACAACGGCAAAGCCTCTTCCGTGTTCTCCGGCTCGCGCCGCTTCAATGGCTGCGTTCAACGCCAGTAAGTTGGTTTGATCGGCAATTTCGTCAATCACTTGAATTATTTCTCCAATTTGAGAACTGTTTTCCCCCAATTTTTTAATTGTAACCGCGGATTCTTCCACTACGTTGGCAATTCTATTTATTCCGTCAATTGTTTTTTTAACCGCATGACCTCCTTCGGCTGCTTTCTCACCGGCTTCTTGCGCTGTAGTTGCCGCCAAATTAGCATTTCTGGAACTATCCATAATTGTTTGGGTCATTTCTTCAATAGAGGAAGAAACTTCAGCCGCTTGAGCGCTTTGTTCCCCGGCCATAGCCGCCATTTCTTCCGTTGCGCTGGATAATTGTGTGGTTGCTGCCGATAGCTCGGTTATGGTTTCCACTACTCTACCAATCAAAGTGCCAAGCGAGTAAATTACTTTGTTGATATCCTCTTTAATTGCTTTATAATCACCTTTATAACTTCCTTGCATAGTTTTGGTAAAATCACCTTGAGCCATTGTATCCAGAACTTGTCCGGCTTCTTTAATAGGAGCTACCATTGCGTCGAAAATTGAATTTATACCGGATATAATATTTTTCCAATCGCCTTTAAACTGTTCCACATTACCTCTAACCGACAAATCTCCCTCTTCGCTGGCGTTCACAAGTTTATCCACTTCTTTCTTGACCGTTTCAAGGGTTTCAACTTCTTTATTAAATGCAAAGGCTAAATCGTCTTTATCCGATTTCGGGATAACCTTTTCAAAGTTACCGGAAGCAATTTTATTAGCGGCATTAATTTTTTCAATTTGTGATTCACGCAGAACCTGTGTCATTTTAGCTAATTCACCAAACTCGTCGTTGGATTTAATATCAATATTAACGTCAAAATTACCAAGCGCAAATTGGCTTAAAAGGTTTTTTACTTTTTCAACAGGTTTGGAAATTGCGGGAGCTAAAAAGAAAGCACTCAGAATAAATACGATTGAACCCAAACCCATTCCGGCAAAAATAAAAATTTTTGCACTGCTAACGGATTTTTTAAGATCGGCATCCATCCTTGCGGTTCTGTTGGAAAGTTCTTCTACAATATTATCGAACTCATTTACCAATTTATTTCCAACTTCTTCGCCCGATGAAGTAGTAATATCGGCAGCCATTTCAAAATTTTTCAAGGCGGCAGCGCTGATTATTGAACTGCTGACAATATCCTTATAATCTTCCCAGGTTTTTTTCACTTCTTCTATATAACCGGATAAATTACCTTTTTTCATTTTTTTCTCGATAGTACTTATTTTCAGGTCAACCTGGTTAGACAATGCATTATAGCGGTCGATATTATCTTGAATTGATTCTGAAAATTGAGGTATGGAAAATTTCATCATAAGGAATTGAATTTTTCTAAAATCCGTATATAATTCCTGTATTTTATATCTAGTAACAATATTGTTCTCATAATTTTCCCTGTTAGCCGCATCCATTTCAGAAATTTGATAAACGATAAAAAGTATTATTACGGTGCTAATTGCAGCTAACAGAAAATATCCCAATTGGATTTTTCTTACAAATGCAAATTTTCTTTTTTCACCCGAAGCAACATTTGCTTCATTTTTATTGGATTTCATTCAGTCCTCAAATTCTTTTAACGAATATTATAGTTTAAATTTAAATTGAAGTGACATTTTAACTTTAACCGGTTTTCCTTTGGATTTTCCGGGTATAAACTTACTCGCTTTAACGGCGTTGATAGCTGCTTCGTCGCAGCCTGCTCCTATACCCTTAATAACTTTCACGTCTTCAACATTTCCGTTTTCGTCAATAAAAGCTAAAAGATATACTTTCCCTTCAACGCCTGCTTTTTGTGCAATTTCCGGATAAACAACTTTTTTATATAATGCTTTAATCCCGCCGACCGGTTTTGGCATTTGTTCGGCAAAGGGCAGATATTTTCCGCCTTCATTTGCGCCGTTATTTGCGAATAATGTTAAACCTGTAAAAAAATACGCGAAAAACACAAGGAATAATAACGTGGATATTTTTTTCATCTGTTTCATACTTCACCCTTTCGGTTATTTTACCACATTATCGATTAAATAGTTAAAATGTTTAGAATATTTCAGTAAGGTAATTTTGGCAAGTTTTATAGGAAATTTCTTACATAGGAAAAGAAGAAGATATTATGTTGTTAGGAAATAAAAATATTGTTCGAAATTGAAATTTTTACTTAACAATTTTTGAAATTTGCTTAAAATCCGGCGTGCCGCATACGTTAAGCATTTCAAAAAGAATTGCTTCGGCAGTAGTAATTTCGGCTCCGTGTTTTAGCATTCTATTCAGTGCAATTTTATAATCTATTTTTTTACGGGAAGAAACCGCATCGGCAGCCAAATTAACCTGGAAATTATTTGCAAGTAAATCCAAAACCGTTTGTTGAACGCAAACATGCGTTTCAATTCCGCAAACAATAATTTGATTAATATTTTTGTTTTCGAACTCTTTAAATAAATCTCCGGCACCAAAACAACTAAAGCTCATTTTCTGTATAGCATCAACATCATCCAACTCTTTTTTAATTCCGGGGTGAGTAGGACCCAACCCTTTCGGATATTGTTCCGTATAATAAATTGGAACATTAAGTACCTTGCATCCTTTTATAAGTTTAATAGTATTTTCGATCACTCTTTCCTTTTTCCATTCAACATTCAATATTTTTTCTTGAATATCGATGACCAACAAAGCCGCTTTTCGGCTGTCCAATATTATTTTATTCCGGATAAATTCTTGCGACATTTTATTCCCCATTCAGATTTTTTAAAATAGTAATAACATCCATCAAATTTTGTGCTTCAAAATCCGGTTTAACGGGAGAATTCTTGGGCAACGGATAACCGGTTTTTCCGCTAAAAATAAGTATGGTTTTAGCATTCAAATTTTTTGCTCCTTTAATATCCGTTTCCAAATCATCGCCCAGCATAATAAAGTTTTGTCCGGGATTTAATCCGAGCGCCTTCAATCCGGATTGAAAATACAGAGGCGAAGGTTTGCCAATCAGAATAGAATTTTTACCCGTTGCATATTCTATTCCGTTTATAAAGGCACCTGCATCAAGTAATAAACCCTCATCTGGAGTTTTCCAGAATTTGTTTTTATGCATTGCAATCAAATCCGCTCCATTCATAACAAACCTGAATATTTCATTCATTATATCGTAATTCCAATTTTTCCCAATATCACCAATCACAACCGCTTCGGGAGAATTAAAATCCAAAACACTTACAAATAAATTTTTAATTGAATCCGCACAATAAACAGCAGCCCTTTTGTACTTTTCTTTAACATACTTAGCAGTTGCATCTGCGGCAGTTAATACGGGAAAATTAATTTCAACGGAGTTTTTATCAAAAAAATTTAACATGGATTTTCCGTCGGTTAGAGTGGAATTACTAATTATACATGCGGGAATTTTTAAATTAAATAGATACTCCACAAATTCTTTCAAATGCTTTGCCGGTTTTTTACCGATTCTAAGTACGCCGTCAAAATCTATTAATAAAGGTAAAGTACTTGTATCCATAAACTAAAACTTGCCCTGTTTTATTCGAAAATAAATTTAAAATATAAATTTATAATTATTCAACAATAATTGAACTTTTTTATCCGATTTTAAAAAATCTCTTGGAAAATTTATAAATCTGCTTTATCTTTATGTAGACTAAATCTAAATAATATTGTAAATACGGAGAAAATTTATGAAAACCGCTGCTGAGTTAAAAGAAGGTGAAAAGGGAATAATTAATAAAGTGGATTTTAAGAATCCATGTTCAAAAAGAATATTGGAATTCGGATTTACTCCCGGTAAAGAAATTGAGTTGGTAAACGAATCCGTTTTTCGGGATCCCATTACCTTTTCGGTACGCGGCACATTAATAGCTATACGAAAAAATGAGGCTAGATCGATAATTCTGTCATGAACACCAATAATTCCGGCTCAATTCCTTTTATTGTTTTAGTAGGCGCTCCTAATTCGGGAAAGACAACACTATTTAATTATTTAAGCGGCAAAAATTATAAAACGGTAAATTACCCCGGATCTACAGTAGAATATCATACATCAAAAATCTCCGAAAAATATAATTTTAACGCTATGATTCTGGATTCACCCGGAATTATCAGCTTAGTGCCGTCTTCGCCGGATGAACAAGTCGCAATAAACTCGCTGTACGAACATCCAAAATACGGGAAACCGGATCTTGTGGTTTTAACCGTGGATGCAAGTCAAATTTCAAGACATTTATTATTGGCCAAGGAATTAAAAGATGCAGGCTTTAGGATTGTTATTGCTTTAACAATGCTGGATATATTAAAGAAAAAAAATCTGCAAATCGATTATGAAAAATTATCGGACTTATTGGGTTGTAAAGTAGCGCCTGTTAACGGACAAACCGGCGAAGGGATTTATGAATTAATACAAATATTAAAAAATGAAATGCTCTCCGAACCGGTTAATACAAATGGAACCGATGGAATTCTTGTTAAAGACAGTTATAAAAAATATTTAATTAAAACTTACAACGATATCGAGAAAATTGAAGATGAAGTTTTAATTCCGGTTGTAGATAAAAAATCGTTGGAAAAAGCAAATTCCCAACTGAAAGTTTTAAATAATGAATTAAAGAATAAACTTGAAGCACCGGACAGCTATACACTAAAAATTGACAGAATTCTGCTTCATAAAACGTGGGGATTAATAATATTCTTTTTTATAATGGCGTTTACTTTTACCTCAATTTTTTATCTTGCCGTTCCAATTATGGAACTAGTAAGTCAATTTTTCGGACTACTATCTCAAGGCGCAATAGATTTATTAGGAAACGGATGGTTTGGCAATTTGATTGCAAACGGTATAATAGGCGGAACCGGAGCCGTTTTGGTATTCATTCCGCAAATTTTTATTTTATTTTTAATACTCGGATTTCTTGAAGACACCGGATACCTTGCAAGAGGTGCAATGCTGGTCGATAGACCATTATCAAAGCTCGGATTAAACGGCAGATCTTTTGTGCCGATGCTTTCGGGTTTTGCTTGCGCCATTCCCGCTATTATGGCTGCAAGAACAATCCGCAGCAGAAAAGAAAGAATGTTAACAATATTTATTATACCTTTAATGAGCTGTTCCGCAAGGCTGCCGGTCTACACTTTAATAATTGCATTATTAATGCCCGAAGATAAATTATGGTTAGGCGGAATTGCTTTGGCTTCAATTTATTTGTTTAGCATTTTAAGCGCGGTTATTGTAGCGGGAATTGTTAATAAATTTAGTAAAACCTTAATCCGTGAAAAATCGCATTCCTCTTTTATTCTGGAATTACCGACTTATAGAAAACCGAAGCTAAAAGTAATTTTAAATAATGCTTACGTTAATTCCAAAATGTATTTAATAAAAGCGGGAACGGTTATCTTAGTTTTATCAATAATACTTTGGTTTATCACATTTTTTCCAAATACAAATCCCAAAGTAGATACAACGGGTTTATCAAAAAATCAAGCAGAGACTTTAATAAATTCGGAAAGACTGGAAAACTCTTATTCCGCAATGCTGGGTCATGTTATTCAACCGATTATGACACCGATTGGAATGGATTGGAGAGTTGGAGTTTCGTTAATATCGGCATTTGCCGCCCGCGAAGTTTTTGTAAGCTCGCTTGCATTAATTTTTAAAGTTACGGGAAGCGATGGTACGCTTCAAAATTCGTTGTTAAAAGCAATGCGCAGGGCAACTATTGAAAAAACGGGTAAGAAATTATTTACATTTGCTACAAGTTTGGGAATAATAATCTTTTTTATTTTTGCGCTTCAATGTATTTCCACACTTGCAATATCGCGCCAGGAAACCGGAAGCTGGAGAATTCCTATGCTTCAATTATTTATTTATACTTCAATTGCTTATATTTTAACTTTTATAACGGTTAACGGACTTAGAGCTTTTGGAATCCAATAACTACGTAACTATTCACCTGTCTAAATTTTCATCAATATTCTTTTAGCTTCAATCAACCACGACAAATCTTTATCGGCATTTTTCCAGATATTCAGGAATTTATTGTAATTTTCTTTAGCTTTGGGTTTGTTCCCAATTTTTTCATAAACCGTTCCCAGCAAAAAATAAATTTTAGGATAATACAACGAGTAAAAAAGAAAGTAGTCAGTGTACATATTTAACATTTCCGTCAGAGTTTTAAGCGCTTCGTTATAATAACCGAGGTCAATCTGCAACAGCACAAGCGGATAGTAAATTAAATAATTAAATGTTTCATTATTATATTTTTTAGCACTATCAATAAAAGTTAACGCATGCAAATAATTTCTCCTTTTTATTTCATTTATGCTTTTCAGAGTTAAAATCCAGGGTTTCGATGGATAAATTTTATAAGCTTTTTCCGGTTCCCCGTTTCGAATATAATAGAATGATAAAATGCCGACCGAAAGGGGAGTATTAATAATATACTTAGGATACTCCATCCCTTTTTTCACTTCCGCGTTGTAATTTTTCGAATCATTCCAACCGTATTTAAATGCTAAAGCCTTAAGCATATGCCATAAACATATTCTTGAAGTGTCCCCCGTTATTTTGAGACGGTTATCTGCAAATTGTAATGCTTCATGGTATTTCCCTTGATAAATAAGCACTCCGAATGCAGTCTGGTATAAAAGATTTGTTGAACCATTTTGATATTTTATATTTTTTAACGCATTTGTTATCACCGAATCCGCTTTTTCCGTATTACCCAAATACACATAGCATTTCGTTAATAAAGTCAATATTGATTCTCTACCGGGATGAATTTTTAAGTTGCGTTTAAGTTCATCAATAGCCGTTTGATATTCACCGGTTTTAAAATAGGCAATAGCCAACATGTTAGATGCTTCAAGCGTTGGCGACACTGTATAGTAACGTTTAGCGGCTTCAAGCATTTTATCATATTTTTTTTGATTTTTATAAGTCCATGTCAAATGTTCAAGCGCCCGGGGAAAATCCGGATCGATTTGTAAAACTTTATTAAGATATTTTTCGGCTTGATTTAAATGACCTGCGTGATACGACCAATCCCCTATGTTATACAGAATCTCTTTATCATTAGGATATTTTTTCTCTCCTTCCTTCAAAATTTTGAGCGCTTCCTCTAAATCCAAATTATTTTCAGCGTACAATGCGTTCACCAGGTACTGTTCCTTTTCCGGAATATTTCGGAACAAACTATAAGCTTTCAAAATATATTTGTTTGCCAGTTTTTTATTTAACTCCCAATCAATTGCATAAGCCATGCGGTAATATGCAAGTCCGAAAGAAGAATCGAGTTTTATTGCTTGCTCGAATTCTTTTTGTGCTTCTTCGAATTTAAGTTTATCAATTAATTCTTCACCTTTAAAAAAATGTTGATATGCTTGAAGATTCGGCGTTGTAATTTCCGCAATCTTTTTATTCTTCGCATAAATGGTTGATACATTTTCGTTTAATTTTTCCCGTGTTTTTTCGGAAAGTTTGTCAATTAAACCGGGAATGCTTTCTTTTCCTTCACCTCTCACATTAACTGCAAACAGATATTGATTTTTTCCGACGTCAAGCACTTTCATATCGATAGTATAAATTTTCCCAAACTGACGGATTGATGCGATTGCCAAAGTTGAAATATTAGCTCTTGTGCAAATTTCCCTTCCGGCATATTCATCTATTCTTGTTAAATTTTCCTTGCCTAGTTGTTTAAGAATATCGAATAAGCGGGAACGTGTAATAACGTTTAACCGTTTGGATTGCTCGAGTGCAGTAATTAACATTCCCGAAAGTCCGTTTAATTCCGGTTCGTTAGTTTCGTTTTTAAAATCGACTACGGCAATAGGAATCCTTTGACTGCTTTGCGCCTTGGGAGTAATCAGAAAATAAATTGCTAAAAATATAATTAACAATCCTAAACCGACCAAGGGAGCATATTTTGCAAAATTTTTCCCGCCACCCCGTTTGGAAATTTTTTGAGTAGAGCTTAGCTTGGATTGAATGTCATTTAAAGACGAAATTAACTCTGCCATACCGGAATATCTTTTTTCTTTTTCTTTTGCCAAACAGTGTCTTAAAATTTTTTTTATCTCATTTTTACATGATTTAACAGCTACTAACGAAAAATCCGGTTCTTCGTTTAATATTGAATAAATTATGGCATTTTCGTACACTCCTTTGAAAGGTAATTTTCCGGTAAGCATTTCATATAGAACAACTCCGAGCGACCAAATATCCGTCCGTCGATCGATATCTTCTCCCCGGGTTTGTTCGGGTGACATGTAAGCCGCAGTTCCCAATGTTATTCCTTTTTGAGTAATAGCTGATTCACTAATACTTTTTGCCAATCCGAAATCGAGTATTTTAACGGTTCCTTCTTTTGTTATGAAAATATTTGCAGGCTTTATATCCCGGTGTACTATTCCTTTTCCGTGCGCCTTCTTTAGTCCTTCGGCAATTTGTATTGTTATTTTCACTATTTCTTCGAGCTTAAGATTTCCCTTTTCAATTTTCTTTTTTAACGTTTCGCCCTCGTAATAAGACATCACTATAAAAAGCTGTCCTTCTTCAAGTGCGCCGCCAACAGGCTTTGTTTCATCAATCTCGTGAATTGTACAAATATTATTGTGTTCTAAAGCTGAGGCTGATTTTGCTTCATGAATAAATCTTTGTTTTGTTTCATCATCGTTAGAAAAAGAAGGAGGTAGAAATTTAAGAGCAACTAATCTATCCAGTTTGATGTCTTGAGCCTTGTATACCACACCCATTCCACCGCCGCCAAGTTTTTCAATTATTTTATAATGAGATATAAT
>Ga0256841_1001326_pt1 | contig 21815 bp, 16 predicted proteins | sample 356308metaG_FD_185971 | JGI IMG/M metagenome (GOLD analysis project Ga0256841, IMG submission 185971) | Hydrothermal vent microbial communities from Mid Atlantic Ridge, Atlantic Ocean - 356-308 | ecosystem: Environmental > Aquatic > Marine > Hydrothermal vents | place: Atlantic Ocean: Mid... | reverse complement strand
GAAGAGAAGGCCGAAGAGAAGGCCGAAGAGAAGGCCGAAGAGAAGGCCGAAGAGAAGGTCTGAGTCCGGCCGGTTCCGATCCCGTGCAGAGTTTCCAGATCACCATCTACGAACTGCTTGGCGCGCTCGAACTGCTGCTGGTGCTGGTGCTCGCCGTGGCGCTCCTGGGCTGGCGCAACCGGCGTTCGTCGCGGCGCGTACAGTTGCTGGAGGCGGCCCTGCGCCGGTACCGCCAGCAACCCGAACCGCCGGCCGCCCAAACGGCCGCGGCAGCGGAGGGGGAAACGGTCTCCGAACCCGAACAGGCCGGGGACGGGGTCGAGGGCGAGACCGAAACTGAAGCTGAAACCGGGTCGGAACAGGGCCGCACCGCCATCGACACCCACGAGCAGGAGTTCTGTCGTCTCAAGGAAGTGATCGCCAACCAGCACGGCGCCATGCGGGCACTGCGTGCCGAACTGGAGGCGCAGCAGCAGGCATCGTCCGGCGTCGACGCGGCCGCCGGCCTGCTGGACGAATACGAACGTCAGAGCCGGGAACTGGAAAACTGCGTGCGGGTGCTGGAAGACGAAAACGCGCGGCTCAAATCGCATCGGACCCTCAGCCTGCCGGGCGAGACGCCGCCGTCGTCCGGTACGGCCGATCTGCGTGAGCTCGTCTCCGCCCAGCAGGATACCATCGAGGGCTTGCGCTCTCTGGTCACGGAACTGGCGCCGGACGAGGCGCAGGCGCAGGAACTGGCTGCCGCGCTGGACGCGATCCAGCACAGCAGCGGACAACTGGCCGGTTGCGTGGAACGCTTGGAGGACGAGAACCGGGTACTGCGTTCGGAACTCGAACAGGTGCGGGAACAGCTCGAGGCCGGAGCGGCACAGGCGGCCGACGTGGATATCGCCGTTGCCGCCGCGCCGGCGGACGACAGCGCCGGGGCGTGCAAAAAAGCCGGATAAGCGGGGTCGGGATCGGGTACACTTGGCGGTCACGAATTACGCCAATCCGATTCGATGGCCCGCAAAAAGACCCGCAAGACACGCTCGCGCCGGCGCCGCAAGGGCCGGCGTTTCCCTATACCCTGGATCAAACTGGCGTTCGCCGCGCTGGCGCTGCTGGCCGCTTACATCGCCTTTCTCGATTTCCAGGTCTACCGCCAGTTCGAGGGCAAGCGCTGGTCGCTGCCGGCGCGCGTCTATGCCCGCCCGCTGGAACTCTATGTCGGTCTGGCGCTGTCACCCTCGGCATTCGCCGACGAGCTCAGGGCGCTGGGCTACCGCTTCGTCAGTCGGCCACGGCGGCCGGGCGAAGTGGCGCGCGACGGCAGCCGCTTCCGGCTGGTGACCCGGCCGTTCCGCTTCTGGGACGGGGCGGAACCCTCACGCGACCTGCGGCTCGAGTTCTCCGGCGCACGGCTGGAGAGCCTGGGCGACGGCGCGCGCCGGCCGGTGGCGCTGGCCCGGCTGGACCCGCTGGAGATCGGCAGCATCCACACGGCGCGTCAGGAAGACCGCGTGCTGCTGCGCCTGTCCGACGTGCCGCCGGAACTGGTGCAGGCGCTGATCGCGGTGGAGGACCGGGACTTCTACCGCCACCACGGCATATCCCTGCGCGCCATCGGCCGCGCCCTGCTGGCCAACTTGCGCGCCGGCAGCGTGGTGCAGGGCGGCAGCACCCTGACCCAGCAACTGGTGAAGAACTTCTTCCTCAGCAGCGACCGCAGCCTGTGGCGCAAGCTCAACGAGGCGTTGATGGCGCTGCTGCTGGAACTGCGCTACGACAAGGACGAGATTCTCGAAGCCTATATCAACGAAATCTACCTGGCGCAGGACGGCCAGCGCGCCATCCACGGCTTCGGGCTGGGCAGCCGCTACTATTTCCAGCGCCCGGTCGAGGAGCTGGACACGGCGCGCATCGCCCTGCTGGTGGGGATGGTGAAGGGGCCGTCCTACTACAATCCGCGCCGCCATCCCGAACGCGCCCGCGAGCGCCGCAACCTGGTGCTGCGCATCATGCGCGAGCAGGGCATCATCAGCCGCGCCGAGGAGCAGCGGGCGCGCACCGCGCCGTTGGGGCTGGTGGAGGCCGCCGAGGGCACCAGCAAGACCTTCCCCGCCTTCGTCGACCTGGTGCGGCGCCAGTTGCGCCGCGACTACCGCGAGGACGACCTCACCAGCGAGGGACTGAAGATCTTCACCACCCTCGATCCGCAGGTCCAGTGGGCGCTGCAGAAGAGTCTCGCCCGCCGTATCGCTGCCTTTGGCCGCGCGCAGCCGGAGCTACAGGGCGCGGCGCTGGTCACCAGCGCCTCGAACGGCGAAGTGCTGGCGCTGGCCGGTGGCCGCCGGGCCGGTTTCGCCGGCTTCAACCGGGCCCTGGACGCCCGCCGCCAGGTCGGCTCGCTGCTCAAGCCGGCGGTCTACCTGACCGCGCTGGAGCAGCCCCGGCGCTACACCCTGGCGACGCGCATCGACGACGGGCCGCTGGAGATCGAATCCGGCGGTGAACTCTGGCGGCCGGAGAACTACGATCACAGCTTCCACGGCGAAGTGCTGCTGTACCAGGGGCTGGCGCATTCCTACAACGTCGCCACCGTGCGACTGGGCCTGGAACTCGGCGTCGAAGCGGTGATCCGCACCCTGCGGCGGCTGGGTGTCGGCGGCCCGTTGCGGCCCTGGCCCTCGCTGTTCCTGGGTGCCACCGAACTCAGCCCGCTGGAGGTCACCCAGATCTACCAGACGCTGGCCAGCGGTGGCTTCCACACGCCGCTGCGCGCCATCCGCGCCGTGCTGGACGAGACCGACCAGCCCTTGCAACGCTACCCGCTGAGCGTGCAGCGGGTCGTCGATCCAGTACCGGCCCTGCTCATCACCCGTGCCCTGCAACTGGTGGTGGCGGAGGGCACGGCCCGTTCCCTGGCAGGTCGTTTCCGGGCCGATGCCGGCCTGGCCGGCAAGACCGGCACCACCGACGGCCTGCGCGACAGCTGGTACGCGGGCTTCGACGGCGAACGTCTGGCGGTGGTGTGGCTGGGCCGCGACGACAATCAGCCCATGGGACTGACCGGCGCCGCCGGCGCCCTGCAGGTCTGGGCCGACCTGTTCCGGCGCAGCGGCGTCAGTGTGCTGAGGCCGGCCGTCCCCGAGGCCATCGAATGGCACGCCATCGACCGCGAGACCGGGGGGCTGGCGGACAACGGCTGCGGCGATCCCGTACAATTGCCTTTTTCCACCGCCAGTGCCCTGCCCGAACCGGTGTCCTGCCGCGCCGCGCCGCGCCGCTGGCTGAAGAGGCTGCTCCGATGAAGACGCTTCCCTTGCTGCTGCTCGTCCTGACGACCCTGGCCGCCTGCACGTCCACGCCACGGCGATATTACCCGCCGGTGGTGGAGCAGGGCGACGCGGCCGCCGGCCGCGACGAAGTGCCGCCGGGCGAGCCCCTGGAGCCGGGTGCATCGCGCCCCGCACCGCGCGCCACCCGCGCCGTGGTGGCCTTGCTGGACCAGGCGCGGGCGCAACTGCGCGCCGGCGATCCCGACGCGGCCGCCGCGGTGCTGGAGCGGGCGCTGCGCATCGAGCCCCGCAACCCGCGCCTGTGGAGCCAGCTGGCCTGGGTGCGGCTGCGCCAGGACCTGCCCGCGCAGGCCGAGCAGATGGCGCTCAAGTCCAATGCCCTGGCCGGGGGCGATGCCCGCCTGCAGGCGGCCAACTGGCGCATCATTGCCAAGGCGCGGCGGCTGCGCAATGATGCCGACGGTGCCGTGGCCGCCGAACGCATGGCACGCGACCTGGAGGCGCGCCGGCCCTGAGTCCGGCGCCGCACCCGCCGCGGGTGTACAATGAGCGCGACGGGACCTGCACCGCAAATCGACAACGAGAACCCCAGCCGTGGGCATCTATTCGGTCGAAAAACTGATTTCCGAGGCGCGCCGGCTGGCGGTGGAGTACCGCCGCACCACCGGCAAGCCGCTGCCCGGCATCAGCGGCGAGATCGCCGAGCACGATGCGGCGCGCCTGCTCGACCTGCAGCTCTGTGATCCACGGCCCGGCGGCTACGACGCCGTCGGCCGCGGCCGCCGCGAGGGGCGGCGCGTGCAGATCAAGGGTCGCACCATCTTCGACGAGGGCAAGCCCGGCCAGCGCGTCGGCCAGCTCAAGCTCGACCAGGACTGGGACAGCGTGGTGCTGGTGCTGCTCGATGAGAGCTACGAGCCGTTCGAGATCTACGAAGCCGGCCGCGAGGCGATCCTGGCCGCCATGGACGAGGCCGGCGCCAGCAGCCGCAGGAAACGCGGCGCCATGTCGGTGGCGCGGTTCCGCATCATCGCCGACCTGGTCTGGACCCGCGAGGAAGGCGAGATCGACGACGAGATCTGGGAGAACCGGCCGGGTGACTGAGCGGGCGTTCGTGCCAGGGGTGTCGTTCGATGCAAGAGGCTTCGTTGAAAACAACAACCCTCGGGATGCCACCACCGCATGATTCCAGCCCGTGACTGAGACGGAATTTGAAGACTGGCTGGGGCCGGACGGGCCGCTGGCGCGTGCGGTGCCGGGCTTCGCGCCGCGCGTCCAGCAGCAGCGCATGGCGGCGGCGGTCGCAGAAGCGCTGCGCGAGCGGCACACACTGGTGGTCGAGGCCGGCACCGGCACCGGCAAGACCTTCGCCTACCTGGTGCCGGCGCTGCTGTCCGGCCAGCGCATCCTGATCTCCACCGGCACCCGCCACCTGCAGGACCAGTTGTTCCACCGCGATCTGCCGGTGGTGCGCGAGGCCCTCGGGCTGCCGGTGCAGGTGGCCCTGCTCAAGGGGCGCGCCAACTACCTGTGCCAGCACCGCCTGTCGGTGACGCGCGCCGAGGGGCGCCTGGCGGCGCGCGAACAGATCGACCAGCTCGCCGCCATCGCCGACTGGGCGGGCCGCACGCGTTCGGGCGACATCGCCGAGCTGACCGCCATCGGCGAGGACGCCGCCATCTGGCCCCGGGTTACCTCGACGGCGGACAATTGCCTGGGTTCGGACTGCGACTGGTTCGGGGAATGCCACGTGCTCAGGGCGCGCCGCGAGGCGCAGGAGGCCGAGGTGGTGGTGATCAACCATCACCTGCTGTTCGCCGACATGGCGCTCAAGGAGGAGGGCTTCGGCGAACTGCTGCCGAGCGTCGACGCGCTGATCATCGACGAGGCCCACCAGTTGCCGGCCACCGCTTCGCAGTTCTTCGGTTCCAGTCTCGGCAGCCGCCAGTTGCAGGAGCTGGCGCGCGACGCGGTGGCCGAGTACGTGCGCGAGGCGGGCAGCGCCAGCGGTCTGCCCGACACGGCGCAGCGCCTGGAGAATGCCGTGCAGGACGTGCGCCTGGCCCTGGGCCGGGGCGAGCAGCGCGCCGCCTGGAAACAGGTGGCCGCCAGCCGGCCGCTGCAGGCCGCCCTGCGGACGCTGGCCGAACAGATCGAGGCGCTGGCGGCGCAGCTGGAGGCGCAGGCACCCCGCAGCCGCGGTCTCGACGCCTGCTGGCGTCGCGCCCTGGCGCTGCGCGAGCAGCTTCGCCAGAGCACCGAGACGCCGCCGGCCGACCACGTGCACTGGTTCGAGACCCATCGCCGGTCGTTCCGCATCCAGCTCACGCCGCTGGACATCGCCGACCTGTTCCGGGCGCGCCGCCAGGCCCTGCCCGACACCTGGATCTACACCTCCGCGACCCTGTCCGTGAACGGCAGCTTCAGCCATTTCGCCGCCCGCCTGGGGCTGGACGACCCGGTCAGCCTGCAGCTCGACAGCCCGTTCGATTTCGCCCGCAATGCGCTGCTGTACCTGCCGGACGCCATGCCCGACCCCAACAGCGCGCAGTACGTGCAGCGCGTGCTGGAGGTGGCGGAGGGCGTGATCGAGGCCGCCTGCGGCCGCACCTTTCTGCTGTTCACCAGCTACCGCGCCCTGCACGAGGCGGCGCGTCGCCTGCGCGGCCGCTGCCCCTTCCCGCTGCTGGTGCAGGGGGACGCGCCGCGGTCGGAACTGCTGGAGCGGTTTCGTGAACTGGGTGACGCGGTGCTGCTCGGCACCAGCAGTTTCTGGGAAGGGGTGGATGTGCGCGGCGAGGCACTGTCGTGCGTGCTCATCGACAAGCTGCCGTTCGCATCGCCCGGCGATCCTGTGCTGCAGGCGCGCATCGAGGCCTTGCGCAAGCGCGGCGGCAACCCCTTCGTCGAGGAGCAGCTTCCGCACGCGGTGATCACGCTGAAGCAGGGTGTGGGACGCCTGATCCGCGACGTCGACGACCGCGGCGTACTGGTGCTGTGCGACCCGCGCCTGACGAGCCGCAGCTACGGCCGGGTGTTTCTCGACAGCCTGCCGGCCATGCGCCAGACCCGCGACCCGGGTGAGGTGCTGGCCTTCTTCGGCTGCCGGCCGGCGGCGCTGGCGCGCCGCTAGCGGCGGCAGGCCGTCAGGCGCTGCCGCGGTTCGCCACGGCGCGCGCTGCCGGCCGCGGCGGCCGTGCATCCAGATCCCCGAGCGGCTGCGGCCGGCCGATGCCGAATCCCTGCACATAGTCGACGCCGAGCGCTTGCACGCAGGCCAGGATGGCGTCGTCTTCCACGAACTCGGCGATGGTCTGCTTGCCCATGACGTGGCCGATGTCGTTGATGGAACGCACCACGGCATGGTTGACGGCATTCCCGGCGATGTCGCGCACGAAGGCGCCGTCGATCTTCAGGTAGTCCACGGGCAGGCGTTTCAGATAGGTGAACGACGACAGGCCGCTGCCGAAATCGTCCAGCGCGAACAGGCAGCCTTCGCGTTTCAGGCGTTCGATGAACTCCAGCGCCGTTTCCAGGTTGCTGACGGCAGCGGTCTCCGTGATCTCGAAGCACAGGCGCGTGGCCGGCAGCCGGCTGCCAGCGATGCGTTCGACGATGTAGTCCAGCAGTTGCGTGTCGCCCAGGGACTGGCCGGACAGGTTGATCATGAATGTCGGCAGCGCGGCGTCCGCCGCCTGTTCTTCCAGCCAGTCCAGCGTGCCGCCGATCACCCGGCGATCGACGGCGGTCATCAGGTTGTAGCGCTCGGCCACCGGGATGAAGATGCCGGGCGGCACCAGTTCGCCGTTGTGATCGATCATGCGGGTAAGGATCTCCACGTGCGTGGGTGCTCGCGCCGGCTGGCCGGCCGGCTTCAACGGCTGAAACCAGAGGCTGAAGCGGTCCTCTTCCAGGGCGTCGCGGAGTCGGTTGACGTAGCGCACCTCGCTGCGGTGCCGGACGATCTGCCGGTCGTCGACGGCGGCGACGTGAACCCGGTTGCGGCCCGCCTCCTTGGCCATGTAGCAGGCGGTATCGGCCGTGCTGAGGACCACCGCCCGGTCGATGTTGCTGCTGGCGATCGGCACCACGCCCAGGCTCATGCCCACGGTGAAGGTGCGTTCGTCGCGGTAGAAGTGGAACCGCTCCACGGCGGCGCGCAGCGCTTCGCCGATCTCCGTCGCCTTGTCCAGCGGGCAGTCCAGCAGCAGCAGGCCGAACTCGTCGCCGCCGAGGCGGGCCAGCACATCGGTCCTGCGGCGCTGTTTCTTCATCACGGCTGCGAGCTGGCGCAGGAATTCGTCACCGGCCAGGTGGCCGCAGCTGTCGTTGATGATCTTGAAGCGGTCGAGGTCCATGTACAGCAGGGCGTGCTCGTGCAGGCCGGGGGCCACCGAATCGATGGCTTCCTGCAGCCGTCGTTCGAATTCCCGCCGGTTGATGAGGCCGGTCAGTTCGTCGTGGCTGGCCTGCCAGGAGATCCTGAGGTTCTTGTCGCTGATGCGGCGCACCATGAGCCAGGCGATCAGGGAGGCGAACACGAAGGCCGCCAGGGCCAGCAGGAAGATCTTGCGGCGGGTGTCCCGGTAGTGCGCATCCGACCGGTCCAGCGCGGCGGCTGCATTCTGTTGTTCCAGGGCGACCAGTTCGTCGAGCAGGTCGAGCAGCACCGCCTGCCTGGCGCCGGCCTCGGCCATGGCCTCCGCCACCTGTTGCGCCGGCGCGTCGGCCAGCAGCAGGTCGGCCGCCGCTTCGTTGACGGGCTGGGCGGCCCGGGTGGCGACGGTGAGGCGCCGGTGCAGATCCACCTCGCGGGGATCCATGGCCTTGGCCATCAGGGTTTCGCGCGCCTTGCGATAGGGACCGGCGTGAGCCAGGTAGCGCAGGTATTCCGCGTCGCGCTCGAAGGGGTCGTCGCTCAGCGCCATGGCCTTCAGGCTGTTGGCGCGCAGCCGGATGGCGTCGCGCATGGTGTGCGCCGCCTCGGTCTTGGTGTTGGTTTCCTCCACCAGGTCGGAGATGCTGTGGTTGAGTGCCTTCATCTGTTCGATGGCGATGAACACCAGCGCGAACATGAGCGCCAGGATGGTGCCGAAGCCGAGTGTCACGAGAGTGCGGGTGTTGTCGGTCGGTGCGTCCACAGGGTTTCCGGACATCTGCATTGGCCACTGCAACGGCCAAATACAGGAGAAATTAAGGGTTTTTGACCCCGCCAGGGCGGTTTCGGGTACCCTGTCAGCGATTTTTCCCGACCCCGTGGGCGCAAACATGAAGATTCTGGCTCTGGAGACTGCCACCGACGCCTGTTCCGCGGCGCTGTGGCTGGACGGTGAAGTGGAGGAGACACTGCGCCTGGCACCGCGCGAGCACGCGGCCCTGCTGCTGCCCATGGTGCAGTCGCTGCTGGCCGGCGCCGGTCTGACGCTGGGGCGGCTCGATGCCCTGGCCTTCGGCCGCGGGCCGGGTTCCTTCACCGGCCTGCGCATCGCCGCCGGCATGGCGCAGGGCCTGGCCTTCGGCGCCGGCCTGCCGGTGGTGCCGGTGTCCACGCTGGCGGCACTGGCGCAGGGCACGGCGCGCGAGCAGGGTGTCGACCGGGTGCTGGCGGCGCTGGATGCGCGCATGCAGGAAGTCTACTGGGGGGCGTATCGTCTGCAGGGGGCGCACGTGGTCGCCGCGGCGCAGGAGATCGTCTGCCCTCCGACGGCGGTACCGCCGCCGCCCGGCGCCGGCGAGTGGGCGGGCGCCGGCAGCGGCTGGCTCGCCTGGGGCGAGGCGCTGCGGGCGGCGACCGGCGCGAGCCGCGTCTTCGCCGACCAGCGGCCGCAGGCCAGGGACGTCGCCTCGCTGGCCGCGACCGGGCTGGCCGCCGGCGAGGCCGTGGCGCCGGAGCAGGTCCGCCCGGTCTACCTGCGCGACCAGGTCGCCATCAAGCCCGGAGCCGGGGCATGAGCCCGGACGATGTGCTGGAGCGCCTGGTGGCGCGGGTCGAGGCCGACCCGCAGGGCGGCGACGGCCTGTTGCTGTATGCGCTTGCCAGCACCCTGCGCATGGAGAACAGCGGCTACCTCTACCTGCTGCGCAAACTGCGGGATCTGTCGCCCGAGGGACGTCGGCTCGCCTATGACCTGATGGAGCTGATGGCGTGCGGCGGCAATGCCGGTCCGGCCTGGGAGGCGGCCCTGGACAGGCTGGATGCCGCCATCCGGGGTGACCGGCGGGCCTGAGCCGGCCGGGGCGCCGCCTCTGGAACAACCTGACCCGTGGGCCGGGCAGACCGGGATGGCCGCCGGGTGACAGTCAGGGAAGCAGCCGCCGGATGGCTGCGCCGATCTCCACCGGGTAGGGCGGCGCCGGATCGGGTTCACGCAGCGCCGGGGGCAGGGTGTCGAGCTGGCGCTGCAGCCGTGCGCGCAGCACCGGCAGCGTTTCGTCGTGCAGCCGCCGGCCCGCACGCATCACCGGTTGCAGCAGGGGGGTGCCGGTGCCGCTCTCGTCGTGCAGGGTGATCCGGTCAGCCGTCATGCGCCCGTCCTCGAACCGGCGCCAGACCTGCTTGCGGCCGGGCAGGGTGGCCTTGCCCTCGGACGACTTGAAGCGTGGCGTGCCCGCGTATTCCACCAGCTTGTAGGCGCAGTTCAGATAGGGCGCATCCGCCGAGGTGACCAGGCGGGTGCCGACGCCGAAACCGTCGATGGGTGCGCCGTCCGTCACCAGCTCTCGCAGCCGGTACTCGTCCAGGTCCCCACTGGAGAAGATCGTGGTGTCGCGCAGCCCGCCGTCGTCCAGGATGGCGCGCACCTGGCGAGCGCGCAGCGCCAGGTCGCCGCTGTCGATGCGCACGCCGCGGATGCCGACGCCTTCGGCATGCAGGACGGGGGCGATGTCGACCACCCGGCGGGCGGCGGCCAGCGTGTCCCAGGTGTCGATCAGCAGCACGCTGTTGTCCGGGTGGCTGCGGGCGAAGTGCAGGAAGGCCTCGGCTTCCGAGTCGTGCGCCTGCACGAAGGAATGCGCCATGGTGCCGAATACCGGTATGTCGAAGCGCATGCCGGCCGCCAGGTTGGAGGTGCCGGCGAAGCCGGCCAGGTAGGCAGCGCGCGCCGCCAGCAGGCCGGCCTCGGCGCCGTGGGCGCGGCGCAGGCCGAACTCCACCAGCAGCTTGCCGGGCGCGACCAGGGTGCAGCGCGCCGCCTTGGACGCCACCAGGGTCTGGTATTGCAGGATATTGATGAGCCGGGTCTCGATCAGTTGGGCGATCGGCAGCGGCGCGGTGACGCGCAGCAGCGGTTCGTCGGGGAAGAACAGCGTGCCTTCCGGCAGAGCGTCGACCTCGCCCTCGAAGCGCAGCTCCGCCAGCCAGTCGATGAATTCACGCGGCGCCCGGCGTTCGCGGGCGTACCAGTCCAGCTCCCGATCGGTGAAGTGGAAGCGCTCCAGGAAATCCAGCGCCTGATCCAGGCCGGCCGCCACCAGGAAGTTGCGCTGCGGCGGCAGCCGTCGCACGAACAGTTCGAAGCTGGCGGTGTCGGTCAGGCCGTGCTCGCGGTAGGCCTGCACCATGGTGAGCTGGTAGAGGTCGGTGAGCAGGGCGCCGGCTTCGCTGCTCATACGGCCAGCTCGTCGCTGCGGATGAAGCGGGCGCCGGCCGCGCGCATGGTCTCGATGGCGCGTGCGCCGTCGCCGGGCTCGACATCGACGGCGCGGATGGCGTCTTCCAGCACCCAGACCGCGAAGCCGGCCGCCAGGGCATCGCGCACCGTGTTCAGCACGCAGTAGTCGGTCGCCAGTCCGCCCACCACCAGCGTCCCGACGCCCAGCGCCCGCAGGCGCTCGGCCAGGCCGGTGTCCTGGAATCCGGAGTAGGCGTCCCGGTCCGGCCTGTCGGCCTTGGAGACGATGAGCGCATCCGGGGGCAGCGCCAGGGCGGCGGCGAAGCGGGCGCCTTCGCTGCCCTGTACGCAGTGCGGCGGCCAGGGGCCGCCCTGCGCCGTGAACGAACAGTGGTCGGGCGGGTGCCAGTCGCGGGTGGCGACGATGGGCCGCCCACGGGCCCGGAAAGCCTCGATGGCGCGGTTGAGCGGCCCGACCACGGCGTCACCGTCGGGCACCGCCAGGCGGCCGCCGGGCAGGAAGTCGTTCTGCACGTCGACGATCAGCAGCGCCGAACGGTCGTCGGGAAGTCGCGGTGGTCGTTCTGTCATGGTGGCCCTTCGTTCCGGTTGTCCATCTGCGGCGCCCTGCAGCCGTTGCCACCCTACCAGAGGCGGCGGCGTTCCTCATCTGCCACCGGGTGGCGCGGTTTTGCCCCACCCCCCGTTTGCGGCTAAGCTGCCGGTTCTTTCACCGGCATCGAGGGAGTGACGCACATGAAACCCCTGTTCATCGGCCTGTTGTCCCTGCTGTGGCTTGCCGGCGCCCGCGCCGGCGCCCCGGGCGTGCTCACCTGGGATATCGACCAGGACCTGGAATCTTCCTACAAAATAGTTTACAACACCCTGGAGGAAAACAAGTTCTTTGTAGTATTCGAGCCCGACATCCAGGCCAACCTGGCGCACTTCGCCGAGCGCTGGGGCGACGACTACAACCGCAACAAGCTGCAGGGCATTCGCGCCATGGTGTTCTGCAACGGCTGGTACGCCAACGCCGTCAGCAATGCCGATCCGGACCTGCTGTCGCTGTGCCCGCTGCACATCACCCTGATCCAGAAGCAGGGCCGGACCCGCATCCTGTTTTCGCGACCGACCGTGGTGGCCAAGGGCAGCACCGCCGAGGCGGTGGCCGCGGAACTGGAGAAGGACGTGGCGGACGCGCTCGACGCGGCGGTGGCGCGGGCGGGCGCCGGCCGCTGAGGGTCAGCCGGCCCGGATGCCCGGGCACCCGTTCGCCGCGGCCCGCAGGCGCCTTGCGGCCGCCACCATATTCTCCAGCGCCCTCGTCACTTCGGGCCAGCCGCGGGTCTTGAGACCGCAGTCGGGGTTGATCCACAGGCGTTGCAGCGGGATGCGGCGGGCGGCCTGCTGCATCCGTTCCACGATCTCCTGTACCGAGGGCACGTTGGGCGAGTGGATGTCGTAGACACCGGGGCCGATCTCGTTGGGGTAGTGGAAATCCTCGAACACATCCAGCAGCTCCATGTCGGAGCGCGAGCTCTCGATGGTGATGACGTCGGCGTCCATGGCGGCGATGGCGTCCATGATGTCGTTGAACTCGCTGTAGCACATGTGGGTATGGATCTGGGTGTCGTCGCGCACGCCGCCGGCTGTCAGCCGGAAGGCGCGCACCGCCCAGTCCAGGTATTCCGCCCAGGCCGTCCTGCGCAGCGGCAGGCCTTCGCGCAGTGCCGCTTCGTCGATCTGGATGATCCGGATGCCGGCCGCTTCCAGATCGAGCACCTCGTCGCGCAGCGCCAGGGCGAGTTGCGCGCAGGTGTGGGCGCGCGGCTGGTCGTCGCGGACGAAGGACCAGTTGAGCAGGGTGACGGGGCCGGTCAGCATGCCCTTGACCGGACGTGTCGTGCAAGACTGGGCATAACGTGTCCAGTCCACCGTCATGGGGCCGCGCCGCTGCACGTCGCCATACAGGATGGGCGGCTTGACGCAGCGTGAACCGTAGGACTGCACCCAGCCGTTGACCGTGAAGGCGAAACCGTCGAGCTGTTCGCCGAAGTATTCCACCATATCGTTGCGTTCGGGCTCGCCGTGCACCAGTACATCCAGGCCCAGCGCCTCCTGGCGGCGGATGATGTCGGTGATTTCGGCGCGCATGCGGCTTCGATAGCCGGCCGCGTCCAGCCGGCCGTCGCGCAAGGCGCGCCGCGTGGCGCGGATGTCCGGCGTCTGCGGGAACGAGCCAATGGTGGTGGTGGGGAGCAGGGGCAGCTTCAGCCGGGCCTGTTGCAGCGGCGCGCGTTCCCGGTAGGGGCGGTTGCGGCGTGCCTGGGCATCGTCCACGGCGGCCAGGCGCCGGTGCACGGCCGGTCGGTGGATCAGCGCCGAGTCACGGCGCGCCTGCAGCGCCGCGCGTGTGTCACCGAGCGCTTCGGCCACCGCCTCGGCGCCGGCATCGAGGGCACGGCCGAGCAGGCGGACTTCGTCGAGCTTCTGGACGGCAAAAGCCAGCCAGGCACGCAGTTCGGCGCCAAGGCCTGTTTCCGCCGCCAGGTCGACGGGTACGTGCAGCAGTGAACAGGAAGGCGCCAGCCACAGGCGTTCGCCGAGGCGCGCCCGGGCCGGTTCCAGCAGGGTCAGGGCCTGGTCCAGGTCGGTACGCCAGACATTGCGACCGTCGACGACGCCCGCCGAAAGAATCTTGTACGGCGGCAGACGGTCCAGGACCGTCGCCAGTTGCCGCGGGGCGCGCACGGCATCGACATGCAGGCCGTCCACCGGCAGGCCGCAGGCCAGCCCGAGGTTGTCGTCCAGGGCGCCGAAATAGGTGGCCAGCAGCCGCTTGACGCCGCCGCCCTGCCAGCGGCTGTAGGTCGATTCGAAGGCCTGCTTCCAGTCCGGCGGCAGGTCGAGCACCAGGATGGGTTCGTCCACCTGCACCCATTCGACACCGCGCGCGGCGAGCGCCTCGACGAGTTCGCCATAGACCGGCAGCAGCGCATCGAGCAGGCGCAGACGGTCGAACTCCCCGCCCTTGCACTTGCCCAGCCACAGGAAACTGAGCGGGCCGAGGATGACCGGCTTGACGGCATGTCCGAGGGCCCGCGCCTCGTCGACCTGGTCGAAGAGCTGCGAGGAGGACAGCGCAAAGCTCTGGCCGGCGTGCAGCTCGGGCACGATGTAGTGGTAGTTGGTGTCGAACCACTTGGTCATCTCGCAGGCCGTCACCGGCTCGCCCGACGGCGCACGGCCGCGTGCCATGCGGAAGCGGGTATCGAGATCGACCTCGCCGCCTTTGTGCCCGAAGCGCGGCGGCACGGCGCCGAGCAGGCAGCTCATGTCCAGCACCTGGTCGTACCAACTGAAATCGCCGACCGGCAGCAGGTCCAGTCCGGCGGCCGCCTGCAGTGCCCAATGGCGGGCGCGCAGCTCGCGTCCGGTTCGTTCCAGGGCGGCCCGGTCGCTGTCGCCGGCCCAGTAGGATTCGAGGGCGCGCTTGAGTTCGCGCTGCACGCCGATGCGCGGAAAGCCCAGGTTGTGGGTGAGGGTCATGGCCCGTTCCTTGTGGTTCGTCGAATACGGCGGCAGTATGCTAAGCTGTCCATATTGCTTCAAACTCATATTCCTACTAATGATTATGAAAAGGATTCATTGAATTGCTGGAGCTCAGGCACCTGCGCAGTTTTCTCGCCATCGAAGAGACCGGCAGCCTGGCGCGCGCCGCCGAGCGTCTGCACCTGACCCAGTCGGCCCTGTCGCACCAGATCAAGGCGCTGGAGCACTACTACGGCACGCCGTTGTTCCTGCGCTCCAGCAAGCCGCTGCGGCTGACCGCGGCCGGCCGCAAGCTGCTGGAGCTGGCGCAGCGGGTGCTGCCGCTGGTGGCACGCACCGACGCGGAATTGAAGCGGGTGGCGGGTGGGCGGGCCGGGCGCCTGCACATCGCCATCGAATGCCATGCCTGTTTCGAATGGCTGCTGCCGCTGCTGGACCGCTACCGAGAGGACTGGCCGGAGGTGGAGGTGGACATCCGCCTGGGGGTGAGTTTCGATCCCATACCCGCCCTGCAGGCGGGTGAGGTGGACCTGGTCATCAGTTCGGACCCGGTGGCGGCCGACGACCTGGCGTTCGAGCCCTTGTTCGACTACCAGGCGCTGCTGGTGCTGGCGCGCGACCACGCGCTGACCGCTAAGGACCGTGTGGAGGCCGAAGACCTGGCCGGCGAGACGCTCATCACCTATCCGGTGCAGCGCCGCCGGCTGGATGTGTTCACCCGCTTTCTGCAACCGGCCGCCGTCGAACCCGCCGCCCACCGTCACGCCGAACTGACGGCCATCATCCTGCAACTGGTGGCGGCCCGGCGCGGGGTGGCGGTACTGCCGGACTGGGTGGTGCGCGAACCGGTGCGGCAGCGCCGCCTGTCGGTGCGGGCGTTGGGCGCCGAGGGCTTGTTCGGTACCCTGTACGCCGCCGTGCGGTGCATCGACCGGGAAGCCGGCTACCTGGCTGCCTTCATCGCCCTGGCGCGGCGCGCGGGGCCGGCGCGGCGGAGTGGTCCGCTCTCACACGACGCCGGTTCTCGTCGTCGCGGTACACCTCGTGGCGGGCCCAGCGGGCGAACTCGCGGCGCGTCGTGACGCTGGTGCTGCGCAGGCCGGCGGCGGTCTTGCAGATGATCGGGTCCGGATCGGGATCGCGGCTTTCGCCGTTGATCCGGCGCACCGATCACGCCTGGCCACATTGGTGCTGTTGCAGGAGACGCCCGGCTTCAGCTGGTCGGGGGTGATGGCGCATGGGGCCGAAGGGTGGGCATGGGCTACAATCGGGTCCTGACGCAGTCGGGGAAGAGCGGTGACAAAGGTGACCAGAAGTACAAGCAGGCAAACACGGCCACGGGGCCGGACATGACGATGGGCGCCCGCGCCCGCTTGCCGGATGCCCTGTTCGAGGCCATCGTCCGGGAGCTGGACGCCCATCCCGAGGGCCTGTGCGAACAGGCGTTCATCCGGGCCCTGCACGAGCAGGGGTTCTTTGCCTTCCTGCCGCCGCCGCCCGCGCCACCAGAACCGTTGTTCCAGGCCCACTTCATCCTCTTTCACGCCCTGTACCGGCTGGACGAACGGCTCGTTTCGGAGCGTCGCGGCCGCCTGCAGATCGATCCCCTGTGCATCCGCCGCCTGCCCGGGTCTGCGGGCGGCGGCAGTGCCCTCGGCCGCCCGGACGGGCTGCGCGACTACTACCTGGACTGGCGCAACCTCGCGGGCATGAGCGAAGGCGGGGTACAGCGGCTGCTCGACAGGTTCTGGACCCGCTTCGGGCGCCGTGGCCGGCGCGAACAGGCCCTGGCGGAGCTGGGGCTGGCCGACCCGGTGTCGGACGAGGCCATCAAGCGCGCCTGGCGGCGCCTGGCCATGATCCATCATCCCGACCGTGGCGGCGACGGGGTACGGCTGCAGGCCATCAACCAGGCCGCCGACAGCCTGCTCGGCCGGCCATGAACGGCCGGGAACGCCAGCCCGGCGTCAGCCGCGGGACGCGCCTCTCCGACCAGGGCCTGGAACGCCTGGAGCGGCAGCTCGAGGCCGGCACCATCGCGCCTGCCGTGCTGGAACAGTGGGTGCGCCGCTATGGCGACGCCGCCAGGGAACTGATTGCCCGTTACCGCGGCAAGGTCCCCGGATCGCGCAGCTGAAGCGCCGGCCGGCCGCACTTGCCAGCCCCTTCCTTATCCGCTATCTTGTGTTCAGGCTCCAGCAAAGGCACAAGATCTAGTGCCAACTGCAACAGGGGAACCCGGTGAGAATCCGGGACTGTCGCGCAGCGGTGTGGGGGCGGGGTCCGGCCGGATCCCGTCCCCGAGTCCGAATACCTGGGAGCCCGGGGTCCACCTGACCCCGTGACCCGGGTCTCGCGTCAAGGCCGCCGGGTGGAGACGCGCCGTGCACCGGCCGCTGCCATACCCTCTCCACTCCGCCTGCGCCGTCCCGGTTGCCACCACCACAACGGGACGAGGAGCGCAGATGCACACAGACAGCCAGTACGACACCGGCCTGCCGCCACAGCCGCCGGCGGACGCCGTTTCCGCCGCCACCAACGAGGGCGACACGGTCGCCACCCCCTACCGGGTCATCCGCCGCAACGGCAAGATCACCGGCTTCGACCGGACCAAGATCTCGGTCGCGCTGACCAAGGCCTTCCTGGCGGTCGAGGGGGGAAGGGCGGCCGCTTCCAGCCGCATCCACGAAACCGTGGCGCGGCTCACCGACGGCGTGGTGGAAGCCCTGTTCCGGCGCTCGCCGGACGGCGGCGTGGTGCACATCGAGGACATCCAGGACCAGGTCGAGCTGGAGCTGATGCGCAGCGGCGAGCACAAGGTGGCGCGTGCCTACGTGCTGTACCGTGAACAGCAGGCGGCGCGGCGGGCCGCCGAGCGCGAGGCGGCCGGCCAGGACCGCAGCGAGCCGCCCCTGCACCTCGTCACCGCCGACGGTGGACGGCGGCCGCTGGACACCGCCGCCCTGCGGCGCCTGGTGGAAGAGGCCTGCCAGGGCCTCGAGGACGTCGACGCCGGACGGGTGCTGGACGACAGCCTGCGCAACGTCTTCGACGGCATCAGCGAGAAGGATCTCGGCACGGCGCTGGTGATGAGCGCCCGCAGCCTGATCGACCAGGAACCGAACTACAGCCAGGTGGCGGCCCGCCTGCTGTTGTCCAGCCTGGGCCGCGAGGCCTTCGCTTTCCTGGACCTGCCGCCGGTCGACGGCAGCCTGTCGGCACTGGATGCGGCCTATGCCGGCTATTTTACCACCTACGTGCGCCGCGCCGCCGAACTGGAACTGCTGGACCGCGAACTGACTCTCTACGATCTGGATGCCCTGGCCGCGGCGCTCAAGCCGGAGCGTGACCGGCAGTTCACCTACCTGGGCCTGCAGACCCTCTACGACCGCTACTTCATCCACAGCGCCGACGGCGTGCGCTTCGAGCTGCCGCAGGCCTTCTTCATGCGCGTGGCCATGGGCCTGGCCATCAACGAGGTCGACCGCGAGGCGCGCGCCATCGAGTTCTACGAGCTGCTGTCGAGCTTCGCCTTCATGAGTTCCACGCCGACGCTGTTCAACGCCGGCACCCTGCGCCCGCAGCTGTCGAGCTGCTACCTGACCACCGTGCCCGACGACCTGGACGGTATTTTCAGCGCCATCCGCGACAACGCCCTGCTGTCCAAGTTCGCCGGCGGCCTGGGCAACGACTGGACCCGGGTGCGCGGCCTGGGCGCCCACATCAAGGGCACCAACGGCAGCAGCCAGGGCGTGGTGCCCTTCCTCAAGGTGGCCAGCGACACGGCGGTGGCGGTCAACCAGGGCGGCAAGCGCAAGGGCGCGGTGTGCGCCTACCTGGAGACCTGGCACATCGACATCGAGGAATTCCTGGAACTGCGCAAGAACACCGGCGACGAACGCCGCCGCACCCACGACATGAACAGCGCCAACTGGATCCCGGACCTGTTCATGGAGCGCGTCGAGCAGGACGGCGACTGGACCCTGTTCTCGCCCGACGAAGTGCCGGACCTGCATGAGCTGACCGGCCAGGCCTTCCGGGAGCGCTACGAGCACTACGAGGCGCTGGCGCAACGGGGCGAACTGCGCATCCACAAGCGCATGAAGGCGGTCACCCTGTGGCGCAGGATGCTGGGCATGCTGTTCGAGACCGGCCATCCCTGGATGACCTTCAAGGACCCCTGCAACCTGCGCTACACCAACCAGCACGTCGGCGTGGTGCACTCGTCCAACCTGTGCACCGAGATCACCCTGCACACCAACGACCACGAGATCGCGGTGTGCAACCTGGGCTCGGTCAATCTGGCCGCGCACGTGGACGAGAGCGGCCTGGACATGGCGAGGCTGGAGAAGACCGTCGTCACCGCCCTGCGCATGCTCGACAATGTCATCGACTACAACTACTACTCGGTGCCGCAGGCGCGCAACGCCAACCTGCGCCACCGCCCGGTGGGCCTGGGCATCATGGGTTTCCACGACGCCCTGTACCGGCAGGGCATCGCCTATGCTTCCGCGGAAGCGGTGGAATTCGCCGACCGCGCCATGGAGGCGGTGAGCTGGTTCGCCATCAAGGCGTCCACCGACCTGGCCGGGGAGCGCGGCCGCTACCCCAGCTTCGAGGGTTCGCTGTGGAGCCGTGGCATTCTGCCCATCGATTCGCTGGATCTGCTCGTCGAGGGTCGCGGCGGCAACCTGGAGGTGGACCGTTCCAGCACGCTGGACTGGGACGGCTTGCGTGAGCGGGTGAAGGCGGTCGGCATGCGCAATTCCAACGTCCTGGCCATCGCGCCCACCGCCACCATCGCCAACATCTGCGGCGTGTCGCAGTCCATCGAGCCGACCTACCAGAACCTGTTCGTCAAGTCGAACCTGTCGGGCGAGTTCACCGTGGTCAACCCTTACCTGGTGCGCGACCTGAAGGCGGCCGGCCTGTGGGACGAGGTCATGGTCAACGACCTCAAGTACTACGACGGCTGCCTGGCGCCCATCGACCGTGTGCCGGAAGCGCTCAAGCGCAAGTACGCCACTGCCTTCGAAATCGACCCCCGCTGGCTGGTCGAGGCCGCCAGCCGGCGCCAGAAGTGGATCGACCAGGGCCAGTCGCTGAACCTCTACATCGCCGAACCCAGCGGGCCGAAGCTTGACGCCCTGTACCGGCTGGCCTGGAAGCGCGGCTTGAAGACCACCTACTACCTGCGCACCCTGGGTGCCACCCACGTGGAGAAGAGCACGGTGCCGGAAGAGGTGCCAAAAGCCTGCTCCCTCCTGGACCCCGATTGCGAAGCCTGCCAGTAATGAATCAGGGAAAGCGCCCCGCCGGAACCCGGTACATCCGTCCGGCGGCCGCCGCCCTTGCCCCCGTACCCCAAGCAGACCCGGAGGAACCACCATGCTGACCTGGGAAGAGAACGAACCCGCCCCGCCCCCACCACCGCCGGCCACGGATCCCGCCCCGGAGGCCGCCCCCGAGATCGCCGCGCCGGCCATGGCGCCGGTGCGCGCCGCCGACAAGCGCGTCGTCAACGGCGACACCGACATCAACCAGCTCGCGCCCTTCAAGTACCCCTGGGCCTGGAAGTACTTCCTCAACGCCAACCGCAACCACTGGACGCCGCTGGACATCAACATGACCCAGGACGTGCATGACTACCACCACGCCCTGACGCCGGCCGAGCGCCACGTCTACGAGAACGTGCTGTCCTACCTCACCACCTCCGACATCCTCGCCATGCGCAACATCGGCCTGGCGGTGATGGAGAAGATGAGCGCCCCGGAGCTGCAGATCTACCAGGCGCGCCAGGTCTACGAGGAGGCACTGCACACCTGGACCTACCAGCACTGCATCGAGACCATCGGCCTGGAGCAGGGCGAGATCTACAACCGCTACCGGGTGGTGCCGGAGATCAACGCCAAGATCCAGATCGCCAACCGGCGCCTGGAGTCGGTGCTGCGTCCCGACATCGATCTCTCCGACCGCGACGAACTGGAGAACTTCGTCATGGCCTACCTGTTCTTCGCCGCCGTGTTCGAGGGCTGCTGGTTCTACAACGGCTTCTCGCCTGTCTTCGCCCTGCAGCGGCGCGGCCTGATGAAGGGCACTGCCGAACAATTGCAGTACATCATGCGCGACGAGGTCATGCACTGCGGTTTCGGCATCCGCACCGTCAAGCAGATCATGGTGGAGAACGACCTGGTGCCGGACCCGCGGCGGCTGCGCGACATGTGGGACGAGTGCGAGGCGGCCGAGGCCGGCTACGCCCGCTATATCCTGCGCGACGCCATACTCGGCTACAGCGCCGAAGACCACATCGAGCAGTTCCGCTACATCGCCAACCGCCGCGCCCATCAACTGGGCCTGCCCGAGCCCTTCCCCGGCGCCCGCTGCGCGCTGCCCTGGCTGGACGAGCAGGCCAATCTGCGCAAGGAGAAGAACTTCTTCGAGACTCGCGTGACCGAGTACCAGACCGGCAGCGCGCTGAGCTGGGATTGAGGCCAGGCTGCCGGGCTTGCGGCGGGCGAGCGGGGCGACGGGTCGGTGGCCGCCGGGCCCATCGCGGCCGGAGGCCGCTCCTACACAGCGGTGCTGCGAACAGGGATGGTCTCCTGTAGGAGCGGGCTTGCCCGCGATCCCGGCGCAGCCGGGGCGACGAGTCGGTGGCCGCCGGACCCATCGCGGCCAAAGGCCGCTCCTACAGGGTGGTGCTGCGAACGGGGGTGGTTTCTTGTAGGAGCGGGCTTGCCCGCGATCCCGGCGCAGCCGGGGTGAGGGGTCGGTGGCCGCCGGGCCCATCGCGGCCAAAGGCCGCTCCTACAGGGCGGTGCTGCGAACGGGGGTGGTCTTCTGTAGGAGCGGGCTTGCCCGCGATTCACCTCCACCACAGCGACAGCGCCGGCAGATAGGTCACCAGCCCCAGCCACGCCAGCATCATGAGCAGGAAGGGCAGGGCGGCGGCGAACAGCGACAGGATGGGGCGCCCGAAACGCTGGCTGGCGATGAACAGGTTGATGCCGACCGGCGGCGTGCTGTAGCCGATCTCCAGGTTGGCCAGGAAGACGATGCCCAGATGCACCGGGTCCACGCCGAAGCGCGCGGCCAGCGGCAGGATGAGCGGCACCACCACCACGGTGGCGGAGAAGATGTCCATCATGGCGCCGACCGCCAGCAGGAACAGGTTGAGCAGGATGAGGAAGCCGAGCTGGGAATCGACGTGGCCCTCCATCCAGCCCAACAGGTGCATCGGGAGCTGGGCGTCGATGAGCAGGTTGGTCAGCCCCATGGCGACGCCGAGGATGATCAGGATGCTGCCCACCAGCACGGCGGTGTCGGTCAGCAGGCCGCCGAGCTGGCGCCGCAGGCGGATGTTGCG
>Ga0256841_1001325_pt1 | contig 21817 bp, 20 predicted proteins | sample 356308metaG_FD_185971 | JGI IMG/M metagenome (GOLD analysis project Ga0256841, IMG submission 185971) | Hydrothermal vent microbial communities from Mid Atlantic Ridge, Atlantic Ocean - 356-308 | ecosystem: Environmental > Aquatic > Marine > Hydrothermal vents | place: Atlantic Ocean: Mid... | reverse complement strand
TAGCCGGCGGCAGCTGCAGCATGAGTGATTTGCCTTCCCCCTGCATCAGGGTCGCCGGATAGGTGCCATTCCATTTTTCCACCGACCGGTAGCGGATCAGGCGATCGGTGATGGAATTGGCGATGAGATGGTTCGCCTTGGCCTTGGCTTGGGCTTCCTTGGTGATCTGATAGGCTTTGGCGTCGGCTTCGATGCGTTTTTTCTCGGCCTCCGCCTTGGCTTGAGTGGTCACTTCGATCAAACGGGTGTTGGCTTCGATGGTTTTGATCTTCTGGTTCTTTTCCGCCTGCTTCTCCACCATGGCCAGGCGCTGCTCTTCTTGCTTGGCCAATTGCACTTCTTCGATTTTCTTGAGCACTATCTGGGGCAGCTTGATTTCCCTCAAAGCCACATCATTCAACTGAAATGGCAATTGCTTGAATTTCTCGCCCAACATCACCCGGATTTCCTGGGCGATGGCGCTGCGGTCGGAGGCAATCTTTTCCGCCTGATATTTACCCACCACATCCCGCACTACATCCCGGACAATGGGATTGATCAGCTTCTCGAAATAATTGTCGCCGAAGCGGGCCAAAATCTCGCTGGCTTCCGCAGGAATCGGCGTGTATTGGACCGTCAATTCGATACCGATGGGCAGGTTTTTATTGTCCAGCACTTGGATGATGGGTTTGTTGATCACGCCTTCCCGGGCGGGCAGAGGCTTGCCTTGATGATAGGTCACGGTATGCAGCTTCACATCGAAAACCCGAACCTTTTGGATCACGGGCATCTTGAAATGGATGCCAGGCTCCTTTTCATCGGCATCGTACTTGCCAAAGGTGCTCAGCACGCCCACGGTACCGCTTTCGATGGTGTAAACAGTCATGAAAAGCAGCCACAGGAAAAAAATCCCGACCACTACCAAACCGCTGTTGAAAGCGGATCTAGCCAGTTTTAACTGGGTCGCCATCTGTACCCCCTGCGCCGGAAAACATTTGAAAAACAGTTAGGTTAAGCTTAGTGTAAATCTCCGGGCCAAGCTACTTGATTTTCATAATAAAAAGCACCCGCGTACTCAGAGGCAAATGCTCGGCCGTATCCGACACAAATTCGATGGGGTGCTTGTGGCCGTCACCAGGAATTCGCTCCTGACGCCCGAAACCTCCCCGCACGGCTTTGACCCGGCCACGGGAAGGACCGCTTTCGCCGCCGATCTTATGGCTGTGAGTGCGGGAGCCTACTTTTTGCCAGGTCTGGCGCACATTCGTCGTGCCAATGAGCATCTGGTAATTCAAATCCGGCGTTCCCTGGGTGCCGTCGCAAAGGACCCAGCCCTGGGACTTGAGCCAGCGTTTCAGGCTTTTGACATCCGAATAAAATTTTGAATCCGGTTCGGGAAGAAAGGCAATAATCGCCCCCTTGGGCAGGGTTTCGGAAATTGGCGCGGCATCGGCCACCTGCGCCATGACGAAGAAAACAAGGGAAAACACCCAGAGAGATTTTCGATGGTTCATGGTTTTTTCCTGATAGCTAAGGTGGGGCGTCTTGCCAGAGAGTCACCCACGTTGGAATACAAGCGGCTACCATTTAACCCCAAAGCACCTGTACCCCGCCTAAACTGGCGGCAACCGCTGTTTCCACCCGCAATACTCTGGGACCGAGGCTGACAGAGGTAAACCCACGGGATTGCGCCGCCTGAATCTCTCCAGGACTTAATCCCCCTTCAGGGCCAATCAAAAGCGACAGTGGTTGTTCAGGCTTCGGCAGGGAGCGCAGGGAAACGCCATCGGGATCGAGTAACATTCCACCAGATTGATACCCGATCCAGGAAGAGAATGTTTGAGGTAAATGGATCTCGGGAATCGTGTTACGTCCGCTTTGCTCGCAAGCCGCAATAGCAATTTTTTGCCAATGCGCCCGTTTATGCTCAGCCCTGTCATCGGGCAAACGGACATTACAAAATTCTGTCAACAACGGAAAAACAGCGTTCACCCCCAATTCCACCGCCTTTTGCACCGCCCAATCCATGCGCTCGCCTTTGGCGATGCCAACGGCCAAATGCGTCATCAAGGAAGATTCCACTTCCCGGTCATGCCAGACACCGGTTTGGAGGCTGACACAGCGGCGATCAACGGCCATGATTTGGGCTTCGTATTCCCCGCCTTGACCGTCGAAAACGATTAATCCGGCGCCCCGGCGCAACCGCAATACTGTCCGTAAATAATGGGCACGCTCGCCCTCTAGCAGAAATTCCCTATGGGGGGCTAACGGTGACGGAAGATAAAGCCTGGGAATGCGCACTCAAGCCAATGCTGTCCTGGGGGGCGGAACCTGGAGGTAAAATCCCTGACTCTCCAAGCATTGCATGACCGTATTCACGTCAGCCCGGGCCAGCTTGCGCCGGGGCGTCAGTTCCAGCTCAAAAACGAATACCGGATTGACGAAGTGGGGCATCAGTTCGGGTGGCACCGGGGAAAAGTCCTCTTTGTCCTTGAGAAACAGGTACATTTCATCCTGTTTGCGGGAGCGGTAGACATAACACTTCATGGCGTCGCCAGCCCCAAATTCCGGCAGATCGTCAGCGTCGGCTCGGCCCGGTTCATGGTGTAAAAATGCAGCCCCGGCGCCTCCCCTTGAAGCAAATGCTCGCACATGCGGGTCACCACATCAATGCCGAACGCCCGGATCGACTGCAGGTCATCCCCGAATCCTTCCAGGCGTTTCCGCATCCAACGGGGAATTTCCGCGCCGCACATGTCGGAAAAACGGGCCAATTGACTGTAATTGGTAATCGGCATAACGCCGGGAACCACGGGAATATCGATTCCGTGACGGCGGCAATCTTCAACAAAATAAAAATAACTGTCGGCATTATAAAAATACTGGGTAATCGCTCCGTTGGCGCCGGCCACCACCTTGCGCTTGAAATTCAAGAGATCGGCCCGGTAACTGGTTGCCTGGGGATGCACCTCGGGATAGGCGGCGACTTCGATATGGAAAAAATCACCGCTTGCCTCACGAATGAAGGCAACCAGTTCATTCGCATAATGGAAATCCCCCATCGCGTGCATGCCCGAGGGCATGTCCCCCCGCAATGCGACAATCCGCCGGATACCCTGGGCTTGGTAGGATTCCAACAGGGCCCTGATTTCTTCGCGGGTGGAACCGATGCAAGACAAATGCGGCGCCGCTTCAATGCCGGTTTCCCGCTGAATTCCCAATACCGTCTCAAAAGTGTTTTCCCGGGTCGTGCCCCCGGCCCCGTAGGTGACCGAAAAATAACCAGGCTTCAGCCGTGCCAGGGTTTGATAGGTCTCCCGTAATTGCTGGGCAATCTGGGGAGACCGGGGCGGAAAAAACTCGAAACTGAGGCTCGTTTGACGCACCACCAAAAAAACCGTATCAATAACGGTAATGATCGGGCTTGAATGGCCCATCCACCGAGACGCCGATATAAGCGGCCTGGGCTTCGGTCAAGCGGGTCAATTGCGCGCCCAGTTTGCCCAAATGCAGGCGAGCGACTTTTTCGTCCAGGAATTTGGGCAGCACATACACTTTGTTTTCGTACTTGCCCGGATTATTCCACAGCTCTATTTGCGCCAAGACCTGATTGGAAAAGGAGTTGGACATGACAAAACTGGGGTGTCCCGTTGCACAACCCAAATTCACCAGGCGCCCTTCGGCCAGGAGAATAATGCGCTTGCCGTCCGGGAAGATGATGTGATCCACTTGGGGTTTGATGTTCTCCCAGGGGTATTGCTTCAGGGAGGCCACATCGATTTCATTGTCGAAGTGGCCGATATTGCAGACGATGGCGTTATTTTTCATGGCCTGCATGTGTTCGTGGGTGATGACGTGATAGTTCCCGGTAGCGGTGACGAACAAGTCCGCCTTGGAAGCCGCCTCTTCCATGGTCACTACCCGGTAGCCTTCCATCGCGGCCTGCAAGGCGCAAATGGGATCGATCTCGGTGATCCAGACTGTCGCACCCTGCCCCCGCAGTGACTGGGCACAGCCTTTACCGACATCCCCATATCCCAGCACCACCGCGATTTTGCCGGCAATCATCACGTCGGTGGCGCGCTTGATGCCATCCAGCAAGGATTCCCGGCAACCATAAAGATTGTCGAACTTGGATTTGGTCACGGAATCGTTGACGTTGAAGGCCGGACACTTCAAGGTGCCTTCCTTCATCATCTCATACAGACGATGAACACCGGTGGTGGTTTCTTCCGATACCCCCCGAATCTCTTCCATTAATTCGGGATACTTTTCGTGCATGACTTGGGTCAGATCGCCGCCGTCATCCAGCAGCATGTTGGGACGCCATCCGTCGGGGCCGAAAATCGTTTGCTCCACGCACCACCAATATTCCTCTTCGGTCTCGCCCTTCCAGGCAAATACGGGCACACCAGCCGCCGCCATTGCCGCGGCGGCATGATCCTGGGTGGAAAAAATATTGCAGGAAGACCAACGCACTTCCGCCCCCAGTGCCAGCAGGGTTTCAATCAGCACCGCGGTTTGAATGGTCATGTGCAAACAGCCGGCGATTCGGGCCCCCTTGAGTGGCTTCCCGCTGCTGTATTCTTCCCGCAGCGCCATCAAGCCGGGCATTTCGGTTTCGGCAATCTGGATCTCCTTGCGGCCCCAGTCCGCCAGGGAAATATCGGCTACTTTGTAGTCCGGATCTAAGTTGGTTACAGCTTGTGTCATGGTTAATGTCCTGAATTGGTCTTCAATTTGGAAAAACGCCTCTTTGCTTCTATAACCTGCCTACCGGTATTTGGCAGCTTTGTCTTCCACAGTTCCCGGAACCTTGGCCGCAAAAATTCACAGGCAAATCCTGAAGTCAAGATTGGCCCCTCGGTGGCAATCCCGCCGCTTCGCGCAGTGCCTCGGCCTTGTCGGTGCGCTCCCAGCTGAATGCTTCCTCGCTGCGCCCAAAATGCCCGTAAGCGGCAGTCTGGCGGTAAATGGGCCGCAGCAGATCCAATTCCCGGATCAAGCCCTTGGGACGCAAATCGAAATGCTCACGCACGATATCCACCATGCGGGATTCGGCAACTTGACCGGTGCCAAAGGTTTCGATGGTGATGGACGTCGGCTCGGCCACGCCGATGGCATAGGACACCTGGATTTCACAACGTTCGGCCAACCCGGCCGCGACAATGTTCTTGGCCACATAGCGGCCCATATAGGCGGCGGAACGGTCAACCTTGGAGGGATCCTTGCCACTGAAACAGCCACCGCCGTGGCGCGCCATGCCGCCATAGGTATCCACGATAATCTTCCGGCCGGTCAATCCACAGTCCCCCACGGGCCCGCCAATGACAAACTTGCCGGTGGGGTTGATGAAATATTTGGTATCTTTGTGCAGCCATTCTTTAGGCAATACTTTGAGAATGATCTCATCCATCACCGCTTCGTGAATCGCCGACTGGGAAATCTCGGGTGAGTGCTGGGTGGAAAGCACCACCGCATCCACCGCCACCGGACGGTTGTCTTGGTAACGGATCGTCACTTGGCTTTTGGCATCCGGCAACAGCCACGGAAGCACTTTGCTTTTACGCACCTTGGCCTGACGCCTGACTAATTCGTGAGCGTAATAAATGGGCGCCGGCATCAAGACATCGGTTTCGTCACAAGCATAGCCGAACATCAAGCCTTGGTCGCCCGCTCCTTGCTCATGGTCTTCCGACTCATCCACACCCATGGCGATATCCGGGGATTGCTTGCCGATAGCCGACAAAACCGCACAGCTTTGCCAATCGAACCCATAGGCTGGATCATCGTAGCCAATGTCTCTGACTACCTCGCGAACCAATTGCTCGGTATCCACCCAAGCCTCGGTGGTAATTTCTCCCGCAAGGAGCACCATGCCGGTCTTGACCAGGGTTTCACAAGCCACCCGGGATTTGATATCTTGGGAGAGCAAGGCATCCAACATGGCATCGGAGATCTGATCGGCGATCTTGTCAGGATGCCCCTCGGATACCGACTCTGAGGTAAAAATAAAATCTTGACTCACTGCAACTATCCTTATCCGTTTTTTCTCTATCTAATCGAGCGGAGGAGAGACAGCGAAATTCACTGCAACAGCTTCCTTCAGCCCCAAATGACAATAACTTTTTATTGTAACTTAAAATGAATTTGGCTTGGCAATTTGCTCAATGACAAATCGTCATCCAAAGTTGAATAAAATTCATCCCGTGTTCATCCATGCACGCGAATATGGATGCGTTTATTATGTATCGAAGTTTAAAATCCCTGACAAGGAGAAGAGCATGAAAAAAACAGCCCCTCTGATTGCCGCCGTGATGTTGGTTGCCGGCTGTACTACCAACCCCTATACCGGTGAGCAACAAGTCAGCAAAACAGTCATCGGAACAGGCGTGGGAGCTGCCGCCGGGGCTGCCGCCGGCGCCATAGGCGGGGCCATTGCCGGAAAACCCGGGACTGGCGCGGCCATCGGCGCCGGCATCGGAGCCCTAGCGGGCATGGGAGTTGGCGCCTACATGGACCGTCAAGAGGCTATTTTGCGGCAAAAACTGGCTGGCACCGGGGTGCGCGTGGTGAGAGAAGGTGATAATCTGCGCCTGATCATGCCGGGCAATATCACCTTTGCCACCGACTCCGCCGACATTGCCGCCCACTTTTTCCCGGTACTGAATTCTGTCGCCATCGTTTTGAAACAATTCCCGGAGACTCTGATTGAAGTCAGTGGCCATACCGATGCCACCGGCAGCGCCGAATATAACCAACGGCTCTCCGAAAGACGCGCCCAAAGCGTCGCTCAGTATTTAGTGGCGCAAGGCGTGGCTCCAAACAGAATTATCGCCAAGGGAATGGGGGAAAGCATGCCCATCGCTTCCAATGATACCCCGGAAGGCAGGGCACAAAACCGGCGGGTGGAAATCCGCATCCACCCCATGACCCGCCGATAAAAATTATTCCCTCCTTATCCTGTGAACCAGGCGCCTGTCGGCGCCTTCTTTCCTCTCTCACCAAGCTGGTTTTGATTGCCCAGGCAAAATCAAGTTATCCTTATCTCACTTCCAATCAAACTCATACTTAACTCAATGGCGAAAATCAAAATTCTGGTCGTCGATGACGAGGCCGCAATTCGAGACATGCTCCAATTGATACTGGAACAGGCCGGCTTTGTCATTGACCTGGCGGCCGATACAAAAACCGCCCACCGGCGGCTGGAAGCCCACATGCCGGACTTGATTCTGCTCGACTGGATGCTGCCGGGCATGAGCGGAATTGATTGGGCGCAAAAAATCAAAAGGGAACCGGAATTCAGTGATATTCCCATCCTCTTGCTGACTGCGCGGGGAGAAGAAGAAGATAAAGTCACAGGCCTGGATAGCGGCGCGGACGACTATATCACCAAACCCTTTTCTCCACGTGAGCTCATTGCCCGAATCAACGCGGTACTGCGGCGTTTCGGCAAAGGCGAGCGCCCCGCTATCATCGAAGCGGGAGGGATCGTGCTGGACCCTGAAAAACATCTGGTCCAGATAGATCGACACCCTCTCAACCTGAGCCCCACGGAATACCGGTTGCTGGAATTCTTTCTTACTCACCCGGATAAAGTCTATAACCGCAGTCAATTGCTGGACCGGGTTTGGGGCCGGGAAACCTATATCGAAGAACGGACCGTTGACGTTCACATTCGCCGTCTGCGAAAAATTTTGGCTGAATTCAACCGGGATGCTATGATCCAAACCGTACGCGGCTTTGGATATCGGTTTTCTTCACAACCCTCATAACCATGACCCACCCCTGGCGGTCGGAAATCAGTCTTAGTCTTTGGGCATTATTCATCGCTTTATGGATTGGATGGCTCCAGGAGAGCTGGCTAGTACCCCTTTGGTTATTCATTGCTGTTCTGCTTGCCCGGCATATCTATTTCACTTACCGCTTGTTGGCCTGGCTGCGCACAGAAACCAACCAGCCACCCGATGGCAACGGCGTTTGGGAAGAAATTTTCCACCGCCTGCGCTTGATGCGCCGCCGTCACCAACGCCGCAAGCGGCGCTTGATGAAAATGCTCAAACGCTTCCGACAGGCTACCGAAGCACTCCCTGACGCTACGGTGGTATTGACCAAAGAATTTGAAATTGACTGGTTCAACAAAGCAGCAGGCCGGATGCTGGGATTGAAACCCATCGATTTAGGGATGCGTATCGATAATTTGATCCGGCAGCCGATGTTCGTCTCCTATCTGCATAAAGGGAATTTCAGGCATCCCATCTCCATCTCCGCCCCCCATAACGAAAATATACGATTGGAAGTGCGGATTGTGCCTTTTACAGGCAATCAATACCTGCTCATTGCCCAAGACGTCACTCAAATTCAAATGCTGGAACGGCAACGCCGGGATTTTGTCGCCAATGTTTCCCACGAATTGAGAACCCCCGTAACCGTGATTCGCGGTTATCTTGAAAATCTACTGGACCAAGAAACTTCCGTCGACCCAGCCCTCAGACCTACTTTGACGCGCATGGAAGAGCAATTACAGCGCCTCCAATATCTGGTCGATGACCTGCTGTATTTAAGCCGTTTGGAAACCACCCCCCAAGGGGCAAAGCCCCGGCCCGTGAATGTCGGGGACCTTTTGACAGACATTTGCCGGGAAATGGAATCAGTACCGGAACCCCATGCCTCTATCCATCTGCAAATCGATTCCCAGGCCAAACTGTTGGGTGAGAAACAAGAGTTACGCAGCGCTTTCGAAAATCTGATCACCAATGCCGTGAAATACACGCCAGCCAGCGGCAAGATAACGGTACACTGGTTCGAAACATCACACGGCGCCTGCCTGGAAGTTTCGGATACCGGAGAAGGCATCCCCCAGCAACATTTGGCAAGGATCACGGAAAGATTCTACCGGGTACCTGAAACCGAAAACCGCAATCCCACCGGCACGGGCCTGGGACTGGCCATCGTGAAACACGTGCTCAATCGCCACGAAGGTCACTTATCCATTAAAAGCCAACTGGGCAAAGGCAGTTCATTTCGCTGTTACTTCCCTGACGCCCGGGTCATCAAAGAACCCATGGAACTAGAGCAAACCACGCCGGAAGCTTAGCCCGGACTGGGACGTCAGGCAGCTTTAACGGGAAAGTCCTGCATAAAATTTACGGCATCTCACGGAAGAAAGACAAACAATCCTTTGCAATAGAAAGCGCCAAAGGCAATGGCTTCACTGGACCCGGCAGCAATTGCGGCCCGCTTGCTTGGCTTCATAGAGGGCTTTATCCGCCCGCTCGAACGCGGTTTCAACCCGGTCCCCTTCCCTGAATTCAGTCACCCCGCAAGAAATTGTAATGGGCACAGGTTTCCCCCGGCTATTAAATCCGCATGTTTCAACTGCCTGGCGTAACTTCTCCGCCACTTTCAATCCACCCTCAACATCCGTGCCAGGCAGGAGCATGACAAATTCCTCCCCCCCATATCTGCCAATAAAATCCGCCTCCCGGATTCCTTGACTGAGGGTTTGGGCAACAACCCGCAGCGCCTTATCTCCAGCCTGATGCCCAAATCTATCGTTGATTTGCTTGAAATGATCGATATCCCAAACCAACAAACTGACAGGCTGCTTAAATCGCTGCCAACGGGAAAACTCCTGGGCCATTCGCTCTTCCACCGCCTTGCGGTTGGGAAGCCCCGTCACAGCATCATATAATGCTTGCCGGTGAGCCAAACGCAATCTTTGATGGAGTTCCTGCGATTCCCGCTCCAGCGCTTGCAGACGTTCCGTCATCGCCAGGACTCTTTGATCGACTTCATTATTTCTCTGGGCTTCGGCTTCCTGATAATGGCGCAATTGTTCGGTAAGGACATCCAATCTGGAGCTTATTGCCATTTTTAATGCCTCCAGATCGGTTTCTTCCAAAGTATGATGGCGAAGACGCTCAACATGCTTGGACATGGAATCCCCCCATGCCTCCTCTGAGGAAAAAACCCGCCCTACATCCAGCGCCTGTTGCTCCAGATTTTGTAATTTAGCAGTTAACGTGCTTAAAAAATCTTCGATTTCATGCTGCTCTTTTTTGAGTTGATCCTTGATTTCGGAAAGCAGGCCCGCGGTCCCTTCGATGACCTCATCAAACCGGCAATTATCTTGTTGCAGCTTGTTGAGCAAATCTTCGCTTTGTGATGTCAATCTTGGAGGAATATCGATTTCCTGGATCAGCCGCACCAGTTGAACCTTTAAAATCCCCTCATCAAAAGAAGCCGCAGCCGCGCCTTTTTTGAACCACCGACCAATCAGGGATGATGCCGACTTTACAGAAGAAGAATCTTGCAAAGCCTCTTCCATGGCTTGAAACAAGGCAGTCGCATCCTTGAAGGGCTGTTTTTTCACCTTCTTCTGTAACTTTGCAAAAACCTCCCTTTCGGGATAATCTCGCGCTTGCGATTGGAAAAATTCCACCACTTGGGTCTGCCAATTACCCGTAGGCGCTTGCTTAAGCTCAAGACGCAACAAAACCTCGGCAAAACTTTCTATCTCTCCAAGCTTTCGGTCATCCAACCGACCGCTTTTGAGAACTTCCCGCATTTTCTGCAAATGGGGATCGAGAGACGGATCAATCCCTTGGCTGAGATGGCTCAAACGAATAAGCGCCCGGGCCAAACATTTCTCATGGTGCTCCCGGCGGGCTTGCTGCTCATCCAGCTCTTCCGCCAAAGTCAGGCATTTTTGTTTCCACTTCTCGGCATCAGAATCAGACATGATCTTTCACGCGGCTTGGCGATAGCTCTCTGGCAAACTGACTTCCACTCCTATGGGCAAATGATCTGAACAAGCGAAATTGAAAACCTGAATCGCCTCCACCTCCAGGCTTGGGCTCACAAGAATGTGATCCAGCTTGCGCTGGGGCCGCCAGCTGGGAAAAGTCCGGGCGTGGGGAACCGGATCCATCAGGCCGGTTTCTGCCTGCAGCATTTCTAACTCAGGAGATCCGGGGCTACAATTCAGGTCCCCCATCAGAACGACATGAGGCAACCCCTGTATCAAGCCGGCAATAAATTCCAGCTGACGCATTCGTGCCCGCCTGCCAAGCGCCAGATGCAGGATACATAAATGCAAAGCCACGTCTCCGTCGCCAAAACGCGCCAGGAGCGCTCCCCGACCAGGCAACCCTGGTAATGGTGTTTCGTGGATAAAGTGGGGGCGTAAACGGCTTAGCAAGCCATTACTGTGCAGAGCAAGATTGCCAATGCGGCGGTTCACTTGGTTGTGCCAATAGGGAAAACCCGCCCGCTTGGCAATATATTGGGTTTGGATGACATAATCACTGCGGGCGCCACCTCCATCGACTTCCTGTAAACCAACAATATCGAAAGGGCGGAGAAAATCGGCGATTTTGTCCAGATTATTGAGTTTTTTGCTTGTGGGCCAAAGATGCTGCCAGCTTCGCAACAAGTAATCCCGATAGCTGCGAGTACGAATACCCGTTTGAATATTGAAACTTGCCAGCTTCAACCTGGGTTGGGACATACCCTCATGGATCTTCCTCATTTCTCCCCCTTGCAATCGAGGCAATTTATAGCAATGTCATTGCGCGCCCGAACTTGCCTGAAGCGCTTTAAGTTCTTTCTCCGCCAATTGTTGCATGACATTGATCATGTTGTCGTAATTTTTCGCGGTGGTGCCTGTGACTTTATATTTTCCATTCACCGCGATGGCCGGGACGCCATCAATGCCATAGCTTCCCGCAATCTCATTGGCCTGGCGCATTTTCATATCCACCGCGAATGAATTGTATGCTTTTTTGAAAGTCTCTTTATCCACTCCGTGGGCGGCGAAAAAGTCAGCCAGCTCTTCCTCTGTATTCAGGGGTTTTTTCTTGACATGCATGGCATCAAAAAAATCCTTGTGGATCTTGTCAACCACGCCCAACACTTCCGCGGCAAAATACGCCCGGGCATGGGGCGCCCAACGCTTACCGAAGATCACTGGTTGCCTTTTGAAAACCACATTATCCGGCTTGGTCTTCAGCCAAGCGGCAACATACGGATCAAAACGGTAGCAATGGGGACAGCCATACCAAAAAAACTCGATGACCTCCACCTTGCCAGGGCTGTCAGTGGGCCTCGGCGGATTCAGCACAATATATTCTTCCGCCGTCAATGCGGAAGCACTGGAAACCATGCCGAAAAAAACAGTCAGGGCCAAAAAATAACGCATAAGACTGGACTTCATCATTTCTCCTCATCTGGATCTTATTTCAAACTGCCAATATAGGCTGCCACTGCTTTCATTTCATCCTCGGTCATCCGCTGGGCAATCGTGCGCATGGGACTTTTTTCCTCCCCCCGCTCTCCCGAGGCAAAATCAGTCAGCGCCTTTACGGTATAGGCAGGATATTGCCCTTTCAACAGAGGAAAGCCCGCCGGGGCATTGCCTTGGCCCTGCGGGCCATGACAAGCAGAGCAAGCCGGGACTTTCTTGTCCGCCATGCCGGAAAGATAAATCTTCATTCCCTCCGGCGGCGCCTGGCCTTCTTCAGGCTCGGGAGAATGGGCGGAAAAATAGGCGCCCAAATCCGCAATATCTTCATCACTCAATGAAGATGCGACTGCATTCATGGCAGGAATGTTCCGGACCTGATTTTTGAAATATTCAAGTTGGCGGGTCAAATACTTGGGATTTTGCCCCGCCAGCTTGGGAAATATAGGATTTGCCCCCTTACCCTTTTCTCCATGACACCCCACACACACTTCGGCTTTTTTCTTGCCCGCCTGAATCGAGGCGGCGGAAACCACTGTACAAGTGGCTGTCATTGTTACCATGGCGGATAATGTTAGTATAGTTTTAGTTTTCATAACATTTTGTTCCTTTAGCGCTGCTCAAGACAAATTTCGGGAGTTATTGTACTCGTTTTGCCGTCTCAGTGCTGTCACCACCATTTTGAAAATCATTCATGAACCCTTTGTATCATCAAGCCAGATTCCTGTTAAGTACCCTTGATTTCAATGCGGATGTCCCCGACCAAGGCTATGAAGTCGCCTTTGCCGGCCGCTCCAATGCCGGTAAATCCAGCGCCATCAATGTGTTGACCCGGCAAAAATCCTTGGCCCGCACCAGCAAAACCCCGGGCAGGACCCAGCAACTGGTGTTTTTTGAATTCGACTCTCTGCGCCGCCTGGTGGATTTACCCGGCTATGGCTATGCCAAGGTTTCCCAGCATACCCAGGCCCATTGGCGCCGCGCCTTGGAACGCTATCTCAAGCAGCGCCGGTGCTTGAAGGGAGTGTTTTTGATCATGGATATCCGTCATCCGCTGACAGAGTTCGATCAGCGCATGATCGAATGGTGTGATTTCTATGAATTACCCCTGCACATTTTGCTGACCAAAGCCGATAAATTGAAATACGGCCCGGCCAAAAACCGGTTGCTGGAAATTCAGAAAACCTTGTCCGAACTGCCTCACCCCCCTTCAGTCCAACTCTTTTCCGCATTAAAAAAAATAGGCGTGGAAGAGGCTCACGGCGTATTGGATGAATGGTTTGAAATTCCCGCCTGAATCAGAACCCATCCCAACTGAAAATAAAGGGCAAAAAAAACCCCAAAGCAAAGGGGGAGATGCTTTGGGGCTAGTGATGCTCCGGCTTGGGGGAACCGGAGCTGCTCGCTACTCATAAGGGAGGAAATGAGTAGAATTGCGTCGTTCCCGACACTTGCCAATTTTGACTGGAGGACCATTAAAAAGTTCACCAGGATATTTCCGATTCAGAACCAATAATCCAACAATAGCCCCAAAAAGATAACCGCTCCGAACCAATGATTATTCAGGAAGGCCCGAAAGCATTTGGCCTTTTCCCGCCCGGCAATCAAATATTGCTGATAGACCGCAAAACCGGCGGCCGCTGACAACCCCAGGAAATACCATCCCCCCAGACCGGCAATCCGACCTACCCACATCAATACCAGCAACATGGCGGCTTGAATGCCGGCAATGATCCAGCGATCGTAGCGGCCAAATAAAATGGCCGTGGACTTAACCCCTATTTTCAAATCATCCTCCCGGTCCACCATGGCATACATCGTGTCATAAGCCAGCGCCCATAACACCGTTGCCAAAAATATTCCCCAGGCAACTCCAGGCACCTTGCCTGTCAATGCCGCAAATGCCATGGGCACCGCCCAGCCAAATGCTATTCCCAAATAGGCTTGGGGTAACTGGGTAATTCTTTTGGTGAAAGGATAGGAAGCCGCCAGAAACAAGGCGACAAAGGAAAGGGCGATAGTCAAACCATTGAGTTGGAGAACGAGCAAAAAAGCCAACAAGCACAATGCTGCAAATAGTATCAAGGCTTCCTTGGGGCTGACCCGCCCTGCCGCAATGGGCCGGTCCCTGGTCCTTTCCACATGGGGGTCAAACTCCCGGTCGGCATAATCGTTAATCACACAACCGGCGGCCCGCATCAAGATCACGCCGAGCACAAAAATCAAAACCACCTTACCATCCGGCCGGCCATCGCCGGCAATCCACAACGCCCACAATGCCGGCCACAGCAATAGAAAAATACCGATGGGACGGTGGAACCGCATCAAGCAAGCATATTGCAGCATGCGGTCTTTGAGATACTCTTTCGAGAACAATGTTTTATCCATCCCCGCGCCCCAAAGTGAAAACCCATGGCATAAAAAATTCACCGACCAGTAACGGCTTGTCAGCCACACGGTAAAGCGCCCGCCTGCCCCAAGCGGGCAGTGGAGACAAGCCGGATACTTTCCAGATACCGGCCGGCAAATGTGTCCATTCAAGCCGCTCCCGCCGGATATACGGACTTGTGAACAAGATTTCTCCCAAGGGACGGGTTCCTAACCGGGTTAATTGACTCCCCGCGCCCGCCAATGTCCCCTGAGGCGCCACCGTACGCGCCAACAGCAACGGCCGGTCAGCGCCGTAGAGAACGATTTCCCGAACCCAGGCCAACCGGTTCCAAGGCAATCCCAGGTGTTTGGCTTCGCTCAGAAATGGCCTTCCCCAACCTTGTTTTTGAACCTGAACCTGGATGCCACCCGTGGCAGCCTGTAGTCTGGCGGTCAACGATGCGGATTCCGCAAGCCAACTGCGAATCCGGCCGGGGATTTTAGAGGATTTCGGTAAATGAGTATCAAACCAACGCGGATCTTCCCGCAACAAACAACTGTGAAACATTTGATTAATTTAAATGGGGTATTTGCCTGGAAGGCACCATATTTTCATAGACATGGATCGATCAAAAGGCGATCTCAACAGGTGCCAGGGAGACTAAACATCAGCATATTGATTGCCATCCCCCAACCAAAATTTCAATAACCTGTAAATACACTCTGCACCTTGCTCCCGCACAGCTATCGCGTCCTCCTGAATCATGGGAAGCAGGTCCTGGTCCCGCAGAGGATCGGCCATTTTAAACTGCAACGCCCCGCTTTGGCGAGTACCGAGCACCTCACCCGGCCCTCGAAGCTCAAGGTCTTTCTCCGCCAAGGCGAAACCATCGCGGCATTGGCGTAAAAAATCCAGACGCTGGCGCGCTATCTCGGTCAAAGGCGGTTTGTAGAGCAAAATACAATAGCTTTGCCCCGGACCCCTGCCCACCCGGCCCCGCAGCTGATGGAGCTGGGCCAGGCCCAGACGCTCGGCGTTGTCAATCACCATCAAACCGGCATTGGGCACGTCCACCCCTACCTCGATCACCGTGGTCGCCACCAGGAGATCAATCTCTCCCTGCTTGAAAGCGTTCATCACCTGCTCCTTATCCATGGCTTTCATTCGTCCGTGCACCAGCCCGATACGAACGCCCGGCAAGCTTTCCTGGAGAGAGGCCGCGGTTGCTTGCGCCGCTTCGCAGTCCAATGCCTGGGATTCTTCAATCAAGGTGCATACCCAATAAGCCTGTCGCCCCCCTTCAATCCAGGACTGCAAACGGGCAATCAATTCCTCCCGCTTATCTTGCCCCATGACCCGGGTTTCCACCGGCTGGCGGCCCGGAGGCAATTGATCAATCACAGAAACCGCCATGTCCCCGTAACGCAGCATGGCCAGCGTCCGCGGAATGGGAGTCGCGGTCATGACCAGATAGTGAGGAATAGCTTGTTCACCCTTGGCCTTGAGCGCCAGTCTTTGGTCCACCCCGAACCGGTGCTGCTCATCGACCATCACCAGGCCAAGCCGGGCAAAACGGACTTCACGCTGAAACAAAGCGTGGGTGCCAATAAAAATGGCTTGACTGGGCGCTTTCATGGCGGCTAATACCTCGCTGCGCTCTTTCCCCTTCATTTTGGAGGTGAGCAAATGCACCTTGATTCCCAGAGGAGACAACCACTGCCGCCAAGTCTGGAAATGCTGTTCCGCCAATAATTCGGTCGGCGCCATCAATACCGATTGGTAGCCGCTTCCGTGACTCACCAAAGCCGCCAATGCCGCCACCACGGTTTTGCCGCACCCCACATCCCCTTGCACCAAACGCCCCATGGGAAGGCCGGAAGCCAAATCTGACCGGATTTCCGCAAAAACCCGGCGCTGGGCGTCGGTCAACCGGAATGGGAGGGAAGCCAGGAATTTATCAATCAGGGGCGATGAGGCGTCCATTTTCGGGCCCTGGCCGGCTTTGCGGAAATCGTGCAGGCTTTGCAGGCTCAAGTGATGAGCCAGCAGTTCCTCCCACGCCAAGCGTTTCAATATCGGATGGTTGCCGGCGTTGAGCGCGGCTACCTCCGTTTCAAGCGGAGGTTGGTGAAGGAAATGTAGCGCCTCCCATGTGGATTCTGGAACCATGGAGTCAGGCAGGGACGGTAACCACTCAGGCCGGGATTCAAACCAAGCCAGCGCCTGTCCGATCAAGCGCCGCAATACTTTTTGCGTCATCCCGGCCACGGTGGGATAGATGGGGACGATGCCCGGCAAGGAAGTGTCGGCGCGCTCCATTTGGGGATGAATCATCTCCTTGCCGAAAGATGACACCTTGACTTCTCCAAAACAGCGCCAGCGGGTGCCGGGCAACAGGCGATTGCGCATACTGGCGTTGAAATGAAAGAATCTGAGATCCAAAGTGCCGCTGGCATCACGCAACCGGCAAACCAGTAGCGGCCGGCTTCTGCCTGTGATATCGGTCAGAACCACCTCCCCTTCAATGAGATGCTTACCACAACTCGCAGAAGCGATGGGCGTGATCTTGGAGCGGTCTTCGTAGCGCAGCGGCGCCAATAACACCAAATCCCGCACGTCCATCACCCCCAGGCGCTGGAGTTTGGCGGCCAAGGCCGGACCCACGCCCTTGAGAGAAAGCACCGGCGGGAAGGCAGCGGGGGCTGCCGTCATGGAATCTATTCCAGCACCATCACCGCATCCACTTCCACCCCGGCTCCCTCGGCCAAGGCCGGGGTCACACCCGCAGTACGGGCAGGATCAGGGGGACTGAAGCAAGCGGTCATGACTTTGTTGACTTGGGGGAAGTGACTGAGCAACTTGGCTGTGTCAAATTCATTGGCTGACAATGGACTGGCAAGCTTGTTACCTCGATTTGACCCGCTGGATTTTCAAAACCACATCCAATTGCCTCAGGCGGCGGATAATCTTTGCCAGATGCACCCTGTCCTTCACGGAAATCGTAATCATATCGGTACTGGTATGGGTATCTTGCTGGGTGACTACAAAATTTTCGATATTGGCGCCACATTCGGCAATGGTGGAGGCTACCCGGGCCAAAGTGCCCCGTTGGTCAAACAATACCACCCACAGATCCACGGAAAATTCGCTCTCTACGTGATCATCCCATTCCGCCGGAATCCAGGTCACATGCTTCTTCTGGAACTCCACCACATTGTTACATTCACTGCGATGCACCACCAACCCCTTGCCAGGATTGAAAAACCCGATGATACTGTCCCCGGGGATTGGCCGGCAACACTTGGCAAGGCTCACTACCATGCCTTCCGTACCCTTGATGATCAAGGGTACGCCACTGGTGCAACTGTCATCCAAAGCCACATCCAGACCTTCTTGCCCGGATGCCAGCTGGCGCGCCACCAATAACGCCATCCGGTTACCGAGACCGATTTCTTCCAGCAGATCTTCCATGCGTTCGAAACCCATGGCCTTGATCTTCCCGGCCATCCGTTCAGGTGGCAAAGTATCCAAGGAAGCATCAAGCTTGCGCAGTTCCGCTTCCAACATTCTTTGTCCTAACTGCACGGCCTCCTGGGTTTTGAGATTGCGTAAAAAACTTCGGATGGCCGAACGAGCCTTGGCGGTGACCACGTAATTCAACCAGGAAGGATTGGGCTTGGCCCAGTCCTTGGTGACCACCTCCACCGTCTGGCCGTTGTAAAGGGCAGAATGCAGCGGCACCAGCTGGCCATTGACCCGCGCCCCAACGCACGCATTGCCGATTTCGGTATGGACCGCGTAGGCAAAATCCAGGGCCGTGGCTCCCTGGGGCAGCTTGACGATATCGCCATCGGGGGTGAAAACATAGATTTCCGAAGGAAACAGATCGACTTTCAGATTATCGATAAACTCAAGGGAACTGCCTTCGCTTTGCTGATGTTCGAGAAATTCCTTGACCCAGGCATAAGCCCGGGCTTTGGGGCCATAGCCATCGTCTTCCACTTCTTTTTTGTAGAGCCAATGGGCGGCGATGCCGCTTTCCGCCACCCGGTGCATATCGCGGGTTCGGATTTGCACCTCCACGGGTAATCCGTAAGGCCCCACCAATACCGTATGCAATGACTGATAGCCATTGTCCTTGGGCAAGGCGATGTAATCCTTGAAACGGCCAGGAATGGGTTTGTACAACCCGTGCATCAATCCCAACACCCGGTAGCATTCATCCACGCTCTCGGTAATGATGCGCACTGCATACACGTCGAACACTTGGTTGAAAGTCAATCCCTTGGTCCGCATCTTGTTGTAGATGCTATAGATATGCTTTTCCCGGCTGTTGACCTCGCAGGACAATCCAGCTTCGCGTAAACGATTGCGGATCGCCTCTTCGATGTTACCGATAACCTCCTTGCGGTTGCCCCGGGCCCGTTTTACCGCCTGATTCAAGGCCCGGTAACGCAAGGGATACATGGCATTCATCGCCAGCTCTTCCAGCTCCAGACGAATCCGGTTCATCCCCAGACGATTGGCCAAGGGGGCGTAAATATCCAGGGTTTCCCGGGCGATCCGGCGGCGGCGGTCGGCTGGCATGGGGCCCAAAGTGCGCATATTGTGCAAGCGGTCCGCCAGTTTGACCAGAATGACCCGCAAATCGTTGGCCATGGCCAGCATCATTTTGCGGATGCTTTCGGCCTGCGCTTCCATTTTGGATTTGCAATCGAGCCGGGTCAGTTTGGTGACGCCATCCACCAAATCCGCCACCTCGTCCCCGAACAACTCCCGCAATTGTTCCTTGGTGGTGGGCGTGTCTTCAATCACGTCATGCAGAATAGCCGCCACGATTCCGTTGACATCCATGCGCATTTCCTGCGCCAGAATGAGCGCCACTTCAATGGGATGGCAGATATAAGGCTCGCCGCTGAGGCGGAACTGGTCGGCGTGGGCCTCATCCGCGAAATGGTAGGCTTGATAAATTGACTCAATATGGGATGGCTCAAGGTAGCTCCCCACCTCCCCTATCAATTGGCCCATGAGAAGATCTTGGGGGCGGTCCAGTTTTGGAGCTAACTCTGCCATTTCGACAACCTACTGGCTTGGGGCTTCTTCCGTGGCCTCCACTGCCATTGCCGGGGGAATGCCGCCATCCATATCCACTTCCCTCAGTTTACCGATATCCAATTTTCCCGCCGCGATTTCCCGCAGCGCCACCACGGTGGCTTTGTCTTTTCCCCAATCCACCAAAGGCTCCGCGCCCGCCAATAATTGCCGGGCCCGTTTGGTGGCCAATAAAACCAGCTCGAAACGATTCTCCAATTTTTCCAAACAATCTTCTACGGTAATTCGCGCCATGGAAACCTCACTGTTTTGTCTATTGACTCTCTTTGTTGTTTATGTATAGCAAAATTGTTGTAAAAAAGAAAACTTTTTAAATCAACTACCTCTTTGCTCCAATATTTCCACTGCGGGCAGCTTGCGCCCTTCCAAAAATTCCAGGAAAGCGCCCCCGCCCGTGGATTGATAAGAGACCTTGTCGCCAATGCCGAATTTTTCAATCGCCGCCAAGGTATCGCCGCCGCCGGCAATGGAAAAAGCCTTGCTTGCGGCAATTGCTTCGGCCAACACCCGGGTCCCTTCCGCGAATTGGTCAATCTCGAACACTCCCACAGGGCCATTCCAGACTATCGTGCCCGCCTTTTTAATCAAATCCGCATAGTATTTGGCAGTCTCGGGACCGATATCGAGAATCAAATCGTCATTGGCCACTTCATTGACCTTTTTGACGGTTGCTTTGGCATCTTCGGAGAATTCTTTGGCCACCACTACATCTTCCGGAATGGGAATATCCGCGCCCCGAGCTTTGGCTTGTTCCATCAAACGCTTGGCATCGGGGATCAAATCCGGCTCATAGAGGGACTTGCCCACCGGGAAACCCGCGGCGGCAATGAAAGTGTTGGCAATACCGCCCCCCACAATCAGTTGATCCACTTTCTGGGCCAAAGTTTCCAAAACCTTAAGCTTGGTGGACACCTTGGAGCCTCCGACGATGGCCAATAACGGCCGGTCCGGGTTTTGCAAGGCCTTGCCCAAGGCTTCCAATTCCTGAGCCAGAAGCAAGCCGGCGCAAACTTCGGGCGCGAATTGCGCCACCGCATAGGTGGAGGCTTGAGCCCGGTGGGCGGTGCCAAAAGCATCCATGACGAACACATCGCACAAGGCCGCCATTTTCTTGCCCAATTCGGGATCGTTTTTCTTTTCCCCCTTGAGAAAACGGACATTTTCCAGCAAAACCACTTCTCCAGGTTTTGTCTCCACTCCGTCGATCCAATCCTGGATCAACCTTACCGGCTGGTCCAGCAGTTCCGATAAGCGCCTGGCCACCGGCGCCAGGGAATATTGCGGGTCGTATTCTCCTTCCTTGGGCCGGCCCAGATGGGACATGACCATAACCGCGCGCGCGCCTTGCGCCAGAGCCTGGCGAATGGTGGGCACGCTGGCGCGGATCCGGGTATCGCTGGTCACTTCTCCATCCTTGATGGGCACATTCAAATCGGCCCGGATCAATACCCGTTTACCCTTCAAGTCCAGATCGGTCATTTTTTTGATGGTCATTGCGTATTTTTACCTCTTGCTTTACTTGCTTTAATGGTGTAATTCGTCAAATTGCATGCCTGAAAATGCGACAGTCTTTATTTACCCACAATATAGGGACACCCGTCCTCCACCCCCAAGTATTGGTGGCCATCCGGGCCGCCATAAAACTCCAGGACGGGTTCACGGCACCCCGGGGAGAGAAGACTTGGGACACCTTTGCCCGCACAAATTATTTATTCAGTCAGATCATCAAGCGGGCTCGTTGCCCTTTTTCCATTTCAGGGAACAGCCCATGCTGGGAATTTGCTCCTCGGGCCCTTTGCCGGTCAGGGCGATTTGCTTCATGGCCTCGAACAATTCCCGCCGGGCGCCGGGCACCGGTTCCTTGCGGCTTTCATCCAGCCGTCCCCGGTATTGCAATGCCAGGTCTTTGTTATATCCGAAGAAATCTGGGGTACACACCGCGCCATAGGCCTTGGCAACCTCCTGGGTCTCATCCAGCAAATAAGGGAATGGAAAATTGTGGACCTGGGCAAATTTCTTCATATTTTCGAAGGAATCTTCCGGGTATTCGACGGTATCGTTGGACATAATCGCCACCGAACCGATGCCATATTCCTGAAGTTCCCGGCAAT
>Ga0256841_1001324_pt1 | contig 21821 bp, 20 predicted proteins | sample 356308metaG_FD_185971 | JGI IMG/M metagenome (GOLD analysis project Ga0256841, IMG submission 185971) | Hydrothermal vent microbial communities from Mid Atlantic Ridge, Atlantic Ocean - 356-308 | ecosystem: Environmental > Aquatic > Marine > Hydrothermal vents | place: Atlantic Ocean: Mid... | reverse complement strand
CAAAGAAAAAATTACACGGGAGTTTTTATTAAGTATAAAAGGTATTGGAAAAGAAACAGCAGACAGTATACTTCTTTACGGGTTAGATAAACCTTATTTTGTTATAGATGCTTATACAAAAAGGATTTTTTCAAGGATTGGGATTATTGAAAAAGATATTGAATATGATAATCTTCAACTTATATTTAAAGAAAATTTACCAGAAAGTATTGAAATTTATAAAGAATACCACGCACTTATTGTTGAACATGGAAAAAATATTTGCAGAAAAAAACCTGAATGTTCAGAATGTATTTTAAAAGACATTTGCAGTAAAATAATAGATTAAAAAGGGGTAATACTTAACTTGGAAGGAAACAGGTACTATTCAGAAAGGGGCTATCGTTATTTTTATAAAATAGCACCACTTTTCATAAAATTATTAAAAATCAAGGTTGAAGGAAAAGAAAACATACCAAAAGAAGGTGGATTGATTATAGCTTCTAACCACAGGAGTAATTTAGATCCTTTTGTTTTAAACCTTGTGGCAGGAAGACCTCTTATGTTTTTAGCAAAAAAGAGCCTTTTTGAAGTTCCACTTTTAGGATGGTTTATAACAGGTGCAGGGGCAATTCCTGTAAACAGAAACGGTAGGGATACTTCTTCTTTAAAAAAATCTTTACAGGCTCTAAAAGACAACCAGTGTATTACAATTTTTCCTGAAGGAACAAGGAGTAAGCCCGGCCAGTTTTCAAAACCGCAAAAAGGAGTAGGACTTTTAGTTTCAAAGGGTAATGTTCCAGTTGTTCCTGCATTAATAGAAGGAACAGATAAAGTACTACCTGTTGGAGCTAAATTTCCTAAATTATTTACATCGGATATAAAAGTGAAGTTTGGTAAACCGATAAATTATAATAAATCCCATAAAATAGATGAAATTTCATTAGATATAATGGAAAAGATAAAATCTCTTAGAGATTAAAAGAGAGGTGTAAAAATGGCTAATATAAAAGTGGCAGAATCAGCAGGATTTTGTTTCGGTGTTAAAATTGCTGTAGATATGGCAAAAGATGCAGGAGAAAAGTTAGGTGGTGCTTATACTGATGGTCCCATCATACATAATAAACAGGTTGTTTCATTTTTAGAAAGATTAAACGTTAAACAACTTGATGACAAACAGTCTTTAAAAGAAGGAGACACGGTTATTATCCGTTCCCATGGAGTTCCTCCAGAAGAAGAAAGGAGACTTCAAGAATCAGGGGTAAAAGTTTTAGATGCAACCTGTCCTTTTGTTAAAAAAGTACACGATAAAGTTCGCCAGCTTGTAGAAGAAGGATACTTTGTAATAATTATTGGAGAAGAAGGACATCCTGAAGTTATTGGAATTTTAGGTCATCTCAGGGAAGTTAATGGAAAAGGGATTGTAGTTCAAAACTTTGAAGAATTAGTTCAAAAAATGCCAAGAAGAAATAAAATTGGAGTTGTTGCCCAGACAACACAGAGTGAAGACTTTTTCGAACAGGCAATTGGATACATAGCTTCAAATGTTGAAGAGCTTAAAGTATTTAACACTATATGTGACGCTACATCTGTAAGGCAGGAAGAAGTTAAGAAAATATCTCCAACTGTTGATGTTATGATTATAATTGGTGGAAAACACAGTGGAAACACAAATAGACTTGCCCAGATATCAAGGGCTTTAAATCCAAATACATACCATATAGAAAAGGCTGATGAATTAAAAAAAGAATGGTTTGAAAATGCGGAAAATATAGGGGTAAGTGCAGGAGCATCAACTCCTGACTGGATTATACAGGAAGTGGTAGAAAAAATAAAGGAGATAACAAACAGTTAAATAGGGATTCATTCCCTTTATTTCTTGTTTATCAATTGTTTCAATCAATATTTCCCCTTAAAAATCCCTTAATATGATATACTACTTAATTATTATAAAAACAAACATTTAAAGGAGATTAGGAATGAATGTGGAAGTAGAATCAAAAGATTTAACAAAAACTCTCACTATTGAAGATGAGGGAGAAAAAGTAAAAAACATTGTAGAAGCTATTTATAAAGACTTAAGTAAAAAAGTCTCTGTTCCGGGATTCAGACAGGGTAAAGTTCCAAAAGCTGTAATTAAAGCAAAATACAAAGATTACATTGCAGAAGAAGCAGTAAAACAGTACGTAAACAAATACCTTCCTAAAATTTTAGAAGAGCATAACCTGAAACCTGTTTCTCAAATTTACTACGGCGATATATCATTAGAAAATGATGAAAAACTAAAATTTAAAATAACATTTGAAGTTGCACCAGAGTTTGAGTTAAAAGATTACGAAGGAATAGAAGTTGAAATGGTAGAAACAAAAGTTTCAGATGAAGATGTTGAAAAAGCTATCCAGTCTTTATTAGAAAGAAATGCAAAATTTGTTCCAGAAGACAAAGAAATAGAAATTGGAGATACTGTAAAAATTAAATACCACATAACTGCTGAAAGTGGCGAAGAAGAGGAAGATATATTTGAAGCTGTAATAGGTGCAGGAACATTAAGAAAAGAATTAGAAGATGCTTTAATTGGAAAAAAAGCTGGAGATAAGGTAAAAGTTGAAAATATAGATTTAATAGATGAACAGGGTAATCCAAAAGGAAAAGCAACAGTAGAAATAGAAGTTTTAGAAGTAATGAAAAAAGAAATTCCTGAGTTTAACGATGAATTTGTTAAAGAAATTGGATTAGGAGAAAATGTAGAAGAGGCAAAGAAAAAAATAAGGGAAGACTTAGAAAAAGAACTTGAAGAAATTAAGAAAAGGGAAATTGAACAAAAAATTATTGATAAAATAGCAGAAGAATATGACTTTCCAGTTCCAGAATCAGTTGTAAATGCAGAAACAGAATACTTAGCTCAGGAATATGCTAAACAGTTAGAATCTTATGGAATAAAGCCTAACAAAGAAATGATAGAGGCTGCCCTTGAAAATCTGAAACAAACAGCTGAAAAGAATGTAAGGGTAAGCTTTGTATTTAATAAAATAGCAGAAAAAGAAAACATACAGGTTTCCGATGAAGAAATAAACGAAGAAATTCAAAAAATGGCTCAAGCATATCAAACAACCCCCGAAACTTTAAGAAAATACTTAGAAGAACAGGGAGCACTTGATACTATTAGGTTTAATATCTTAAGAAAGAAAGTACTTGAATTTTTAACAGAGAAGGCTAATATTAAGGAAATTCCAAAGGAAGAATACGAAAAGAAATTAAAAGAACAGCAAGAAGCTGAGCAGCAAGCTCAAGCTGAAGAAGAACAAAAAGAAGAAAAAGAAGAACAGGCAGTTGAAAATAAGGAGGCATAAAACATGGATATAAATAAAATAGTAAGCCAATTAGTACCAGTAGTAATAGAACAGACACCAAGAGGAGAAAGGGCTTACGACATTTATTCAAGACTTTTAAAAGATAGAATAATCCTTTTAGGATTTCCAATTGATGACCACATAGCAAACCTAATTGTGGCACAGCTATTATTTTTAGAAGCTGAAGACCCGGATAAAGATATCTACATGTACATAAACTCACCTGGTGGAGTTGTTACCTCAGGTTTAGCTATCTTTGATACTATGAACTACATAAAACCAGACGTTGCAACAATATGTATGGGACAGGCTGCATCAATGGGTGCGTTTTTACTTTCTGCAGGAGCTAAAGGAAAAAGATATGCACTTCCAAATGCGAGGATTATGATTCACCAGCCTTTAGGTGGTTTTCAGGGTCAGGCAACAGATATTGAAATCCATGCAAGAGAAATTTTAAGAATGAAAAAACTCTTAAATGAGTATTTAGCAAAACACACAGGACAACCTGTAGAAAAAGTTGAACAGGATACAGAAAGGGACTATTTTATGTCTGCACAGGAAGCAAAAGAATACGGTTTAATTGACAAAGTTATAGAAAAAAGAGGTGAATAAAAATATATGAGTAATGAACCAAACAAATGTTCGTTTTGCGGTAAACCCCAGAACGAAGCAAAAGTTTTAATAGCAGGACCAGGAGACATATACATCTGTGATGACTGTGTTTCCCAGTGTAGCCAGTTAATACAGGAAGATTTAGAAGAGGCAAAGTTTGAGGAAATCTCTACACTTCCAACTCCAGTAGAAATAAAGAAAAAATTAGACGAATACGTAATTGGACAGGAAAGGGCTAAAAAAATACTTTCTGTAGCTGTTTATAACCATTACAAAAGAATAATGTCTAAAGAAAAGCTACAGGATTTGGAAGTTGAATTAGAAAAAAGTAATATTCTTTTAATTGGACCAACAGGTTCAGGTAAAACTTTACTTGCAAGAACATTAGCAAAAATACTGAATGTTCCATTTGCAATTGCAGATGCAACAAATATAACAGAAGCTGGATACGTTGGTGAAGATGTTGAGAGTATATTGGTAAGACTTGTTCAGGCAGCTGATTATGACCTTGAAAAAGCAGAAAAAGGTATCGTTTATATAGATGAAATTGATAAAATTGCAAAAAAATCTGGAGAAAATCCATCTATTACGAGGGATGTATCTGGTGAAGGTGTTCAGCAGGCTCTTTTAAAGATTATTGAAGGAACAGTTGCAAACATTCCTCCTCAAGGTGGAAGGAAACATCCCCATCAGGAATTTATACAGCTTGATACTTCAAACATTCTGTTTATATTAGGTGGTGCTTTTGTTGGTCTTGAAGATATTATCAAGCAGAGGTTAGGTAAAAAAACAATAGGTTTTGGTGCAGAAATACGCTCACAAGAAGAAAAAGAAGGAAATCTCATTTCAAAGGTAAGGGTTGAAGATTTAATTAAATACGGATTAATACCAGAATTTATTGGAAGAATTCCTGTTGTTGCAACCCTTGACCAGTTAGATGAAGATGCACTTGTTAAAGTTTTAACAGAGCCAAAAAATGCACTTATAAAACAATATCAAAAACTTCTTGCAATGGACGGTGTTGAATTAGAATTTACAGATGAAGCAATCAGAGAAATAGCAAGGGAAGCAATAGAAAGAAAAACAGGGGCAAGAGGTTTAAGGTCAATAATAGAAGAAATCATGCTTGATATAATGTACGAAATTCCACAGAAAAAAGGAGTTAAAAAAGTAATAGTAGATGAGGATGTAGTTAAAAGAAGAAAAGAGCCTATACTTATCTACGAAAAAGCAAGCTAAAAATGGCAACAATAAAACAGGTTAAATTTATAAAAAGTGCTGTTAAACCAAAGGATTACCCACCACCAACAAAACCAGAAGTTGCTGTGGTTGGACGTTCAAATGTTGGTAAATCCTCTTTAATCAATGCTATTTTTAAAAGGGCTATTGCAAAGGTCAGTTCAAAACCGGGGAAAACAAGGCTGATAAATTTCTTTTCCCTTGATGATAAAATCTACTTTGTAGATTTGCCAGGTTATGGTTATGCCTCTGTATCAAAAGCTGAAAGGCAAAAATGGAAAGACATGATAGAAGCTTACTTTTTAAACAGGGAAAATTTAAATTTTGTTATTATGCTTGTTGATAGTAGATACGAACCTACAAAACTTGATATTTTAACTAAAGAATGGCTTGAAAGTCTTGATATTCCTTATGTAATAGCTGCAACAAAGGTTGACAAATTAAACCAGAAAGAAAAATCCAGAGTTCAAAAAATGATAAGGGAAACACTTTCTTTAGACAAAGAAACTCCTGTTTTCCTTACTTCAGCAAAAGAAGGAAAGGGAATTAAAGAGTTGGTTTCTTATATATACTTAAATCTAAATAAACAAAATTAAAAGGAAGCCTATTATTTTGAGGCTTCCTCTTCTTCTATCAATCTGTCTGCAAGATAATCTGCTAAATGTATAACTTTTACATTTTTACTGTGTCCGTGTTTATACATACCATCTGCTATATTAAAAACACACCCTGGACAATCACTTAAAACATAAGTTGCTTCTGTTTTTCTTAAATCATCAATTTTCCTTTTTTGTAGTTCTGATGCTACTTCATAGTTTGCAACAGAGAAATAACCTGCAAAACCACAGCACATCATAGCTTCTTCACCTTCAACATATTCTGCATTTTTTACATTTTTTAATACATCCCTGTAAACATTAGGGTCTGTACTCATAGCAGTATAAGAATGGCAAGGAAAATGGAATGAAACCTTTTCCCCTTCCCCTTTGAAAGTGAAAAATCCTTCTTCCCTTAATATTTCAGCAAAATCTTTTACTGGATATTTGTATTCTTCGCTTAACGCTCCACCACAGGTTGGGCAGGCAACAACTATTGCATCAAAATCGTACTTATCAATCTCTTCCTTGTTATGTTCCATTAGTTTTTCAAAGGCTTCAACTTCTCCACTGTAAAGGTGAGGAGCACCACAACATCTTATATTTTTAGGAACCACTACATCGTAGCCAGCTTTTTCCATAAGTTTTAAAACACTTTCACCGGTTTTTCCGTAAAAGGCATCAATCATACAACCAGTAAAGAAAAGAAGTCTCCCTTTTGAATCTTTTGCTTTAACTTCTTTTCCCCTTATTCCAAAAGGTTTTGCAGTAGGTTTAGGCATAAGTTTTGCATACTTTGGAATTCCAACATCAACGTATACTGCATTGTACTCTGGAACTTCTTTTCCGAAGAGCTTTCCGTATGCATCCATCAATCCCGGTGCGAATTTCATTCCTATTTTTGTCATTGGGCTTCCCATCATACCTAAACCTTTAAATACAGCCCACTTAAAGTAATCTTTCTTTTTTGTTTCCTGTTTTGCCATATGTCTGGCTCTAAACATTATTTCTTTATACTCAACCTCGTTAGGACAAATCCACTCACATCTTCTACACATTGCACACTGGTTCCACTGGGCTATAATGTCTTCGTCCATTGGGATTAAGCCGTCTACTACAGCTTCAGCAAGGGACAATCTTCCTCTTGGTGAAGACCTTTCTTCTTTGACTACACTGTAAGTAGGACATACTGACCTACAGGCAGAACATTTTACACATTGATGTGCAAGTTCTACTGTAAGTTTTACATCTATTTTATCTGACATATTATTGTCCTCCTTTAAAAACAACCTTGTTGTGGCATCTGTCTGGATATTCAACTACACCTTCTAATTCAAGTTCATTTATTATTTTCTGTACAGTATTTCTATCAATACCTGTCTTCTTCTCAATATCTCCAACCTTTAAAGGTTTATTTTCTTCTTTTAAAATTTCTAAAATTAGTTTTTCCTTTTCCATTTCTATCCCTGCTGGATTAATAAAGTTATATTAATATATAAAATAAATAACTACCTGTGCTATAAGGAATATCATAACTTTAGAAGATTTTAATCTGTTATTAGAATATGCTAATAAAATTTGAATTTGACAAAACTTTGTGTAAAAATATATTTACTTTTTACAAATTTTATTATATTTTTATAAGTTATAGTTTTTATTAAATTTAGGAGGAGGACTGACTGAATTGATAGGATTTGGACCTCATTTAATGGTTGATGGGTACGAAGGAAGTTATGAAGCCCTTGCAAGTATTGAAAATGTGACAGAGTTTTTAGATACTTTACCAAAAGAAATAAATATGACAAAAATAATGCCTCCTTACGTTTTCAAGTACGATGGTGGGGATAAACCTGAAGACTGGGGTATTTCTGGGTTTGTTATCATAGCTGAAAGTCATATAAGCATACATACTTTTCCTGAAAAAGGCTATTTCTCAATAGATATTTTTTCCTGTAATGATTTTGATTTTGACAAAGCTATAGAAATAATAAAAAGCTTTTTCTTAACAGACAAGTTAGAAATAAGAACTACATCAAGAGGAACAGAGTTTCCAAGGGATATATCAATAGCTACGTCTATTACAAATTCACAGAGAAACAGACTTATTTAATAAAAAAGGCAGGTTTTCTCCTGCCTTACAGTTTTACATCTTTTAACCACTCTTTATTTTCTATATACCAGTCAATTGTTCTTTTTAATCCTTCATCAATATCTATTTCTGGTTTCCAGCCTAATATCCTTTCTGCTTTTGTTATGTCAGCCCATGTTTCTTTTAAGTCTGCTTTGTGGAATGGTTTGTAATCTATTTTTGCTTTTTTTCCTAAATACTTTTCTATTTTAGATATTATTTCATTTAAAGATATTGGATTTTTTCCACCACCTAAATTTATTATTTCATAACCAACATCTTTAAATGCAGCTTTTATTGTTCCTTTTGCAATATCATCAACATAAGTAAAATCCCTTGATTGTGAGCCGTCCCCAAAAAGTTCAATAGGTGTTCCCTCATCAATCCATTTTATAAATCTAAAAATACTCATATCAGGTCTTCCAGCAGGACCGTAAACTGTAAAATATCTCACAACAGTAACATCAATACCGTAAAGGTAGTGGTAAGTATAAGACATAACTTCAGCTGCTTTTTTTGATGCTGCATACGGTGAAATTGGAGTATTTACAGGTAAATCCTCTTTAAAAGGCATAGGTTGTCCTGCGTATAAAGAAGAGGTTGAAGCAAGAACAAATTTTTTAATTCCATACTTTCTCATAAGTTCTAAAAGGTTTAATGTTCCTTCTGCATTTGTTGATAGATAAACAAATGGATTGATTAAACTGTACCTTACACCAGCCCTTGCAGCAAGGTTTATAACCCTATCAAATTCGTTGTCCTGAAAAACAACATCTAACGCTCCTAAATTCTCAATATCAACTTCGTAAAATTTAAAATTAGGATATTTTTTTAACTGGTTTAATCTCCACTCTTTTAGCCTTGTATCGTAATAATCATTCATATTATCAACGCCAACTACTTCATGACCATCTTCAAGTAAAAGCTCCCCTGTTTTCCATCCTATAAATCCAGCAGCTCCTGTAAGTAAAATCTTTGCCATGTTTCCTCCTTAAAAAGTATTTAATAGAATTAATAATTCTTTCGACAAGGTTAAAAGGACTGTTAAAACATCCTTAAAAGAATTTGATATTTTTTAATATATAATAATATTTATTTATTTTACATAATTATTGAGATTTTTTAAAGGAGTTTAGATGAAAGTACTGCAGGTTGTTGATGGAACAGGCTGGGGTGGAACAAAAGAACAGACATATTTAGTCACAAAAGAACTAAAAAAAAGAGGAATTGATGTTCACATGGCTTTATCTTCTAAATACCAGCAAATGATGGAAAAATTAAAACCTTACGGTATACCTTTCCATTTTTTTGAACACGATTACAAAACAAACAGAAGAAACTTAATGAATTATGTAAGACTGAAAAAAATAATTGATGAAAATAAATTTGATATTGTTGTTGGAAATTCCCCCCACGCTTTTGATTATGTAAGATTTGTAAAACCTTTTCTTAAACATAAGCCTAAAATAGTAGCAATAAGACGTTCAGGTAGAATTCCTTCCCTGTTTTCCAAATATTTTAAATACTCTGCAGCTGATAAAATTATTGTTGTTTCAAAAGATGTTTATGAAAAATTGAAAAAGGCTAATTTCTTCCCAGAAAAGTTAGTTGTTATAGAGAGCGGTATAGATTTAGAAAGGTTTAAACCTATGCCAGAAAAAAAGGAAGAACTAAGAAAAAAATTAGGACTTCCTTTAGACAAAAAAATATTTGTTAATGTTGCAAACTGGCAGCTTCAGGTAAAAGCTCAGGATAAATTAATAGAAGCCTTTTCAAAACTAAACTGTGATGACTGTCTGTTAATACTTGTTGGTCAAAAAACAGACACAGAAGCTAAAAAGTTAGCTAAAAAGTTTGGTATTGAAGATAGAGTTATAGGACTTGGTTTCAGGTCAGATGTTCCAGATATTTTAAATGCTGCTGATTTCTTTGTACTTTCTTCAAATCTTGAAGGGATTGCAGGGGCTTTACTTCAGGCTATGGCAACTGGTAAAGTTGTTTTATCTACCCTGGCAGGAGGAATTGGTGGTTATTTAAAAGATGGTGAAAATGGATTTGCCGTTCCTGTTGGAGATGTTAAAGGTATGGTAGAAAAAATGAAGAAAATGCTTTCTTTATCAGAAGAAGAGTATAAAAGGATTTCAGAAAATGCAATAAAAACTGCCAGTGAGTATTCAATAGAAAAAACCACTGAAAAATATATAAAACTTTTTCAGGAGCTTATAAATGAAAAATAATGTATTTGTTATTTTTTACCACAAGATTCTCCCTAAATGGGGTTTTGATGTAGCCTATAAAACATTTGATTTTGAGATGAAAATTATAAAAAAATATTTCAAAACAATAACCTTTGACGATGTTTACGAATATTTAACAACTGATAAACAAATAGAAAAACCATCTATTGTTATCTCCTTTGATGATGGGTATGCTGATAATTTTGTTTATGCTTATCCTATTTTAAAAAAGTACGGTCTGAAAGCTACTATTTTTCCAATTTCTTCAAGGATAAACAGGGAAGAAACGGTAAGACCTACACTTGAAGATTACTGGAATGGAAAAGTTTCTTTTAATGAACTCCACAAACCAAAGACTATGGGGCAGGCAAATTTTGAATTTTTGAGATATGGAAAATCAGATGACTTTCTGACTGTTGGAGAATTAAATAAAATGAAAGATGTTTTTGATATTCAGGGACATGCAGGAGTTCACGCAAAGGTTTTTTATGAAGATAAAATTTTAGATTTTTATGATGGTAAAAATGGACACTGGAGTAATATTTACGCCTATGGAGAATCTAACGATTTTTCAAAATTAGATGAGCCAAAAATTGGTTATCCTTTATTTCCAGATAAAAATAACCTTGCAGTAAAGAGAGGTTTCCTTAAAAAAGAAGTTAAAGATTATATTAACTCAATAGATAAATCCTTTTTTGAAAAAAGTGGATGGAAGGAAAATTTAAAAAAAGAGCTTACAGAAAAATTTAATTCATTTTTAGAATTTGAGACTGATGAAGAAAGAGAAAAAAGGATAAGGGAAGAGTTTGAAAGCTCAAAAAAAGATTTAGAAAGTATGGTTGGTAAAAGAATAAGACATCTTTCATACCCCTTTGGACATTACGATGAATTTCTTGTTAATATAACAAAAGATTACTTTGATTCTGCTTATACGGTAGAAAAAGGTATTATAAAGAAAAGTCAGAATTTACATAAACTTCCAAGAATTGCTATTTCAAAAGATTTTATCAGTTTTATCTCAAAAATTATAAAATATTCAAGAGTTGATTAAACAAAAGGAGTGGGATATGTACAAAATTGAAGATTTCCAAAAAGATAAAAAAATATGTGTTGTTGGTTTAGGTTATGTAGGTTTACCATTAGCAGTTCTGTTAAACAAAAAATTTAATGTTGTTGGATTTGATATATCTGAAGAAAGGGTCAAAGAACTAAAAGAAGGGTATGACAGAACAAGGGAAGTAGAAAAGGAAGAGCTGATAAATTCAACTATTGAATTTACAACAAATCCAGAAAAGATATCAGAGTGTGAGCTTATTATTGTTACTGTTCCTACACCTATTAATGAATTTAAAATACCAGATTTAAGACCTATAAAAGGGGCTACCCATACAGTTGGTAAGTATATGCCTGAAAATGCTGTTGTAGTTTACGAATCAACAGTTTATCCGGGACTTACTGAAGAAGAATGTGTTCCTATTTTAGAAAAAGAAAGTGATATGAAGTGGAAAGAGGATTTCCACGTTGGATATTCTCCAGAAAGGGTCAACCCCGGAGATAAACAGCATACAATAGACAAAATCGTTAAAGTTGTTGCAGGGGATACCCCAGAAATTACAGAATTTTTAGCAGACCTTTACGGCTCTGTAATTACAGCAGGGATTCATAAAGCCCCAGATATAAAAACTGCAGAAGCCGCAAAAGTAATAGAAAACACCCAGAGGGATTTAAATATAGCTTTAATGAATGAATTATCCCTTATTTTTCATAAGATGGATATTGATACAAAAGAAGTCCTTGAAGCAGCAGCAACAAAATGGAACTTTTTAAGATTTGAACCTGGGTTGGTAGGTGGTCATTGTCAGGTTGGTTCAGAAAAAATAACAGTAAAATATAAAAATAAAATTTATGATACAAATATTGAAGATTTTATAAACTCGTTAAAAACAAAGAAAAAGGCTAACTTCTATGGGACAGAGCTTTTACTTCCTGAAAATAAAGTAGAAGTCCTTTCTTTTAACCCTTACAAAGAAGATTTTGATTTTGTTCCAGTGAGGGTTTTTACAAGAAGAAAATATGACAATTTAATTAGACTAAGGTTATCATCTGGTCAGTACATAACAGTTTCAGATAAACACCCATTTATAGTTAAAAATGGTAGTTCTTACGATGTTAGGCTTGCAAATGATATAAAAGAAGGAGACGAAATTCCTTTAATTAAAAAACTTCCTGTTGTTTATAAAAATAAAAAAATAAATGTTATTGATTTTGTTTTACAGAACGATTTTAAGTCAAAAGTAAGGATTAAGCCAAAAAACAAAAACTGGAAAGACTTTGATAAATTCAAGGATTACATATCAAAAAAATATCTTGGTAAAAAAGTTTCAAACTTCCTCTATAACAACTACCTTCCTTTAGAAGACTACATTAAGGTAAGAGAATACTTTAAAAAATACTACTCAGAAGAAGAGTTAGTAATTGCAACAGGAAGAGGTCCTTCTATTTCTAAAATCCCAGCCATTATAAAGGTAGATAAAGATTTTGCAAGATTTATAGGATACTATTTATCTGAAGGTTGTATAACAAAAGATAAAAAAACTGTTAGAACGAGAATAACAGTAAATTCAGAAGAAAAAGAGCTTCTACAGGATATCAAATCAATTCTGAAAAAATGGGAAATTTCTTACTCTGTTTACAAAGATAAAAATTTCAACAGTATCACATTAAAGATATCCAATCGTATATTTAGTTTGCTACTTGAAAAACTTGGTGTTGGGAATAACAGCTATAATGCTAAAGTACCATACATTATTATGTATAACACTGATGGTATAAGAAAAGAAGTTTTAAAAGGTTTATTTAGAGGAGATGGAGGATTTTCATATTCAAAAAAACTACCAAAAATTTCTTACTTTACTTCTTCAGACACACTTTATCATCAGATAAACCTTCTTTTAATGAACTTTGATATTTTCCCTTATCATATGAAAAGAAAAGGGCTTATAGAAATCTACTCAAAGAAAGACATTCAAAAAATGCAGAGCTTTTTCTTAGACTCAAAAAAAGAAAAACTAAAAAAAGCCTTAAGGGAAAAATCAGAGGGAAATATAAAAAACTACTACACAGAGGACGGATTTTTTATAACTAAAGTAAAAGAGAAAGAACATATTTTTTCTGATACTTACGTTTACTCTTTAGAAGCTCCAAAAACAAAGAATTATATTACAACGGGAGGTATTATTACACATAACTGCATCGGAGTTGACCCTTACTACCTGACTTTTAAAGCTGAAGCCCTTGGACACCATCCAGAAGTAATACTTGCAGGAAGAAGAATAAACGATAATATGGGAAAATTTGTTGCAGAAAACACAGTAAAATTAATGATAAAGGCAGGAAAAGCAGTAAAAGACAGTAAAGTTCTTATTTTAGGCTTTACATTTAAAGAAAATATAAGTGATATACGAAATACAAGGGTAATAGATGTTTATAATGAGCTTTTAGAATACGGAGTAAAAGTTTACATCCACGACCCATTCGTTTATGAAGATGAAGTAAAAAAAGAATACGGAATAGAACTTATAAAAGATATCCAAAAATTCGCCCCTTACGATGCAATAGTTGTAGCAGTAAAACACAGACCATTTATAGAAGAATTAGATTTCAAAAAATACAAAGAACTTATAAAAGGAGAACCACCTGTACTCGTTGATATAAAAGGACTTTACAACAAAAGAAAAGCTGAAAAAAATGGATTTCTATACTGGAGGCTATAAAACTTTAAGATGAATGACCTTATTGAAAAAAGAGACAAACTAAAAAAACAACTAATTGAAATAAAAGAATTTTTAGAAAAGTTTGATTTTCCCGAAATTGACCAGTATATAGAAGAAACTATCGGTGTTTTAGAAAGGAGGATAGAAAATTTATCTTTACCTTTACAGGTAAGAGAAAATATACCAAAACTACAAAAGGCAAGGGAAAGAGAGTTAATAGAAATAAGGGACGAAATCAGAAACAGGTTAAGGTACCTTTTAAGAAAAACAAAAGATTTCTCAAAAAAGCTATTAGAAGAACAGAGGCAAATAAATGAGATATCTAAAAAACTTACAGAGGCAAGAGAAGATATAAATGAACACATAAAAAATAAAATATCAAACGATTTTAAAAGGATACTTTCTTCAAATAAATTTTATGATGAGTTAAACAAAATCCAGTATGCACAATCTTTTGAAGAAATTCAAAAAATTATTGATAACTTAAATAAAACAAAATACCAGCCAATTAAAAATGAATTAGATGAAAATCTTAAATCAGTTGTAATTCAGGCAAAGAAAGACCTGTTAAAGAGGGTTCAGCCTGAACTTAATGAATTTTTAAAAAAAGATGAAGACATGAAAATATCCGAAGCTTTACTTGCAATTATTGACAGCTACAACCCTGTTGTCACATTAAGTATAGGTTCTTTCAGTGATGGAATTGATTTTAAAAAAATTTTCCACGAAGTTTATGAAATTCCTTTTTTAGATAAGCTTTATATAAATATCCACAGCAATAGATTTATTATTCTATCAATTTTATCTTTAATTTCTTTTATACTTACACTTATTTTCTCAATAACTTTTCCTGTTTTATCGTTATTTACTTTGATAGTATTCATCGGTCTTGTCCTTTATACATACTTTGATACTGCCTATAAAAATGATTATTTTGTTGAAAAGGTTTTAAGTGAAAAGAAAGAATGTATAAAATCTAAAATTATGGAAAATGTTAATAAAATGCAGGAAGAGTATGTTAATAAAGCCAGAAAAGACCTATTAAAAGCACAAAATTTAATTATTTCTGCTATAAATCCGTACTCCCATAATTTTGATGAGCTTTATAAATCTTTAATCATTTTCCAGTCTAAACTTGAAGAATATGCAGACCAGTTAAAACCAAAAAACTGAATTTTATCTTTTCTGTGTAAAATACAATTTATCTGGTTTTTGTTTTGTATAAAACATCAATCTATCAATTAAATTAACCATTACTACAGAAGAAATTTTTCCACCACCTATTATTTCCCACTTTCTTATTTTTTTCGGTTCATTTGCAAAGATAACAATTGTGTATTTAGGGTTATGGACCGGGAAAAATCCTGCAAACCACGTGTAAAATTTTTCATTTGAAAGGGCTTTTAGTTTTGGGTCATATTTTTGGGCTGTTCCTGTTTTTCCAGCAATTGTAAAGTATTTTGATTTTCCTTTCCTTGCAGTACCTTCCTCAACAACTAATTGAAGGGTTTTTCTTAACCACCTTAAACTTTTATCACTAAAAACTTTTGATTTTGTTTCCACAGGTTGAAGTTCTTTTATTTCTATTCCATCAGTTGAAAATCCTTTCACAAGCCTTGGTTTTAATAAATATCCACCATTTGCTATTGCTGAGTATGCCATAGCCACCTGTATTGCTGTTGCAGTCCACGATTGTCCAATAGAAGCATAAGCTACATTAACAGGTCTTAAATCTTCTTTTAAAAGTCCAGAGGCTTCACCGGGAAATACACCTGTCGGTTTACCAAACCCTAAATTTTTAAATCTTCTGTAAATTTTTTTTGGGTCTAACTGGAGGGCTATTTTTATAGTTCCAATATTTGAAGAATGTACTATTATTTCCCTTGGAGTCAGGTATTTAAATTTTTTGTGGTCTTTTATCCTTACTCCGTCAATTATAATTTTCCCGTTCTCACAGTATATTTTCTTATTAAGATTTATCTTGTTTTCATCTATCGCCTCTGCAAGTATAAAAGGTTTTGCAAGTGAACCAATTTCATAGGCACTCTGAAAAGTTATGTTTTTAAATCTTCTATATTTCCAGTACCTGTTTGGGTCGTAATTTGGATACGTTGCATTGGCTAAAATATCTCCAGTACTTGGGTCAACTATAAGTACAAGGGCTTCTTTTGGGTGTCTTTCTTTTATTAACTGTCTTAATGCTTCTTCTGCCATATACTGTATATTTGAATCAATTGTCAAATATATATTTTTAATGTCTTTATTGTTGTTTTTATTTTTTTCTATTGTAAATGGATTGCCACTTGCATCTTTTAAAAATGATATTTCGTCAAATCCACCACCTAAATATTTATTTAACTTATACTCTAAACCTTCTGCTCCAATTCCGTTGTACCTGTTTACAAATCCTAAAGTATTTCCTATTAAATCTTTATAAGGGTAAATTCTTTTACTTGACTCAACTATCCCAATATTCCACTCTTTTAAATCTGAAATAAGCTTTTTTATCCTTGGTTTAAGGGATTTATCAACATTATCAGCAAGTACAACGTATCTTTTTTTAGAATTTAGCTTCCTTAAAATTTCAGACTTTGATTTTTTTAAAATGATTGATAAATTTTTTGCAACTTCCTCTTTATTTTTTACATACCTTGGGATGGCAAATATTTTGATAGTAGGTACACTTATGGCAAGAATTTTCCCTTTTGAGTCAAAAACTATTCCCCTTGGTCTAATTATTTTTTCTTTTGAGTAGTACTGTTTTTTAACATAAGTAAGGTATTTTTCCTGATTTATTATCTGGAAGTTAATTAATCTGATTATAACTATAAGGAATGCAAAGATAAATACTGATACAACTATGTAAGTTCTTTTTTCATTCATTACTTTCTATAAATTTTATCTCTGAATAAGGGGCTACTTTCATTTTATATTTCCGTTTTGCTATTTTTCCTATTCTTTCAGGTGATGATAAAACCGTTATGTCTTTTTTAAGTTCATAATTTTCAGCAATTAACATACTTTTTTGTTTTGTTAAAGTTGTAATTTCGTGTTCAATCTGAAAATTTAGATAACTGTAATACACGAGAGCTATAGCTATAGTTAGAAATCCAATAAAGTATTTTAAATATTTTCTAAGTATTCTCAAATCTTTTGGAAGTTCTGAAATAGTTGCAAAGTCTCTTCTTTGCTGGTAATTAAACCTTCTCATTTTTATAACCTCTTAGCTACCCTTAATTTAGCACTCCTTGAAGGAGGATTTTCTTTAACCTCTTCTTCTGTCGGAGTTATCGGCTTTTTCGTCAAAAGTTCTAAATTCTTTAAGGACTTATGTTCTTTATATATATTTTTCGCTATTCTGTCCTCTAATGAATGGAATGATATTACTGCAATTATACCACCTTTGTCAAGTCTTTCAATAGCTTTATTGAGGGCTTCTCTAATTTCTTCTAATTCGTTATTCACTTCAATTCTTATTGCCTGAAATGTTCTTGTTGCTGGATGGATTTTGCTATGCCTTAATTTACGGGGGTAAGAGTGGAAAACAATATTTTCTAATTCTTTTGTTGTTTCTATTTTTTTCTTTTTTCTGTATTCAACTATATTTTTTGCAATTCTTTTTGCAAATCTGTCTTCTCCATAATTTTTTATAATTTCTTCTAATCTGTATTCTGGATATGTATTTACAACATCATAAGCTGTTAAAGGATTTTCCTTATCCATTCTCATATCTAAGAATTCATCTTTCTGGAAGCTAAACCCCCTTTCTAATTTTAGCTGAAAATGGGAAACTCCCAAATCAAATAAAAAACCACTAACTTTCTCAATTTTTAACTCATCTAAAACTTTGTCTAAATTTTTAAATGGAGATTTTACTAATTTATACCTTCCTTCAAACTCTTTTAGTTTCTCATTTGCTCTTTTTATTGCATATTCGTCTTTATCTATTCCAATAATTTTTTTATCTGGTAAATTTTTTAGTATCAGATAAGAATGACCGCCACCGCCAACTGTAGCATCAACAATATTTTCCCCTTTTGCAAGGGATAGGTATTTTAAAACTTCTCTGTGTAATACAGGGTAATGTTCTACTTGATTTTTCATTTTTTTTCTTTGTTTTTTCTATGTTTTTGCAGCCTTAAAAATATTCCATTGTCAATTTTAATCAAGCTGTCAAAAATGTATATTTCTACAGACGGTTTTTTTCTTTTTTTCTTAAATAAAAATGGAATAATTTCAGGATAATCTTTTATTTTTTCAAAACATTCTTTTTTAGGATAAATAGAGCAGAACCCAGACATTATAACTGCTGTTAGCAAAAGGTCAACATCTATTTCTGGATAATTATCATAACTGCATAGAACAAGTGAGATTATAGAGGCAGTTCTTTCTAATAATCCACCCTTATAGTTCCTTCCTTTTTTATCTTTTAAAACTTCTAATTTTTTTCTTTTTTCTTCATCAAACAGGTATTTTTCAACTAACTCCCTATACTTTTTTTTTCTTATTTCTGTAAAACCAAGCTCAACCTGATTCCACAAAAAATCGTAAGCATAGGGAGTCTTTTCCATTACGGTAATGCCCGTGGATTTATTTGTATATCACTTTCTTTTTTCAGTTTATCAATGTACATCTGAATAATTGTATTGAATTTTTCACCTTCTATCATTGGTCCTACTGATTCTTTCATTTCTGCGTATTTTTTAGGGTCTGGTTCTTTTTTCTGTTCAACTTTTATAATCAAAACACCACTTCTTATTTTTAATGGTTCAGAAATTTCTCCACTTTTCAATTTAAAAATCTTTTTAACATCTTCAGACTGAATTCCGTATTTAACAGCTATTTCCTGTAATGTATTATCGTTTATTTCTTCTATTTTTCCATTAAACATCTTTGCAAGCTTGTTTAAATCTTTTTCCTTTTTCTCCGCTTCCTTAACCTTTTTCAGCAATTCCTGTAACATCTTTTTCTTCTGCTCTAACTTCAATACTTTAATAATTTTTTCTCTTACATCTTCTATTGGAAGTGCTTCAGAAATCTCCCCTTCAAAAACACCTAAATAGTAAGCTTTTTCAGTCTTTGCAAATACAACAGGTTTTTCTTTTGATAGCTGTTGAATTTCTTTCTTTACTTTTTCTGGTAATTCTTTAAGCTGTTCTTCTTTATAAAGTGACGTATCTAAAATTTTCTCAACACCTTTTTCAGAAACCTCTTTTTTGTTCTTCAGTTGTGAAAAAGTTTCTTTTGCTAACTTTTCAGCTTTTTCCTGTCCTAATTTTTCAATATCTATTTTGTAAACTTTTATTTTCTTTCCTTTTTTCCCTGCATACTCTTTTTTATGCTCTTCGTAATATTTTTTAATGGCTTCTTCTTTTATCTCTGGTTCTTTTAATGAAATAATTAAGGCTTTTCCTTTTATAACTGTAAGCTGTTTTTTCAAAAATGTATCAATCTCAAAATCAGAAACATAAAAATCGGCTTTTAGTATTGTTAAAAGGTGTTTTATTGAAATATCCTTTCTCAGTAATTCTTCAAAAAATTCTGGAGATAAAGACATATTTCTTAGTATTGCATAGTATTTTTCTTTACTGAATTTACCCTTCTCCTGAAAAGCTGGTGTATCTAAAATAGCCCTCCTTACTTCCTCATCTGTTGCAACAATTCCTTCTTTTTCTGCTTCCTGATATAAAAGCTCCTGATTTATTAAGTTTTCTAAAGCCTGTCTGTAAATAGTTTTTCTTAAAGGTGCTGTGTCTATTCCCTTTTCTTCATAATCTCTCATTAAAAGTCTTGCATTGTAATTAAGGGCTGTTGTTGTTATTTCTTTTCCATTTACAATAGCTGCACCGCTTATCTGTCCTGTTAATTTATAAACTATAATTCCTACAAATGCAGTCCCTACAAATGCAAAAACTGTAATAAACATTACCCAATTTTTCCATTTTGATTCTGCTATTTTTCCAAACATTTTTTCTCCTTTGTATCGGTTCTTTAGATTTCATAAAGATTCATAGATTTTCTTACTTCTTCCATTGTTTTTTTTGCCTCAGTTCTTGCTTCTTTTGTTCCTTCTATGAAATATTTTTCAAATTTTTCAATATTTTTCTCAATTTCTTCCCTTTTTTTCCTTATTGGGTTAAGGAATTTGTTTAGATTTTCAGCTAATATTTTTTTACAATCTACACAGCCAATTTCAGCATTTCTACACTGGAAATCAATTTTTTTGATTGTTTCATCATCTGTAAATATTTTGTGATAATCAAAAACAGGGCAGACATCAGGATTTCCTTTGTCTGTTCTTCTAATTCTCTGTGGGTCTGTTTTCATAGATAAAACTTTTTCGTTAACGTCTTTTTCGTTATCAGAAAGGTATATTGCATTATTGTAAGATTTAGACATTTTTCTTCCGTCCAATCCTGGTAATTTTGCCTCTTCGGTAAGCATTGCTTCAGGTTCAGGAAATATTTCAGAGTATAAAGAGTTAAATCTTCGCGCTATCTCCCTTGTAAGTTCAATATGTGGAAGCTGGTCTTCACCAACAGGTACTGCTTCTGCTTTGTATATTAGAATATCAGCAGCCTGTAAAACAGGATAAGCAAGGAAACCAAGGGTATCAATATCTTTTCCAACATCACCTTCTTCTAAGTTTTTAACAACTTCTTCAACTATTCTTTTTTGAATTCCAAATTTTAAAAGCGTTTCTTTTAAACCTTTAAAATCTATCCCCTTTTGGTTATAAAAAGCCCGGTGGAAAATTTCTCTCAGGTACTCTTCAAATATTTTTGATTTATTTTTTCCATCAGTCTCTTTTAAAGCTTCTTTAAATGGTTTTGGAGGTGGAGTCTGAATAACTTTTACCTGTTTTCCAAGTAAAAAATCTTTTAAATACTGGTAGTACAGGTTGAATTTTAAATCTTTGTAAGATGGATTAAGTTCAAGCCAGCTTTTTGGTGTAATCATTGAAAATAAAAGTGAAAGTTCTGCGTGTTCTTTTACTCCTGACTGGATAAATAATGTTACTTTTTCTGGATTTATTCCACAGGCTAACCAGTCTATCATCATCTGTTTTATATCTTCTTTTAAATTCTGTGTGTTTTTGTATTTATTTGTTAATGCGTGCCAGTCTGCAATAAAGAAATAGCACTTGTGTTTTTCTTGAAGTTCAAGCCAGTTTTTTATAACCCCAAAATAATGTCCTAAATGGAGTTTTCCGGTAGGCCTCATACCACTAACTATTCTCAATAATGTTCCTCCAAATTTAAGATAAACAATTAAATTAATAATTATATACTATCTGAAATTTTTAAAAAACATTGCATAAAATATATTTTTTATATTATTATAACTAATATAATTTCAATAAAGGTTTGTTATGCCAAAAGATATTATAAAAAAAGAAATAGATAATATATTTGAAAGTTTTAAAAATTTTGTTCAGGAAAAAGAAGAATTTAAGCTTTTTTTAAATCAAATTCAGGATAAAGAAATTTTTTTTAATTACTATAAAAATCTTTTTTTACAGTTTTCAGATAAAAACTCAGAAGTAGAAAAATCCTTTTTTGATATTGGAGTTTCCTTGAAAAAAATCCATTTTCCTTTTTCACTATTTTTAGAAGGTATTGACTTTTTTGAGGAAAAATTCATTGAATCTTTTTTGAACAAAACCTTTACTGAAGATGTTTTCAATACTTTTGAATATTTTGAAAAAATAAAAGATTATGTTGCCAAAGGATATTTAAAATACGATGTTTTAGAAACAAAATCTGAGCTTATTTCAAAAAAAATTCCATCTACTTTCCCAACTTCTTTGATTTCAAATATAAAATTTCACCACCAGTGGTTTGAACGGTTTTTGGACATCTTATTAGAAGGTAAGAACCTAAAAGCAGAATTGTGTAATGATATCT
>Ga0256841_1001323_pt1 | contig 21830 bp, 20 predicted proteins | sample 356308metaG_FD_185971 | JGI IMG/M metagenome (GOLD analysis project Ga0256841, IMG submission 185971) | Hydrothermal vent microbial communities from Mid Atlantic Ridge, Atlantic Ocean - 356-308 | ecosystem: Environmental > Aquatic > Marine > Hydrothermal vents | place: Atlantic Ocean: Mid... | reverse complement strand
GGCGCTCGTGCCCGTGTTCTCGAAAAAGGCGACGTCGCCATAGCCGCCGAGGAGCGCATTGCCCGTCCCGACGAACAGGTCGGAGTCGCCGTCGTTGTCGATGTCGACGAACGCCGGCGCACTCCGACCGAGCACATCGACGACGTCCACCGGATTGCCGGTGCCGGTCACTTCGGTAAACACGGCGCTCGCTCCCCCGCGCATGGGAAACGTCCAGCCCGGCTCCGGCGCGTGCGACGCCCAGGGCTCCGGCTGCCGGTACCACGGCTCCGCGCGCTCGAACGCGTCATTCCGAGGCACGCGCTCGTCTGCATCGTCGGCAGGCGCGAGGCCGGCCTCATTAACCATTCCCAGACACAAGCCACTCAGGAGAATCGTGCGTCCGGCTTGTTTGAAATCATTGAATACTATCCTTTTCCGCTCACGTGGGGCCACAGCCTGCCTCCTTCGCAATAGTTCATTGGGGGTTTCAATCACTCAGCGCCTTAGTATCGCTCAAATCAGACCAAAAAATAAAGTCTGCCGAACAAGAAGACGGACTTTATTTGACCCCTACCGATCCCCGGCACATCGCTCACGCACGCACTTCTCCGATCCGAAAGGCCTTCTCTCCCATCGCATGAAGCATTTTCTCTGCCGTTTCGAGGCGCTCGGGCGGCGCGAGGGCAATGAGCCCGATGCCGAGGTTGAAGGTCCGGCGCATATCTTCTTCGGGAACGTCGCCGAGCCTCTGGATCAATCGGAAAATCGGCGGCCGTTCCCAGGCGTCATAGTCTACCTCGAAGCCCAGGTCCCCGGGGATGACGCGCGCCGTGTTGCCGGGGATGCCGCCGCCCGTGACGTGAACGAACCCGTGGACGCAGTCGGAGGCGGCGAGCGCCTGAACCGGCTTGAGGTAGGACCGGTGGACCCGCAGGAGCGCCTCTCCGATCGTTTCCCCGCCAAGCGCTTCGGGCGCGTCGTCTACGTCGTAGTGCGCAAAGAGCACCTTTCGGGCAAGGGAATAACCGTTCGTGTGCAACCCGGTCGAGGGGAGCCCGAGGAGCACGTCGCCCGGTCGAATGCGGCTTCCGTCGATGATCCGGCTCTTCTCGACGACGCCCACGATCGTCCCGGCGAGGTCATATTCCCCCTCGGCGTACAGGCCGGGCATCTCCGCCGTTTCGCCCCCGATCAGCGCGCATCCGTTTTCCCGACAGGCTTTCGCGAAGCCGGAGACGACCTGTTCCGCCACGTCCGGGACGAGCGTTCCGGTCGAGTAATAATCCAGAAAAAAGAGCGGCTTCGCCCCGCACACCGCAATGTCGTTCACGCAATGGTTCACGAGGTCCTGCCCCACCGTGTCGTGCCGACCCACACGAAACGCGACCTTCAGCTTCGTGCCCACCCCATCGACCGAAGAGACGAGCACGGGGCGTTCATAGCCTTCGAGGTCGAGTTCGAAGAAAGCTCCGAACGCGCCGATATCGGCCAGCACCCCCGGCGTGAACGTCTGCCGGACGAGCGGCTTGATGCGGCGAACGGTTTCCTCGCCGGCATCGATGTCGACGCCGGCCTCGCGGTAGGTGGTCATGGCTCGGGGGATAAAAAAGAAGGACGTGGAAACGGCGCGTCGGACCTCGACCGCCTTCGCCGATAAAATATGGATTTTCGGGACGGCATTTGTCCACGTTCCGTAAAGAATACCAACGAGAAGAAACCACTTTTTCTCGGAGCGCCCTTCTTACCCGCGTTTGAAGACGGAACGTCCCAGATGTGCCTGAAGCTTGGCCTGCCAGCGTTGCCGGAAGGAAAGCCCGAGGGGGCGGGACCAGAGGTCATAGTCGCGTCGTTCGATCTCGTTGAGCACCTCGAGTGCGCCGTGCCACCAGCGTTTGAGCGACCGGGCATACCGGGGCTCGAGTTCCTCGATCAGCGGCCGGCCCTGAGCAAAGGCATCGCGGGCGCGAATGACCTGCTTCCACAACGCGCGCCTGGTCCTGGCGTCCCTTCCCCCTTCACGGAAGGCCTCGAGCCGGGCGTCTGCCTGGTCCAGGTCCGAAAGCGGGAAGAAGAACCAGTCCCGGGCCAGATCGTCCCGTAGTGCGGCAAGACGCCCCGTGAGAAAGAACCCGAACGCCAGATCCTCGATCCACGGACGCTGCCACCGGCCCTTCGCCCCGGCCATCGCGGCAAGGAGACGCGCGTGCGCCCCCACCCACAGGTCCGAGAACGCCCGAAGCTCGGCGGCGTCGGCAAACCGGACTTGCGCGCCGAAGCGCCGGGCCGCACGCACCTGATCGGCCAGCCCGCCGAGGGGCAACCCTTCCGCCTCGCACGCCCGGTACGCCGCCCGCGCGACCTCCTCCGGCACGAGCGAAATCACCCGCCCCGCCTCGACCTTCTGTGCCTGCGCCTCGAAGCTTGCTCCGGCGCGCTCGAACGCGGCGCCCGCGCGCGGGCGAAAGAGCGCCCGATGCCAGCCCCACAGGGCCTGCGCCGCGACGCGCTTTGGGCCCCGCCAGGGCGTTTCGAGAAAAGGCGTCGGAAGTCCTTCGGATAAGGGGGCGGACATGAAAGGCGGAAGGCTGAATCGAATTCGCTCGCCAAAATATCGATTTCCGGAGAAAGAGACGTTGCAGCGGACAAAAGAAGGCCCGGTCCCCCACCAAAAGACCGGGCCTTCACATCACCCATCGATGTGCATAACAGGAGACGCATTGCCGGAAGAGTGACGGCGAGGCGTCTCCGTTTAAGAAAGGCTCCGAGAAAAATCGAGCGGGCGGGCCGGACGTCGTTCATCACGCCTTCCTGCGCCACGGCGGGTCGGTGCGGGTGAGGAAGGCCTCGATGCCCGCCCGGCAATCCTCCGTGCCCCGGGCAAAGGCGTTCATCTGACGCGCGTACGCGAGGGCCTCGCGCAGTCCCATGCCCGGCACGTGCGCAAGCATCTCTTTGGTGAGCGCCACCGCCGAGCCGCTCGTCTCCGTGGCCATCTCGCGCGCAAGTTCTGCCACCGCGTCGTCGAGATGCCCGGGCGGAACGACGCGCGTGATGAGCCCGATCTCAGCGGCCCGTTCGGACGTGATGAGGCGTCCGCGAAGCATCAGATCCCGCGCGGCGCTCTCGCCCAGCTTCCGCAGCGTGAACACCATCACGATCGCCGGGACGAAGCCGATCCGCACCTCGGTGAAGCCCATCTTTACGCCTTCGGCAGCGATGGAGAGATCACACACGGCGGCAAGCCCGCATCCCCCGGCTATGGCGTGCCCGTGCACCTTTGCGATCACCGGCTTCGGGTGCAGATAGATGCTTTCGAAGAGCTCGGCCAGCCGGGAAGAGTCGGTCAGGTTTTCGAGTGGCGCGGCCCGTTGAAGCGCTTCGAGCGCCGCCAGGTCCGCACCCGCCGAAAAGGCCCGCCCGGCGCCCGTGAGCACCACAACACGGACGGCCTCCTCCCCCGCCGCGCGCGCGAGCGCATCGCGGAGCGCCTCGACGAGCGCATCGTTGAGCGCATTGCGCTTGTCGGGACGGTTCATCGTCACCGTCGCCACGCCGTCCGCGACGTCATAGCGCACGATCGGTTCGTTTTCCATACGGGTTTCGGTTGGGTTCATCATCCCGCAAAATAGCGATACAACGGCCAGAGTGCACGAACGACCTCGAGCGCGTGCTGCACGAGAGCACCGCGCCACCGAAGCACGTCCGACCGCGCAAAGGTGCGACGCACCCAGAGGCTCTTCGCTTTCGACATCTCTTCCGGGATCGACGGTAAGGGAGCCCTGTAGACGACCCGTTTCCGGCCGGTTTCGATGATTGTTTGATATTGCAATAACGGATTCAAGAGGCCGAGGAACGTCTCCGGCTCCCGGACCATACGGCCACGAGCCGAAGAGAGAATCGTCCCCATTCGCTCGCCCACGAACAGCCCCACCGTGAAACCGTCGGGGCGGATCGTATGCGCCAGCTGCACGTCCGTCAAGCGCCGGCGCCCCGGACGATAGAACGACAGCCAGAGATGATGATGACATCCGCCCGCCCCAAAATCATTCTTCAGGAGCCGGCTGAAAACGCCTCGTTCGGTCTCGAACGCAAGCCGGTTCGGAAGCACGAACGACACGACGAGATCGTCCCGGTATCGCTGGAAAGGGGTCGTCAGGTGCGCCCGGATGGCGGCTCTCTCCTTCCGGTACTGCTCGATGTGAGGGCGCGCACGGAGCCGTTCGAGCACCGCAAACGCCTCGTCCGAGAAGCCCTCGAAGCGGAGGTCGAGGACCTCCGGTACGCGCAGCGCTTCGGCGGGGACGAGCGCCGGGTCGATGAGGGCGCGGTCGAGGTCAAACATGGGCGAGCAGGCGTTCCTTGAGCGCCGCCGGTGTCGGAGCCAGCGCGGCTGCGTTCGTCGGACGATGCATGAGCGCGGCCAACCGTTCGGGCGTCTCGGGAGAGAAGCCGAGGACCCGCTCGACCGTTTCGGGAAATTTCGCGGGGTGGGCGGTCGCCAGGACGACGGCGGGCGTCGCATCGCCCGTCTCGGCGCGATACCGACGCACGGCTTCGAGCCCGACGGCCGTATGCGGGTCGGCGAGATATCCGGTCTCCTCATACACCCGCCGCATCGACGCCACGGTCGCCCGGTCGGCCACGCTCGTGCCCCAGATGCGCGCCTGCATCTCCTCCGGGCCGAGCAATGCGGTGATCCGCTCAAAATTGCTCGGCGCCCCCACGTCCATCGCGTTCGAGAGCGTGCGGCGCGAGGCTTTCGGCGTTTCCGCCCGTCCGGCGAGCACGTTTGGGAAGAAATCGTTGGCGTTGTGCGCAGCCAGGAAGCGACGCACGGGCAGGCCGCTCAGCGCCGCGAGCAGCCCCCCCGTGAGATTGCCCAGATTACCGCTCGGGACGGAGAAAACGACCTCCTCTCCTCTTTGCCGTCCCGCCCGGAAATAGTATAACATCTGCGGGAGGAGCCGCCCGATATTGATCGAATTGGCCGAAGAGAGGCCCAGCGCGGCCGTCTCCGGATCGACGAAGGCGGCCTTCACCATGCGCTGGCAATCATCGAAAGTCCCGGCGACGGCGAAGCTCCTCACGCCGGGACGGCGCACGATCAATTGCCGCTCTTGCGTCGGGCTGACCTGTCCTTTCGGATAAAGGAGGACGACCCGGATGTTGTCCATCCCCGCAAACCCGTCGGCGACGGCGCTGCCGGTGTCCCCGGACGTAGCTACGAGGATGGTGAGCCGCTCGTCGGACGCTTCGAGGAAATGCCCCATGAGCCGGGCCATCGCCCGCGCGCCAAAGTCCTTGAACGAGAGGGTCGGGCCGTGAAAGAGTTCGAGCACCGAAACGCCTTCCCAGCCTTTTCCCAAAAGCGGGACGAGCGGGACGGGGAACGAAAAGGCGTCGCGGGAAAGTGCGGAGAGGCGATCGGGCGGAACCTCGGCGGCAAGCCATCGCGTGAGCACTTCGGCGGCGAGGGCGGGAAAGTCGGCGGCTTCGCGAGGGATCTCGGGCGGAATCACCGGAATCGATTCCGGCACGAAAAGACCGCCGTCCGGCGCGAGCCCCGTGAGCAGCGCTTCGCGGAAAGAGACGCCGCGCGCGCCCCCGCGGGTGCTTCGATACGTAATGCCTCGTTTCATCATCAGATCGATTGAACGCCTTCGTCATTCACTTCCGTGGCGATCCCACGCGCTTCGATGCCGGCGCTCCGGCTTGCCGACACCATCGCGTCGCGGACGTGTTCCGCCGCCGCCCGCGTCTCGGCCACGGCGAACATCGCGGGGCCCGAGCCGCTGAGGGCGCATCCGAGCGCGCCCGCCTCCATCGCCGCCGAACGCACGGCGTCATAACACGGCAACAGCTTCGCCCGCACCGGCTCGACGAGCACGTCGGCCATGATGCAGCGCCCGACGGTCTCCCAGTCCCCGGCGTGAAAGGCATCGATCATGAACGCCAGTTCGGAAGCGTTGTGCACGGCGTCGTCGAGGGGCACGTGTTTCGGAAGAATGGCGCGCGCCTGCCGGGTGAGCACCTGCACGTTCGGCAGGATCACGGCCATCGGGAGCGCGCGTGGCAGCGATATGCGGCGGCTCCGCATCGGGTCGTTCGAGGAGACGAGGATCAGCCCGCCGAAGAGCGCCGGGAGCACGTTGTCGCCGTGGCGACTGCCCGCCGCCACCGCTTCGCCTTCGAGGACGGGATCGACGAGGGCGGCCTTGTCGAGCGGCGCGCCGAAGAGCAGGTTGGCCGCCCAGGCGCCCGCCACGGCGCTCGCCGCCGAGCTGCCGACACCCGAGCCCGGCGGGATGCCCTTCCGTATCCGAAGCGCCATCCCCTCCGTCGCGCCGAGGGTGCGAAGCACGGCCTGCGCCGCCACCGCCGCCGTATTCCTGGCCGGGTCGGTGGGAGCGCGCCAGTCCAGCGCACGCTCCCCGATCTCGATGCGAACTCCCGGTTCCGTCTCCCGCCACGCCTCCACCACGTCGCCCCAACCGGAGATGCACAGCCCGAGCGCGTCGAAGCCCGGCCCCAGGTTCGAAAGCGTGGCCGGCCCCCACACGGTGACGGTGGCCGAGGCGGGCGAATCGTCGCGACGGAGCGGGCTGCCGGAATGCACGGGCGTGAGGAATGAGCGTGACGGATGACAGCAATGCAACGCTTCAACGTTCAAACGTTCCGGCGTCCCACCATCGTTTTCAATCGAGGTCGCGTTTGCCCTGAAGGAATTCCTCCGCTACCCGCACCATCTCCGCACTCCCGATATAAAGCGGCGTCCGTTGATGCAGCTCACGAGGCTTTTTCCGGAGAATGGGCGTCCGCCCGTCCGTGGCGACCCCGCCCGCCTGCTCGACGATAAAGGCCATCGGGTTGGCCTCGTACATTAATCGGAGCTTCCCTTCGGGGCTGCTCTCCGTGGCGGGATAGATGTAAATGCCGCCTTTGAGGAGATTCCGATGAAAGTCGGAGACGAACGAGCCGATGTACCGGGTCTTATACGGGCGACCGGTTGCCTCGTCCTTCCGCTGCACCCACTTGATGTATTTCTTGAGACCGCGTTCGAAAGAATTATAATTCCCTTCGTTGATGGCGTACATTTTCCCGGTCTTCGGCGTGCGAATGTTCGGATGAGACAGGAGAAATTCCCCGATAGACGGGTCGAGGGTGAAGCCGTTGACGCCGTGTCCGGTGGTATAGACGAGCATGGTCGAGGAGCCGTAGACCACGTACCCCGCGCCGATCTGATCCACGCCGGGCTGAAGGGCCGCTTCGAGCGTCGCTTCGGTAGCGCCCTCGGGCAGGCGGTAGATGCTGAAAATCGTGCCCACGGAGACGTTCACCTCGATGTTCGAGGACCCGTCAAGCGGATCGAGGAGGACGATGTACTTACCCGAGCTGTCGCCGTTGGTGCGGATCGGGATGGCTTCGGCGTGCTCCTCGGAGCCGATCAGACAACACTCGCCGCCGCGCTTGAGCGCCCGGACGAACTCCTTGTGGGCGAGGGCGTCCATCTTTTTCTGCACCTCCCCCTGCACGTTGATCTCCCCCGTGTTCCCGTAGATGTCCACGAGCCCGGCGCGGCGCATGTCGTGGTTGACGATCTTCGCCGCCACCGAGATGTCGCGGAGCAGCCGGGAGAAGGCCCCGGTGGAATGCGGCAACGATTCCTGACGCTCGATGATGAACTGTTCGAGGGTCTTGAACCTTCCGAGATCATTGCCGGTGGATGCCGTGTTCGTATCGATCATTCCTTGAGTCAACCATAAATCGTTTTGAGAGGGCGCACTCCGTCTCCAAAAAGATAGGGAAAAGCCGGAACCGCTTCCAATGCCCGGACAAGGCTTCTTTCACCGAAGGCTGACCGCCGTCCGGGGCACGCGGGGGTGAAGCAAAAAGCGCAGGGGGACATCCACGCGTTCGCGCCAGGCGGTTTCCGAGTGAGGCGCGCCGGGAAACCGTTCCGTCATAAGATTCACGTCCCGCACGTAGCCCGCGCGGAGAAAGAGCGCGTCCACTTCGCGCTGGATATGCTCGTACGCGCCGATATGCGCCTCGACGCCGTAATCGAAATAGACCACGTGCGTGTGCGGATCGGGGATGCGTTCCTTCAGGTAGGGCAGCATCACCTTGCCGCCGACGGTCCAGCTCGTCGACAGGCAGGCCGCGCCGCGGAAGACCTCCGGATATTCGCACAGCGCATACAGCGTGACCAGCCCGCCCATGCTCGAACCCATCATGAACGTATACGGGCGGCGTTCGAGCGTCCGATAGCTCGCATCGATGAACGGCTTGAGTTCATATACGATAAACCGGAGATACGCGTCCGAGCTCGGAGGTCCGCCGTACGTCTGAATGAAGCGTTTCCGTCGCTTTTTGCTTCCGTACCATTCAAGGGGCTTCTGCGGCATGTATTCCCGTATGCGGCGCGGCGTGTTCCAGATGCCCACGATGATGACCCCGTCGATCTCCCCGTCGCGCATCATGCGTTCGACCGTCTCGTGCACGCCCCAGGCGACCCCGCTGAACGAGAGCCGACCGTCGAAGAGGTTCTGCCCGTCGTGCATGTAGAGCACCGGATACCGCCGGCGGGGACCCGTCTCATAGCCGGGCGGCAGCCACACGTCCACCGTCCGGGGTTCGACCCAACCGGACGCGAATTGCTCATACCGTTCGAGATGTCCTTTCACCAACTCGCCGAGGTTCGGCCTCGCGCAACTTCTTCTTTCACGACGCCCCGGCAGACCTGTTGACGGGCCTTCCCGGGGTTGAGGCGCGCAAACTACGAAAAGCCGCGTCGAATCGAACCCTTCGTCCCGATGCTTTCGCGTGATGCGTACTATTCTCAATTTATTATTAACATGACCGGGAGCCTTTTGCCCGGATGCGTCTATCATGGCGTCGATTTTTTCGCGCCCGAGCTTCGACCCGTCTCAGGACGCCTCGAACCTCGCGTTCCTTTTTCCGCCCCAAACCGCCCGCTCATGAACATTCTCTGCATCGCTTCCTACTTCAAGGGAACGACCTTTATGGAGGCCTGTCATCGCCTCGGCCATCGCGTCTTCCTCCTCACGGCGGAGAAACTGCGAGACGAAGCCTGGCCCCGGGATGCGCTCGAAGACCTTTTCTTCTTTCCCGGCGACGAGGACACGTGGAAGCGTGAAGATCTGGTTGCCGGCGTCAGTTATCTGGCCCGCTCGATCCGGTTCGACCGCATCGTGCCCCTCGACGACTTCGACCTCGAGAAAGCCGCCTTCCTCCGGGAGCACCTTCGCGTGCCGGGCATGGGCGACACGCGCACCCGGTATTTCCGCGACAAACTCGCCATGCGCACGCAGGCGCGGGAGCACGGCATCCCCGTCCCGGAGTTCGTGCACGTCCTCAACGACGACGAAATCCGCCGCTTCACCGAAACCGTCCCGCCGCCGTGGGTGCTCAAGCCCCGTTCTTCGGCTTCGGCGGCGGGCATCAAAAAAGTTCGCTCCGCCGAACAACTCTGGAAAGCGATCGAAAAGCTCGGCGACGAACGCTCCTTTTTCCTCCTCGAACGCTTCATCCCCGGAGACATTTACCATGTGGACTGCGTCGTCTTCGACGAGCGCGTGGTCTTCGCCCGCGCCCACCGGTACCTCGTCCCGCCGCTCCGGGTGGCCCACGAAGGCGGCATCTTCGCCACGGCAAACCTCCCGTACGACGCCCCCGAAGAAGCGCCGCTTCTCGCAATGAACGAGGCGGTCATCGGCGCGATGGGTTTGCGCGCGGGGGTCTCCCACACCGAGTTCATCCGCGCCGGGGAGGGAAGCCTCTTCTTCCTCGAAACGTCGGCGAGGGTGGGCGGCGCGCATATTGCGGAGATGCTCGAAGCCTCGAGCGGCGTCAACCTGTGGGCGGAATGGGCGCGCATCGAGACGCTGCCTGAGGGCGAAACGTATACCCTCCCGGAGATCCGGCGCGACCACGCAGGCGTCATCATCTCCCTCGCTCGGCAAGAACGCCCCGACCTCTCCGCCTATGACGATCCGGAGATCGTCTGGCGCATGGAGAAACCCTTTCACGCCGGACTCATCGTGTGCGCTCCGGATCATGACCGGGTGCAGGCGCTCCTTCATTCGTACATCGAGCGCTTCTACCGGGATTTCTTCGCCACGGCTCCGGCGCTCGACAAGCCGAACTCCTGACCGGCAGACCCTCGAGGACAAGAAAGCGTTCCGGCATGGAAACCTGATCAAATAGAAGCGTAAAAACCTGACATCGGAAGGCGCAACCTCACGGTATTATGATATTTCCGCGTGAAGGTGCGATCCGTTCCTTCCAACCGATCGAGCGCCGGCTTCCGGCCATAGTCTACCCGTCGTTCCGGGAATGCCGAAGCCGGTGTGCCCGTCTTCCACTCACTGGGTCATAACGATGCGTGCACTCCCGGGACTCCTCCTCTTCTTTTTTCTGTTGTCCCCCGCCCGCGATCTCCGAGCGCAGGACGACAGAGTCGGCTATTTGAAAGTGGATCACACGGTCTTCTCCGGACCGAACGGGGTGGCGATCAAAAAGCTTCCGCGCGGCACGAAGGTCAAAGCCATACCCGTTTCCGAACCCTCTCACTGGTTCCTCATCTATACGGTCGTGGGCGATCGGGAACAACGTATGGGATATACGATGGACCCATGGCTCACCGAGACGCTTCCGCCCGGCATGAAGGAAGCCGCCGACCCGGCTGCCGGTCAAGCGCAACCCCCTCCGGCCTCGGTCCGGTCGCTCGAAGCCGGGCAGACGCGGTATCTCCACTCGTTCAGCAACGTCCGCGCCGCTCCTTCGATCGCGAGCCGGGTGGTGGCCCAACTCCCTCCCGGCAGCGTCGTCGAGATCGTTGAAACGGAAGGGAAGTGGGCGCTCGTCCTCCCCGCTCATGCTCATGACGAAGGTTCGCGCGAGACGCTCACCCCTCTCGGCTACGTCTCCCGCGCCCTGCTCAAGACCGAGCCCCCGGCCCAGGAGCAGGAGACGCTCGTTTATGTGACGCGGTCCGGGAAAAAGTACCACCTCAAGGACTGCCGCTACGTGCGCAACGGTAAGTTCGCCCTCACCCTCGAAGAGGCGCACGCGAAGGGCTACGAAGCATGCAAAGTATGCCGTCCGCCCAAACGGTGATTCGCAGCCGGCGCGCTCATGCCAGGGTCAATCCGCCAGTTCGGGATAGGCGGTCTTGAGTTCAGCCATCACGCCCCGTGTGTGGGAAGCAGTCGCGTCCGGGGCGTTAAGGTCGGCGGCAAGACGGCGGAGGTCGTCCGGAGTGTCGACGTCGTACCACATCGGAAGCACCGTCGTGGCCGCGCGCGTCGCCGAGCAACGTCCGAGCGTCTGCCGAAAGACGTCGCCGTGGCTGTACGTCATTCCTTTGAAGACACTCGTGTACGGGGCGTTCATACCCAGCAGGTAATAACCGCCGTCGTCGCTGGGACCAAGGCAGAGCGCCTGCGGTCCGGCGAGCGCGGCGAAGGCCTGCTCGATGAAGGCCGTCGGGAGCGTGGGATGATCCGTTCCAATGATCACGACGCGCTCATACCCTGCCGCGAACGTCTCGACGAACGCCGCCGCCATCCGCTCGCCAAGCCCGGCCCCCCGCTGCCGGTGCACGCTCACGCCCGGAGGCACGAGGCCGTCCGGGATCGGCTCGGCGGGAGGGCCGAGATAGAGCCGCACGTCGACGCCGAGCCTGCCGTACTGCGCAAGCGCATCCCTTAGAAAAGCCGTGTAGAGCCGACATGCATCCGCCTCCGTGAGCACGGTCGTCAGTCGGGTCTTCACCCGTCCGGGGTGCGGAATCTTCGCAAAAACGATCAGCGCCTGAGTGCGTGCGTCCGGGTCCATTGCTTCGGGTGTCATTAAAAATGCGCGTGAGCGCCTCACGGCGCCCCGACCATTCGGTGGACGATGGCCGCCAGCGTCTCCACCGTACGGTCGATGTCGGCTTCGGTATTGTCTTTCCCGAGCGAGAAACGGAGGGCGGCGGCGGCCGTCTCGGGCGGGCGACCGAGGGCCAGGAGCACATGGCTCGGCGCGACGGCGCCGCTCGTGCAGGCAGACCCGGAAGAAGCACAGATCCCTTCCACGTCGAGATTGAGAAGCAGCATCTCTCCGTCCACGGGGCGGTCCTCACGCGGAGGAAAAGCAATGTTGAGGATGTGCGGCGCGGAAGCTTCGTCCTCGAGAGGGGTGTTGCAGACGAAGCGATCTCCGAGCGCTTCACGCAGGAGGCGATACAGCCGGCGGCGCAGGTCGGCGACATGCGCGAGACGAGCGTCCGCCTCGGCCAGGGCGAGCGCGAGCGCCTCGGCCATGCCCACGATGGCGGCCACGTTCTCCGTCCCGGCGCGGCGGCGGCGTTCCTGAGCCCCTCCTTCGATGAGGGCGCGGAAGTCGGAGCCGCCCCGCACATAGAGCGCGCCGACCCCTTTCGGACCGTAAAACTTGTGCGCCGAGAACGAGAGCGCATCCACGCCGAGGTCGTCGACGGAGAGCCGGAAGAGGCCGGCGGTCTGCACGGCGTCGGTGTGGAAGGCGACCCCTTTTTCCCGACAGACCTCGGCCACGGCCCGGACGTCCGTGAGCGTGCCGACCTCGTTGTTCGCGTGCATGAGCGAGACGAGCCGCGTTTCGTCCGTGATCGCCTCGGCCACCCGTTCCGGCCTCACGGCGCCGCTCGCCTCCGGCGTGAGCGTCACGACCGGGACGCCTTCGGCGGCGAGCCGCTCGGCGACGCGAAGCACGGCTTCGTGCTCGGCCCTCGACGTGACGACCCCGCACCGCTCGCCCCGGTGCAACCCGCGAAGCGCCGCATTGTCGGCCTCCGTGCCGCCGCTCGTGAAGATGATTTCGCCCGGCTCGGCCCCGAGCGCCCCCGCGATGCGCTCGCGACTCTCCTCCACGGCGAAGCGCGCTTTCCGTCCGAGAGCGTGCACCGAAGATGCGTTCCCGAAATGCTCACGTAGCAACGGAAGCATCGCTTCGAACACGCGCGGGTCGAGCGGCGTGGTGGCGGCATGATCGAGATAGACGCGTCGCATCCTGTTTTCGAATTATGAACAAAACGTGCGCTCCGGAAACGCCGGAACCTCCTTCCTGATTCCAGGATTCGTATTATTGCGCGGTTTTTTACCTGGCGCGTCACCCACGCCTCTTCCCCCCTTCAACCTCGCGTCTCACCTCCGAACGGCCCGTATCGGAGTCTTTTGTATACGGGGACGGCTGCCCGGCAGACCCGTCTCCCCTTTCCCACCCGGCACCATGGACAAACTCGTCATCGAAGGCGGGCATACGCTTCGCGGGACGCTTCCCATCAGCGGCTCGAAGAACACCGCGCTGGCGCTCATGGCCGCCGGCCTCCTCGGCGACGGCCCGACGACCCTGGAAAATATCCCGAACCTCCGGGACATCAATACGTTTGCCCGCGTCATCGGAGTCACCGGCGCCGAAGTTGCCTTCGATCCGGTCGAACACGTGCTCACGGTCGATCCGACGACGCTCGAGTATCCCGAAGCGCCGTACGAGCTCGTCAAACGCATGCGCGCTTCTTTCTACATGCTCGGTGCATTGCTCGGTCGCGTGGGCGAGGCGCGCGTCTCGCTCCCCGGGGGATGCGCCTGGGGGCCGCGACCCGTGGACCTTCACCTCCGGGGGATGGAGGCTTTCGGGGCCTCCGTCGCGCTCGATCAGGGCTACGTGGTGGCCCGCGCGCCCGGCGGGCGGCTCCCCGGCGGCGTCTTCCGCCTCGAACCCTCGAGCGTCGGCGCGACGATTAACCTCGTGCTCGCCACCGTGACCGCGCGCGGCGGCTCGCGCATCGAGAACGCCGCCATCGAACCGGACGTCGTCGTTTTCTGCGACGCGCTCCGGGCCATGGGCGCCCGCATCGACGGCGTGGGCACGCGCACGCTCGAGATCGAAGGCGTCTCGTCGCTCCGTCCCGTCACCTTCCGCAACGCTTCGGATCGGATCGAGCTCGGCACCTTCATGATCGCCGCGGCGCTCGCGGGCGCCCCCGGCGAGACGGTCCGCCTCTCGCACGCCGACCCCGGTCACCTCGGCGAGGCCTTCACGGAGGCCTTCCTTCGCACCGGCGCGGGCTTCCAACCCGGCCCGGACTTCGTCGAGGTCGTCGCTCCCGAAGAGATCCGTCCGGTGTCCATCGAGACGGCCGTGTACCCCGGCTTCCCGACCGACCTCCAGGCACAGTGGACCGTCCTCATGACGCAGGCTTCCGGCAATTCGAAGATCATCGACAACGTTTACTTCGACCGCTTCAAGCACATCCCCGAACTCCGCCGCATGGGCGTCAACGCCATCGTCATCGGGAACGAGGTGGTCATCGAGGGGAAAATTCCCATCCAGGGCGCACAGGTGATGAGCACCGACCTCCGGGCCAGTGTCTCGCTCGTGCTCGCGGGCCTCGTGGCCGAAGGTGAGACGCACGTGCTCCGCATCTACCACCTCGACCGGGGTTATGAGAACCTCGAAAACAAGCTAGCCGCCGCCGGCATCCCCATCCGCCGCGAACGGTACGACGAGTTCGCCGACCCCGTGCTCGAACACCCGCACGACGCCTGAGCGACTCGCGCGCCACCGTGATTGTTATGGCTGAACCATCCGAACTCGCCGCCTATCTCGAGACGCTCGTTCGTCAATTCGAACATCCGGATTTTATCCTCACCGATCCCATCTCGATTCCACACGGCTTCGATGACCCGGCCGACCGGGAAATTATCGGGCTCTTCGCCGCGCTCCTTGCCTGGGGGCAGCGCAAGACCCTGCTGCGGAAGATGGAGGATTTGTGCGAGCGGATGGACTACCGTCCCCACCGGTTCGTCCGGGATTTCGACGAGGTGCGGGACGCCCGGAAACTCGCCGGTTTCAAGCATCGCACGTTCCAGCCCATCGATGCGCTCTGGCTCACGAAGAGCCTGCAAGCCGTCCTCCGGCGCTACGGCTCGCTCGAAAACCTGTTCGCGCGCCACCTTCCGCCCGAGGCTTCGGACGTGGGTCCAGCCCTTCAGGGCTTCAGCGAGAGCGTGCTGACGGCGCTTCCCGGCGCCCCGTCCCGGCTCCGGAAACACCTCGCCCGCCCGAGCACCGGAAGCGCCTGCAAGCGGCTGAACATGTATCTGCGGTGGATGGTTCGCAGCGGCCCGGTCGATCTCGGCCTCTGGACCCGGATCCGTCCGGATCAACTCCTGCTCCCCCTCGACGTGCACTCGGGGCGTCAGGCGCGCGCGCTCGGGCTGCTGACCCGCAACTCCGACGACTGGCGGGCCGTTCTCGAACTGACCGAAGCGTGCCGTTCCTTTTCCCCGCACGATCCTGCGCGCTACGACTTCGCGCTCTTCGGCCCCGGCGCCTTCGGCGTCCCCCTCGACCCTCGCTTCATCGTCCGTTCGGAAGCCCTCGATAGAGGTCGTTGACCCGTTTCCGCCAGAGTAAAAGCTCCATCTCGACGGCTTCGAGCCGTTTTCCGGGGTACTGCCCGGCGAGATTACGGCGTTCATACGGATCCTTCGCCACGTCGTAGACTTCCATGGGCCGACGCCGATAGTGATAGATGAACTTTTTCGCGCCCTCTCGCAGGGCCATCGACTGATTCTCGATCCATCCGGAATGATACAGCTTGCGGTTCGCCGGCACGGGCGTGAAGAGCGACTGGCCGGGCAGGCGCCCCTCTTCGAGCCTGAAGCCGAGCGCTTCCGCCACGGTCGGGAGGACGTCCGTTTGCTGACGCGGGCCGGTGATGCGCCCGCTCCGGGGAAAGAGCGTGGGACTGAAGATCAGCGCCGGGACCCGCAGCCCTTCCTCCCAGATCACTGCGCTGTGAAACCGCCGCCCGTGCTCGGCAAATGCTTCTCCGTGATCCCCCAGGATGACGAAAATCGTCTCCTCGATCATCCCGCGCGCCTCGAAAGCCTCAAACAGATCGGCAAGAAAACCATCCGTATAGGCGACCGTGTTGAGGTATGCGTTGAGATCCGGATCGTCTTTCGTGAAGGTGCGCCGTTCGAAGGAGATGGGCGTTTGATAGGGATGATGCGAAGTCAGGGTCAGATAGGTCAGGAAGAAGGGCCTCCCGGCGGCCCGCTGCCGGTCCACCCATGCGAGGCTCGGCTTCATCATGATGCGATCCTCGGAGCCGAAATAGTTCACCCGGAAAAACCCCTCATCGGGATAATCGCCGTCGCCAAAAGTCTCCTCGAACCCCATTTCATCGAGCAAGGCATCCTTCCGCTCGAAGTCGAGTCGGGCGGGAGTGAAGAAGGCCGAGGCGTATCCGAAAGGCGCGAGGAGGCGCGGGAGGCAGGCTCCCGGCACACGCGCCTGCTCGCCCTGGTTGATCTCAGGATAGATCCCGCACAGGATCGGCGTGAGGGCCTTGTTCGTATGCGGCGCCACGGCATACATATGCTCGACGAGGAGGGACCGACGGGCCAATGAATCGAGGAAAGGGGTGGTGTCGAGGGCCGGGTCGTACGGCGTCACCGAGCGCGCCCGCGTGGATTCGAGGATGAGGAGAACGACGTTCATGCGCCGCGCGTCCGCGACGGGGACCAAGCGCAGCCGCTCCGTGTCGAAGATCGGCGCTTCCGCCTCTGCCGGACGCGCCAGTACGTCCGATTCCCACGGCGGCTCGCTAAAAAAACCATTCACCAGCTGCCCGAAGGTGCTTCCTTTGATCGGGTTCACGTCGGAGGGCGTGTCGAAGTGCGGCAACACGAGCAGGAGCAACGCCGGGAACGCCACAGCCCCCACGCCCCGACGCCTCCGTTCCCCACGCCGCGACGACAGGTGCTCTACCAGCACGGGGGCCGCTGCGGCCAGGAACGGGAAAATCAGAAACGCCAGCTTCGGACCGCTCAGCTCATACGACATCGCAAACGAAAGATCCGACAGATTCGATAAGGAATACTTTAAGAGATACGCATCGGCAGAGAACCCGTCATCACGAAGTACCCGAAGTCCATGCTCGCCAGGACCATAAGCGCCAGGGATATGATATGAAGCAGCCCGATGCTCCACGAGCGCACCCTGCCCCGGCTGTTGTGGATCACCAGGAGCGAGACGGTGGCCAGGATAAAGATGAGAAGCAGGTCCCCACGAACAACCTCGAAAAAGGCTCCGGAGAGCCACTTCATATGGAACGAGAGGGCGAAGCGGAGAAGGCCGGCGGCTCCGGCGAAAAAGAGTAGAAACAGCGGCACGAAGGCCGTGGTCAGCGACGGCCACCGCATCATCAGGAAGGCGGCCAGGCAGAAGGCGAGCCCGCCGAGCAGCAGGGGCAACGGCGCGTGTTCGATGAAAAGCGACGTGACGAGCTTATCCTGCGCGACCGCCTGTCCCCCGTCTCGCTGAAGCACGGCGTACTTGATGAGCTTGAAGAGCACGACCTGGAGCGCCAGCGGCGTCAGGAGCCAGAGCACCCGCCGCCAGACCGCCCGGCTGACGCGCAGCCCGTCCACGAGGCGTCCGTCGATCCAGAAGCCCCACTGACTAAACCCCGAACCGCTCCCGCTCTCGTCCATGAAAGGCGGCCTCCACCCACCTTCTCGCGTGAGTCCCTGTCGTGCACCGGGAGCCGCACGCTCCCTCACTGAGCATACGTCGGCTTCGAATGAGGAAACTTAATACCACGGGAGAACAATTCGACGGAAACATACCGAGCAACGCGCGGGAGGCTGCGCTACGCTGCCGCCGTGCCGACGGCGCCATCCGGACTCGGAACGAGAGAAGACCGGCGATGGCGCGCTTCCTGGAGGGATTCGGTCAGGAACGTTCTTCAGCCGCCATCACCGGCAGGACCTCGCTGCCCACCGCATAATAGGCGCGGTTATAGTAAAGGACCGGCTTACCCGGAGCGCCCAGGTCCACGGCTTCCACCCTCCCGACGAGAATCGAGTGATCCCCGGCCTCGTAGACGGCATACGGGCGGCAATAGAGCACCGCGAGGACGTCGTTTAGAATGGGGAGCCCGTCCTCGGACGCCGGCGTGAAGGCCACGGAGGCAAACTGCTCATCGCCCGTGAGATCGGCCCGAGCGAAGCGTTCGGAGAGATGTGCCTGTTCCTCGCGAAGGACGTGCACGACGTACCGGTCGGCCTCGGTGATGATCGCATGCATCCGGGCCTCCCGGTGCACGTTAAACGTGATCAGCGGTGGATCGAGCGAGACGCTTACGAAAGAGCCGATGGTGATCCCCCGGGCCTCCCCTCCGCTCTGCGCCGTCACCACGGTCACGGGCGCAGGAACCCGCCGCATCACGTTTCGCAATACTTCACCGTCCACGTTGGTCTGCATAAATACGCCCCTCTTCATAATATAGACGGCACGTCTCTCCAGAGAGGGCGTGCCGTATGGCGGTTGAGCGAAAAGTCGCCCGTTCGTCAACTGAATACGTCCTTGAACTTACTGAAAAACGAGCGCTTTTCTTGCTCGAGGGAGGGCTTGGGTTCGAAGGAAAGGGAGGTCCGGAGTTCCTCCATGATCTCCTTCTCTTCCTTCGTAAGCGCATCGGCGGCGGGCGTCCACACGTGGAGGCGCACCAATTGGTCGCCGGCGGTTCCACCGTGCAACTCGGGCAGCCCGCGTCCCCGCATGCGCAAGACCTTTCCGGACTGTACGCCGGGATCGACCTGAAGCCGCGCGCGTCCCTTCAACGTCGGCACTTCGACTTCCGTGCCGAGGATGGCCTCCGGGATCGAGAGGTAAAGGTCGTGATAAAGGTCGAGGCCCTCACGCTTGAAGTGCTCGTGCGGCGTCTCTTCGATCTCCACGCGCAGATCGCCCGCAAGCCCGCCGCGCAGGCCGGCATTGCCCGCGCCGCGGAGCGTCACCGAATGCCCTTCGAGCACCCCCGGCGGCACGTTGATCTGAATCGTCTCCTCTCCCTTGATGCGTCCTTCGCCGCCGCAGGCCTTGCACCGGTCGCGAATGATTTGCCCCTCCCCACGGCACGAGGGGCACGGCTGCACATTGACGAACTGCCCGAAGACCGAGCGGGTCACGTGCCGGATCTCCCCGGCCCCGTGGCACGTAGCGCACGTAGTGTATCCCTCAGCTCCGTTCTCGGCCCCCGAGCCGGAACAGACCTCGCAGACTACGTACTTTTTAACCTTGATCTTCTTTTCCGTCCCCTCGGCAATCTCTTCGTACGTCAGGGGCAGCTTGATGCGAAGGTCGCTCCCCGGACGTCCCCGGCGATGAGCGCCGCCGCGGGTGCGACGACCGCCGAAGACTTCGTCGAAGATGCTTCCACCGCTGAAGATGTCGTTGAAGGCGCTGAAGATGTCGTTGATGTCGTGAAAACCGGCGCCGCCGCCACCGTTCGCGCCCAGGCCGGCATGGCCGAAGCGATCGTATCGCTGACGCTTGTCCGGGTTTGAGAGCACCTCATAGGCTTCGGCAGCCTCTTTGAATTTGGACTCGGCCTCCTCGTCGTCCGGGTTGCGGTCCGGATGATACCGGAGCGCAAGTTTTCGGTAGGCGCGCTTGATCTCCTCGACCGTGGCCGTCCGTTCGACACCGAGTATTTCGTAATAATCTCGCATGGTTGTCTGCATATTCGAAAGATGGTCCGGGGGATCCGCTCTCGGCGCCCTCAGGCGGAGACGATCACCTTGGCGTGGCGAAGGATGCGATCTCCCATGCGGTAGCCTCTCTGGAGCTCCTGAAGCACGATGCCCGGCGGCGTCCCCTCCGGCGCAGGCTGCTGCATGACGGCTTCGTGCCGCTCCTCGTCGAAGGGCTGCCCGACCGCCTCGATGGCCTCCACGCCATGCTTCGCCAGCGCATCCCGGAACTTCCGGTAGACCAGTTCGACGCCTTTCTTGAGCGAAGCGTACGCTTCCTTCCGGTCCTCGCCTTGCTCCGCCTGTTCGGCGGCCCGCACGGAGCGCTCCAGATCGTCGAGCACGTCGAGCATGTCTCGAATGACCAGGGCTTTGCCCATGTCGATGAGAAAGCCCTTCTCCACTTCGGTGCGTCTCCGATAATTCTGGAACTCCGCCGTACGGCGGAGCAATTGTTCTTTCGTGCTTTCCAGTTCGGATCGCGCGCGTTCCAGTTCCGTGGTCACAGATTCTGCGGCGGCTTCCGTCATGCCCTCTTCATTTTTTTTGGCAGGTTCGCGGTCAGCAGAAGCCGCCTCGGGTTCTACCGTGGTCTGGTCGTTTTCCGGTGTCATGTCTATGTTCGTAGTCTTGGTCGTGTTGGCAAAAAATCCTTTCGTTGGAGCCCTGCGCACGCTAGGAGGCGGAAGAGAGCCGGCTCATGTGCCGCGCCACCTCTTCGACGAGTGCGACGACCCGCGCATAATCCATACGCGTCGGACCGATGACGCCGATCGTCCCCACCGTATCACCGAATTTGTATCGAGCTTTCACGATCGAATATCGTTCGACCGTATCCACTCCCACGTGCTCACACTTGTTCTCTTTCCCGATCCGAACACTGGCGCGCCCCACCTCCACATCGCCGTCCTGTTCCGGCTCTTCGAGGAGGTAGAGCATCGTCTCGTCGTCTTCGATCAGTTCGATCAGGCTCTTGAGTTCGCCCGGTTCCTGAAACTCCGGTAATTCGATGATGTTGGGCGTGCCGCGATAAGCGACCTTCCGCTCCTCGGACACTTCGCTGAAGAGCGTCGAAGATTCGTTCAGGATCAGGCGAACGATGCCCGTACGGTCGTCGCCCAGATCACGCACGCGGGGAACGCACGTCTGTCGAATCTCTTCCAGCGTCAACCCTGCGAGGCGTTCGTTCAACAACGTCACGATCCGCACGAGTTCGTGACGGCTCAAGTCCACCCCGGACTCCATGTGGAAGATCAGGGTGCGGATAAGTCCGCCTCGCACACTCAGCACAAACATCACCCGCGTGCTCGAGAGGGGGACGACCTCGAGGCGGTCGAGCACGCCGGTGGAAAGACGCGGGCTCAGCACGACGCCGAGCAGATGCGTCAGTTCACCGAGCAGATCGGAACTGATCCGGAGCAGGTCGTCGGCCTCCCGGCGCACCGGCAGCAATTTCTTTCTCAGCGTATCGCGAACGTCTTCCGTCACCTGCACCGACTCCATCAGTTCATTGACGAACGTGCGATAGCCCAGGTCCGTCGGCACGCGCCCGGCAGAGGTATACGGGTGATCGAGATAGCCCTGCTCTTCGAGGTCGCTCATCGTATTGCGGATCGAAGCCGGACTCAGGCCGAGCGGATAGCGGCGCGACAAGAAGCGCGACCCCACCGGTCCGGCCGTGTGCACGAAGCTCTTTACCACGAGCCGGAGGATCTCCCGCTCGCGCTCGTTCAGTCTCCGAGAGGCCTCATATGTATGCTTGCTCGTATGCACGTGCGCTCATTAAGCAAAAGCCTTGCCGACTCCATGATTCCCGGCCGGGGTAGGGCGATCCCGGAGAAAAACCGGTGAGCCTATGTCATCCTGACAGGCCCTTCGCGGACGGCTCCCGGCCCGGTCGCCGTTTCCCCTGTCCTCCAACCCGGCTTTGCTCCCGGGAGTTTCCTCAGAGCTCGCGCACATCGGCCGATCCTGCCGGGACTTATCCCCAGAAAGAGAAGCGCGGCTTCCTTCGCAGGAAACCGCGCTTGCTTTTAACCCCGGGGATACGCGGGAGGACCGATGGAAAGAACCCCGTCAGTTCACGCGCTCGATCTCCATCTCACGTTTGAGCCGGATCTGTGCGCCACTCTCTGCGCGGAAGGACCGATCCTCGGTGCGCTTGCGGGGCGTGCGGACAACTGCCGCTCCCGAAGCGCCTTCCGCCCGGAAGGAGATTCCCGCCCCGCCGGCGACGGTGACGCCGTCGTAGTC
>Ga0256841_1001322_pt1 | contig 21832 bp, 20 predicted proteins | sample 356308metaG_FD_185971 | JGI IMG/M metagenome (GOLD analysis project Ga0256841, IMG submission 185971) | Hydrothermal vent microbial communities from Mid Atlantic Ridge, Atlantic Ocean - 356-308 | ecosystem: Environmental > Aquatic > Marine > Hydrothermal vents | place: Atlantic Ocean: Mid... | reverse complement strand
AAAATTATCACTGATGCTAAAAAGCAAGCAAATCAAATTATTGAAGTTAGAAATAAAATAGAAAGGCAAATAAAAGAGTTTATTCAGATTGAAAAAGACTTAATAAAAAAATATGAAGAAAACGAATAAAAAATAACCGGCGAGAGACATTACCATGAAATTCAAACAATACGACAAAATAAGCTATCCGAAGATTGAAGAACAAATACTTAAATTTTGGGAAGACAACAAAATATTCGAAAAAAGCATTGAAACACGACCCGAGAATAAACCATTCACTTTTTACGAAGGACCTCCGACGGCAAACGGAAAACCGGGCTTGCATCATGTTATGGCAAGAACACTAAAAGATTTGGTGTGCCGTTACAAATCGCTGCAAGGCTACCGTGTGCACCGGAAAGCAGGCTGGGATACTCACGGTTTACCCGTTGAAATTGAAGTTGAAAAACAACTTGGAATTAAAAACAAAAGCGAAATACCGGAATTCGGTGTAGCCAAATACAACGCTGCATGTAAAAATTCCGTTTTCACATATAAAGATTTGTGGGAAAAAATGACAACCCGCATGGGGTATTGGCTCAACCTTGACGATGCTTACATTACTTGTGATAACAACTATATAGAATCGGTCTGGTGGGCACTCAAAAATCTTTTCGACAAAGGGTTGATTTACAAAGATTATAAAATCGTTCCGCAATGTCCCAAATCCGAAACGGTGCTTTCTTCCCACGAGCTTGCTTTGGGTTATAAAGAAACAAAAGATCCTTCCGTTTATGTTTTGATGGAATTGGAAGAATCGGAATTGACCAAAGAAGGTAAAACCTATTTTCTGGTTTGGACAACCACTCCGTGGACACTGATTTCCAATGTGGCTTTAGCTGTCGGACCGGATATCGATTATGTAAAAATAAAAATAGACGACGAATATTTAATACTGGCAAAAGACAGATTGGGAGTTATCAATCAAGATTACGAAGTAGTTGACAAATATAAAGGAAAAGATTTAGCCGGTCAGCATTACAAACAATTGTTCGACTATCTGAAAGTTGATAAAGACGCTTTCTATGTTGTTGAAGCGGATTTTGTAAGTACGGAAGACGGTTCCGGCATTGTGCACATGGCTCCGGCTTTCGGTGCGGACGATTATGAAGTTTCGAAAAAATATAATTTACCTTTTCTCCAACCCGTAACACGCGGCGGTAAATTTACCGATGAGGTTACCGATTTCAAGGGAATGTTCGTAAAAGATGCCGATGAAGGAATCATCAAAAAATTGCGTGAAATGGGCAAACTCTATAAAAAAGAAACCATCGTGCACTCCTATCCATTCAGCTGGAGGTTCGACAATGTGCCCGTTATTTATTATGCACGCGAATCATGGTTCATTAAAACAACTAAAGTAGCCGGCAGAATGGTTGAACTGAATAAAACCATTAACTGGCACCCGCCGGAAGTGGGAAGCGGACGGTTCGGCAATTGGTTGGAAGAAAATAAAGACTGGGCTTTATCGAGAGACAGATTTTGGGCAACACCACTGCCTATTTGGATTAGCTCCGATGGCGATATGTTTGCAATCGGAAGTATTGCCGAATTGAAGGAAGGATTTGTGGAAAGGGACGGCAAAAGAATTAAAGTGGCGGATTTGCCCGAAGAGGAAATAGATTTACACAAACCGTTCGTTGACGAAGTGATGTTCGAAAAAGACGGCAAAATTTATAAACGTACACCCGAATTAATTGACGTTTGGTTCGATTCCGGATCAATGCCCTTTGCACAATTTCATTATCCGTTTGAGAACAAAGAAGTGTTCGAACGAAATTTTCCGGCCGATTTTATTTGTGAAGGCATAGACCAAACACGAGGATGGTTTTACACCCTTCATGCAATCGCCACAATGCTTTTCGATAGCGTGGCTTATAAAAACGTTATTGTTAACGAATTGATTCTCGATAAAAAAGGCATGAAAATGTCGAAATCGAAAGGTAACACGGTCGATCCTTTCGCACTGTTCGATAAATACGGCGCAGATGCCACTCGCTGGTATTTGATTACCGTAAGCCCGCCGTGGAAAACAACTTTGTTTGACGAAGACGGAATTGTGGAAGTTCAAAGAAAATTCTTCGGTACGTTGGTTAACACTTACTCGTTCTTTGCTTTGTACGCAAATATCGACGGGTTCACTTTTGCCGAAGATAAAATTCCTTATGAGAAAAGACCGCAAATCGACCGTTGGATTATTTCAAAACTAAGCAGTTTAATTACTGAATATCAAAATTATATGGATAATTACGATGTGACTAAAGCGGCCAGAGCGGTTGCCTCTTTTACCGTCGATCAATTATCCAATTGGTACGTACGTAGAAATAGAAGAAGATTCTGGAAATCGGAAATAAGCGAATCGAAAATTGCAGCTTATCAAACCTTGTATGAAGCTCTGATTACCATAACTAAACTTACCGCTCCATTCGCTCCATTCATCGCCGAGGAGTTGTACAAAAATCTTAACGATGTAAGCGGACTCGAAAAATACGAATCGGTGCACTTGGTGGATTTTCCGGAACCCTTCTATAATGAAGAAGAACTGGAATTTAACATGGATGTAGCTCAAAAAGTCGTTTACCTTACGCGTTCGATGAGAGCCAAATCCAACTTGAAAGTAAGACAACCCTTGCGTAAAATTATGGTTGCAACCGGCGCCAAAAAAAGAGAAGCAATTGAAAAAATGAAAGATTTAATACTTGATGAAGTGAATATTAAAGATTTGGTTATCTTAAAAGACGACTCGAGTATTGTAACAAAATCGGCAAAACCCAATTTTAAAACACTTGGACCCAAATACGGAAAGTTAATGAAAAAACTTGCCGGAGCAATCAAAGCGTTTTCAAATGAAGAAATTGCCGGCTTGGAAAAAAACGGTAAAATCGAAATTGAAATAGACGGGAATAAAATTGAATTGACCACCGGCGATGTTGAAATTGTAAGTCAACAAATAGAAGGATGGCTGGTTGAATCGCAAGACGGGATTACCGTTGCAATAGATACCGAACTGGATGAAGATTTAATTGCCGAAGGTTATGCAAGGGAATTTGTGAATAGAGTTCAAAATTTGAGAAAAGATGAAGGATTGGACGTCGTCGATAGAATTAATGTTTACGTTAAAGGCGACGACAAGTTAATTGAATATATTAAAAAAGCCGAGAACTATGTGAAGAATGAAGTCTTGGCAAACAATATTTTTTATAATAACAGCTCAAAAGGAGAAGGGCAAGAGTTGAAGCTCGGAGAGTTCAATTGTTTTGTTGCAATTGACAAGGCATAATAGTAACTTTCCGACAAAGTGGAGGAAATTATGGCTAAAAAAGAAGAAAAAAAGAAAGCTGCAAAAACAAAAACCGCCAAAACTCAAAAAAAACGAGATACAAAAAGTGAGCCGGCTAAAAAGACGGTGAAAAAAACAACAGCGAAAAAAGCAACATCAAAAAAAACGGCCACAACGAAAAGTACCAAAAAAACTGCAACTAAAGCAAAAACGAAAAGTACTCCGGAAACTTCCGCTAAAAAAGGAAAAACAACCAAAAAAGTTTCTTCAAGAAAAAGTACGGTGAGGGAAGTTGAAGTAATTTCGCCAACCAAAAAGGTAAGAAAAATAAAAGGCTACGGTAAAAAGGATTTGGCGATGTTCAAGAAAGTAATTCTTGAAAAACGTGCGGAAATTTTAGACCAGTTGCAAAATTTGAGAGAGCAAATGATGGATTCCACTACAGGCCAATATGTAAATGAGAATTCGCCTTATTCTTTGCACATGGCCGAGCAAGGTACAGATGCACAAGAGAGAGAAAAGTTGTATTTGTGGGCTCAGAGAGAAACAAAATTTTTAAGTTATTTGGAAGACGCTTTGGCAAGAATCGAAAACGGTACATACGGAATTTGCGTGGAATGTATTGATGAACCTCAACATCTGTGTCCCACTTGTCCTTTAATCCCGAAAGAACGGTTGTTAGCCGTACCGCATACTCAGCATTGCGTTCAAGTAAAACAGAAGATGCAGAGGAAGTTTTAAGGGTGAGAGTTTTATATATTTCCCTGCTTGTAGTAATCGTCGATCAAGTTACGAAGTTATTGGTTAAAGGGATAACCATACCGTTTTTGAATATTAATCATAAAGGAATGGAATACGGCTCCAATTTCGATGTATTCGGTTCGTTTTTCAAAATCTGGTATGTTGAAAATCCCGGTATTGCATTCGGTTTCAGTGTTGGCGATGGTACGGCAAAGTTGCTGCTTTCATTGTTTACGATTGTGGCAAGTTTGCTTATTTTATACTTTTTGTGGAAAGTACGGAAGGAAAGTCTTGTACTGCGTGTTGCACTTGCTTTGATTTTGGGTGGTGCAGTGGGGAATCTAATCGACCGCACGTTCTACGGTGTAATTTTCGGGTATGCGCCGTTGTTCTACGGAAAGGTAGTGGATTTTTTCAGTGTGGATTTTTTCGATTTTACATTGTTCGGTCATACTTACGAACGTTGGCCTATTTTTAACGTTGCCGATGCCGCCGTTACCATCGGTGTGGTTTTAATGTTGTTCGCAAATTTCAATTCCGGAAAAGAACGGAAGGCAAAAGAAAGTGAACAAAATCAAGAAGAAATAAAAAGTGCAGAAGAAAACGAAATAAATAATGGCGATAATACAAGAAAAGAAATTGACGTTCAAAATTCCGGAGGGTAAAAAGAAAGAACGGATTGATACTTTCCTTGCAAATTCAATAGAACACGCCTCACGAGCTAAAGTTCAAAAATTATTAAAGAACGGACTGGTAAAAGTTAACGGCAAAATAGTAAAAGCAAATTATAAAATTTCACCGGGAGAAATAATTGATGTAACGGTTCCAATCCCGCCGCGCCCCGATAAAATTGAACCCGAAGATATTCCGCTCAATATAGTTTACGAAGATGATTATTTAATGGTAATCAACAAACCCGCCGGAATGGTTGTTCATCCTTCCGCCGGAAATTATACCGGTACACTTGTTCATGCATTGCTTCACTACACCCAAAAGTTGAGCAAGGTGAATGAAGAAGTACGGGCAGGCATAATTCACAGACTCGATAAGGAAACAACCGGCTTGTTGGTAGTTGCCAAAGATGAATGGGTGCATCTTAAATTAGCCGAACAATTCAGTTCACATACCATCAAAAGGGAATATTGGGCGGTTTGTTGGGGACTTTTCGACAAACCTGAAGGCGAAGTAACCGGTAATATTGCAAGAAGCAAAAAGGACAGAAAAAAATTCGCAGTAAGTGAAACCGAAGGTAAGCATGCACATACGTTTTATAAGGTATTGGAAGAATTTGAATTTACTTCGTTAATAAAATTAAGATTGAAAACAGGCAGAACGCATCAAATACGTGTGCATCTCTCAAGTATAAACCATCCGGTTTTCGGGGATCCGACATACGGCGGAAGAAGGATTTCCTATGGAACGAACATTCCCAAAATAAAAGAGCGGGTTAACAAACTACTGGAAATAATGCCGCGGCAAGCGCTTCATGCCAAAACATTGGGATTCATCCACCCCGTAACAAAAAAAGAGGTTTTACTGGATTCCGAATTGCCCGAAGATTTTACTTTATTATTAAATAATTTAAGATTATCCGTTAACCGGGAATAACGTAAATGCTTCCTTCAACGGGAAGTTTTATTTTATAGGTTTTACGCTTTTTGTTTTTAAGATAATGTTTTCTCAACCATGGATTCAACAGTTTTAGAATCCGGTAATTTATCCCGTGAGCTTTTGCAAAATCCGCCCAGCTTTTTACTTCTTTATTAACGGCAACCTCGTAGGTTTTGTACGGCTGGTATAAATTTTTTTCATCGAAATAAAAACCGAAACGTTTCGGATTTTTGAATATTTCTTTTATTGCTACAATTCTGAAAATATATCGCGATGTTTCTTCGGGTAAAACAAGATTGTAATAATTATTCGATTTTTGTTTTTCAATTTGATTATCAATTCCGGATTTACCGTAATTATACGATGCTGCCGCCAAGGTCCAATTCCCGTATTTTTTGTAGGAATCGGTTAGATATTTGCAAGCCGCTTCGGTTGCCTTTTCTATATGATAACGCTCATCAATTTCTGAATTTATTTCCAATCCGTATTCCCTTGCTGCATCTTCTTTGAATTGCCAGAACCCGACAGCTCCGGCCGGGGAAACCGCATTGGTTAACATACTTTCCACTAACGCTAGATATTTGAAATCGTCCGGAACGTTATGTTTTTTAAGAATAGGTTCAATCACAGGAAACCAGCGGTGTGCCCGTTTCAAGGAAAGTAAAGTCAGCGAGTGCCAATATGTGTTTACAATCAATTCACGTTCAAGCCGTTCTTTCACATCAATGTTTTTAACCGGAACTTCCTCGCCACAGAAGAAATATTTACCTTCGATTTTTGGTGAAATTATTTTGTAATTCTGGGGAAAGAGCGTCGAATCTTCCGCTATGCGTTTTTTGAGTGTGCCGGTAGGTTCCGGATTTGTGTAAAAACTGGAAAATGTGATCAACATTCCGGTTCCGGCAAACAAAACAAGCATAAGTGAAGCAAAAATATTAATTGATTTCAAATTTAATTCCCTCGTTAGTTAAAAACTTTTAAACTTTTGCGAAAATTTACCGATAATATATTGATTTATCATCATTTTATATGATTAAATATTTCACTTTTTATATAATTAGCGGAATTCCGCCACCAATAATGTTGACATACGTCACATTGTCCATTAACTTGCCTGCAATTAAAAACAATAGAATTTCCATTTAACGGAGGGAGTATGAAAGGAATGGGTGTATTTTTATTTGTTTTGTTCATTTTGCTATTATCCACAACAAACGGTCAATACTACCATCAATTTGAAAGAAAAGGAAGTTACGCAAGAATTTTAGCTATGGGATCGAACGATTATATGGCCGATCCTTATTTTATTACAATGAACCCCGCATGGATTTCGAAATACGATAATTTTGTATTCGGAGATATCGGTTCAACGGTATCGAATAATTTCGAGCGTGGCGGTGAAGGACAATTCATCGGTGTAAATTTGCGTGCCAACCGCAATTTTTCATTCGGAGCATTGTTTACCAGAAGGGATTTTAACGGAGGATCCATTGCCAAACTTGATCCCTTCGGATTGGTGGAGGAAACGAATGCCACAATCGGCGGTGCTCCCGTTACCCCTTTGGATAACAACGTCGTGCTCCTCGGAGCATATACAAGTGGTGGACATACCTTAGCCCTCGGTGTATCATACACTTCTTCCACAAAAGAAAATAAACCGGCAAACGGCGGCTCCGAAACTGGTACCGCGAGTCAATTTGGCTTTAATGCCGGTTATCTTTCCAGTTTGTCCCGTCAATTATTTCTCGATTTGGGAGCATATATTATTTTCCCGGGCACAACTCTGGAAACGCAGCAAACATCAGAAACTTCTTTTACACAAACCATCATTGGGGCGCGGGCACGAGCTTTTTACTACGCTTCATCCCGTTTGGCAATTGTACCCGTATTTTCATTCTTCAACAGCAAAGGAAGTGCAAAAATCGGTGATCAAGCCGGAGTAACTACCACGGATTTGCCAAGTCATACCGCTTTTTCGATTGGAGTAGGTGTAAATTACAAAATTGGTGATTTTCTACTTGCAGGCGGCCCAAGTTACGAATTTTCATCGGTAACCGAGCCTGAAATCTCCGGGGTTACTCCAAAACTAACCAGAACAAGAACTTCATTCCCGCATTGGAAAATTGGAGCCGAATGGAACTTAACCGATTGGTTTATAGGAAGAATCGGTTACAATGTTGCAACCGGTACAGTTTCTGTTCAAAATGCAACTTCGCCAACTACAAAAAACGAAGTGATTTCAACCGATTACTCCCCGGTTAACGGCGGATTAACCCTTGGTGTCGGTTTCCGGTTTGGCGGATTCTCTCTGGATGCCACGGTTAACGAGGATGTTTTACGTCAAGGGTTTAACAATCTGGGTGGTGGCGGAGCAACCTTCTCGTATCTTTCTGCTTCATACGCTTTTTAAGGCGGTTACTCTTTTTATTATGTAAATATTACATGTAGATATTTTTATTCTCTTGTTAGAGATTATAAAATATGTGGGAAAAAAGGTTGAAAAACGAACTTTATGATTTAAATCACATTGGTACCTTTTTTGAACTTAAATAACTGGTTTCAAAATAAAATTTGTGCAAGGTAATAAATGGGAAGAAAAAATTTATATGAAACAGCCGAGTGGAATCCCGTAACCGCATCGCATTTATTATCGAGAGCTTTATTCGGGTTTACTAAAGAAGATTTGGAATTTGCATTGTCTCATACAATCGATGATTTTGTAGATAATTATTTACTTAAAGATTTACCGGAACCGCAAAGTCCGGGATTTTGGGTTACGGACCCTTCAAACACAAATCGCACCGAGCGTTCGTACGAATTAACGTTTTGGTGGTTTAATTTAATGTTGACACAAGGATATTCATTCCGCGAACGAATGGTACTTTTTTGGCACAACCATTTTGTTTCCCAGCTTTCCGTTGTTCGCTTGCCTCAATTGATGTATTGGCAAAACAAATTATTCCGGGATTATGCTTTCGGAAATTTTAAGGAGCTGACAAAAAAAGTTACAATCGACCCGGCAATGCTGATTTACCTGGACGGGCAAAAAAACCGGAAAGAAGATCCGAATGAAAATTATGCACGCGAGCTGATGGAATTGTTTACGCTAGGGATTGGAAATTATACTGAAAACGATATTGTGGAAGCCGCCCGTGCACTTACCGGTTGGCAAGTTAAAGATTTAACTTCCTATTTCGATCCAGACCGTTTCGACGATACACCGAAAACATTTATGGGTCAGACCGGAAATTTCAATCACGAAGATATAATCGATATAATTTTTACCAAAGAAGCAGTGTCAAAATTTATTTGCAGAAAATTATACAAAGAGTTTGTGTATGTAGAACCTGATGAAACACTTGTGAGTGAAATGGCGCAAATTTTCCGGGATAATAACTACGAAATTAAACCGGTACTCTCAACACTGCTGAAATCGGTTATCTTCTATACCGATGAAGTAATCGGTGCGAAAATCAAGAGTCCAATTGAATTTATACTAACTCTAATTAAACAATTAAAAATTAATCAACCTAATTACGACTACCTGAGAAGAACGGCAAATCTGTTGGATCAAGTACCGTTCGAACCGCCTAACGTTGCAGGTTGGGAAGGTGATAAAAAATGGATATCAACAACAACATTACCGGCACGACATGTTTATACCGATAATATAGTTACGGGTGAAGAAGCGGAAATTGATATTGTAGAATTTGCCCGTACATTCCAATCCGCCGAGAATGCCGAACAATTTGTAGATGAGGTGACAGGACTTTATTTGCAATTTCCGTTAAGTGATAACAAACGTCAATTTCTTCTCGATACACTTTTGGACGGTTCGGCTGTTTACGATTGGTCGACACACAATGAAAATTCGGAAAAAAGACTCGAGTCGTTTTTTAAAGCGTTATTCAGATTGCCAGAATACCAACTTTGTTAAAAGGAAAAGTTTATGGACAGAAGAAAATTTTTACGTCAATTGGGATTAATAACCGGAGCCGGTTCGATTTCCTTAACATTGGGAAATATTCCGGTAAGAGCTTTTTCAAAATCGATTTTTAAAACTGCGGCCAATAACGGAAAAGTTTTGGTTTTGGTTCAATTAAGCGGCGGGAACGACGGGTTGAACACAGTGGTTCCGTTTGAAGACGATTTATATTATAATTTCCGTCCCGATATCGGAATTCCCAAATCCGATGTTCTCAGGCTTAACACATTAACCGGTTTGCATCCGGCGATGGAAGGATTCAAACAATTGTACGATGAAGGAAAATTATCCGTTGTCCAGAATGTCGGTTATGAAAACCAAAACCGTTCGCATTTCCGTTCGACCGATATTTGGCTTTCCGCTTCGGATTCGGATGAATACATTAACGATGGCTGGATAGGCAGATATTTGGGGTACTCGGTTATGAACGATCCGGAATTCAATAAAGACCACCCGATGGCAATTCAGCTCGGTTCGGCACAATCTACTTTACTTGAATGTACTTGCCAAAGCGGTTCACTTGGAATTGCATTTGAAGATCCGAACAGATTTTTTCAATTAATTCACGGCAGTTCAGCTGATAATGATCCGCCACCCGACACGCTGGCCGGACACCAGCTTCGCTTCATTAAAGAAATTGAAGCCCGGTCAATCCGTTATGCGGAACTCATTAAAGAAAAAGCCGATACGGTTGAGAATAAAGTTAATTATCCCAATTCAAACCTGGCCGAACAGCTCTCAATCGTAGCTCAACTCGTCGGAGGCGGATTGGAAACTCCCGTTTATCTTACCTCTATCGGCGGATTCGATACTCATTCGAATCAATTGGGAAGACACGCAAGTTTACTTTCAACCGTTTCGGAAGCCATTAACGCATTTCAACGGGATTTGGAAGCGCTTGGTGTAGCCGACCGTGTTGTTATTATGACGTTTTCAGAGTTCGGTAGAACGGTGGAGCAAAACGGAAGCATGGGAACAGACCACGGCGCTGCGGCTCCGCTCTTTGTAATCGGTAAAAACGTTAACGGCGGTGTATTCGGCGAGAACCCGGATTTAACGGATTTGGACAGTAGCGGCGATAATAAATATCATTACGATTTCAGATCCGTTTATGCGAGTATTTTGAGAGACCATCTGGGGGCAGACCCGGATGATATGAACCAGAAAATATTACTCAAAAAATTCGATACACTACCGTTAATATCGGTTAAAAGTATTGCAGCGGGCGGACCTAAAACATTTGAAATTCAGCAGAATTATCCGAACCCGTTTAATCCCGTTACCACAATCAGATATACGCTTAGAATTCCCCAAATAATTTCCTTAAAAGTTTACGATGCGAGGGGAAGGGAAGTGGAAACACTTTTCCAAGGATTCAAAGATGCGGGAAATTACACGGCTACTTTCGGAGGCCGGAGATACCCAAGCGGTAATTATTTTTGCCATTTGGTATCCGGTTCATATAGAAAAACTATAAAAATGACTCTAATTAAATAATAGTAGTTTTAAATTATTGAAGTTATTGTGTCTCAGTAAAATATTCTTTCGAATTTATATAATAAAGAGCAAAAAGAAGAACCAAACCGCCGGCTACCAGATTTACTGTATTGGCTCTTTCGCCGAAAACTAGAATTGAGACCAAAATAGCAAGGGGAATTTTTATATTGTTGAATACAGCCAATGTTCCGATTTTAGTTAATACCGCTCCGTAATTCCAAAGGAAAAATCCTGCTCCGGAAGCAATGGCTCCTAGATATAATAAAGTAAAAATCTGTTTACTCGTCAGCTCTATTTCACTGTAATTGGTGGTGAAAAGTGAAGTAACGAAAGTAAAAATGACGGCGCCCAAAAACAATAGAGCAAATACGTTTTTGTCTTTTATGTTCTTACCGGCTTGCATGAATTTTTTATATAAAATCTGACCGGCGGCAAAACAAAAATTGGAAATTTGCATAAGAAGAAAGCCTGAAATCAATCCGCTTGTGCCGATGCTTTTATAAACGATTATTCCGGTTCCGGCAGCAGCCAGAAACGCACTGAAAAGAGCGTTGATATTGAGTTTGCGTTTCATCGCATCGTTAATTAGCGTTACGTAAATGGGCGTAAACACGGTAAAGAGGGCAACTTCGTATGCTTTAAGATACTGGTAGGAAAAGATATAAGTTACATACATTAAGCCGTATTGAACCGTACCGGTAAGAACCAGCTTGCCGGCATCCTTGTAGTTAAGATTTTTCAATCGTAATAAAGGCAGGAAAACAATCAGTGAAATTAACAAGCGGACGAAAGACACGAACACGGGATCGAGGCCCGTCAATTCGCCTTTTATCAATCCGAAAGAAAAAGCCCAGATGAGAGAAGCTGCAAGTAAATAAATCATTTGCACATAATTTTGATTATAGAAAAACAAATTTAGCCAAAGTTAAGGAAACGAGTAAAGAAATTTTGAGGTAAGAAGTAAGCCGGATTGTTAATTGATTTTAAAATGGAAAAACCGCTTCCGTAAAACCGGAAGCGGTTGGATTTCCCGGTTAAGAAGGAAAATTACATTGCCTCTTTGAAGCGGCGGGCTACTTCGTCCCAATTAACAACATTCCAGAAATTGGAAATGTATTCCGGTCTTCTGTTTTGATATTTTAAGTAGTATGCATGTTCCCAAACGTCCAGACCCAAAATAGGAGTGCCTTTAACTTCGGCAATATCCATGATGGGATTATCTTGATTTGGAGTGGAAGTAATGACCAAAGTATCGTTTGTTACTAGAAGCCAAGCCCAACCGGAACCGAAGCGGGTAGCTGCGGCGTTCGAAAATTTATCTTTGAATTCCGCGAAAGAACCGAAAACGGAATTTATTTTGTCCGCCAATTCGCCGGTCGGTTCGCCACCTTTACCCGGACCCATAACAGTCCAGAAAAGGGAATGATTGAAATGTCCGCCTCCGTTGTTGCGGACAGCAACGGGATATTTTGATACGTTTTGCAGAAGCTCTTCCAAAGATAAACCTTCCATATCGGTTCCTTCAATTGCGGCATTGAGTTTTGCAACATATCCGCCGTGGTGTTTGCCGTGGTGAATTTCCATGGTTCTCGCATCGATATAAGGTTCCAATGCGTCAAAATCGTATGGCAATGCAGGTAATTCAAATTTACTCATTATATACTCCTTTTTAATTAATTAAAATAAATTTATACGCTAAAAGATTCACCGCAACCGCAAGTACGCGTTGCGTTCGGGTTGGTGAACGTAAAACCCTTGCCGTTTAGACCGTCGGAAAAATCGAGTACGGTTCCGGTGAGGTAAAACAAACTTTTTCCATCTATTAAAACATCCAAACCGTCATAGTTCAAAACGGAATCACCTTCTTTTTTCATTTCGTCGAAAGACATATCGTACATTAAACCGGAACAACCGCCTCCCTTCACGCTTACTCTGAGCGGCACGGAATCGGGTATTCTGTTTTCCGACTTTATCTTTTTTATTTGTTTTAAAGCTTTTTCGGTTATAATTATTATTTTGCTTGTATCAATCATAATAGCCCTTTCCGGATTTGTTATTTAGTTCTATGCTTCTTGGGTTTCCTCAACCGTTTCCGCTTTATTTAAATTGAAATTGACAACCCAAGTTTTGTAATCCACAGGTAATAATTTTTTTTCTTCAACCAAAGAATCGATAAACATCCGGGATAATTTTTCTACATCATCGTAAGAGAGCTTTACGTCCTTCATTTCATAGTAATGCTTGATTGCATATTGAATATCTCTCAAAAAAACATTGGAACGGTAAATTACCGGGTATTGTTCATTCAAAAATTTAAGAAAAATTTCTTCGTTGTTTTTTAAGTCGTTGTAAAGTTCAGTAATCGATTTTGCCATTTCAGATTATTTCCTCCAAAGTTGTGGAATTAAACAATTTAATTATTTTATTTTGAAGGTTGTTCAACGGACTGCGAAGCGAACAGGCTCCAATACGTGAACAATCTTCTTCGGTTGCGTTATCGAAAAGACAATCGGTTAATCTTATTTCGCTGTCCACTGCGGAAATAATTTGTGTTAAATTAATTTGCCCGGGCGGTTTTGTTAAATAATACCCGCCTTTAGTTCCTTGTATGGAAGAAACGATATCGTTTTTAACCAGTCTTTGCATTATTTTTGCCAACAAGTCGTAAGGGATTTTCATGGATTCGGATATTTCTTTCGTGCTAACCAACCGGTCTTCGGTATTATAATTTAAATATTTGATAGCGAAAATAGCATATTCAACGGATTTGGAAAGTTTCAGCATATTATATACGACTAAATTTGTCCGATATAAAATTAAACAATTAGAATTCTATTTGCAAGAAAAATGTTTGCGAAATATTCTAAAATCCGCCGGTTGGATTTACCTGCGTAAATAAATTAAAAATGCAGAAAAGCCAAACAACTTTCCGCAAAGTTTACAAGGGGAGTGAAATAAATTCCCAACAATAATACGGGAATTAGCAGAATTACAATGTAAACAATATTTGCAGCAGATAATTTAATTTCCCGTACATTGCCATCGGGTTTTTTGAGGAACATGTGTTTGAGTACACGGATGTAATAGTAAAGTGAAACCACGCTGTTAAGAACCGCAATCACGGCAAGAGTGGTCATTTTTGCATCAATAAGGGCAATAAAGAGATAAAGTTTTCCGATAAAACCTGCAGTTGGTGGCAAGCCGGTGAGAGAAACCAAAAAGACGGCAAACGAAACACCTAAGAATGGAGTTACGTATCCCAAGCCACCGTAATCATCAATATTTTCGGAACCGGTTTTATCGGCAATTAACATGACGATATAAAATGAACCGAGATTCATCAACATGTAAACGGCAAAATAGATTAAAACCGCTTCGATACCGATTTCGGAAAAAACCACAATTCCAAGTAATAAATAACCGGCATGAGCAATACTTGAATAAGCGAGCATACGTTTTAAATTATCTTGCCAGAGTGCGGCGAAGTTACCAAGCGTCATGGTTAAAATCGCCAACACGGCCAGTAACGTTTGCCAATCGAATACAGGAATGAGTTGCCAATTGCCAACACTATCGATATTGGAAACGAACGCGGTTTTAATAAGTCTGATTAAAATTGCAAATCCGGCAGCTTTACTGGCGACGGATAAAAATGCCGTGATGGAAACCGGAGCGCCTTCGTAGACATCGGGTGTCCAAAAATGGAACGGTACAGCAGAAATTTTATATCCGATTCCTGCAACTACCAACAAAAGGGAAAAGGACAGAACAATTAAGTTTACGTGAGCAGACTGGAGTACTTGATTAATCTGATAAAGGTTTGTGGTTCCGGTAAGTCCGTAAATCAAAGAAATACCGAAGAGCATTATTCCCGATGCAACACCACCGAAGATGATGTATTTTAATGAAGCTTCGCTGTTACGGTCTCGTAATTTAATAAATCCCGCCAGTACGTATGAAGAAAACGACAATAATTCCATCGATACGTAAATCATTATCAAATCGGATGCGGATATCATAAACATCATGCCCAAAATCATTCCGAACAGCAGAGTGTAAAATTCGCCTTGTCTTGTCCCCGTATTTTTAATTTCCAATGAGTGTTTGGCAAAGAAAACAATTAATATTGAAGTTATTATTATTAAAAATTTGAAATATGAACCGAACGAATCGAGGGCAAGCAAACCGAAATTGTTAGATGTGCTGCTAATAACAAAAGCAAAACCCGAGTTTGAAATATCGGACAAAACATAAATTCCGCCGATGATCAATCCGGCAAGTGCGATGTAGGGAATCAGCGTTTTATTCTTGTGAAAAATCAAATCGAATATTACGATTAAAAGCAAAGTTACGGAAATAACGATTTCCGGTTTAATCAGAGATAAAGAATCGTATAAGCTTGTAAAATCCATAATCCGTTCAAGTAAATTTTATAATCCGCCAATTGAAATATTGTGAATATTCACAGAAAGAAATTCGACTAAAGTATTCACGGAAGTATTCATAATGTTCAGCATTGCCGAGGGATAAATTCCCAGAAAAATTATAATGATAGTAAGAGGGATAAACATTGCATACTCCCGTGCGTCGATGTCTTTAAGCGATTTCCATTTTTCGGGCAACTGTCCGAAAAACAATCTTTGCAGAGTCCACAGCATATAAGCCGCGCCCAGTAAAATTCCGAGAGCGGAAAACATGGTTAAGGTTCTTAACGTATCTACACCGAAAGCACCGACAAATACGAGGGCTTCGGATACGAAACCGCTCAAACTTGGCAGACCGATTGCAGCAAAGAATGCAACGGTAACAAATCCGGTATAAACCGGCATTTGATTGGCAAGACCGCCAAAGTCGTACAATCCTCTTGTATGAGCGCGATCGTAAACAACACCTACAATCAAAAAGAGCATTGCGGTAATTGTTCCGTGATTAAACATTTGGAAAATGGCGCCGTTAATTCCAGTAGTTGTAAGCGATGCCATTCCAAGCATAACGTATCCCATGTGGGAGACGGATGAATAAGCAATAAGTTTTTTAAAGTCCTTTTGTGCAAGGGCTACAAGTGCTCCGTAAATAATGTTTATCATTCCGAACAAACCGATGTACCAAGCTATATCGTGAGTAATTTGCGGGAAAATAGGATAACTTATTCTCAAGATTCCGTAAGTTCCCATTTTCAGCAAAACGCCGGCAAGAATAACGCTTATGGGTGTTGGAGCTTCAACGTGTGCATCGGGCAACCACGTATGGAAAGGGAACATCGGAATTTTAATCGCAAAACCGATGAACAAAGCAATATAAGCAATAAATCTCAGGTTATGAGGGTTAAACGGAGAAAGAATTCCGTCTTTCAGATAATTTGCTTTGTCCATCAAAACTAGGAAATCGAAAGAGAATGCTTTAGAGCCGTTTGCTAAAGTTTCCGTGGCGCTGAAGTATAAACCAATCATAACCAAAAGCATAAACACACTACCGACCAAAGTATAGATAAAGAACTTGATAGCCGCGTATTCTTTCCGTGGTCCGCCCCAAATACCGATTAGGAAATACATAGGCAACAACATCAGTTCCCAGAAAATATAGAACAGGAAGAAATTAAGCGATACGAAAACCCCCATCATTGCGGCATCGAGCAATAAGAAAAGGGCGAAATAACCTTTTACGGATTTGTTAATATTCCAGGAAGAGAGTGTCGCAATAAATGAAATGAGCGCAGTCAGCAGAATCATCGGTACGCTCAATCCGTCGGCTCCTACGAAGTAATCGATTTTAATTGTTCCTATCCACGAGCCGCCGAAAATTTCAATCCATTTATATTTTTCGATAAATTGGAACGATTCTTTTTGAAAAATACCACCGGCGGAATAATCGAAATTTGACAATAAAATTACGGCCAACACCACTTGAATGGCAGTGGAAAGAAGAGTGACATATTTAATTTCTTTTTCCATTTTGCCCGGTAGAGCCAAAACGATTATCATTCCTATTACCGGTATAAACGTCAGTAACGTTAAAATTGGGAATCCGTCCATATCACTAATTACCTTAAATAATTAATTTTTTAATTAACAATTCTAAAATGGTTCGAAAAACAACAATAACAAAATCAACGAAAAAATTACTAAAACCAAATATGTTTGAATTCTACCCGATTGCAGTCTTCTGAAACCGAGTCCTATCAATCCGCTTAAAAATGCAGTAAAATTCACCAAACCGTCAACCACATACTTGTCGAAGATACCGCTTACTGTTGAGATTCCACGCGTAACGAAAGCGGTACCGTTTACAATTCCGTCAACAACGTATTTATCGAATAAAGACAGCAAATAACTCAATTTGAGTGTTCCGGCAATAAACGTTGCTTGGTAAAATTCATCGACGTACCATTTATTAAGTGAAAACAAATATAAACTTTTGAATTTTTCCGCCAGTTCGTCGGGATCGATTTTCCGCCAATGATAAATTACAAAAGCGAATAAAATACCCAGACCGCCGAGTAACAAAGATAAAATTAAAGTGGGAATGTGAGCCCAGTGCATTGCGTGTTCATATTCCTCCGAGAAAACAACGGCTCCGGCGGAATGTCCGGAAACTTCTTCTCCGGTAGTTTTCATAAAATCGAATCTTGTTTCCTGGGGAACAACCGTTTCCGCAGGGCGTACCCATTCACTCAAAAACCATCCTTGTTCGGGACCCACCGGATTGGGGGTGTACCAGAAAAACAATGAAAGTGCGGTTAAAACAATTAAAGGAAGCACCATAACAAAAGGTGATTCATGTGCATGGTTGTATTTTTCTTTATTTCTCGGTTCTCCGTGGAAAGTCATTATCACCAATCTGAACATATAAAAAGCGGTCATCAAAGCCACCAAAAATCCGAATGTAGGAAGAAGCCAATGCCCGGTTAAATGGGCAAAAGCAAGTGAACCCGCAAGGAGCCCGTCTTTGCTTAAAAATCCGGAAGTTAACGGGATACCTGAAATTGCAAGCGACGAAACAATGAAAGCTGCATAAGTAACAGGCATTTTCTTTCTTAATCCGCCCATCTGCCGCATATCTTGTTCATGATGCATTGCATGGATTACGGAACCGGAGCCTAAAAATAAATTTGATTTGAAAAATGCGTGAGTTATCAAATGGAAAAATGCATATTGAAAAGCTCCGACTCCAACCGCCATTACCATGTAACCCAATTGGCTTACGGTTGAATAAGCAAGTACCCGTTTAATATCGTTTTGGGTAATTGCAATTGTAGCTGCAAGGAAGGAAGTGAAGCCACCGACAACGGCAATTACCAGCATCGCATCGGCAGTAAGCATTGCAAAAATACGAAGAGACAAATAAACACCAGCTGCAACCATTGTAGCAGAGTGAATTAAAGCGCTAACGGGGGTAGGACCTTCCATTGCATCGGGAAGCCAAACGTGAAGGGGGAATTGTGCCGATTTACCGACCGCTCCCATAAAAATCAATATTCCCGTTGCAGTCAACCATGCATTACTGTCGAATGGTAAAACGCCGTTTGAGATTTGCTCAAATATCGAATCGAAAGTAAATGTATGATAAGTTGTAAATACAATCAGAATACCGATGAACATTCCCAAATCGCCAACGCGGTTGGTAATAAAAGCTTTTTTGCTTGCATCGGCTGCCGATTTTTTTTCGTACCAAAAACCGATTAACAGGTATGAAGACAAGCCGACGAGTTCCCAGAAAATATAAATCATCAGCAGGTTGTTGGCAATTACAATCCCTATCATGGAGAAGGTGAAAATTCCCAAATAAGCATAGTATCTGTTAAATCTTTTGTCGCCTTTCATATACTCAAGGGAATAAATGTGGACTAACATACTAATCAGATTAACAACGAATAGCATTATAACGGTGATGTTGTCGATTTTAAGTCCCAAATCTATATGTACATTCCCCAAGTAGGGCACGTTTCCGAAGTCAATCCAAGTAAACTGAAAGTTTATATCTTGCGTTAAAAAATTCGAAAGTTTTGCGTAAAGAAGAATAACGGCAAGGACAAAATTTACAATAAGCAAACCTATACCGAGCATATAAAGTTTCGGAAATCTTTTACTAAAGAGAATTATTAACCCGAAACCGAATAACGGCAGCAGTAGAGTTATTATCGAGATGTTGATTAAAATTATATCGTTCATCTAAACCGTCATGAATTTAGTTTGTCAATTTCATCAATATTAACATGGGCAAAAGTTTTGTAAAGATTAAGCACAATTGCCAAAGCGATGGCAGCTTCGGCGGCGGCAAGGATTATTACAAACAGTGCCGTAATTTGTCCGCCCAGTCCGGAATTTCCGTATCTGGAAAATGCAACGAAATTAATATTTGCGGAATTTAGAATCAATTCAATTCCCATCAGAACCATTATTGCGTTTTTACGTGTAACGACTGCGTAAATTCCAAGCGAAAAAAGAATTGCGCTTACTACGAGAAAATGATTTAATCCGATACTTTCCATTACTTTTCTCCGTCTCTTCTGGCAATAGTTGCGGCGCCAATCATGGCAACGAGAAGTAAAATTCCAAGCAATTCGAAAATCAGAACATATTCCGTAACCAATAGATTACCTAACGATTTTGTAGTGGTAACCGGTATTTCTGCCGGTTTCGTCGCCCAGTGAGTCGAGTACATTAGTCCTACCAAAACAGCAGCAAAGATTCCGATAATTATCAAAGCGGGAATCAATTGGACAGTTCCGGTCTTGATATCAACGCTAGTAATTTTATGAGTAAGCATCACACCGAAAAGCAACAAGACCAGGATTCCGCCGATGTAAACCATCACTTGTACTATTGCAATAAAGTCGGCACCAAGCAATACGTAAAGTCCGGCTACACCGAAAAAGGTGAACATCAGACTGAAAGCAGCATAAACAATATTTTTGGCATTAACAACAATAACTGCGGAAACAATCGTTATAGCTGCAAACAAGTAAAAAATTAAATCGTATAAGTTCATATTAATAAAATTATTTTTTATCCGTACTGTCCGGTTTACCGGTTTTGGCTTGAGCGGCTTTGGCGGCAGCTGCTTTTGCTTTTGCCGCAGCCTTTTCAGCCATAAATTTTTCGTAATTTTGTTTTTTCTCTTCCGCTTCTTGTGCGGTGAGAGTTGCATAGTTGTAAATAAGGTCTTCTCTTTTATATTCCGAAAATTCATAAACATCGGTCATGTAAATGCATTCCGTCGGGCAAGGATAAGTACACAAACCGCAGTAGCAACATTTTGCAATATCTATATCGAATTTGGTAACCCACAGGGCTTTTTTCTTTCCGTTTGAAGTTACACCCAGATTGTCTGTGGGCAAAGCTTTAACTGTTTCGATTTCGATGCAATCGACCGGGCAAGCGCGTGCACATTGGTCGCATCCGATACAATCGTCCATATTAACGTAAAGCCGGTTTCTGGCTCTTTCGGGAAGCGGCATTTTAACATCGGGGTATTGAATGGTAACGGACGGAACAAACAGATGTTTAAGCGTAACCTTCATTCCGACGAGAACCGTCCAGATACCTTCCCATGTATTTTTCAAATATTCTTTCATAATCAAATCAGTGAAATTATTCCGACAATTACCAAATTGAATACTGCATAAGGAATTAAATATTTCCAGCAAACGGTCATTAGTTGGTCAACCCTCAAACGGGGGAGCGTCCAGCGCAACCACATTTGTACAAACACAAAGAAAATTCCTTTTGAAAGAAACCAGAACAATTGTTCAAACGGAATTAAAGCCGGAATGCCGAGTGTGTTTCCGAGATAACCGAACGGAGATTGATATCCGCCGAAGAGCAACGAAGTAATAATTGCCGAGACGGCAAACATATTTGCATATTCGGCTAAAAAGAACATGGCAAATTTCATTCCGCTGTATTCCGTATGGAAGCCGGCAACCAATTCCGATTCGGCTTCGGGGATATCGAACGGAGTTCTGTTGACTTCCGCAAGTGTGCTTATAAAAAGAATAACAAAAGCAACTACCATAAAGGGAATGAGCAATATTTGCTGAATTCCTTCGCCCGCACCGCCTAAAATATTCCAATTCCAAAAATAAGCCGTTTGTTGTTCACTCATTGTTCCGAGGTTTAACGTACCGGTAATCATCACCAAAGTAAGAACAACCAGAGCGGTAGGAATTTCGTAGCTGACTATTTGCGCTGCGGAACGCATTGCGCCCAAAAGCGAATATTTATTGTCGGAAGCCCAGCCGCCCATCAATATTCCTGCAACAACAAAACCCGAGACAGCGAGGATGTAAAAAACTCCCACTTCGGCATTTGTACCGATAAATTTACTTGAAAAGGGGAGGGCAGCAAAAACGGCATAACTTCCTATGAAAACCAAATAGGGTGCGAGGTTGAAAAGTTTTTTATCCGCTTGTGGAATTACGATGTCTTCTTTTTGTATTAATTTCAGAATATCGGCAACAGTTTGGAGAATTCCGTGATAACCGACGCGCATGGGTCCAAGGCGGTCTTGCATGTGCGCGGAAACTTTTCTTTCTGCAAGTACCGCAACAAGTGCGAACGGCAATACAACCAAAAAGAGAGGCAATGCCGCAACAACAAAGTAGGTAACTATTTCGTTTCCGGTTAAGTTGTATAAAATTTCATACATTATCTGTCTATCTCCCCAAGTACTATGTCAAG
>Ga0256841_1001321_pt1 | contig 21837 bp, 22 predicted proteins | sample 356308metaG_FD_185971 | JGI IMG/M metagenome (GOLD analysis project Ga0256841, IMG submission 185971) | Hydrothermal vent microbial communities from Mid Atlantic Ridge, Atlantic Ocean - 356-308 | ecosystem: Environmental > Aquatic > Marine > Hydrothermal vents | place: Atlantic Ocean: Mid... | reverse complement strand
AAACTCGTGAATTTCCTCCATGGCTTCTTCGCCGCCTTCGCCAGATTCGCGCTCTTCGTCCTCGTCGGAATCGGCATAGGCGGGTGTGACAAAGGCCGGCATTTCGGGCAGCATGGCCATGCGTTCCGGCTGGACCATCAGCCAGCCGGTGAAACCGGTGGCCCCCGTCGTCGCCAACAGGGCAACCACCATTACAGCGCCCAAAGGATTGTGCCCGATATAACGCTTTTCGCGCTTGTTCAGCATATCCCTGGTATAGTCGATCACCGCTTGCGGGCCACGAATGAACTGGCTGAATCGGGCATAGCGCGGGCCGATGAAACCCCAGACCAGACGAAAAGCAAGCAGGCCAAGGGCGGCATAACCGGCCCATTCGTGCAGAACCTCGCCGTCTTCACCGGTCAGCCATGCAATAGCGATGCTGGCAACAAGGCCCCAGTGGAACAGCCGCTGTAAAGGATCCCAGACCTTTATCATTGGATAATCACCTTCGGTTTGGCACCCGGCGCAAACAGCCCGTTATCGGGCGGATTGGCGGGCGTCATCGGGGCCGCGTTGCCGCCATTGCTGCGGCGAGAGCCATCATCATCCTCGCCGTCTTCATGTTCAACCTCTTCGCGATGCTTGCGGCCCTCGTATTCCATTTCGATCACCGCCAAAGTGGCCGGATCAATCTTGGCTTCGATTTTCCGGCCCGAGGCGTCATAGCCTTTGACCTCGTAACAGCCGTCATCAATCTTGATACGGCGCACGTCCCAGCCTTGCGCCTCGGCCATGCTGCGCACCGCATCGCGCGATTGCCATTGCGACATAGGCACATAGCAATCATCATCATCGGCATAGGCAAGGGTGCCTACCGACAGGGTGGCCAGAACACTGGCAAGCATTAGCGATTTTTTCATTTTCCATCTCCCGCTTCGGGTTAAGTTGCCTGCTTTATGCGCGCGCTTCCTGACATCAACCTGAAGGATTTCCCCTTTTCTGCTTCAGGTGACTGTCAGCATTGTGCAAGATAGAGGAGGCGCATAGTATTCATGTCAGGACAGCAGATGCGGGTTTTATTGATCGAGGATGATACGGTGCTGGGCGCAGGTGTGCGCGACCAGATCAAGGCCGAAGGCCATTCCGTCGATTGGGTCACCCGGCTGGACGAGGCTGGCGATTATCTGGCCAGTGCCGCCTATGATCTGGTGTTGCTGGATCTGATGCTGCCTGACGGGCGGGGCCTGCCGTTTTTGCGCGAATTGCGCGGGCGGGGCGATGTCACACCGGTGATCATCCTGACCGCGCTGGACCAGATCAGCGACCGGATCGAGGGGCTGAATGCGGGGGCGGATGATTACATGGTCAAACCGTTTGATCTGTCCGAACTTTCGGCGCGGCTGGCCGCTGTTGCGCGGCGCTATTCCGGAAACCCTAACCCTTTGATCATCATTGGAAATCTGGAAATTGATCTGGCCGCAAAATCGGTGCGCCGTGATGGCAGGCCGGTCAGGCTGACCGCACGCGAATGGGTGCTGTTCGAGGCCTTCCTGCAGCGCCCGGGGCAGATATTGTCCAAGGCCCAGCTTGAGGAAAGGCTCTATGCCTTTGACACCGAGGTCGAGAGCAACACCATCGAGGTGCATGTCAGCCGCCTGCGCAAGAAGCTGGACAAAGGCACGATCGAAACCGTGCGCGGCATGGGGTATCGGTTAGGGGGGGCAGCATGAGGCTGCCGTCCTCCCTACAGGCGCGGCTGGCGCTGGCGATTGGTCTGGGGGTGGCGGTTTTGTGGGTTGTAACATCGCTTATCACCGCGGCCACCATTCGCAGCGAAATCGACGAGGTGTTTGACAGCGCCCTTCAGGAAACCGCCCAACGCATCCTGCCGCTGGCCGTTCAGGATATATTTGAGCGCGAGGATGACGGCACCGAACAACTGATCACAACCCTGCGCGAACACGACGAATTCCTGACCTATGTGGTGCGTAACAAAGCAGGACGGGTGCTGTTGCGATCGCATGACGCCGATATCCGCGACTTCCCGCCCTATTCCGAAATCGGCTTTGTCCAGACAGCCACCCACCGGCTGTATTACGACGCGGCCCTTGGCGATGAATTCAATATCGCCATTGCCGAACCGCTGGACCACCGCGCCGAAGTTTCACGCGAAACCCTGATGGCGTTGGGCCTGCCGCTGTTTATCCTGCTGCCGCTGACACTGGGCGGAATCTGGGTGCTGGTGCGCCTGATGCTGCGCCCCTTGCGCGGGTTTCGGGCCGGGGTGGCCAGCCGCGATGGCAACGACCTGACGCCGGTTGATACTGGCGATCTGCCCGATGAAATTACCCCTGTTGCCGAAGCGGTCAACGCCCTGCTGGCCCGCCTGCAACGCACGCTGGCGGCCGAACGCAGTTTTACCGCCAACGCGGCCCATGAGTTGCGCACCCCTGTGGCCGCCGCACTGGCCCAGACGCAACGTCTGAGCGCGGAAACCGGCGAGGATAGCACGCGCAAACGGGCCGGTGATATCGAGGCCTCGCTGAAACGTCTGAACCGCCTGTCGGAAAAGCTGATGCAGATGGCGCGGGCCGAGGGGGCTAATCTGTTATGCGATACACCGCATGATCTGGCGATCGTGCTGCGGATGGTGGCCGATGATCTGGCGCATAGCGACAGCAACAACCGGCTGATGCTGGATCTGCCGCCGGAACCGGTGATGTCGCGGGTAGATGCGGATGCCTTTGCTATTGCCGTCCGTAACCTGCTGGAAAACGCCCTGCGCCACGGGGATGAAAATGCCCCTGTCTATGTCACCCTGAAACAGGATGGCACATTGCAGGTGGTTAACGCCGGTCCCGTGGTTTCGCCCGAGGTTCTGGGTGTTTTGACACAGCGGTTTGCCCGCGGCGATAGCAGCGCCCAAGGCAGCGGGTTGGGATTGGCAATTGTAAATACCATTGCCAATGGTATTGGCGGAAAACTGGATATTTCATCGCCAGCAACAAGACGTAACGACGGGGTTCAGGTTATACTGCATTTGCCGCAGATCGCATTCAGCGATCTGGAAACTGATTCCGATGGATCATACCGGGGTAAAGAGCAATAATTGATGAGTTGGCTGGGACGGTAGGATTCGAACCTACGATCTGCGCTACCAAAAAGCGTTGCCCTACCACTAGGCCACGTCCCAACTTGTCGGGTAAATACGATGGACCGAGAGACTCTTCAAGCCCTGAAATGAGAAAAATTTTTCAACCCGAATTATTCTTCCAACGCGTCCCTGTTCAGCAGGTCTCCTGCTTCGGTTTCACCGCGTTCGGACGCGATCATGCGTTCCAGCTCGGCGGTTTCTTCGGTGCCCACATTTTCGATCGTTTCTTTTTCAGCCTTTCGTTTCGCGCTTGCTGCGGGTTTTTTCGCAGCTTCCAGCAATGCTTCCCTTACTATCCGTATGGCCTCGCCCCGGGCCAGGGAAACGTCTGATTCACGCTGATCCACCCAAAGGGATACCCGCAAAGTTGCCTTATCGGCATCCACAGATTCAATCCATACATTCGGGGACGGGGTTTCCAGCACAAAGGGCAAAGCCTTTATCGTATCCAGAACCACACGGCGCTGTTGTTTCAACCCTTTGGCCGCATCGACGGTCTGGTCAAACGTAACACGCCGTGATTTGTTGCGCGTGTAGTTTATGATCCGGCTTTTGAACACAGTGGCGTTGGGGATACGGATATGGTTGCCATCCAGTGACAACAGGATCGTGGCCCGTGATGTAAGGCGGATAACCTTACCCATATCGCCGCCGATCTCGATCAGGTCATTCGGGCGGAACGGCTGGCGCATGGACAGCAGGATCGAGGCGATAAAGTTTTCCACCGTGTCACGCACGGCAAAACCGATGGCCAGACCGATGATCCCGGCAGCCCCCAGAATGGTTGACAGCAACGCCGTTGCGCCAACAATATCCAGCGCCACCACGACTGCGGCAATGATCGACGCGACCCGTATGATCTGCCGGTAAATATCGGCAATAAAGGCGTTCGGGGCCAGTCCGTCCCACAGTTGTTTGCGACGGGCAAGGGCGAAACCAGCGAAGACAATCAGCGCGAAAACCGCCAATGCGACCAGAGCCAGTGGAATAAATGCAACAGCCTGTTTGATGCGGGTGATGAAACGCTCGATCGCGGGATTTAGGCGCTGGACAACGTCGGTGGTTTCCGTGACTTCATTTTCAATGGTGACAACACCGTCCACCCGGCTGACCAGCTCGCCCAGTCGCGTGATGGCCTCGCCATCCAGCGCCGTGCCCCGCAGCGACACAATACCCGATGAAACGGTGACGGTTACATCGTCATAGCCTTCAAGTTCACTCAGGATGTCACGCAGGCGCACAGCAATCGCGGCGTCCTGCTGGGCGCTGTCTTCAACCTCGATAGTGCCGGTGGGCTGGGCGGCACCATCCTGTGCAACGGCAGGAAAGGACAACAGAAGAAGTATTAGCAGGCTTTTAATCAGGCGCATTGCGGCAATCCGTTTGTTTATAATCTGGCGCGACCTTAGCCGCGCCGGATTTGCAATGCCAGTCAGATATTCCTGACCCTGTCAAAATGTCTGGTCATAATCCCCGACAGCAGGTTCCGTGCGGATCACCGCGTCAATATCGGCAAAGATCGCCCGCATCTCGACGTCGCTTTCGGGGCTTTCGCAGACCACCACTAGATTTGGCGTGTTGGACGAGGCCCGCACCAGCCCCCATGCGCCGTTGTCCAGAATAACCCGCGCGCCGTTCACCGTGACGACCTGTGTAATCTTGCGCCCTGCGATGCTGCCACCGTCCTTGTGCAGTTGCACCAGCCTGGCCACCAGATGTTCCAGCACCTCGTATTTCTCGGTATCGGCGCAATAGGGCGACATGGTGGGCGTGGCCCATGTTTGCGGCAGGGCGCGGCGCAGGTCTGACATGGATTTATCCGGGTTGCGGTCCAGCAGCTTGCAGATTTCCACCGCCACCCGCAGCCCGCAGTCATAGCCACGACCAATCGGTTCGGCCAGAAAGTAGTGGCCGGATTTCTCGAACCCCGCCAGCGCACCAATTTCCTTGACCCGGCGTTTCATATGGCTGTGGCCGGTTTTCCAGTAATCGGCCTTGGCGCCGTATTTCTGCAACTCGGGATCCGAGGCATAAAGACCGGTTGATTTCACATCGGCGACAAAGGTGGAATTCGGGTAAAGTCGCGCGAAATCGCGGGCCATGATCACGCCCACCTTGTCGGCAAAAATTTCCTCGGCCGTATCGTCCACCACACCGCAACGGTCCCCGTCCCCATCAAACCCCAACGCCAGATCAGCGCCCGATGCGGTGACGGCCGCCGCCATATCGTGCAGCATTTCCATAGCTTCGGGGTTCGGATTGTAATGCGGGAAGGTGTAATCCAGTTCGTTGTGCAGCGGCACCACCTCGACACCGATGCGTTCAAACAGCTCCGGTGCAAAGGCGCTTGCGGTGCCGTTGCCTGTGGCGCAAACCACCTTTAATGGACGGGACATTTTGAAATCGCCGACCAGATCGTCAAGGTATGCCTCTTTCACGCCGTCAACAAATTCATAACGCCCGCCATCATGCGGTTTGCCATGCCCCGCCAGAACGATATCGCGCAGTTCGGCCATTTCGTCGGGGCCGTGGGTCAACGGGCGTTCAAAGCCCATTTTGACACCGGTCCAGCCATTCGGATTATGGCTGGCCGTGACCATCGCCACCGCAGGGGCATCCAGATGGAACTGGGAAAAATAGGCCATCGGCGACAAGGCAGGGCCGATGTCTTTGACATGGATACCGGCCTGCATCAGCCCCAGCATCAGGGCGTTTTTGATTGACAGGGAATAGTCGCGGTAGTCATTGCCAACGGCAATGACGGGTTCGACCCCCCGATTGCGCATCTGGGTGCCAAGGCCAAGGCCAAGTGCTGTAATGCCGGCCAGATTGATATCCTCGGGATATTTCCAGCGGGCATCGTATTCACGAAACCCCGTGGGTGTGATCATGGCATCACGCAGGAATTCCCAGGTGTTCTCGGCGACCTGCTGGCTTGGTTTTGTCACTTTGTATATCTCGCTATTGAATAGATCGGCATCAGGATGAAACCTGTTCCCGCAGGATCGAAGCCGTCAGGGAAATCATAAGATAGGCACCCGAAAAGATAAGAAGCGCCAATAAGGTATTTTCGAATTTTCGCGGGTATGCTGCTTCGTCCGGCTTAACCGGGGAAACCCCCATGGACAGGTATCTGGTTTGCCGGTTTGCCTCGACGCGGGAATTTTCCAACTGCTGCAATGCAGCTTCCAACATCATTGTGCGCGTTTCCACCTCTCTTTCGGCGCCGCGCAATTCGCTGGTTCTACGTGCAACGGAAACATCATTGCCTGAATTGGAGACAAGTTTCCCGCGCACTTCCTGTATCTTGTTTTTCAGTGATCTGACTTTGCGTTCCAGAGGGGCCAGTTTGGCCGGGTTCGGACGCGGATTGGATCGTAGTTCTTCAAGTGAAAGCTCGGCTTGCAGCAATTCCTGTTCCAGAAGTGCTATGCTATTTGTAAGCAGGGCAACCTCGACCTCGGTGTTGATTATTTGCAAGGATTCCTGCAACGAATTGACCTTTTCCTGCGCTATATCCAGCTGTTCCTTGGCCTCCGCATAATTTTCCTCTGCACCTTTCATTTGGTCGTCGCGCATGCGGGCTGTCATATGATCCACCTGCTCTTCTGCATAGGAAATCAGGGCATTTGAATAGAGAACACTTGTATCGGGATCAGCGGCAATCACCTCCATTTTGACAATGCCCTCTGTCGGATCATAGCTTAGGATCACATGACGTTTGTACAGTCTGTAAGTCTGTTCATTCGTGGCGTCGGGATCGAGCCGCTGGATCGGATCGATCCAGTCCTGTGAAAAATGAGCCTTGAAGCCGTATTCCCGATCCAGACGCAACATTGCGTCCCGTGACTGAAGATAGCTTTGGACGGTAATCGAATCCTGCGAGGTGGCCAATCCCGTGCCGCCAAACAGGCTGCCCAGCTTGCCCCCCCCCTGAGAGTCAGCTTTCTGGATGACAAACTGGGATGTGGTTGAATACATCGGTGTGGCTATATTGTAATAATAATACCCAACCAGAATTGTAGGAAGCAGCACGAAAAAAGCCAACCGCGTAAACAACAGGAACAGTTTACGACGTCGCCGCCGCGCGATGTCACGCTGAACTTCCAGTATGGCTTTGGCGCGCGCGCCAGCAGTGTCCACATTGGTCGAGGGCAAATTGGTTTTTGCCAGCGGTACAGTTTGGGGAAGCTGTGTCCTGCCCTCTGCCCCATCGCTATTGTTTTCAGTTGCGATGATCGCATTGCCGCGCTGGAACGGATCAACACCTTTGGCGCGCAGCAGTCTGACAGCGTCAAAATCCGACGTCGCCTTCAGCCCGTGTTTTTGCGCCACCCTACGGGCCATTCGCAACTGGCGGCCGGTCAGGCCCTCTTTTCGGATTTCCTGTATCTCCTGCTCGACAGAAACTTCGCGGGCATCGCTGACTTCACCGCGAACACCCTTGCCCGCTTCCCCTTTTTCACCAGAAGAACCGTTAAGGGGGCCACTGCCGCGGATCCTGTATTTTTTGGCTCTAGGCTTCATAGTCATAAAGTTGCTTTGCCTCTTCCAAAGTATCAAACATGTGCAGTTGGCCCTCCCGAAGGACAGCCGCCGAACGGCAATATTTCTCCAGCGTTTCAGGTTTGTGCGAAACAATCAGAACAGTTGTGGTTTCCAGCCTTTCACGCAGAATATCACCCGCCCTTTTATTGAATTCGGCGTCGGTTGTCGACGGCATCCCTTCGTCAATAAGATATAGGTCAAAATCCAGCGCCAGCATGAGCGAAAAACTGAACCTGGACCGCATTCCCTGACTATATGTGCCTACCGGCATGTCGAAATATTCATCCAGATCGCACATCCAGCGACAGAACGCTTCGATATAGTCGGGGTCCAGCCCGTACAGCCGCGCTATATAGCGTGAATTCTCCATCGCCGACAGCTTGCTGATAACCCCCCCCATAAACCCCAGCGGGAACGAAACACGGCAATTTTTTATGATTTGCCCTTCATCCGGTTTTTCAAGCCCGGCAACCATGTTTATCAACGTTGTTTTTCCGGTGCCATTCTTGGCCAGAATTCCCATGGAATTACCCAACTCCACACGAAAAGAGGCGCGATCAAGGATCACCTTGCGCTGCTTGCCGGTCCAGAAGGACTTGCTGACATTTATAAACTCGAGCATCTATGCTCCGGTATAGCATCCATTTGCACCGTGCGTTCTAACAGGTTTTTGTTAATTTCTTCTGCACGGCCTATTCATCTGTTATGTCGGGAGTATTCCCGAAATTCCAACAGCAACAGGGGAAATACGCCGGATTTGTTGCATTTTTTGCCAGATTGCACCAGTTTCAGCGACAGATTTCACGCTTGGCCGGACGCATCCGAAATCTATCCAAGATTTCGTCTGTTTTCTTTCAAAGAAAACAGCCCGTTCAGCTAAAGAAACTGACAATCAAAGTCGCGCCCAGCAGAACCGATATCCAGATCACCATTGACCCGGTGGGCCATACACTTGCCATGCGCCCTTCGGGGCCGTGCGAATGGTATAGCCCTGCGATAACATCCTTTACACGTCGGACGAGGAAACCCAATGTGCCCGTCCAGACACCGCTTACTACAGCGGCAACCTTGCGGATGATGCGGGGCAGCAGCCAGCGATAACTCCAGTCCGTATCCAGATTGATTGCCCGCACTTCCGGCGGATGGATGCCGGTGCGCATCAATATGCCAAAGGCCAGCAGCGCAAACAGCAGCAATTGCAACTGGCCGACAACGTGGCTGGTGGTGTAGGGGGTGAAATCCACCTCGAACGGCAGAAGGGCATATAGGGGGGCGGGATAAACGCCGATGGCAATGCACAGCGCGGCTGTTAGCCCCATTGCCAGCAACATATGCGTTGGCGCCTCTTTTGGCCGTTTGCCGCTGTCATGGGCAAAGAACATGAAGAACGGGATTTTGATGCCCGAGTGGGACAGAACACCAGCCGAGGCAAACACCAGCGCCAGCCAGACGATGATCATCCCGCCGGACGCCGCTTCGTCCAGAATGATGGATTTGGTGACAAAGCCGGAAAACAGCGGAAAGGCCGAAATGGACGCCGCCCCCACCAGACAGAACATCGCGGTTTTGGGCATGGTGCGATACAGCCCGCCCAGTTCAGACGCCTTTGACGTGCCGGTGCGATACATCACCGCCCCGACCGACATGAACAGCAGTGCCTTGTACAGGATATGCGCGAATGCGTGCGCCGCTGTGCCGTTCAGCGCCATTTCGGACCCGATGCCGATGCCCACCACCATGAACCCCAACTGGTTGTTCAGGCTGTAGGCCAGCACGCGGCGCAGGTCGTTTTCGATCTCGGCAAAGAAGATCGGGAATACGGCCATCACCACGCCGATATAAATCAGGATTTCGGTGCCCGCGAACCCGCGTGCCAATGCATAGATCGCCAGCTTGGTGGTAAAGGCCGACAGGATCACCGTGCCAGTGATGGTCGCCGCCGGATAGCTGTCCTGCAACCAGTTGTGCAGCAACGGAAAGGCTGCCTTGATGCCGAAGGACAGGAAAATCAGCCAAGTGCCAAGCGACCCCAGCGTCATGGTTTCAAACACAATCGACCCCGTATCGCGATACACCAGCGCCACACCGGCCAACAGGATCACACCTGATCCGATCTGGATGATCAAATAGCGCATCCCCGTATGGAACGCCCCTTCTGTTCGCCGCGCCCAGATCAGGAAAACCGAGGCAATCGCCGTGCCTTCCCAATAGAAAAACAGCGTGATCAGATCACCGGCAAACACCGCGCCGATGGCCGAACCGGCATAAAGCAGTGCCGCCACCTGCTGCACCGTATCGCGCACATGCCATGCGTAAAGGTTGCCCAGAAACGCCGCCAGACTAAAGATCAGCCCGAACACGCGGGCCAGTTTATCGACCCGCATCAATTCCAGTTCGAACCCGAACAGCGGCACCGCATAATGCATCCCCAGCGGCATGGTCCAGATTTGCCACGCGGCAATCACCGGCACAATCAGCAACAGCCCCGCCCGCAGAGGGCCTTTGGGCAGCGCCAGCAGCAAAATAGCGGCGGCAAAGAACAGATAGGCGGTGGGGATCTGGTCAAGCATCATAATCGACCTTATCCAGTTCCGCTTCGGGGTATTCCTCGCGGTCCACGGCTTTGTCGCCGTAGTAATCCTCGGGCCGTTTGATCAGCACGCGCAAGCCTTTGGCAGCAAGGATCAGGCCGGTAAACATAATGAAACCGTAGGCACCAAAAAACCCCGGCAGGTCCTCGATATGGAAATAGCCATGTTTCTCGTAGGTGAAGTCGGCTAAAAACAATAACCCGCACACCACGGCCAGCGCCCGGAAAATCTTGGTCGCGCTGCCCGGTTTATCCACCCACAGCAGCATCCGGCCAAGGGCGGGGTAGGTATCGGGGTTGTCTTTAGGGTCTGACATGACAGCCTCCTGCCGCAGTGGTAAAGGAGATGAAATGCGCAGTCCCGCACTTGATGCGGGACCTCTTTTCTTGCAACGGGGAAGGTCCCGCATCAGGTGCGGGACTGTGTAGCGCGGATATTACAGTCAGCGAATTCACCGCATCCCTCCCACAATCGGCATCAGGAAATCCCTGATGTCGGTAGCATAGAAAAACAGCAGCAAACAGCCAAATGCGGTGATGGCTGGCGGTAGCCAGACCAATGTCGGGGATTCCCTGATCACCGTGGCCTCGCCTGCCTTTGCAGGCCAAAAGAACCCCTTGCCGACAATTGACAGCAGATAGGCCACGTTCAACATCGAACTCAGCATCAGCACCGCGATCATCACCTGTTGGCCTGCGTCCGCCGCGCCAACAATCAACAGCCATTTGCTCCACGATCCGCCCAGCGGTGGCAGGCCGATGATCGACAATGCCCCGATCAGGAACGCGCCATAGGTGATCGGCATGATCCGACCCAGCCCGTTCATCTGGCTGATGTTGGTTTTATGGGTTGCCACATAGATTGATCCGGCACACATGAACAAAGTGATCTTGCCCATCGCGTGCATGGCAATATGCATCCCGCCGCCCAGCGCCCCCATGGATGTGGCCAGCGCCATGCCAAGGGTGATGTAGGACAGTTGGCTGATGGTGGAATAGGCCAGCCGCGCCTTCAGGTTGTCCTTGGTCATCGCCACGATCGAGGCCGCGATAATAGTATAGGCCGCCACCCACATCAGCCATTCGGAAGCCCCCGTTTCGGCCAGAAAGTCGATGCCGAAAATATAGATGCCGACCTTCAGCATGGTGAATACGCCCGCCTTGACCACCGCAACCGCGTGCAACAGGGCGCTGACCGGTGTCGGGGCCACCATTGCGGCGGGCAGCCAGCGATGGAACGGCATCAACGCTGCCTTGCCGATGCCAAACGCATACAGCCCCAGCAGCAGCGCCACCATTGGCCCCGTGATGTGGCCACGCAGGATGCCCCCCTGTGTGAAATCCAGCGTGCCGGTGATGGTATATGTCCAGATCACCGCCACCAGCAGCAGCCCGATAGAGGTGCCCATCAGGATGCCCAGATAGGTGCGCGCACCGCGAATGGCCTCGGGTGTGCCTTTGTGGGCAACCAGCGGATAGGTCGACAGGGTCAGCATTTCATAAAACAGGAACAGCGTGAACATATTGGCCGAAAATGCCAGCCCCATCACAGCCCCAATGGCCAGCGAGAAACTGGCGAAGAACCGTGTGTGGTTGTCCTCGTTATTGCCACGCATATAGCCAACGCCGTAGATATGCGTCAGGATCCACAGACCGGACGCGATGATGGCGAACATCAGGCCCAGCGGCTCGACGTTGAAGGCAATATCAAGGCCGGGGAAAACGGTCAGCAGGCTGAACGCCTCGGTCGTGGAGTTGCCCACGTTGGACAGGATCACCAGCACCGCGGCAAAGGTGGCCGCAGCCGCGCCAAGGGTCATGCTGTCGCGCAGGTTCGCATGGTTGCGCAGCAGCAGGTTGCCGATCGAGGCCGCAGCGGGGATCAGCATGGTCAGCAGGATGGCGGTATTAGTATCCACTGGCTGCGCCCCCCATAAACCCGTGCAACAGACCATCAGCCGCTGTGCGGGCCGCTGTCATCGTCAGGTCAGTATCAATCCCGAACCACACGGTTGCCCCGGCCATGATCCACAGCGGCACCAGCATGGTCAGCGGCGCCTCTTGCCGTGTCCAGCCCTCGGCCGGTTGTTTCATGTACAGGGTTTCGATCACCCGCCAGACATAGATAATCGCCAGCAGGGATGATCCGACAATCGCCAATGCCAGCGGCCAGTAGCCCTGTTCAATCGCGGCCTGCACCAGCACCCATTTGCTAATAAATCCGGCGGTGCCCGGCACCCCGATCAGCGAAAGGCCGGCAATGACGATGGCGAAACTTGTGAACGGCATCGCTTTTCCCATGCCTTCGATTTTGGCATAGAATGAACCGCCCGACCGCAGCACCAGCGCGCCAACGCCCATGAACAGGGCGGCCTTGGTGATACCGTGGTTGAACAGATGCACAATGGCGGCGGTCAGGCCCGTGGTCGACAACATGCCGATGCCAAGCAGGATATAGCCAATCTGGGCGATGCTGGAATAGGCCAGCATGCGCTTGAAATCGCTCTGGAACACGGCAATCAGCGAGGCGGCGAACATCGCAAGGATCGCCAGCGGCATCATCACCCACCGAACGGCGTGCATTTCAAACAGGAAATCCGGCTGGAAAATGGTGAACATAAACCGCAGCAACACATAGATGGCAACTTTGGTGGCGGTGGCGGCAAGGAAAGAGGTCACCGCCGATGGCGCATAGGTATAGGCGTTGGGCAACCACAGGTGCAGCGGGTAAACAGCGGCTTTCAGGCCCATGCCGACCACGATAAAGGCAAAGGCGGTTTCCAGCGTACGGTTGGTGCCGTGCTCCTGAATATAGCGGGCGATATCAGCCATGTTCAGGGTGCCGGTTGCGGCATACAGAAACCCGATGCCGATCACAAAGAAGGTGGCCCCGATGGTGCCCATGATCAGGTAATCATAGGCGGCTGTCAGGGCGCGTTTGTCGGTGCGTGCGCCCATTGAAACCAGCACATAGGTCGACAGGGACGAAATTTCGAGGAACACAAACACATTGAACGCATCCCCGGTCACCACCACGCCTAACAGGCCCGTGAAACACAACAGATACATGGTGTAGAACAGGGTCTGATGTCGCGGCGGTATTTCGTTTTTGATGCTCTGGATTGTGTAGGGCAGCACGATGGTGCCGATAGCGGACACCAGCAACAACACAAATGCATTGGCCGCATCAATCCGGTATTCGATACCAAGCGGCGGCAACCAGCCACCTATGGCATAGGAAATCACGCCGCTGTCCAGCACCCGTAATAATAACAACACCGAAACAATGAACGAAGCCAGCGCCGCGCCAAAGGCAATCGGCCACGCCAGACGGCGCGAACCGATCAGCACGGTCAGGGGTGCGGCCAGAAACGGCACCAGCACCACCAGAATTGGCAAATGGTCCGACAGGGTGCGCGCTGTGTGCAGGGCTTCGGCCGACATCTAAGCACGCCCCCCCATGGATTCGCCGTGGGTCCGGTTTTCCTTGCGGACCAGCTCGGTTTCGATCGCCAGAATTTCGTCCTCTTCGATGGTGTCGTATTCCTCGCGGATGCGCACAATCAGCGCCAGACCCAGCGATGTGGTGGCAATCCCGACCACAATCGCGGTCAGGATCAGCACATGTGGCAACGGGTTGGTGTAAACCGTTTCGGGGTCTATCTGCATATCCAGCGGGAAAATCGGCGCAGTGCCGCCGGTGACCTTGCCAAGCGATATGTAGAACATGAACACCGCCGATTGAAACAGGTTCAGCCCGACGATTTTCTTGATCAGGTTGCCTTTGGCCACAACGATATACAGGCCGGTCATCATCAGAACGGTGAACAGCCAGTAATTCATATGGCCAAGAATGAATTCAAGCGTCGGCATCACCATTCCTCGTCACTGATGGCGGGGCGGCGGGACGCAAAGGCATAGTAGATCGAGATCATAACGCCGGTTACTGTCACCAGCACCCCGAATTCCACCGCAAAAATCCCCCAGTGTTGGCCGTGGGACGGGTGCTGCGGTGAAAATGACCCGTAATCCAGAAAATCATAGCCCAGTAACAGCGCCACTACACCGGTGCCGGCATAGATCAGAACCCCCAGCGCCATCATTTTGTGCGCCAGCCATGCAGGCAAAACCGTCTGCACATTTTCCATGCCGTAAACGATACCATATAGGATAAATCCAACGGCCATGATCACACCCGCCTGAAACCCGCCACCGGGTGAAAAATCACCATGGAACTGCACATAAAGCGCAAACAGGATGATCGGGGTGACCAGCATTTTGGTAACAACACGCAGGATCAGGTGGTGGTGCATCAGCTAACCTCCCTTTCATCCTTGCTGTGTTTGCGGCGACGACGGCGCAATCCGGAAATCAGCATCAGCACCCCGACACCGGCGGTGAAAACCACAGCGGTTTCCCCCATCGTGTCATAGCCGCGATAGCTGGCCAGAATATAGGTGACGACATTGGGGATATCCATGTCCTCGGGCCCGCGTTCCATATATTGCGCGGCAACGCCAACCTGTGCGGGGGCATTGGCATCGCCGAAATGCGGCATGTCCAGCGTGCCGTAAATGATGGCGGCACCGGTGACGGTAACCACCAGCAGCGGAATCCACGGGGTGTGGACCGGCTTCTTCTCGATCCGCGATGTCAGGGTCAGGGTCGATAGCATCAACACGGTGGAAATGCCAGCCCCAACGGCGGCCTCGGTAAAGGCCACATCGACAGCATCCAACGTCACCAGCAGCATCGCCGACAGCAGGCTGAACACACCCGCCATCATGGTCACGCCAAATAGACGGCGCATCTTTACAATGGCAATACCTGTGGCCACCAGCATGGTGAACAAGGAAAGGTCAATGAACAGATCAAGCATCATCGCCCCCTTCCGGCTTTAGCGGTTCCGGCTCGGCCCCGGTCAGTCCTTTGCCCTCGGGTGGGCGCAGACCGGTGACAAGGGCGGCGTTGGCCACAGCGTGGGTGGATGTCGGGCCGGTGATGAACAGGAACACCCCGATGATCAGCAGTTTTACCGTCACCAGCGTTGGCCCCGCTTGCAGGCACATGCCGATTACCAGCAGGATTATCCCCGCACTATCGGTGATCGAGGCCGCATGCAGGCGCGACCAGAAATCGGGGAACCGAATGGTGCCAACCGCACCGATCACCACAAAGACCGATCCCGAAACGATAAAGAACCAGCTTAGCAGGTTGATGATGATCTCCAGCGCGCTCAATGCCCGATCTCCCGATCTGTGGGGCGCTGGTGGACATCCCCGATGGCACGGTAGCGGAAATATTTCAGGATCGCGATGGTGCCAACGAAATTGATCAGCGCATAAAGCAGTGCGATATCCAGAAAATCGGGCCGCCCCGTCAGAAACCCGATCACCCCGATGAACAGCACCGTATGGGTGCCGAAGGAATTGACCGCCAACACGCGATCATACAGCGTCGGACCGACATAAAGACGCACCAATACCAGCACCATGGCAATAAACAGCGCGAAGATGGCGAAAACAAACATCACGCGCCCCCTGCGGTTTCGCAGGCCGTAATCCGCGCGTCCATATCGGCCAGCGCGTCGGGGTCGTCTTCGGACCAGGAAACGGCATGTACCAGAAAATGCCCCTCCTCGGTTTCAACCGTGATGGTACCCGGCGTCAGGGTGATCGAATTGGCAAAGATCACCTGCCCGACATCGGTTTTCTGGGTGTAGGGCGTTTTGAACAGATGCTGGCGGATCGGCATATCGCGGGCCAGTATAATCTTGGTCACAGCCCAGTTGGCGCGGGCGATTTCCAGCATCAGCCAGGCCAGATATCTGGTGTATTTCACAGGGGCCAGCAGCAGTTTGACCCGGTCGCCATCCTGTGAGTCCATCCGGCTGGTGATGAACAGCGTCAACAGCACAGAAGTAGCGCCCAACCCGATGATGAAAGGTTCGAAAATACCGGACATCAACAGCCAAAGGGCGAAGAAAACAATCGCTATGCCAATGGTTCGCACCGATATCCCCCTTTGTTGTCCCGCCCTCGATCACATCTGCGGGGCCGGTTCGCTACAGATAGTATAAGCGCTGGGGCGGCGCAATGACTTGTGGCGCAATTTCAAGAGGAGATTTCGGCGCAGGATATTTCCACTAAACCGGTTTAATAGTTATATCGACATCTTGAACACTCACCCTGTTTGCTGTTTTGCCGACCCCTTGCTAAACCCGCTCCATGGACCGGTTTATCGCCCGCCTGCAAGCCTACCGCCTTTGTGCCGACCGCTTTGCGACCACGGCCACGGCCCATCAGCCACGCCCTGTTGTCTGGCTGGCCCCGCAGGCCCGCATCCTGATTGCCGGACAGGCGCCGGGCGCGCGGGTGCATGACTCCGGCAAACCGTTTGATGATCCCTCGGGTGATCGTTTGCGCGATTGGCTGGGAGTGGATAGCGGCACGTTTTACAACCTGCGGAAATTCGCCTTTGCGCCGATGGGGTTCTGCTTTCCGGGGTATGACGCCAAAGGGTCGGACCTGCCCCCGCCCAAACTCTGTGCAGATACATGGCGCGATGACCTTGTCCGCCATCTGGCGCAGGTCCGCCTGACCCTGCTGGTTGGCGGATACGCCCAGAAATGGCATCTGGGTAAAGCTGCCAGCGGCGGGGTGACACGCACAGTTCAGGGCTGGCGCGACCATGCGCCCGATCTATTCCCCTTGCCCCATCCGTCCTGGCGCAATACAGGCTGGATCAGGAAAAACCCGTGGTTTACAACCGAACTGCTACCGGCCCTGAAAACCCGTGTGAAAGAGGCTCTGGATGACTGACCCGACCCCGCTGGATACCGCCCATACGGCAATGCAATCCGCCCCCGATGACACGGCTTTGCGTTTGCGGTTTTTTGAACGGCTGGCCGATTGCGAATTGTTCATGCTGCTGGAATCCGAAGCGCAGGGCGACACAATCAAACCCGAGGTGTTCGAGGTGGACGGGGCAAAATACGTGCTGGTGTTCGATCGCGAGGAACGGTTGGCTGAATTTGTCAAAGCCACGGCCCATCACGCCACCCTGTCGGGACGTGTGGCAGCAAAGATGCTGTCGGGGCAAGGGATCGGGCTGGCGGTCAACCTCGGTGTGGCCCCGTCGTCGATCCTGATACCGGCGGATGCAATGACGTGGCTGGGTGAAATGCTGGACGAAACGCCGGATGAAGTATTGGCCAAACCTGTCGCATTTTCCGCGCCCGACGGCATCCCCGAGGCCCTGCTATCCGCACTGGACGCCAAACTGGCCATCGCCGCTGGTCTGGCTAAAACTGCCTGTCTGGTGGCTGTGGAATACGAGGACGGCAACATTGGGCATATGCTGGCAATCATCGACGCCCTGCCCGAGGCCGAGGGTGCCTTGGCCAAAGCGGTGAGCGAGGCCGTCAGTTTCAGCGGCTTTGCAACCCCGCTGGATGTGGCCTTTTTTGCAGGGGATGACCCGTTGATTGCCACCTTGCAGAAAACCGGTTTGCGGTTTGATCTGCCGGAAAAGAAACCGGCCACCCACAGCCCTACCGCACCGGGGCGCGATCCGGAAAACCCGCCAATCTTGCGATAACGGCCCCGAAATCTTGCAAAGATTTCGATCTGTTTTCTTCGAAAGAAAACAGGCCCTAATACCCCGCACCGCGATCAACCAGATGCAATAGCGGCTCCCCCGCCTCGCCCCGCCGGATATTCTCGGCGATCACCTGCGCAGCACTATCGGTTCGGGAATCCGAGGCGATATGCGGGGTAACTGTGACTTTGGGGTGCGCCCAATAAGGGTGATCAGCGGGCAATGGTTCCTTGCGAAACACATCCAGCGTGGCATGGGAAATATGTCCGCTATCCAGCGCCGCCAGCAGGGCGTCGTCATCAATCAAAGGGCCGCGTCCGGGGTTGATCACCACCGCCCCTGCGGGCATCTTCGCCAGCCGCTTTGCATTCAGCAGGTTTTCGGTATCCGCTGTCAACGGCAGCAACAACACCAGAATTTCCGCCCGCGCAAGGGTCTGCTCCAACCCGTCATCACCTGACAGACAAGTGATCCCCGCAATGCCCTTGCGGCTGCGGCTCCAGCCGGTCACATCAAAATTCAGCCCTGCCAGCGCCCGCGCACAGGCCTGCCCCAGCGCCCCCAGCCCCAGCACCGCCACCTTGCGGTCCCGCGCCAGTGGCGGCACACGGGGTGCCCATTCACGGGTCGGGTTCAACACATACCTGTCCAGCCCCAGATGATGCCGCAACACATTGGCGACCACCCATTCCACCATGCCTTCGGTCATACCGTCATTTACCATACGGGCCAGCGGCATGGTCAGGGTTTCATTTCCGACAATCCGCTCGACCCCCGCCCATAGGCTGAGCACCGCCTTGGCATTGGTGAACGGGGTAAAGTCGTGCAGTGACGGGTTGGGCGCATAGATGATGTAATCCACCTGCGCCGGATCATCCGTTTCGGGCGACAGGGTATAGTCAAGCCCCAGCGCATCCAGTGCGCGGCGCAACGGGGTTTCGTATTCCGCCCAGCGCTTGGAACCGGCGGCAAACAGGATGGTGGTCATGTAGCAAACACTCCGGCCATATCGGCAAATCCCTTAACTTCGATCGGATTGCCTGACGGATCCAGAAAGAACATCGTGCTTTGCTCGCCCGGCTGCCCGGCAAAGCGCAGGGTCGGCGGGATGACAAATTCGATGCCCGCATCCTTCAGGCGGTCGGCCAAGGATTGCCATTCATCCATCGCCAGCACAACACCCAGATGCGGCATCATCACCATATGGTCACCCACCTTGCCCGTGGCGCGGGTTTCAAAGGGTTCGCCCAGATGCAGCGAAATCTGGTGGCCGAAAAAATTGAAATCAACCCAGCTGTCTGTGCTGCGCCCCTCGACACATCCCAGCACCCCGCCATAAAAAGCGCGGGCCTGATCCAGATCGGTGACGTTATAGGCAAGGTGAAAAATCGACATGTCTTGCGTCCTTTGGCTGTGGATTGTTGTCGGGAACTGTATATCGCCATCCGGTAAAAAGGCCAGTGGCACGGGGTTTGCGGGGCTACGCCCTATAGCGTGTCGCGCCTGATCGGTATCAAGCATTCACCCGGCCGGATGAATTCGATTTGGCGCGACATGCTCTAACGTGGGCGATGGACGTGGGCGCTCTGCATCAGGCCAAAGGCGATCAACAGCACCAGCATGGCCGAGCCACCATAAGACACCAGCGGCAACGGCACCCCGACAACCGGCGCCAGCCCCATTACCATCGACATATTGACGACAAAAAACAAAAATAGCGTTGCCGCCACTCCGAGAGTAATCAGGGACGCATAGCGATCCTTGTTTCTTATTGCCGACACGACACAAAACACGATAATCAGTGTATATAGACCCAGCAATGACATTGCGCCGAGAAAGCCGAATTCCTCGGCCAGTGTGGTGAAAATAAAATCGGTGTGTTTTTCCGGCAGGAAATTCAGCCGTGCCTGTGTGCCTTGCATAAACCCGCGTCCTGTCAACCCGCCGGACCCCAGCGCAATCTTTGACTGGGTGATGTGGTATCCGGCCCCCAAAGGATCGGATGCGGGGTTCAGAAAGGTGTCAATCCGGCGATACTGATAATCCTTCAGGAACTGCCATTCGGTGCCGCGAAATTCAAAAACTGCGGTAACAGCGGCAACTACCATAGCAATAATTGCCGCGAAATAGAACCAGCTGACACCGGCCAGAAACATAAGAATCCCGCCCCCCGCCACAAGCAGGATGGCAGTGCCCAGATCCGGCTGTTTCAGAACAAGGGCGGTAGGTACCATGATTATGATAACAGGGATCAACACCCACAAAGGCCGCGAAGTTTTCTTGATATCCAGCCAGTCATAATAGGCCGCCAGCACCATAATCAGGGTTATTTTCGCCAGTTCGGACGGCTGCAACACCATAAACCCCAGATCAATCCAGCGTTTTGCGCCCATGTTCACGGTGCCAAAGAAATGCACAGCCAATAACAGCAGCACAGACACCAGATAGGCCAGTGCCGACATGTTGCGCCAGAACCAGATCGGCACCATGGCGATAAACAGCATCAACCCCATGCCAAAGGCAAAGCGTTTCATTTGCGGCTCGACCCAGGGGCGCATCGATCCGCCGGCAACCGAATACAGGATCAAGAAACCGATGCCCGAGATCGCTGCAAGCAACAGGATGACCGGCCAGTTCAGGAACAGGATTTTCCGCAAGCCCGAAGGGACCGTTTTAATATTGTGCTCAAGGTAACTCATGCCTGATCTTTACCTTCGCGGAATGTTTCCGGGTCGCGCAGGTTCAACTCCTTTTGCTCGCTTCGGATGCGCCAACGGTCCCGCTCGGGGTAGGCATCAAGGGGTGGCAGTTCCCCGTAAAGCGCCTGAAGTGCAATGTCGCGGGCAATAGGTGCTGCCGCCTTGGACCCACCGCCACCATGCTCCACCACGACAGAAACAGCAATTCGCGGATTATCAAACGGGGCAAAGCTGACAAACAGCGCATGATCGCGTTTTTCCCACGGCACATCCTTATTTCGAACGATCGTATTGCCGACCTGACTTGTGCCGGTTTTTCCGGCCATGCGCATGTTTTCCGGTAAAATCCGAGACCGGAAAGCTGTGCCGCCGGTTTCATTTACCACGGCATACATTGCCTTGCGCACCAAACGCAGGTGGTTTTCATTGATCCCCAGCGGTTCGCCTCCGTGTATCGGCGTTTCGGCCCCGTTTACCGATTTGATCAACCGTGGCATTACGGCCCGACCTGTCGCCAGTCTGGCTGTCATCACGGCCTGTTGCATCGGCGAAGATAGAACAAAGCCCTGCCCGATTGATGCATTCAGGGAATCCCCGATCACCCATTCCTTCCCCCGATGTTCCAGTTTCCAGCTTTTGGTCGGCGCCAATCCCTTGGCCACAGATGACATTGGAATATCGAATTTTTTACCAAACCCGAATTTACGCGCCATTTCCGAAATTTTCTCGATACCGGTGCGCTGGGCCATCTCGTAATAGAAAACATCACAGGATTTTTTCAGGCTGTTCTTCAAATTGACATTTCCGTGGCCTGCGCGTTTCCAGCAATGGAACCGGCGGCCGCCGACCTCGACAAACCCGTTGCATTTTACGGTTTCTTCCGATGTCAGCACACCTGCTTCAAGCGCGGCAAGGGCCGTGATCATTTTAAATGTCGATCCGGGTGGGTAAATTCCCTGAATCGCCTTGTTTGGCAGGGGCCGATATTTGTCATTCAGCAGTGCCGAATAATCCGCTTGCGAAATACCGTTTACAAATTTGTTCGGGTCAAACGCCGGGGTCGAGCCGATGGCCAGCAAATCCCCTGTTTGCACATCAATGACCACCGCCGCCGCACTTTCCCCTTCAAGGCGGGCCTGAACATAGTTCTGCAAGTCACTGTCAACGGTCAGTTGCAGGTTAACTCCGGCCTCACCCTCTTCCCGGCCCAATTCGCGCATGACGCGACCAATTGAATTTACTTCAATGCGCTTGATACCCGCCTT
>Ga0256841_1001320_pt1 | contig 21863 bp, 13 predicted proteins | sample 356308metaG_FD_185971 | JGI IMG/M metagenome (GOLD analysis project Ga0256841, IMG submission 185971) | Hydrothermal vent microbial communities from Mid Atlantic Ridge, Atlantic Ocean - 356-308 | ecosystem: Environmental > Aquatic > Marine > Hydrothermal vents | place: Atlantic Ocean: Mid... | reverse complement strand
CTGGAAGAAAAAAATTGAATTATACCTGAATCCGTGACGAAACTTTATGGATAATTTGTGTAACATGTCTAAATTACTCATTATTGGTCAGATAGCCAGGGAGGATCATTCTCCACCTTGTCGAGTGATCTTTTTACGCCCTGCGGGTCGTCGAGGTGCACCGCATCTTCGGCGTCATCGTCCGCCGGACATAGCTTACTATAGTCTGGTGGGTTCTTCCTTGCATTTGCTGCCCAAGTGAACGATCACGGATTCAGGTTATAAGTAGAAAATCACGATGACTGTAACCCTTGCGGCCGTCTGAGAGCATGAAAAAGCAAAAGAGATTGTGCAAGAGGGTCCACTGAAAGATCCAGAGAAAGGTTGTTTGAGGAAGAGCAAAAAAGGATATTAGAGCTAGGGCGGACAAGAGGGAATAGGGTCGGAAAAGGAGGGTTTAAATGCTTAAAAAGCTTAAGGACAAGTTGAAAAAGAAGAAAAATGATGTTGAAGTAACGAGTCACAAGGCGGAGACCCTGGGTGAAGGAATAGAGGGACAAACTGAAGCTACTACATTTGCTGAGGCGACTTTGCGCGACGAGACCCAGGAAATGATCAGGGAAGATGTTTCTGAGAAGGCAAAGGTGCTGGTTGTTGGATACGAGGATAACTTCTCTAAGGCTGTAATGGAATATGCCGTTGGGTTTGCAGAAAGGATGGACTATGAGATCGTAGCGCTTAACGTGGGCCCAATCACGAAACCAAACACGGAGGCTCTGGGTCCTTACTGTGATCTTATCACTGCTCAGTTCGAAAAAAGGTGCAGGGAAAACGTCAAGGCGTTCGAGGAAGCCTGTAAGGATAAAGGTATTTCTTTTAGGCACGTGGTAAAGTTCGGTGAGGTCGATGACTGCATAAGGGAAGTTCATGATGATCTGAAACGAGTTGAGTTTGTGATTGCCGATCCTGAGAGTTGCCCTGAAGAGGGGAAGGTAGCAATTCCTGTGTTTTGCATGACCCCTTAGCGAAACGAAGGGCAGGGGTTATTTATGGAAACTCCGATAAATTGGGATTTTTAGAACTAGCAAGAAATTGAACAGGTAGGACGAGGACAATTAAAAATCCGTCATTCCGGCCGAATCGAAGCGGAGAGCCGGAATCTAGGTCCACATGGACTAGATGCCGGATCGAGTCGGGCATTACACGCAAGTGGTCCTTGGGCATTTGAGTAATTGATCAGAGGTTCCTTACCTTTTGAACCATCGGGTAGTAGTGAAAAGTAGCGTATTTCTTAGGAATCTCTTCGGAGACCCATCGGAAGCCAAAAAACCTTATGTGGCTCAGTAAAAGCTATATCGATAGCAATATGAGGCCCTTATATAAGGAAACCCTGATAAATTCTGATCTCAGGAACTATTGTCTTTAGTAAACCCCTTGCAGTAACACGAAGTCGCAAACGTTTTTTAGGAATCGATCCAATAGATAGACTAAGTAGGCGTTCCGACATGAATCTGGTGTCTACCTGGGTTTCACTTTGAAGAAAGATAGTAATTAATGTAAAATAACTAGCCGACATCGCTGGGCCACCTTGGGCTAGCCACAACAAACAGATGAAAGTCTCTACAATGACCCAACTAAGGCTGAATATAAAATAGACTTTCATTCAAACTGGTGCTGTAAAGATCTAGGATCTTGGAATTCCGGAACGGAGAGGTTTTAACAAGATGGTGAGCAAAAGAACAAGGGTAGCTGAAATTCTCAGAAGGCTTCCTTTTGGCGAGAAAGTGGTTGTAATGGGATGGGTTCGAACTAAGCGGGAATCTAAAAAGGGATTTGCGTTTATTGAACTCAATGACGGATCTTGCTTTTCCAATTTGCAGCTTGTTGTTGACGAGAAAATTAAGGACTACGAAAAGATTATAAAGAAAGTTACCACCGGATGTTCCATTACAGCGCAAGGACAACTGGTTGAATCCCCTGGAGGCAAGCAAGCCATTGAACTCCAGGTGGAGCACCTCGAAGTAATAGGTGAAGCTGATCCTGGGAGCTATCCATTGCAGAAAAAGCGTCATTCTTTTGAATTTCTCCGCAAGATTGCTCACCTTAGGCCCAGAACCAACACTTTTGGAGCCGTCACTCGCGTAAGGAACTTCCTAGGGTGGTCGATACATAAGTTCTTTCAAGAACGAGGTTTTTATTATTTAAACACTCCAATTATCACGTGCAGTGATTGTGAAGGGGCAGGTGAGATGTTTCAGGTTACAACGCTTGACCTGGAAAATTTGCCGCGCAAGGATGGATGTGTTGATTATTCTCACGATTTTTTTGGAAAGAAAGCAAATCTGACGGTGAGCGGTCAACTTGAGGCCGAAGCATATGCCCTGGCACTGGGTAACGTCTACACATTCGGCCCCACATTTAGGGCAGAGAATTCCAATACCAGGCGTCATCTTGCAGAATTCTGGATGGTGGAGCCGGAGATGGCATTTTGTGAACTGGATGGAAACATTGAGATTGCAGAAGAATTTCTCAAGACACTGTGCGCTGGGGTACTGGAGTCGTGTGACGAAGACATGAAGTTTTTCGAGAAATTTATAGATAAGGACGTTATTAAAAGGCTTGAGAAGATAACTCTAAATAATTTCGAAGTTGTTGAGTACAGAGAAGCAGTGAAGTTGCTTGAGCCAAAAGCTAGTGATTTTCAGTATCCCGTGGGGTGGGGTTGCGATTTGCAGGCAGAGCATGAGAAGTATCTCACCGATGAGGTTTTCGGGAAACCGGTTGTCATTATCAACTACCCCAGAGAGATTAAGCCTTTTTACATGAAGGTTAATGATGATGAGAAAACCGTAGCCGCCATGGATGTTCTTTTCCCGAAGCTGGGAGAGGTTATAGGGGGGAGCCAGAGGGAAGACAGCTACGAAATCCTGAGGGCCAGGATCAGGGAAAGCGGGTTAGATGAGGATGACTACTGGTGGTACCTTGAGTTAAGAAAGTACGGAAGTGTTCCTCATTCGGGGTTCGGCCTGGGTTTTGAAAGATTCGTCCAGTTTGTCACTGGTATGGCAAATATAAGGGATGTTATTCCGTTTCCAAGAACGCCAGGTAATGCGGAGTTTTAGATAAATCAGGCAATGAATTGGCCAATGTGGTATATAGTCCAGGCAACTATCCACGCCAGCGTAAGGGAATATACCACGTTAAAAATCATCCATTTTGTCCCTATTTCTCTTCTTATGGCGGCCACAGTCGCAAGGCACGGAGTGTAAATCAGAACGAAAGCCATAAACGCGTAAGCCTTCGCAGCGTCAAATTTTTCGGCTTTTAGAGCCTTTTTGAGTGACTTCTCTCCCGTTTTCTCTTGGCTTCCTCCTGAATATATGACTCCCATGGTGCTAACCACCACTTCCTTTGCCACAAACCCGCTAAGTAATGCTATTCCGATTCTCCAGTCGAAACCGAGGGGCTTTAAAACGGGTTCCACAACCTTTCCGATACGGCCAAGGAAAGTTTGTGCCATCCTTTCCTGGTTTGCCCTGATGTTTAGCTCTTCAATAGCCTTCTCCATTTCTTTTTTTAGTGCTGTTTTATCAGCCTCCGTTGATGCCTGGGAGAGTTTTTCGGCGTAAATCGAACTTATCTGGTGTTTTTCTTTTGCGTATTTCTCGAAAATCCCGGGGTTTCGAGGAAAGGTTCCTAGAACCCAGATGATTACGCTACCAACAAGAATCACTCCCCCCATCTTTTTCAGGAAGATCACGCCCCTGTCCCACATGTGAATCATTAGGCTCTTGAACGTTGGAACCCTGTAGGGTGGCAATTCCATGACAAAAGGCATGCTCATCCCTTTGAGTATTGTCTTGCTGAATAATTGGGCAGTTAAAATTGCCAATACTATTCCCAGCAAGTATATGGAAAATATTACGGTACCTGCTTTTCCCGCGAAGAAGGTGCCGGCGATAAGTACGTAAACAGGCAGCCTGGCGGAGCATGACATAAGGGGATTTATAAGTATCGTTAATATCCTATCTCTTTCGCTTTCAAGGGTCCTGGTTGCCATTATTGCCGGAACGTTACACCCGAAACCAATCAGCATGGGAATGAAAGATTTCCCATGAAGCCCTATCCAGTGCATGATTCTATCCATCAGGAACGCTGCCCGGGCCATGTAACCGGTATCTTCAAGGAGCGCTATACAGAAAAATAGGATCAAGATATTAGGTAGAAATATTATGACACTCCCCACCCCGGCAAGAATCCCGTCAACAATTAAGTCTTTAATTAAACCGGAAGGGAGAATGTTACTAGCCAATCCCTGTATCACGCTCATCATTGAGTCAATCCAGTTCATCGGGTATTCGCCGAGAGTGAAAGTCAACTGGAACATTGCCCAGATGAAAAATATAAAAATGGGAAACCCGAACAACCTGTTGGTAAGTACAAGATCAATCTTTTGAGAAATATCAATCTTTTGTTGTGTAGATGTCTTTATCGCTTCGCGGCAGGCCCCCTGGATGAAACCGTAACGTTGTTCCGTGATAAGTATCTCTGGGTCCTCGTGATATATTTCTTCCAGGTGTTCTCTGCTTTTCCGCGTTGCATCAAGAACTGCATCTCCGCCATTGCTCCACGACTTTACTTCTTTTATGGCCAGAGGATCATTTTCAAGAAGTTTTACGGAAAGCCATCTCGTGTAGTGCGATCCCAGGTCAGGTCTTGCCTTAACTATTTCTTCATTAATTTTTCCTAGTTCTTCTTCTATTTCCTTTCCATAGGTTACATAGATGGTTTTTTCATTGTCTTTTTTTTGCCCTGCTACTTCTATTACCTTCTCGAGAAGTTCCTGGGTACCCTCGTTTAATTTACCCACGGTAAAAACTACCGGGACTCCCAGAAGCTGGCTTAAAAGCTCCGCATCGATATCGATTCCCCTAGATCTTGCCACGTCCGCCATGTTAAGAACTAGGATGAGGTTCACTCCCATTTCTATTAGTTGAGTGGCAAGATAGAGATTTCTTTCCAGGTTGGACGCATCGAGGATGTCCACCACGACATCGGGGTTGCTGTTAAGAATGAAATCTCTCGCTACCCTTTCTTCAACGGAATAGGCTGTGAGGCTGTACGTACCGGGAAGGTCCACGACCTTTATGGTGTGACCCTTGAAATTTACCGTACCTTCCTTCTTTTCTACGGTTACACCAGGCCAGTTGCCTACTTTCTGCCGGGCACCCGTCAGGTTGTTGAATATAGTCGTCTTTCCCGAATTGGGATTGCCGGCAAGGGCAATCGTAATTGAGGGGGAGGCCATCAAGTCTCCTCCGAAACCGGTTCCACCATTACCTGTTCAGCTTCTTCCACTCTCAACGAAACATGATAGCCCTTAAGAATGAGTTCCATGGGATCTTGAAGTGGGGCATATTTTTCAACGTAGATTTCCGTGCCTTTCAAGAATCCCATCTCTAGGAGCCTCCTCCTGAGTGCCCCGTTGTTGTTTATGGCAACAATTATACCTCTGTCACCTTCTTTTAAAGTGCTCAGTGGTTTCATTTTTCCGTTTTTCAGGATTTTTCACTAGTGATCGATTTCGTGGTGTCTTTATCATCCCAGGGGGCCACAAGAATCTTCTGACACATCCCGCATCCGAGGGCGAACCTGCCAGCATCAGTGGTCACAATCCTTGGCCCAACAGACTTTCCGTTATTGGTGGCGACTTCAATCTTTTGTCCGGGACATAAACCAAGGCTTGCCATTCTGCACTGAAATGTTCTTCCACCCAACAGCCTGACGATCTTTAGCCTCTGACCGCAATCAGCCAGCGTTAAAGGGAATGCGCCGCAGGGAGCTCTCCGCACGCTCAACAAGGTTGATTCTTCTTTATCTTTAAGCGTATTCGCCATGGTTATCACCTGAACAAGAATTCTCTTCTAACCGGAAAACCTTGGTAAATCTCTACTAAAGCAATATAACTACAGGCTTTCGAATAATCAACCACTGGCATAAAAATTTTGCCAGTTAAGATTTTTTAATCTACTGATTGCTTCTGTAATGTCAAGGATTTTGTGAAGATGCAAGGCCAGAATAAAAAACCCCGCGGTAGGCAGGATATTGTTTTAATGCATCATTGCCGTGATTTCTGAAACTCTACCCAGTTACAGGGTTGGGTATTATTCAATGTTTAGCATCTTGAAGCCATTGTAATTCTTAATCTTGTACGATTCAACGTTGCGAAGCTTGGAAAGAAGATCCTGCATTATTTCGGTCTGTTTCTTAATGTCTTCCAGGATTTGCTCGTATTCCCCTTCAAGTTCACCTTTCATCATGAGAAGATCAATCAAGCACATGATCACCGTGAGAGGCTGGCTAAAGTGGTGGCACACAGCAAGCGCCGTTTCCCTAACTCCCTTGAGACGCTCCCCTAGATCGATAAGATTAGATTGTTGTATCCTTAAGTTTTCTTGTCCGAAACTCCCTGAATAACTCCTCTCTATTGCATTAGCCATCTATCCCACCCCGTTAATAAAGCTAGATATTAATACCCCCGTGGCTCGCAGGAAGACCTGTCAACAAGAGCATAAGGACGAGCAACTGTATTTAGCCGTAATTGACAAACTGAGAAGGGGCCTCCAAAGTTCCGCTAAGTTTATGAAAAAGGTTTGAGGGGGTCAAACTCGAATATTCATGATTTTGGGGAAATATCTGTTTTGAATAGTCTTAAGATAAGCCTGCTTGTGTGGCGGATTAAATCAAAACCCATTCATAAATTGCGAATATGTCTCTACTTTTATCCTTAAAGATAAAATTTAGAAAATTCAAAAGGCTAAAAGTTTTTTAAACAAAAGATTAACGTGAGGCACTTCATGAAATATTAGATTTTCGCCTATTTTCGTTAATTGCATGATGGACTTTTTCTCAAAAATGCATTCAAAGCAGCTAATATACTGATTTTACTATAATGATGTACTTGTGCTGGAGCCCAGTACTCGCAAACCAATTCACGGTAAAAATTCTTCTATGCCGAGTTCTCTTGCGCGTGAAGCTACTTTTTCTACGACTTGTCTATCCATAACGATGTCGTCTGGCCAGGGGCGGAGGTGGCCGTCTTCGGGGCCTTTTTTCGTGGCATCTATTACCATCTTTTCGCCGAAAAAATATATGTCTCTCTTCGGATCAACGTTATTAAACAATTTCCAGGCTACTAGAGAATAGTCTTTAAGATTGATGTTGTTATCGAAGAGGATATAGATGTTCGGGAGTTCTATCTGGAATTCCAGCAAGGCTTCTGCGATCTGCTGTCCCCTTTGAGTTTTTGTCTTGGAAACGTTCACCAGCACGGCGACATTGGCGGTATCGGAAAATGGAACGTGAAGATTTGTTACCCCAGGTGTTAAATTCTTAATTTTTTCCGTCTCCGAGGAAATATCTGAGTTTTTTGTATTAACATTTTTGTCTCTCGGTGTTTCACCCTTAAGACGCCCTGTCCCGTCGATCCCTATCTTTCCGCCCACGAGTGGATTTGGAGCGGAGTGGTCAAGTACATCAAGTATGCCTTCGCTGAGATATATGTCTTTTTTTATGTCAACGGTATTTAAAAGATGACGTATCAGCATGGCCGGATTGCCCAGATCCACATGTGAATCTACAAATACCAGTGCTTTGGAGAAGCTCATCTGTCCTTGACCCCATAGCCCGTTCATGAGCTTAAGTGCATGTCCGGGGTATTCTTTTTCCATGGAGATAACTGTAATGTTGTGGAAAACCCCTTCCCATGGAAGCCAGTAATCGTTTATTTCAGGAAAGACGGCTTTGAGCATCGGAAGAAAGAGCCTCTCGGTGGCCTTTGCCAGGTAACAATCTTCCATGGGGGGTCTTCCAACCACCGTGGCAAAGTAGATTGGGTTTTTCCTGTGGGTTATGGCGGTCACATGGAACACCGGGTAATCGTCAACGAGGGAATAGTATCCCGTGTGGTCGCCGAAGGGGCCCTCGGGTCTAGTTTCCTCGGGATCAACGTAACCTTCCAGCACAAATTCGGAATATGCGGGCACTTCAAGGGGTACAGTGAGACATTTTGCCAGCGGTACAGGCTTTCTCCTTATAAAACCTGCCAGGAGCATTTCATCTACTCCTCTAGGTAACGGAGCCGTAGCGGCATATGTTGTGGCGGGGTCCGTGCCTATGGCTACGGCAACCGGCATTCGTTTCCCGGCTTTCTTATATTCCTGAAAATAATGAGACCCATCCTTGTGTACATGCCAGTGCATACCGGTAGTTCTGGAATCGAACACCTGAAGCCTGTACATCCCTACGTTTCTCTTTCCGGTTTTTAAACTTTTAGTTATAACCAGCGGCAAAGTTATAAACGGACCTCCGTCCTGTGGCCAACAATGAAGGACCGGTAACCTATTAAGGTTTACATCGGCCCCCTCCATAACAATTTCCTGGCAGGGAGGTTTGTTCTTGTGTGATCTTGGAAAGGACCGAAATACGTCGAGTGCAAGTGGCAGAAGTTCTAGATGACCTTTCAGACCGGCCGGCAGTGGCATTTCAATTAACTTTTGGAGTCTCTCTCCCAGTTCATCAAGGTGACTTACGCCAAGCGCCATGCAAATCCGCCGGTTACTTCCGTACGCGTTTGTCAAGACAGGGTATTGGAAGCCTTCAACATTTTCGAAAAGAAGCGCTTTCCCTCCCCCTGGGCTTTTACACATCAAATCCGTAATGTGGGTAATTTCTAAGTATGCTGAAACCGGTGCCTTTATCCTGAGAAGTTCGTCTCCTTTTTCCAGTTCGCTTATAAATTCCCTGAGATCCCTAAAAAATTTTTTACCAGCCATTAGCAAATCTTTCCCAAAAAAATTATGTGTGTCAAGCCCCCAGCGGGGCTCTGTACCTTTTGAACGAATCATCCTATTGCGGTTTTGAACCAATTATCCTATTTTTTTCTATTAGTAAAGCTACCAACAGGTAATAATGAGGGATCGGGATTTCTATTTGGGGTAAAAATCTTCAAGTAGGTTGCTCCCTAAGTTATGTGCCAATCGAGAGGCTATAGGACAGTCATTGCGAGCCCAGAGAAGCAATCTCCAGGACTTTGATATTCCAACGGGATTGATTCGTGTTTGCCTTTGGCAGATTCCTCGCAATGGCAGAATGTAACAAGTGTTTTTAGGAATCGGTTCACTAGGCTGTTAAAATGTTTTCTGTGGAACTTTGCCACGCGCTGGGGTAATGGTTTTTTATGCGGTTTTGAAAAAGATTTTCTCCAGATGTATGTGATATGGTTCTTGTAGCAATGGAGACAATCGGATGAAATTTGAAAAAATCACTGTACACTGCTATTCCGGGTATAGAGTTAACGAAAGTCCCCGTTTTTTGCTCTGGCGGGGTAAAAAGTATTTTATCAAGCGGATTGTCGATAGGTGGTACGAAGGAGGTATTAAGTCAGATTCGGATATTATGGATTATTACAAGGTCGAACTTGATGATGGCACGGTAAGAATCATAAGGTACAATAGACTTTTTGACGGCTGGGGAATACTTATTGAAAGTTGAAGTATTTCTTAAGGATTTGCCCGGTTTTTGAGGTCTTGTACGATCGTATTATTTGCTCCACAGTGCCGATGGCAACAATCTCTCCTCCGCCGGGACCCCCGTTAGGCCCCAAGTCTATTATGAAATCGGCACTGGCGATGATTTCCGGGTTGTGTTCTATTACGATTATGGTGTTTCCTTTGTCTGTTAGCCTGTGTAGCAGCTTGAGCAGATATTCAACGTCGTAGGAGTGCAAGCCGGTGCTGGGTTCGTCAAGTATGTAGAGGGTGCCGCCGGAGTTGTTTTTGACGAGTTCCGCGGCAAGCTTGATTCGCTGGGATTCTCCGCCTGAAAGGGTTGGGCTTGGTTGTCCCAACGTGAGGTATCCAAGTCCGAGATCTGTTAGAAGAGCCAGGTTTCTGGCTATTTTTTTTACCGGCCTAAAGAATTCTAGAGCTTCGCTGATCGTCATATCCAGAACATCGGATATGGTCCTTCCCTTGTATTTGACCTCAAGTATCTCCGGTTTATACCTTTTTCCGTCGCATTCTTCGCACCTGTTGTATACGTCAGGCAAAAAAGTCATGCTTACTTTGATTTTTCCCTGTCCCTGGCAGGTTTCGCACCTTCCCCCCGGTACATTGAAGGAAAACTTTGACGGAGTTAATCCCCGGGTTCTGGCTTCCGGGGTGGACGCAAACAATTTCCTTATGTCGTCAAAAAAACCGACGTAGGTGGCAGGGATTGAACGAGGAGTTTTGCCGATGGGGTTATGATCAACCTTTAAAACTTTCTTTATTTTTTCTTTCCCCTCAAAAATAGCAAAAGGAAATTGTCCTCCGCGTGAAAGTCCTTCAAATAGTGTATCCATCACTAGACTGCTTTTCCCTGAACCAGAAACACCGGTTACGCATACAAAGTTACCCAGTGGGAAGGAGACGGAGATATTCTTGAGGTTATGAACTGTTGCCTTATGCACTTTTAGCCACCCCGAGGGTGCAAGCTTTCTCCTTGAAACCGCCGTGGCGATGGAGGGCTTTCTGTCCAAAAGTCTCCCTGTAATGGAGGATGAACACCCCTTAAGGCCAGATACGCTGCCCGAATAGATAACTTTTCCTCCCTCTTTACCTGCGCCAGGTCCCAGGTCCACCACGAAGTCGGCGGCTTTTATCGTTTCGTTATCGTGCTCTACCACGATTATTGTGTTACCCCTGTCCCTCAAGTATCTCAAGGATGAAAGAAGCTTATCATGATCATAAGGATGAAGCCCTATTGTGGGTTCGTCCAATATATAACAAACGCCCTTAAGTTTGGTTCCCAATTGGGCTGCCAACCTCAACCTTTGAGTTTCTCCTCCGGAAAGGGTGTCCCCGGATCTGTTTAGTTGAAGATACCCAAGCCCTACTTTTTCGAGAAATTGAAGCCTTTCGCTCATTTCTTCCACAAGAGGAATGGTAACTTTTTGTTTTTCAATTAGCTTTGACCATCGGGGCAAAAAATCTCTAAGTTCACTGACCGTCATCTCAACCAACGCATCGATTGTTATGCCGTTTATTTTGACGTTTAGAGCCTGCCGGTTCAGTTTTTTTCCGCTACATTTCGGGCATGGCGTTTCCGCTTGAAAAGCCAACGTCCTTCTTCTATCCTTTACTGTCCCTGTGCCATCGCACCATGGGCAGGCACCATAGTCGCTGTTGAAAGAAAAAAGCCTCGGGTCAAGAGGTAGATAGCCACGGCCGCAACGGTAGCAGTAGAGGTCGGGACTAAAGAGGACTTCCCCTGTGGGGCCGTAAACAACCATGGTATTGTTTCCTAGGGCGAGGGCTTCCGAGATTTTTTCTTCAAGCACATTTATAGGGCTCTTCGGAGTAACTTGTCCTACAACGATTTCTATGGTGTGTTCTTCGTATCGACTTAGCTCCGGAGTAGGATATATCTTACGAAAATCTCCATCTATCCTGGCTTCCGTGTATCCTTTTCTGTGGAGTTTTTCCAGGAGGTTCCTGTAGATGCCCTTTCTTGCGATTACAACTGGTGCCAGGATGGTTAACTTTTCGTCTTTCAATCGGCTAATTTCTTCTACTATGAACTCCTTTTCAAGCGGTCTAATGAGCTGGCCACAAGATGGGCAGTATTGCCTACCAACCTTGCTAAAAAGAAGGCGCATGAAGTGGTATATCTCGCTTACCGTTGCAACGGTAGACCTTTTGTCTAGCCTTCCCATTCTCTGCTCGATGGCAACCGTTGGAGGGAGGCCATAGATCTCATCGACGTCTCCTTTTTCCATTATTTTAAAATATTGTCGCACGTATGCACTAAGGCATTCCAGATAACGCCGTTGTCCCTCTGCAAATAATAGATCGAAGGCCAGGGTTGATTTCCCCGATCCGCTGATTCCGGTAATGACAACTAATCGGTCTCTTGGGATATCTAGCCGATCAATGGCGAGATTATGTAGGCTGGCACCTTGGATAGTTATCCGGCCAGTCTTGTGCCTGGCTTGCCTTCTATTTTCTTCCCTGCTCGTGCAACTACGAATTCTCGTTTCCGGCGTGCGCATGTTTTCTCTTAAAAACTTCCCCGTGTAGCTCTTTTCCGACTGGAGAATTTCCGCCGGGGGACCGCTTGCTACAACATAGCCGCCTTTGTCTCCTCCCTCGGGGCCGAGGTCAATTATCCAGTCCGCCTTCCCTATAAGTTGTAGGTTATGTTCCACCACCAAGACAGTATTTCCGGATACCACCAGTCGTTTGAATATATCAGCTAACTTGTCAATTTCAGATGGATGGAGACCTGTGGTGGGTTCATCAAGTAAAAATAGGGTATTGGTGTGAGCCTTTGCCAGGAATCTTACCAGCTTGAGCCTCTGAGCTTCTCCACCGGAAAGCGTGTCTAGAGGCTGGCCAAGTTTTACGTAATCAAGTCCTAAATCTGAAACCAGATTCAGCGGATTTGCGATGGCAGACCTATTGCCAAATACCTCCAGGGCTTGTCTAACAGTTAGGTTCTGTACCTGAGCAATATTGTATCCACGGAATTTAACCGTTAGAATCTTGCCCAGGTAACGTGTTCCCTTGCATGCTGGGCACGTTTCCAGGACATCGGCCATGAATTGCATCTCGATTCGGTTGTAACCCGACCCCCTACACACCGGGCAGCGTCCCCCGGGAGTGTTGAAAGAAAAGTCCCCAGGTTTAAGACCCATCTTCTTGGCCTCATTGGTTCTGGCAAAAAGGTTTCTTATCCCTGAAAAAATGCCTATGTACGTAAGAAGGTTTGACCTCGGCGTTTTACCAATAGGATGCTGGTCTACGAATACAACGTTATCCAAACTATCAAGCCCGACAAATTTTTTGTACTTACCAGGTCTTTCTCTTTTGAGACCCTTTTCGCGGGAAATACCCTTGTAAAGTATCTCCTCCACCAGGGTGCTTTTGCCAGAACCTGACACCCCGGTTATACACACCAGCGAATCAAGAGGTATCTCGACGTCTATGTTTTTCAGGTTGTGTTCCGATGCCCCGATTACTTTCAGGTGTTTTTTGAAAGATTTTTCGGTATCGCCAGCTACTGTACCCACGGCATCAGTGTTTCGGCGTGTCAGATACTTCGCCGTAATGCTTCTGTTGGCTTCGATGAGTTTCGATGGGTGGCCGAAGTAAACGATTTCGCCACCTTTTTCTCCGCCACCTGGACCAAGGTCAAGGAGAAGGTCACACCTACTGACGAGTGCCGGATCGTGATCTACCACTATGACCGTGTTTCCTCGATTTACCAATGTTCTCAATAGAATGTAAAGCCGGTCATGGTCTCTCGGATGAAGACCTATGGTTGGCTCGTCGAGGATATAGAGAAGGTTCACCAGTTCTGACCCGAGTGCCCTTGTAAGGTGAAGTCGCTGTATTTCGCCACCTGATAGTGTTCGTGACTGCCTGTCCAACGTCAAGTATCCGAGGCCGATTTTTACCAGGAAATCTAAACGGTGCCGGATTTGGGCCATAAGCGTTGCAAGAGATTGGTTATTCTCTTCTTCTTTTCGGGGAGCCAGAAATTCTTCATAGAGGCTAGATATAGGCATTCGATAAAATTCAGCAATTGTCTTTCCATTTACCCTGAAAAGGAGACTCTCGGGCTGAAACCTGCTACCCGCGCACTTGGGGCAGGGTAAGTAAGTTCTGAACCGGGAAAGAAAAACTCTAACATGAAGTTTATAATTTTTCCTTGCCAATTTTTGGAAGAAACCCTTTACTCCCTTGAACCTTCCTTTTCCATCGATTATTAGCTTCTTTTGCTCCTCTGAAAGCTGCTCGAAAGGGACATCCACCGGAATTCCTTGTTCCTCGCAGAAATTAAGGAGGCGCCTGAACTGTCGTTGCTTTGTTCTGAACGGCTTGATAGCGCCATCATTCAAGGTTAATCGAGGATCAGGTATGACGAGGTTCATGTCTATATCCATTATTCGTCCAAAACCCCGACACTCGGGGCATGCTCCGATTGGGCTATTAAAAGAGAAAAGGTTCATCTGCTGAAGGGGGGGGTCAAAGCGGCAAACGGGGCATTCTTTCTGCCTGGTAAAAAAATGAAAATGACCCTTTTCGTCAATTATTGCTAGTCTATCGCCACCAAAGCGGTAAGCCTGGTTGATAGAGTCTGTTAGCCTTTTTTTAGAAGCAATCGTTCGCTTTAACCTGTCCAATACAATCCAAATGGAGTTTTCATCGGGAAGGCTTGAGGAGTCAATCCTGTTTACATGTCCCTTGTACCAGAAACGAGTAAAGCCTTTAGCCATCAGCTTTTCTTTCCATGTGTCCGGGTCTGTTCCTGGGGGTCTAAATGTTTCGAAAGCGACGAGGATTACTTCGCCTGAGAGTTTCTTTTCTAGTCTGGCAATGACAGCCGGGGTATCCTGTGGCAGTATGGGCAAATTGCAGCGAGGGCAGTAGGGAATGGCTATTCGGGAAAAGAGCAACTTGAAGTACGATGCAAGTTCAGTCAAGGTTCCCACCGTCGATCTGGAACTCTTCACAACGGTACCCGCTTCTATTGCAAGAGCAGGCGGAATGCCCTCAATTTCGTCAACATCCGGTTTGTCAAGGCGTTCCAGGAATTGCCTGGAATAGGGAGAAAAGGTCTCAACGTAGCGACGGTGTCCTTCTGTGTAAAGGATGTGGTAAGCCAGCGATGATTTCCCGGAACCGCTCGGGCCAGTTATGGCGATGAGGCGGTTCAAGGGTATATCGATAGAGATGTTCTTTAAGTTGTGTTGCCTGGCTCCTTCAATATGAATCTTATCCAGTGATCTGGTTGTCATTTCTGTTAAATGCCGAGCTTCTTAGCCAGATCCTTATATACCTTGGGGAATTCGGGCTGAAAGTTTTGATAATATGTTATCGGGTACCGGGCGCCGATTCTTTTTCCGGCTTCCCTCAGTCCTTCAACCAGGTTATCCAGGAATGACAGTGGGAAGCTGAATACCATTTCATCATCCATGGTCATTGAAAAGATTCTATCTCCAAGCCCGGGGATAACGACTCTTGGCTCCCCAGTCCTAAAAGGACTCACCAAGTACTCTGTACACTCAACCTTGCCTCCGAAAGAACCGGATACTCGGCTCGAAGAACCGTACGTTGCCCCCTGCACCAGCCTTGAAACCTGTGCCGGGTTTCCGTATATAACGATTACATCGGGCTCAACCTTAGCCTTTGAAAGCGGGAAAACTAGGATTCCCTTAAACTCGTTTTTCTCGAGGAGACTCATACCTTTTAATTCTTCCATGCTAAGTTCTTTATCGTTCTTAAAACCTACCTCACAAAATAGTGTACTTAGCTCATCTTCAGCGTTAGGAGCTGGTGTCATGCCGAAAGCAAGGAGCGCCGGTACACAAATGATGTCGTCTGCCATGAGTGCTACCGGCCAGCCGTAATTTCTGGCCATTGTAACACCCTGGCAGATGGTTATTCTTTTTTTTAAAAAGAGGGAAGGTCTCCTCGCTTTTTCCGGAATTTCTTCCGGGTCTCTTATGAATTTAACCCCTACTGGAAAGGTTTTTAATCTCAGGGTCTCCATAAAGAATTTTCCTTCTTCAGCCAAATTTGCGACGGTCATGATGTCCCTCCTCCCTGGTTTAAGGTTTTTGGAATTTCGAGAGCTACAGTTTTCCATGAGCGATCATAACATTGAAGTGTTTCCAAAACAACGTTTGGAATATAGAGCCGTGTTTGCGTAGTGCTATTTCAATCAGCGGGGTAAGCGTTTGAAATGCGGGCATATAGTCAGTCTAAGGGATGTTTTTTACTTGAGCAAAAATGACCACAGAACGCCCGCAGCTATGGCTGACCCGATTACCCCGGAAATATTGGGTCCCATGGCATGCATCAGGAGGTAATTGCTGGGATCTTCCCTATTGCCTATTAATTGGACCACTCGGGCAGAATCAGGCACAGCTGATACTCCGGCTGCACCGAGAAGCGGGTTTATTTTTTCTTTGCTAAAGAGGTTCATCAACTTGGCGAACAATATACCACCTGCGGTTGCTACCATGAATGATGCTGCCCCGAGGCAAAAAATACCTATCGATTTACCGGTTAGAAACACGTCTGCCTGGGTGGAAGCACCCACGGTGACTCCGAGAAGTATGGTAACGATATCGATTAAGGCAGTTCGAGCAGTTTGCGCGAGCCTGTCGGCCACAAGGCATTCTTTTAGAAGATTGCCGAGGAAAAGCATGCCAAGAAGGGGAAGTGCTGCTGGAGCAAGAAAACAACATAGCAAAAACGCAACAATGGGAAAAAGAATCTTTTCCCGCTTGCTGACAGACCTCGGATCGCTCATCTTTATGAGGCGTTCTTCCTTTGTTGTTAACAGATACATTATCGGGGGTTGGATCACCGGTACCAGTGCCATGTAGGAGTAAGCTGCGATCGCGATCGGGCCAACCAGGTGGGGAGCAAGTTTTGCAGATAGAAAGATAGCCGTCGGTCCGTCAGCGCCACCAATTATCCCTATGGACCCGGCCTCATTTGCCGGGAAACCGATAGCCAATGCTGCCAGGAAAGTAACGAATATTCCAACCTGTGCTGCAGCTCCAAGTAGCATCAACTTAGGGCGTGCCAGCATGGTAGAAAAATCGGTCATGGCACCAATCCCGAGAAAAATAAGGGGAGGGTAGATACCTTGGCGGACCCCGAAGTAGAGGTAATTCAGCACGCTTCCCTTTTCGTATATACCAAGGCCAAGCCCTTTAAAAACCGGGATGTTACCCATTAATATGCCGAATCCGATGGGTACAAGCAAAAGGGGTTCATAGTGCTTTGCAATGCCAAGGTATATAAACATCAACCCTACGGTGATCATTATAAGATGGCCGGTGGTTACGAGTCCAAATCCGGTATTATGAAAAAAATTGATAACGAGTTCCATTATCCCGATATTCCTCCTTGGAAGAGAACTGTATATGTTTTATCAATGTTGTTAGTTTTCATTCTTTTCTTCTGAGAGTTCTATTTCAATATCCCTTGCCCACCTGTAAAATCCGATTTGGTCTCCTCCTGCATCGTAGAGAAGCCTCATCTGTAAAAACATATCAAGGTGATAGTAGGGTCTTCTAATACCTCTTTTTTCAGCATGCTCAAGAAGTTGCTGAAGCGAGAACGGTTCTCCCAGGCGCTCTGTTATCCACCTGTAATAGTTATAAACTTCTACTTGTTCCGGAGATAGCCACACGACTTTGGTAACTTCGGCCCGCTTGTCTTCTTTTGCTTTTTTCTTCCTTTTAGCAAGCTCCGGAACAGGCTTGATCTTGGCATGCTTAATCCTTTCTTTCTGTTTATCGAGAAACCTTATAGCCTTTTCCATGTTTGAGATAAAAAAGGAAAGGACCAGTAATCCTGAGAAAACTATGGATATTCCGGCCAACGTGATTAACCATCCATTTGCGGCGCTGATAGCCTTAAGACCGTACATTTATTTAAAGCCCTCCGTGAATCTACATTTGTTCTTGCCGATCTCCCTTGGTTCTGTACTTTTTTCTTTCTTCAATGGTTTTTGCAATCTTTGCCATTAACTTGTGCCCGAAAGCTGCATTCATCCGAATAAGACTGTAAAGCTCGGTTCCTGGAAATTGAATCAGGGTGGCATCTGTGAGGCAAATGCCGGTGGCAGTGTACCTAAAGGGGCTGACCAGGGATGACCAACCAATGCCGTGTCCTCCATTCTTGAGTGGCAGCGAACGACCATTGGGATAGCACAAAAGAACCGTTCCTTTTTTCAAAATGAAGAAATTTTTAGCGGGACTTCCCTCGTGAAAGATTATTTCACCCTCTCTCCAGTGTGTGGCGGTTCCAATGGCTGCCAATTCCGCCAGGTCAGAATCGGAAAACTCCTCCAGGTATCGGGATTCCTTCAGTTCTCTGGTATCTATCATGCCACCTCCAGCGTCTTGTATTACTCCTATTCATCCTATACTACCATTACAAATAATCTTTTACCAGTTTTGGTTTAATGGGAAACGTGTATAGATTATGTTGGTTGTCTGCAAGCCTAACCAAGGCATATGGTTCTCTGCTTGCAGAGAAACTTTGCGAGAGAACTGACTATGAAATCACCGATTTAAGGAAATTCTCGTATATTCAGATTTCTGGGACTCCTATACAATTAAGGAAACTCTGATAAGTTTTAATTTCTAGAACTAGTAGGGCGCTTCTAAATATTGTCCTGGATCCGCAGGGCGGAAAAAGATTGCCTTATAAAGTGGAGAATAATCTATCCTGGCTATGTGGCCAATAGTGAACAATTTAAACAAGTTATACAGAATGGTCATAAAGTGTCGTCACGAATTCAGAGAACATTCCAAGATCCCTCATCCCGGCCGAAGCGAAGCGTAGAGCCGGAACCCATATCCGTTAAACAGGGGAACGGAATGATGTACAATCAATCTTGGATTATTTGGGTGATTAATCAGAAATTCCTTAGGGAGCACTTTACTAGAAATCAAATAAAGGAATAATACGGGAAGAAACCGAAGCCTGTCATTCCCTCGCGAAATGCCGGTCATGTGATGCGGGAAACCGATGAATCGGTTCTTGGGGTTCGCATGCTATTTATACCCACGGTTAAAACCGTGGGCTACCTTATTCATAACTCGAATAGCATTGCCTTGTAATCGACGGTTTACTCAGGTGATGTGGGAAACCGATGAATCGGTTCTTGGGGTTCGCATGCTATTTATACCCACGGTTAAAACCGTGGGCTACCTTATCCTTCATTTGAATAGCGTTTGCGTTGAGCCCGCGGTTTTGGTTAGGTAATCTGCGAAACCGATGAATCGGTTTTTTGTGGTAGGTACCTCATTTTCACCCACGGTTAAAACCGTGGGCTACCTAACCCATCACCCGAATAGCGTTCTCTTTAACCTACGGTTTTTAACCTAGGGTCTGTACCGTCGTTCTTCCAGTTCGCCACCCTTAGCCCATGGTTTTAACTTTACGTGGATATCTCACTAGCCCACGGTTTTAACCGTGGGTAAATGAAGAACCAATTACATCAATAACCGATTCATCGGTTTCTCTCTAAAGAAGAAATTTTAAACAAGGGGAAACTCCGATATGTGTTTCATCCGGATAATGAGTACCTTTGCACATAGAGGTGATATGGACGGAGTTTAAAATATTCCGTATCCCTGGAAACAACTGTAATTTTAAATGTCAACAGGTTACAGAGGTTGTCATTAAAACTTATTGGAGGAAACATCTTGAAGTTATTTCATTTCTGATTTTTCCCTGTATAATAGATATTAACAGATATAAAAATTGATGCCTTGATGAGGGAAAAATGACTGAAAAGTTCGATTTTCTGGTGATTGGTAGCGGAATAGCAGGCCTTACTTTTTCTTTGAAGGTTGCTGAACACGGGACCGTAGCAATAGTTACCAAGAAAGAAAAGGTGGAAACCAGTACTAACTATGCACAGGGAGGAATAGCTTCGGTACTTGGTCCCGATGATTCTTTTGACTTGCACATTAGGGATACTCTTGAAGCGGGAGATGGGCTGTGCGACGAGGATGTAGTGCGTAAGGTTGTCATGGAGGGGCCTTCGCTTGTGAGGGAGCTTGTAGAATGGGGTGTTGAGTTTAGCCGGTCGAAGAGAGATTCCAAGCATTTCGATCTGGGGCAAGAAGGTGGCCATTCCAGGCGGCGGATCATTCATGCTCGTGACATGACTGGCCGTGAAGTCGAGAGGGTTCTTCTGGAAAGGGCTGAAGAACATCCCAACATAAAAATCTTTGAGAATCATCTTGCTTTAGACCTTATCACGGAGTCCAAGATGTTTATGGTCGGTTCATCCGTTCTGAGAGCACGGAATCGCTGCTACGGTGCGCAAGTACTTGATGCACAAAATCACATACGCACGTTTCTGGCTCATTTCACGTTATTGTGTACCGGAGGAACCGGCAAGGTATATCTTTATACGAGTAATCCTGATGTAGCGACGGGAGATGGCATTGCAATGGCCTATAGGGCAGGAGCCACTCTTGCCGACATGGAATTTGTCCAGTTCCACCCGACATGTCTATATCACCCCCATGCCAAGAATTTTCTTATCTCCGAGGCTGTAAGGGGTGAGGGGGGGAAGCTAATAGATGGCAGAGGCAGGGCTTTCATGGGAGATTATCATCCCCTCAAAGACCTTGCCTGCCGTGACGTGGTGGCGAGAGCCATTGACACGGAGATGAAAAAAAGCGGAGATGATTGTGTTTACCTGGATATCAGTCACCGGGATTCGGACTTCCTGAAAAAAAGGTTTCCCGGGATTTATGAAAAATGCTTGTCCCTGGGAATTGATATAACGAGAGACCCAATTCCCGTGGTGCCTGCGGCTCATTACATGTGCGGAGGAATTCGAACCGACATTCACGGCAGGACAGACATAGACAGGCTATACGCAATAGGTGAGACGGCGTGCACCGGTCTTCACGGTGCAAATAGGCTTGCCAGTAATTCACTCCTTGAAGCCTTAGTGTTTGCAAATGCTGCGGCCATGCATTCGATCACTGAGCTTGACTCTGTTAGAAATGAAAAATTTCCGTCCCTTCCAGATGTGTCTGTTCCCCGGACTGGTAACGGTGGCGAGATGGTTCTCGTTGCGCATAGCTGGGATATTATACGTAGGCTGATGTGGAACTACGTTGGAATAGTAAGATCTGAGAAGCGCCTGTCACTGGCCAAGAATCACTTGGCGCAAATACAGATGGAAATTGACGAACATACCCCCAACATACCTCTTAACAGGGATCTTGTTGAGCTTAAGAACCTCCTGACTGTAGCACGAATAATAGTGCATTGCGCTCTCGAGAGAAAAGAGAGCCGTGGACTTCATTACAACCTTGACTATCCCCGCAGGGATGATGAGCACTGGAAGCGGCATACCGTCGTAAAGAAGGAAGTTTGCGTGTAGAAGGCTTCTCCCCTCAAAAAAAGTAATAAAATAAAAAAAAGTTCTTGACACGACTGCAACTTTTAACTATGACGGACTCGTCCGTCAGTTTAAAAAGGGGCTCGTAATATATGGGGTTTGAAGAAAACAACTCGGAACTTTTTGAAATATACAAGCTTGGAACTGAAGAAAGACGAGGGAAACTCGTGGAATATCTTTCCAGACAGCTACCCTCCAGAGATACCTACCCTCAGATTGCTATCCAGGCCACAATGGAAAAGAATTTTTTCTGTATCCTTAACTTTCTTAAAAATCGGGGTGCAGATGATGGCGAAGCCATTGAAGAACTCACAGGGGTTTGTCTGGATGTGGCAGAATCGTACGGGCTCGACGCCAAGGAAATGTCCCGGCAACTTGTAAGAAGAATTGTATTGGATCAGCGCGAGACCCCCAGGTATTTTGCGGACCATAGGAAGAAAAAAGAGCGCACCAGGGAGCTAATATTGAGTGTTGCGCTTAAAATGTTTGCCGAGAAAGGTTTTCACGCAACCACCATGGATGCCATTGCAAAGAAGGCAAAGCTCGGAAAGGGTACCGTGTACAGGTATTTCAAAAATAAAGAAAAAGTTTTTGCCGACCTTGTTGAAATGCATTTCAAAGAACTGGAATCAAAAATAAATGCCGTATTTGACGAAAGAGACGACGTATTAACCATAATTGCGAAATATCTGCGGGTGTATTTCCAGTTTTTTGATTCAAATAAGGAATTTTATAAGGTCCTCGTTCAAGAACAGCGGGACTACGGAGCCAAAGTCAAGGACTTATATTTTAAGCAGATATTGCGTCGCGTTCCGTCTCTCAAGAAAAAAATATACGAAGCCGCGAGAGAAGGTTTGCTAAAGGATGTGGACTTCCTTACAGTT
>Ga0256841_1001319_pt1 | contig 21868 bp, 28 predicted proteins | sample 356308metaG_FD_185971 | JGI IMG/M metagenome (GOLD analysis project Ga0256841, IMG submission 185971) | Hydrothermal vent microbial communities from Mid Atlantic Ridge, Atlantic Ocean - 356-308 | ecosystem: Environmental > Aquatic > Marine > Hydrothermal vents | place: Atlantic Ocean: Mid... | reverse complement strand
GCGTCCAGCAGTCCCGGATCGGTATCCTTGAGCCGCACCCGGCCTCCGGTGACCGCCGCGGCCACCAGGTAGGTGCCGGTCTCGATCCGATCGGGCAGCACGGTGTACTGGCAGCCGTGCAGGCGTTCCACACCCTCGATCACCAGCGTGTCGGTGCCGGCGCCCTCGATCCGGGCGCCCATGGCGATCAGGAAATTGGCCAGATCCGTCACTTCCGGTTCCTTGGCGGCATTCTCGATCACCGTGGTACCCTCGGCCAGGGTCGCGGCCATCATCAGGTTCTCGGTGCCGGTGACGGTGACCACGTCGAGCACGATCTTGGCCCCCCGCAAGCGATCCGCGCGGGCCTTGATGTAACCGTTCTCCACGCTGATCTCGGCGCCCATGGCCTGCAGGCCATGGATGTGCAGGTTGACCGGGCGCGAGCCGATGGCACAGCCCCCCGGCAGGGAGACCTCGGCCTGGCCATGGCGCGCCAGCAGCGGGCCGAGCACCAGGATCGAGGCACGCATGGTCTTGACCAGCTCGTAGGGGGCCACCATGTGCTCGATGGTGGTGGGATCCACCTCGATGCTCATGCGCTCGTTGATGGTGAGCGACACCCCCATGCGCCCGAGCAGCTCCATGGTGGTGGTGATGTCGTTCAGATGCGGGATGTTGCCGATGGTCACCGGCTCGTCGGCCAGCAGGGTGGCGACGATGATCGGCAAGGCGGCATTCTTGGCGCCGGAGATGCGGATCTCCCCCTGCAGGGGGATCCCGCCGGAGATCAGGAGCTTGTCCATGGAGGTGGGGGGTCCTCGTGATGGCCTGCAGACGATGCCGCTTCAGGAGGAGATTTGCAGCTTGCGTGCCTGTTCCCACTCCGCCGGCGTGTAGGCCTTGATGGTCAGGGCATGCAGTTCGCCGCTGGTGATGAGATCGTTGACCGTGCCATACACCAGTTGCTGCTTCTTCACGGGCGAAAGGCCGGCGAACACCTCGCCCACGGCGATCACCTCGAAATGGCTGCCGTCGCCGGTGACGGTGATCTCGCAATCGGGCAGGCCGGCGGCGATCCGCTGCTTGACGTCTTCGGGATTCATGGGCGATGTCTTCCGCTTGAGTGGGCAATCCGGGCGCTATTGTAGCCTGCCGGCCGGCCTTTGTCGTGCCGAAGGCCGCTCAGACCAGAGGCAGAATCGGCAGCAGATCGCTGATCCGGGCAATTTCGCGCATCTGCTCGGGCAGCCCGACCAGACGCAGGGTGATCCGCCGCCGCCGGGCCAGGCGCAGCCATTCCACGAGCAGGGCCAGGCCCGTGCTGTCGCTGCGCGTCACTGCCGAAAGGTCGATGGTGATGGTGGCGCCTTCCGGCCACTGCGCGACCAGCGGCTGGCGGCACAGCCGCGGCACCGTGTCCAGGGTCAGCTCGCCCTGCAGCCGGTAGGTACCCTCGGCACCCGCCTCGAGACGCACCTCGCTCATGGGCGCTGGCCCCGGGCGTCCCGGGCGGCCTTGGCTTCCAGCCGGGCGATCAGTTCATCCAGCCCCTTTTCGCGGATCTCGGCAGCAAAGGAGGTGCGATAGTTGGCCACCAGGCTCACCCCGTCCACGCTCACGTCATAGACCTTCCACTCGTCCCGGCGGCGATGCAGGCGATAGTTGATGGCCGTGGGCGTGCGCCCGGGATGGATGACCTCGGTCCGGACCGTGACATCACCCGAGGCCGGATCGCCGCGCAACGGCAGGTAACGGATCTTCTCGTTGGTGTACTCGAGCAGCGCCACGCCATAGGTGCGAACCAGGATGGTGCGAAAGGCCCGCACGAATCGCAGTTTCTGTTCCCGGCTGGCCCGGCGCCAGTACTTGCCCAGCACCCAGGCGGAGATGCGCACGAAATCGAAATGGGGCAGCACGTCCTGTTCGATGAGGGTGAAGATGCGCTCCGGATCCTTCTCCAGTGCCGGACGCTGGGCGCGCAACTTGGCCAGCACCTGCTCGGTCACGTCCATGACCAGTTGCCGGGGATCGTCCTGCGTCTGGGCGGCGGCCTGGCCCGTGCCGAGCAGCAGGAAAAGCATGACCAAACGCCACCAGCGGCTCATGGATTCTTGTCCTCGATGAACTTGGCGATGAACTGGGCGATCAGTTTCTCCAGCACCATGGAGTCCTGGGTCAGGCGGATCCGATCGCCCGGCTTGAGGCTCTCCTCCTCGCCTCCGGCCTCCAGGCCCACGTATTTCTCGCCCAGCAGGCCGGCGGTATAGATGCTGGCCGAGGTATCCCGGGGCAGCCGGTTGTGGCGCTTGTCGATCTCCAGGGTCACCACCGCCTGCAGGGCCTCGTCGTCGAACTCGATGCGCTTGACGCGGCCAATGCGCACTCCGGCCATGGTCACCGGCGAGCGGACCTTCAGGCCGCTGACATCTTCGAAACGGGCCGTCACCTCGTAGCTCGGCCCCGTCTGGTAGGCCGCCAGATTGCTGACCTTCATGGCCAGCATGAACAGGGCCGCCAGTCCGGCGGCCACGAAGATCCCGACCCAGATTTCCAGCGTGCGTGATGTCATGAATCAGTCTCCGAACATGAGCGCAGTCAGTACGAAATCCAGCCCCAGCACCGCCAGGGCCGAGTGCACCACGGTACGGGTGGTGGCCCGGCTCACCCCCTCGGAGGTGGGCACCGCATCGTATCCTTCGAAGATGGCGATCCAGGTCACCACGGCGCCGAACACGATGCTCTTGACCACGCCGTTCCAGATGTCGTCGTACAGATCCACCTTGGCCTGCATCTGCGACCAGTAGGCGCCGTCGTCCACCCCCAGCAGGCCGACCCCGACGAACCAGCCGCCAATCACCCCCACGGCGCTGAAGATGGCCGCCAGCAGGGGCATGGCCAGGAAGCCCGCCAGGAAGCGCGGCGCCAGCACCCGCCGGATCGGATCCACGGCCATCATCTCCATGGCCGAGAGCTGCTCGGTGGCCTTCATCAGGCCGATCTCGGCGGTCAGGGCCGAACCGGCCCGGCCGGCGAACAGCAGCGCGGTGACCACCGGTCCGAGTTCCCGCACCAGCGACAGGGCCACCACCACCCCCAGGGATTCTTCGGCACCGAAATCCACCAGGGTATTGTAGCCCTGCAGCCCCAGCACCATGCCCACGAACAGCCCCGAGACCAGGATGATCAGCAGGGACAGGACGCCCACCGAATACAACTGGCGCACCACCAGGGAAAAGCGCAGGAACAGCGGCGGCACCCCGGCGAGAATGGCCAGCAGCAGCAGATGGGCGCGCCCCAGACGCTGGAAGAAACCCAGGCCCACGAGCCCCAGTTGACGCAGGGCCTCCGTCATCAGGCGGCCTCCTCGCCGGCGAGCAGATCCTCGGCATAGGCGGGCGCCGGGTAGTGGAACGGCACCGGGCCATCGGGCTCGCCATGCAGGAACTGGCGGGCCCAGGCCGAATCCGACTGCTCCAGTTCCTCGGAGGTGCCCTGGGCCACCACCTTGCCTTCCGACAGCAGGTAGATGTAGTCGGCAATCGCGCGGGTCTCCTTGATGTCGTGGGAGACCACCACGCTGGTCAGGTCGAGGGCATCGTTGAGGGTGCGGATCAGGCGCACCAGCACCCCCATGGAAATGGGATCCTGCCCGGTGAAGGGCTCGTCGTACATCACCATCATGGGATCCAGGGCGATGGCCCGGGCCAGGGCCACCCGCCGCGCCATGCCGCCCGAGAGCTGGCTGGGCATCAGGTGCCGGGCGCCACGCAGGCCCACGGCCTCGAGCTTCATCAGCACCAGGGTGCGAATCAGCGATTCGGGCAGCGCCGTGTGTTCGCGCAGCGGGAAGGCGATGTTGTCGTACACGTCCATGTCGGTGAGCAGGGCGCCGTTCTGGAACAGCATGCCCATGCGCTTGCGCAGGGCATAGAGGGCCTTGCCCCGCAGGCGGTGCACGGGCTGGCCATCCACCTCGATGCTGCCACGATCGGGGCGCAACTGGCCGCCGATGAGGCGCAGCAGGGTGGTCTTGCCGGTGCCGCTCGGCCCCATGATGGCGGTGACCGTGCCCCGGCGGATGTCGATGTCCACGCCAGCGAAGATCACATGAGAACCGCGAGCATAGTGCAGATCACGAATACGGACCAGTGGCGTTTCGTTCATGATGACAAAGGCGTGACAAAAGGGTTGCGGCATTGTGGCCCAATGCCTGCGGAATGACAACGCAGTGGCTACATCAGTTCGAGAAGCGTCTGGGCCTGGCGCAACACGTCGATGGGCGGAGGGGTTCCCTCCAGTACCATGACCACATCCCGCTGCCCGTCCTGCACGGCCAGCCCCGCCTCCAGCCAGCCGCGCAGACGGCGCAGATCGAGGCCTTGCGCCGGCGCCCGGATGACCGCGAGCGGTCCCGGCGCCAGGCCCTCGGCCGGCCCCTCTCCATGCCAGCACCAGCCCACGCCGCGGGCCGCCAGCGATTCCCGAATGGCCGCTTGCGGCCGGGCGGAACCGAAATCCACCACCACCGGCGGAGATTCCCCGAGCCGGTCGAGTTGCGTGAAGGTGTGCCCCGGCTCGGTTACCGGCAGAACGAGCCCCAGGCATCCCTCGCCCAGCTCGCCGGCTCGCGCCGTTTGTGCGGCCAGCGGTCGTTCCGCATCCAGCTCGCACAACAGGCCCATCCCGGTCTCGGCGGCTTCCTGCCAGACGGCGACATCGGCCGGGCCGGCAGTGGCGAACTGCGCCGCGGGTATCATGACCACGGGAAATTCGTTGGCATAATAGGCCAGCCGCCAGTCCGGCGGGAGATCCCCAGGATAGAACGCCTCCGCCCAGCCCGGATGTTCCCAGCCGGCGGCGCCGACGCGCAACGGATAATCTCGTTGTCGGATACTCATGTCGTCGCTGAGACTCCATTCCGAATTCAAGGATGTGGGATAATAGCCGACTTTACGAACGTCGAGGCCCCCATGGGTGATGTCATCCCCTTTCGCAAGCCCCGCGCCAGCGAGAAGCACCGGGGCAAGACCCTGTGCCGCAACGGTTTCCACCAGTGGCAAGTGGTCACCGGCAATCCGTTCGACGTGAAGACCGGCAAACTGGTCACCCGCTACCGTTGCCGCCGCTGTGGGGCAACGAAAGTCGAAACCCGTTGAACCCCGAATCTGGAATCATGCGTCAAACCGGACTCCCAAATCCGCTGCCCCGCCTGTTTCTGCGCCTAGCCGGTGGCGCGTTGATCCTGGCCCTGCTGGGCGGCTGTGCCAGCGTCACCGACGGTGCCGACGAACGGGACCCCCTGGAACCCTTCAACCGGGCCATCTACCGCTTCAACGATGCCGCCGACCGGTACGTGATCAAGCCCGTGGCCACCGACTACCGCGAGCACGTGCCACGCCCGGTTCAGACCGGCATCGCCAACTTTTTTGGCAACCTGCAGGATGTGATCGTCCTGGTCAACGATCTGCTGCAACTGAAAGTCGAACAGGGGATGTCCGATTTCGGGCGCATCGTCTACAACACCACCTTCGGCCTGTTCGGCCTGGTCGACGTGGCCTCCTACCTGGGATTGCCCAAACACGATGAGGACTTCGGCCAGACCCTGGGTTACTGGGGCGTGCCACCCGGGCCCTACCTGGTGTTGCCCTTCCTGGGGCCGAGCAACATCCGCGATTCGGTGGGGCTGGTGGGTGACATTTACGTTCATCCCATGTTCCAGGGACTCATCACCGATGAGTCCGTCTCGCTGGGCGCAGTGGCCCTGCGCTACATCGATCTGCGCTCCCAGTTGCTCGGCGCCTCCCGGGTCGTCGATGAAGCGGCACTCGATCCCTATGCCTTCATCCGAGACGCCTACCTGCAACGCCGGCGAAATCTGGTCTATGATGGCAACCCGCCGCCGGAACCCCGTGACGACTTCATTCCCGACGACAACGCCGATGCCGATCTCGAGCTGGAACTGGAAAAAACGCCTCCGGCGTCGCCGACGCCGGACAAGGGCCATCCATGACTGACAGCCTGCTGCTGCCCACCGCGGCGGTGATCGGCGGCTTCGCCGTGCTCGTGTGGGGCGCCGACCGCTTTGTGATCGGCGCCGCCGCCACCGCCCGCAACCTGGGCGTCTCGCCGCTGATCATCGGCCTGACCATCGTCGGCATCGGCACCTCGGCGCCGGAGATCCTGGTCTCGGCCATGGCCGCCTGGCAGGGCAACCCGGCGCTGGGCGTGGGCAATGCCCTGGGCTCCAACATCACCAACATCGGCCTGGTGCTCGGCGCCACGGCGCTGTTCACGCCCCTGGTGGTGCGCTCCGAGACCCTGCGCCGGGAATATCCGCTGATGTTCGCCATCATGCTGTTCAGCTTGGTGCTGCTGCTCGACGGCGAGATGAGCCGCTTCGACGGCCTGCTGCTGCTGGCCGGGCTGGTGCTGATGGTGATCTGGATGGTGCGCCTGGGTCTGCGCCGGGATCACGATCCCATGGAGGACGAATACGCCCAGGAGATCCCGCGCCTGTCCACCGGTCGGGCGCTGGCCTGGCTGATCATCGGCCTGCTGCTGCTCCTGGGCAGCTCCCGCCTGCTGGTGTGGGGCGCGGTGGACATCGCCCAGGCCTTCGGCATCAGCGATCTGGTCATCGGCCTGACCATCGTCGCCGTGGGCACCAGCCTGCCGGAACTGGCCGCCTCGGTGATGAGCGCCCTGCGCGGCGAGCCCGACATTGCCATCGGCAACGTGATCGGGTCCAATATGTTCAACCTGCTGGCCGTGCTCGGCCTGCCGGGCCTGATTCACCCCACGGCCCTGGCGCCCGAGGTGCTGAGCCGGGATTTCGTGTTCATGATCGGCCTGAGCATCGCCCTGTTCGCCATGGCCTACGGGTTTCGGGGCGACGGCCGGGTCAACCGGCTGGAAGGCGCCCTGCTGCTCGGCGGCTATGCGGCCTGGCTGTACGTACTCTACCGGCAAGTGGCCGCCAGCCACGGCGTCTGATTCAAACGAGGAGTTTCCCATGGCAACCATCGAACTGAAGGCCCGGAACATCAAGTGCGGCGGCTGCGCCAGCGCCATCCGGGAAGGCCTGAGCGGCCTGCCCGGCGTCGACAGCGTCGAAGTGGACGTGGACAGCGGCACCGTGCGCGTGAGCGGCGAGGCCGATCCGGCGGCCATCGAGGCGAAACTGGCCGAACTGGGCTATCCGGTCGCCGCCTGAGCGCATGGACGAATCCCGACTCCGTGAGCTGGCCCGGGCGGTGATCGACACCGAGGCCCGGGCCGTCACCGCACTGGGGGATCGCATCGATGAAGACTTCGTGCGCGCCTGCCGCCACATGCTCGACTGCACCGGGCGCATCGTGGTCATCGGCATGGGCAAGTCGGGCCACATCGGCGGCAAAATCGCCGCCACCCTGGCCAGCACCGGCACCCCCGCCTTCTTCGTCCATCCCGGTGAGGCCAGCCACGGCGATCTGGGCATGATCACCGAACACGACGTGGTGCTGGCCCTCTCCAACTCGGGCGAGACCGACGAGATCCTCACCATCCTGCCGCTCATCAAGCGCCTCGGCGTGCCGCTCATCGCCCTGACCGGCAATCCCCGCTCGCGCCTGGCCCGGGAAGCCGACGTGCACCTGAACGTGAGCGTGGAGAAGGAAGCCTGCCCCCTGGGCCTGGCGCCCACCGCCAGCACCACCGCCACCCTGGTGATGGGCGACGCCCTGGCCGTGTCGCTGCTGGAGAGCCGCGGCTTCACCGCCGACGACTTTGCCCGCTCCCACCCCGGCGGCCGGCTGGGCAAGCGCCTGCTGCTGCACGTGGCCGACATCATGCACACCGGGGAGGCCGTCCCCCGGGTGGCGCCCGGGGCCACTCTCGACGCGGTGCTGGTGGAGATGACCCGCAAGGGCCTGGGCCTGGCCATCGTCACCGGCGAGGACGACCGGGTGATCGGCGTGTTCACCGACGGCGATCTGCGTCGGGTGCTCGACCACGGCCGGGTGGACGTGCACAGCCTGCCCATCGACGCCGTCATGACCCACCCCTGCCGCACCATCACCGGCGAACGACTGGCCGCCGAAGCCCTGCAACTGATGGACGAGAAGCGCATCAACGCCCTGCCGGTGGTGGACGGAGAGGGTCGACTGATCGGCGCGCTGAACATGCACGATCTGCTGCGCGCCGGCGTGGCCTGACCGGCAAACGCAAAGCGACGGGAAGACGATGAAGGACATTCTGGAAAAAGCCGCCCACATCCGCCTGGTGGTGTTCGACGTGGACGGCGTGCTCACCGATGGCAGCCTGTTCCTCGGCGACGACGGCCAGGAATACAAGGCCTTCCACTCCCGTGACGGCCTGGGCATGAAGATGCTGCACCGCTCGGGGGTGGAGATCGGCATCATCACCGCCCGCGAATCGGAGGTAGTGCGCCACCGCATGGCCAGCCTCGACATCGAACACGTCTACCAGGGTCGGCTGGAGAAGCTTCCGGCCTTCGAGGATCTGGTGGCCAAGCTGGGGCTGACGGCGGATCAGGCCGCCTACGTGGGCGACGACGTGGTGGACCTGCCGGTGCTGCGCCGCGCCGGGCTGGCCGTCGCCGTGGCCGACGCCCATCCGCTGGTCAAACAGCACGTCCACTGGCAGACCCCCCACCCGGGCGGCCACGGTGCCGCCCGCGACGTGTGCGAGCTGATCATGGAAGCCCAGGGCACCCTCGACACCCAGTTGCAGCGCTTTCTCGCATGAACCGGCTCAATCTCCTGCTGATCCTCATCGCCGTGCTGCTGGTGGCCGCCTACGCCGGCTGGCTGCTGGAGACCTTCCGCGGCGAGACCCGCCAGGGCGAACAGGCCCGCCCCCACGTGCCCGACTACTTCCTGGAGCGCTTCGCGATCACCGTCTACGGGCCCGACGGCCGGCCTCGCCACACCCTGCGCGGTGAGCGGGGCGAGCATTTCGCCGACGACGGCAGCATCGAACTCGTTCAGCCCCGCCTCACGGTGCGGGAAACCGCCCCACCCTGGCAGGTGCAAGCCGAACACGGCCGGATCCTGCAGGGCGGTGACCGGATCGATCTGGGCGGCCCGGTCAGTGCCCGGCGCGCCGCCCACGACGGCCAGCCCGTCCTGCACCTGCAGACCCGGGATCTGCGTGTGTGGCCACCGCAACGCCGTGCCGAGACGACGGCCGCCGCCGTCCTCACCGCCGGCCCGCACCGCCTGAGCGGTACCGGCATGCGCCTCGACTGGGGCCACCAGCGCCTGGTGCTGCTCGCCAACGTGGAGAGCCGTTATGTTCCGACGCCCTGACAGGCGGTTGAAAAACGGCATTTTCCGACAGCCCGCCAAACTGCTGCTCGCGGCCCTCCTCCTGGCCCCGCCCGCGCTGGCCCTGGAATCGGATCGCCGCCAGCCCATCGACATCCACGCCCGCCAGGTGGTGGTGGACGAACGGCGCGGCTACAGCGAATACACCGGCGACGTGATCCTCACCCAGGGCAGTCTGCGCGTGACCGGCGACCGGCTGGTGGTGCACCTCGAGGGCGATCAGCTCAAGCGCATCATCGTCGAGGGCCAGCCCGCCACCCTGATCCAGATCCCGGCCCCCGAACAGCCACCCGTCCAGGCCTCGGCAAGGCGCATGGAATACGAAGTGGCCAGCCGCACCATCCGCCTGGATCGCGACGCGCAGGTGGAACAGGGGCCGAACCGCTTCCGGGGGGAACACCTGATCTACGACATCGCCGCCGCCACGGTGAAGGCCCGCGCGGGCGAGGGCCGGGTGCACATCACCATCCAGCCACCGGCGGATGCGGCGGAGCCGCCGCCATGAGCACCCTGCAGGTCCGGGATCTGGTCAAGCGCTACAAGGGCCGCAAGGTGGTGGACGGCGTCTCCATGCGCATCGACAGCGGCGAGGTGGTGGGCCTGCTCGGCCCCAACGGCGCCGGCAAGACCACCTCCTTCTACATGGTGGTGGGGCTGGTGCCGGCCGACGCCGGGCGCATCGAACTGGACGCGCGGGACATCACGCCCCTGGCCATGCACCAGCGCGCCCGCCTCGGCATCGGCTATCTGCCCCAGGAAGCCTCGGTATTCCGCAAGCTGTCCGCGGCCGACAACATCATGGCGATCCTCGAATTGCGCCCGGATCTCGACCGCGCCCAGCGCGAGGAACATCTCGAGGCCCTGCTCGACGAGCTGCACATCGGCCACATCCGCAACAACCCGGGCCAGAGCCTCTCCGGCGGCGAGCGGCGGCGCGTGGAGATCGCCCGGACCCTGGCCATGGAACCGCGCTTCGTGCTGCTCGACGAGCCCTTCGCCGGCGTCGATCCCATCTCGGTGCTCGACATCCAGGCCATCATCCGCCACCTCAAGGCGCGGGACATCGGCGTGCTGATCACCGATCACAACGTGCGCGAAACCCTGGGGATCTGCGAACGGGCCTACATCATGAACGCCGGCGAAGTCATCGCCCAGGGCGATCCCGACACCCTGCTGGCCGATCCCCAGGTACGCAAGGTCTACCTGGGCGAGCAGTTCCGGTTGTGAAACGCAACCTGCCCCGTCCTCGCCTGCTTTCATGCAAGAAATAGGCTAGAATTGTGTCTGCCGTCGCGAAAGCCGCCGGCCCGTGGTACCCCGAATCGGATCGATGAAACAGACCCTACAACTCCGTCTCGGTCAGCACCTGACCATGACCCCCCAGTTGCAGCAGGCCATCCGGCTCCTGCAGCTGTCCTCGCTGGAATTGCAGACCGAGATCCAGGAGGCCCTCGACGCCAATCCCCTGCTGGAGATGGATGAGGAAGGCGATGCCGCTCCCGAGGCCGAGGCGGCGCCGGGCGAGCCCGTCGACGCCGCCGAGGACGCCCTGAGCGAGACACCCGCCGACGGCGCCGCCGACATCCCCGAGGATCTGCCCGTCGACTCCAACTGGGACGACATCTACGACAGCCTGGCCCCGGTGGGCCCGGGCAGCGCTCCCGCCAGCGACTTCGACCCGCGCGAGATCGAATACAACAGCCGCCCCGGCGGCACCAGTCTGCACGAACACCTCACCTGGCAGATGGATCTCACCCCCTTCAGCCCCACGGATCGGGCCATCGCCGAGTTCATCATCGACGCCATCGGCGACGATGGCTTCCTGACCCTGAGCATCGAGGAGATCCACGAGGCCCTGGCCGGCGAACAGGAACTGGCGCCGGAGGAAATCGAAGCGGTGCTGCACCGCATCCAGAACTTCGACCCGCCCGGCATCGCCGCCCGGGATCTGCGCGAAAGCCTGCTGCTGCAACTGCGCCAGTATCCCATCGAACATCCCCGCCTGGCCCAGGCCATCGAACTGGTGGAGCAGCACTTCGAGCGCCTCGCCGCGCGCGACTATGCCCAGATCATGCGGCGCATGAAACTCGACGAGGAGGCCCTCAAGGACGTACTGCAACTGATCCAGTCGCTCAATCCGCGGCCCGGCAGCCAGATCACCGACCAGCAACCCGAATACATCGTGCCCGACGTAATCGTCACCAAGGTGGGCGAGCGCTGGAAGGTGGAACTCAATCCCGACGCCGCGCCCCGCCTGCGGGTCAATCCCACCTACGCCAGCCTGGCCCGGGAAGTGCGCAACCCCGAAGACAACACCTACATCAAGAACCAGCTCCAGGAAGCCCGCTGGTTCATCAAGAGCCTGATGAGCCGCAACGAGACCCTGCTCAAGGTCGCCACCGCCATCGTCGAGCGCCAGACCGGCTTCCTCGAGCACGGCGAGGAAGCCATGCAGGCCCTGGTGCTGCACGACATCGCCGAGGCGGTGGACATGCACGAATCGACCATCTCGCGCGTCACCAACAAGAAGTACATGCACACCCCCCGCGGGATCTTCGAACTCAAGTACTTCTTCTCCAGCCACGTCTCCACCGCCGACGGCGGTGAATGCTCGGCCACCGCGATCCGCGCCCGGATCCGCAAGCTGATCGCCGAAGAGGATCCCAAAAAGCCCCTCAGCGACAGCAAGCTGGCGGGCATCCTCGCCGATCTGGGCATCAACGTGGCCCGCCGTACGGTGGCCAAGTACCGCGAAGCGATGAACATCCCACCGTCCAACGAACGCAAGCGCCTGGCCTGAACAACAAGGAGAACCCCATGCAACTGAACATCACCGGTCACCACGTGGACGTCACCGACGCCATGCACGACTATGTCACCGGCAAGCTGGCCCGGCTGGAACGGCATTTCGATCACGTCACCAATGCCCATGTCATCCTCAGCGTGGAGAAGGCGCGCCAAAAGGCCGAAGCCACGGTACACGTCAGTGGCGGGACGCTGTTCGCCGAAGCGCAACACGACAATCTCTATGCGGCCATCGACGAACTGGCCGACAAGCTGGATCGCCAGATCCGCAAGCACAAGGAAAAGCTCAGCGATCACCGCCGCAGCGAAGGCGTCGAACCCAAGCACCCGGAAGGGGCCGAACAAGCCTGAACCGCCGCCATGCAACTGACCGATCTCCTTTCGCCCGATCGCATCGCCATCGATGTGAATGCGCACAGCAAGAAGCGCGCCCTGGAAGCGCTCAGTGAGCTGATCGCCCACGATCAGCCGGGCAGTGCCGAGGAAATCTTCGACGCCCTGCTCTCGCGGGAACGCCTGGGCGGCACCGGCATCGGCAGCGGCGTGGCCATTCCCCACGGCCGGCTCCGGGACACCGACCACACCAGTGCCGCCCTGATCCACCTGCGTGAGGGGGTGGACTTCGACGCTATCGACGATCAGCCGGTGGATCTGCTGTTCGCCCTCATCGTGCCGGAACAGGCCACCGAGGATCACCTGCGCATCCTGGCCATGCTCGCCAGCCTGTTCCAGGACAGCGAATTCCGCCAGCGACTGCGGGCCTGCCGGACCCCGGCCGAGATCCTGAACCTGCTGCGGCAATGGCAGCCCGCGGCCTGATGCCGACCCCGTGGCGCTGACCGCCCGGCAACTCCTCGAGCCTCTGCAGGCGAGCCTGGACCTGAACTGGCTGGCGGCGCCCGCGGTCCGGGAACGGCCGCTGGACGAACCCCGTCTGCGCGAGGCCGGCGGCAACGCCGTTGGCTATCTCAATCCGGTACGCCCGAATCCGATCCAGGTGCTCGGCCACACCGAACTGGCCTATCTGCAGCACCTGGGCACCAACTCGCGGCATGACACCCTCGAGCGGATCCTGCAGACGCCAACCGAGATCCTGATCGTGAGCGACGCCCAGGCGGTGCCGAACGATCTGCGGACGGCCGCCGAGGCGTCCGGGATCCCCGTCCTCACCTCCCCCCGTCCCGCCAGGCAAATCCTCGACACGCTCCGCCATGCGCTCACCCGCCGCCTCGCGGCCAGGCAGATCCTGCATGGCGTGTTCATGGAAGTGATGGGGCTGGGCGTGCTGCTCACCGGCCCCAGCGGGGTGGGCAAGAGCGAGCTGGCACTGGAGCTGCTGGGCCGCGGCCACCGGCTGGTGGCGGACGATGCGCCCGAGTTTCGGCGCACCGGCCCCGACGCGGTCCACGGACGCTGCCCGCCCCTGCTGGCCGACTTCATCGAGGTGCGCGGGCTCGGCATCCTCAACGTGCGTGCCATGTACGGCAACCACGCGGTACTCGAACACAAGCGCCTGCACCTGATCATCGATCTGCAGCCGGAAGAAGAACCTTCCGCCTCCCCCGACGAACGCCTCGGGCAACGCGACCGCCACCGCGAGGTGCTGGGCGTGCCGATCCCGGAAGTGTGCCTGGTGCTGGCGCCGGGCCGGGATCTGAGCGTGCTCATCGAAGCGGCCGTGCGCAACCACGTCCTGCGCCTGAGCGGGTACAATGCGGCCGAGGACTTCATGCAGCGACAGCACCAGGCCATGCACAAACCGGAGTCATGAAACTCGTCATCGTCAGCGGCCTCTCCGGCTCCGGCAAGAGCATCGCCCTCCACGTGCTGGAGGATCTGGGCTATTACTGCATCGACAACCTGCCGGTGGGCATGCTCCCGGGTCTGGCCGAGCAGCTCCGGCAGCGGCCGGGGCCCGCCGAGCCGGTGGCGGTGGGCATCGATGCCCGCAACCTGATCGACGATCTGCAGCGCTTCCCCGCCATCCTCGCCGATCTGCGCGAGGGCGGCGTCACCACCGAGGTGCTGTTTCTCGAGGCCGAGGACGCCACCCTGCTCAAGCGCTTCAGCGAGACCCGCCGTCGTCATCCCCTGAGTTCCGACGAAACGCCGCTGGCCGAGGCCATCGTCCAGGAACGCCGCCTGCTGGAACCGGTGGCGGGCGAGGCCCGTCTGCACATCGACACCACCCAGACCAACGTCCACCAGTTGCGGGATCTGATCCGCCAGCGGGTGGCCGGCGCCGCCGACGGCCAGCTCTCGCTGCTGTTCGAATCCTTCGGCTTCAAGCACGGCGTGCCGGTGGACGCCGACTTCGTGTTCGACGTGCGCTGCATTCCCAACCCCCACTGGGTGCCCGAGCTGCGCCCGCTCACCGGCCGGGATCGCGCCGTCGCCGAGTATCTCGAGGCCCATCCGGAAGTACACCAGATGTACGAGGACATCCGCGACTTCCTGACCACCTGGATCCCCCGCTTCGAGGCCGACAACCGCAGCTACATGACCGTGGCGGTGGGCTGCACCGGCGGCCAGCACCGTTCCGTGTATCTGGTGGAGCGTCTGAGCGAACATTTCCGCCGACTGCGCGCCGGCGTGCTGAGCCGGCACCGGGAGCTGTCATGAGAGTCGGGCTGCTGATCATCACCCACGGCGACATCGGCCAGAGCCTGCTGGACACGGCCATCGCCGTGCTCGGCACCTGCCCCCTGCAGACCCGCACCCTGAGCGTGCCCATGGCCAGCGATACCGATACCGTGGAGAGCGAGGCGCGCCGCCAGATCGCCGAGCTGGACCAGGGCGACGGCGTGCTGGTGCTCACCGATCTCTACGGCTCCACCCCCAGCAACATCGCCTGCCGGCTGGGACGCAACAATTCCCGGGTGGCGGTGGTGGCCGGCACCAACCTGCCGATGCTGGTGCGGGTGCTCAACTATCCGGAGCTGGATTTGCCGACCCTGGTACACAAGGCCGTCTCCGGCGGCCAGGACGGTGTGCTGTGCTGCTGCAAGGCCGACGGGGAAGAACCGCGATGATTCGCCGGGAAGTGGAGATCGTCAACAAGCTCGGCCTGCATGCCCGGGCCGCGGCCCGCTTCGTCACCGTGGCCAGCGGCTTTGCCGCCGACATCCTGGTGCGGCGCGACGAGACCGAGGTCAACGGCAAGAGCATCATGGGCGTGATGATGCTGGCCGCCGCCCGGGGCACCCGCCTGGAACTGGTGGCCGACGGGCCCGACGAGGACGAGGCCATCGCCCGCCTGGCGGAACTCGTCGCCAACCGTTTCGACGAAAGCGAGTAGCCCTCCCCCGCGCTCCCATTTGTCACCGCCCCCTGTTACACTGCGCGCACCCGGAGAGGATCCCGAGATGAGCGCAGCACCCCAAGAAGAACAACCGGACCGCCTCGAGCTCATCACCCAGTGGCTCCGGGAAGGCGACACGGCCCAGATCGCCGACCAGCTCGCCGAGATGCATCCGGCGGAAATCGCCCACCTCCTCGAATCCCTGCCCCCCGATCAGCGCCAGGCCGTCTGGCAACAGGTTCCCGACGATGCGGAAGGGGAAATCCTCGCCAACCTCAACGAGGAAGTGCGGGCCTCGCTGATCGAGCAGATGGCGCCGGAGGATCTGGTCGCTGCCACCGAAGGCCTGGAAACCGACGACCTGGCAGACATCCTCCCGGAGATGCCCCAGGACGTGATCCAGGAACTGCTGCTGACCATGGAGCAGCAGGATCGGGAACGCCTGCGCTCGGTGCTCTCCTACGACGAGGACACCGCCGGCGGCCTGATGAACCTCGACACGGTCGTGGTGCGGGCCGATCTGACCCTGGACGTGGTGCTGCGCTACCTGCGCCGGCGCGGCGAGATCCCCGAAGGCACCGACAACCTCTACGTGGTGGACCGCGAAGGCCACTATCTGGGCCTGCTGCCGCTGTCCACCCTGCTCACCTCGGATCCGTCTCTCAAGGTCAGGGACGTGATGATCGAGGACGAGGAAGCCATTCCGGTGAACATGCCGGCGCGGGAGGTGGCCAACCGCTTCGAACAGCGGGATCTCATCTCCGCCCCGGTGGTGGACGAGCACAACGTGCTGCTTGGCCGGATCACCATCGACGACGTGGTGGACGTGATCCGCGACGACGCCGAGCACGATCTCATGAGCATGGCCGGCCTGCACGAGGACGAGGACATGTTTGCCCCCGTGCCGGTGAGCGCCCGCCGGCGCGCCGTGTGGCTGGGCATCAACCTGCTCACCGCCCTGCTCGCCGCCTGGGTGATCGGCCTGTTCGAGACCACCATCCAGCAGGTGGTGGCCCTGGCCGTGCTCATGCCCATCGTCGCCTCCATGGGCGGCATCGCCGGCAGCCAGACCCTGACCCTGGTGATCCGCGGCATCGCCCTTGGCCAGATCCGCGGTACCAACGCCCGCCGGCTGCTAGTCAAGGAACTGCTGGTGAGCCTCTGGAACGGCGTGATCTGGGCCATCGTGCTCGGTGCCATCGCCTGGCTCTGGTTCGGCAACGAGACCCTCGGCTTCGTGATCGCCGCCGCGATCCTCATCAACCTGCTGATCGCCGCCATCGCCGGCGCCCTCGTTCCCCTGATCCTGCGCCGCTTCGGCGCCGACCCGGCCCTCGGCGGCGGCGTGGTCCTGACCACCATCACCGACGTGGTTGGCTTCTTCACCTTCCTCGGCCTGGCGTCGATCTTCCTGGTCAATTAGCTGTGGTGGAAGAAACGCAGAGGGCGCAGAGACGCAGAGGGATTTGAAATTGAAATTTCGTCAGTGGGGCTTCAACCCGATACCAGAACGATGGAATCCCGAACGCGAGATGTCGGGTTAATAAAACCGAATCTCAGCGTCCTCTGCGTCTCTGCGCCCTCTGCGTTCATTACACTCCCACCTCCCCGAAGCCCCTACTCCGACGCCACCGTCATCTGATCGATGAGCCAGGAGCCGGTGACGAGGCTGGCGCGGCGGTCGAGGTCGTTGGCGATGGCCTGGATGCCGCGGAACATCTCGGGCAGGGTGCTGGCCAGGGTGAATTCCTCTACCGGATACCGGATCTCGCCGTTCTCCACCCAGAAGCCGCTGGCGCCGCGGGAGTAGTCCCCGGTGACGATGTTCACGCCCTGGCCCATCACTTCGGTGACGATGAGCCCGGTGCCCATGTGCCGGCAGAGATCGTCGAAGCTCACTTCGTCGTGGGAGATGAACAGGTTGTGCACGCCGCCGGCGTTGCCCGTGGTGGTCATGCCCAGGCGGCAGGCGGCGTAGCTGTCGAGGGCATAGCCCTTGAGCACGCCTTCCTCCACAATGTCCCGGGCGTGGGTGGCCACGCCTTCGTTGTCGAAAGGGGCACTGCCGAGGCCACGAAGCAGGTGAGGGCGCTCGTCGATGCGTACGCTGCCGGGGAAGATCGGCTGCCCCAGCCGGTCGAGCAGGAAGGAGGCCTTGCGGTAGAGGTTGCTGCCGGAGATGGCGCGCACGAAGTGGCCGAGCAGGCCGCGGGCCACGTCGGCGCGAAAGATCACCGGCACCTGGCAGGTCTCCAGGCGCCGGGCGCCCAGCCGGGCCACGGCGCGCCGCGCCGCCTCGCGGCCGACCGCCTGGGGATCCTCGAGATCGTCGGGATGGCGGGCCACCGTATACCAGTAGTCCCGCTGCATGCCGCTTTCGTCCTCGCCGATCAGGGTGCAGCTCAGGCTGTGGCGGGAGCTGAGATAGTGGCCCCGGAAGCCGTGGCTGTTGCCATAGACCCGCAGGCCGTCGTGACTCGAGAGGGCCGCGCCTTCCGAATTGTGGATCCGCCCATCGCTCTCACGGCCGGCGGCCTCGCATTCGCGGGCGATGGCAATGGCCCGCTCCGCGTCGATCCCCCAGGGATGGTAGAGATCGAGATCGGGAATGTCGCTGGCCAGCCGCTCGGGATCCGCGAGCCCCGCGCAGGGATCCTCCTCGGTGTAGCGGGCGATGTCACAGGCCGCCTGCACCGTTTCGCGGATGGCCGTGGCGCCAAAGTCACTGGTGCTGGCCGAGCCCTTGCGATGCCCGAAGTAGACGGTGATCCCGAGGGCCTTGTCACGGTTGTGTTCGAGGGTATCGACTTCGCCGAGGCGCACGTTCACCGACAAGCCGGCTTCCATGCTCACCCCGGCCTCGGCGGCACTGGCGCCCCGTTTGCGGGCCTCCCGCAGCATGGTTTCCACCACCTCGAGGCTGCGATCCACATCGAAACCGTGTTTGTCCGAATCCCTGGCGGGTGTCTTGCTGGTCATGATGATTCGCTGTTTCCTGTCTGTGACTGTGGGTTCGTCTCCGCGCCGGTGGCATAATGGGCCCCATGCACGAGGACGATTTGTTCGACGAACGGCCGCCCAGCAAGAGCCAGCGCAAGCGCGAGGCCCATGCCCTGCAGGGGCTGGGCGAAAACCTGGTGGCGCTCACACCCAGTCAGCTGGCGCGCCTCCCCCTGCCGGACGATCTGCGCGCGGCCATCGAGGAGGCCCGTCGTCTGCGCCAGCGCGGCGCCCGCAAGCGTCAGATGCAGTACATCGGCAAGCTCATGCGCCAGCTCGACGATCCCGAAGCGCTCCAGGCCGCCTACCGGCGGATCGTCGCCCCCGGCGAAGTCGAAACCCGCCGGCTGCATCGTCTCGAACGCTGGCGCAACCGCCTGCTCGAGGAAGGCGACGCCGCCCTCGGCGAGTGGCTGGCCGAACACCCCGACACCGACCGCCAGCACCTGCGCCAGCTCGTGCGCGCCGCGCTGAAGGAACGGCAACGGCAGCAGCCGCCGAAGAAGGCGCGCGAGCTGTTTCGTTATCTGCGCTCCTTCGTGGAAGAAGCATAGCGCGGGCCGATCACGGCTCCCGGCAAGATGCCCGGCCAGGGCGGAAAATCCGCCGCGGGTGTCGCGGCGAGGGCGCCGCTCCTACGGGTTCGTTCCGTTGGGCGGCGGGGTGTGATTTCGCGGTGTTCCCCGCGACCAGCAACCCGTTACCCGCTACTGCTTGTCGCGGCTTGCGCTGCTCCTACACTGTCGATTCCTTGCGTCTTTGCGTTGAAAAAAAACGCCCCGGCCGGGCTAGGCGGTGCCGCCGACGGTGAGGGTGTCCACCTTGAGGGTGGGCTGGCCGACGCCGACGGGGACGCTCTGGCCTTCCTTGCCGCACACGCCCACGCCGCGATCCAGGGCCAGATCGTTGCCGACCATGGAGACCCGGGTGAGCACTTCGGGGCCGTTGCCGATCAGGGTGGCGCCCTTGACCGGGCGGGTCACCTTCCCGTTTTCGATGAGATACGCCTCGGAGGTGGAGAACACGAACTTGCCCGAGGTGATGTCCACCTGGCCGCCGCCGAAGTTGACGGCGTACAGGCCCTTGTCCACCGAGGCGATGATTTCGTCCGGATCGTGCCCGCCGGCGAGCATGAAGGTGTTGGTCATGCGCGGCATGGGCAGGTGGGCGTAGGACTCGCGCCGGCCGTTGCCGGTGGAGGCCATGCCCATCAGTCGGGCGTTGAGCTTGTCCTGCATGTAGCCCCTGAGGATGCCGTTCTCGATCAGCACGGTGCGGCCGGTGGGGGTGCCTTCGTCGTCGATGTTGAGGGAGCCGCGGCGCCCTTCGAGGGTGCCGTCATCCACCACCGTGCACAGGGGCGAGGCCACCTGCTCGCCGATCCGGCCGGCGAAGGCCGAGCTGCCCTTGCGGTTGAAGTCGCCTTCCAGGCCATGCCCCACCGCCTCGTGGAGCAGCACGCCGGGCCAGCCGGGGCCGAGCACCACCGGCATGGGGCCGGCCGGGGCCGGCACCGAGTCGAGGTTGACCAGGGCCTGGCGCACCGCCTCGCGGGCGAAATCCAGGCCGCGGTCGTCGTCGAGGAATTGCCGATAGTCCCCCCGCCCGCCGCCGCCGGCGCTGCCCTGCTCGCGACGCTCGCCGTCCTCGGCGATCACCGATACGTTGAGGCGCACCAGGGGCCGCACGTCGGCGGCGAAGGTGCCGTCGGAGGCGGCCACCAGGATCACTTCATGGACCCCGGCCAGGGAGACGACCACCTGCTTCACGCGGGGATCGAGGCGCCGCGCCTCCTCGTCGAGTCGGCGCAACAGGGCGATCTTGTCATCGGCATCCAGCGAATCGACGGGATCGACCGGCGCATAGAGCCGGTGGCCCTGCGGCCGCCGCCAGGCCTGCACCCGGCCGCTGCCGCCGCTGCGGGCGATGGCCCGGGTCGCGCCGGCCGCCTCGCGCAGGGCCGGCAGGGCGATCTCGTCCGAGTAGGCAAAGCCGGTCTTCTCGCCCGAGATGGCGCGCACGCCCACGCCCTCCTCGATGCCGTGATGCCCCTCGCGCACGATGCCGTCTTCCAGCATCCAGGATTCGTGGCGGTTGAACTGGAAATAGAGATCGGCGTAGTCCACCTGACGCTCGAGCAGCCGCTCGAGCACCTGCCGCAGCGCCGTCTCGTCCAGCTCGCCGGGCGCGAGCAGGGTCTTGGCGGCGATCTCGAGGGGCTGTGCGCTCATTGGGCGATCTCGCAGGGGATCTTGCGGTGTTCGAGGGCCGGAAAGTGGCGGCGGGTGCTGCGCACCTTGTCCGGATCGATCTCCGCGATCACGAAGCCGGAGCCGCGCGGCAGCCGATCCAGCACGTTGCCCCAGGGATCGACGATCATGCTGTCGCCGTGGGTCTCGCGGCCGTTGACGTGATAGCCGCCCTGGGCGGCGGCAATCACGTAGCTGAGGTTTTCGATGGCCCGGGCCCGCACCAGAATCTCCCAGTGGGCCTTGCCGGTGATGGCAGTGAAGGCCGAGGGCACGGCGAACAGCTCCACGCCTTCGTTGACCATGCGCCGGAACAGCTCGGGAAAGCGCAGATCGTAGCAGATGGCAAGGCCCAGGCGGCCGAAGGGCGTATCGACCACCGTGATCTGCTCGCCGGGCTCAATGGTCAGCGATTCCTCGTAGGTTTCCGCATTGTCCGGCAGTTGCACGTCGAACAGGTGGATCTTGTCATAGCGGGCCTGCCGCCGGCCTTGGTCGTCGAAGACCAGGCAGGCGGAGCGGATCCGGTCGGGATCGCTGCCGGCCAGGGGGATGGTCCCGCCCACCAGCCAGATCCGGTGCTTGTCGGCCTGGTCGGCGAGAAACTGCTGGATGGGGCCTTCGCCCTCGGTCTCGCGCAGCGGCAGCTTGTCTTCCTCCCGCATTCCCATGAAGGCGAAGTTCTCGGGCAGCACCACGAGGCCGGCGCCGGCGTCCACCGCCCGGCTGATCAGGCGCCCGGCTTCGGTGAGGTTGGCATGCAGGTTCGGCCCGGAGGCCATCTGGATGGCGGCGACCCGGTTCATGCGTCGCCTCCCCCGCCGGATCCGACACCGAGCGGGCGGCGGATCTCGAGTTCGATGCGCCGGGGATCGGCACTGCCCGGGGTCTTCTCGATCCGCTCCCGGGGCACGCCCAGGGCCACCAGCCAGCTCTCCAGCTCGTTCACCCACAGGGTGCCGGCATCCCCGCCGGGATAGCGCAGGATCAGGCGGCTGCCGGGCACCTCCCCCAGGGCCTGCACGGCGCCGCGCAGGGCCGGCATTCCGATCAGGGTCTCGGCCCGGCGGGGCACGGACCAGACATCGTATTGCAGGGCGAAGACGGGGGTTTCCGCTGCCTGGACGGGGACCGCCATCAACAGCAGAAGGAATGACGAAAGGCGGATGATCATGTTCACAGGATACCATGGCGCCATCCGGCCC
>Ga0256841_1001318_pt1 | contig 21879 bp, 21 predicted proteins | sample 356308metaG_FD_185971 | JGI IMG/M metagenome (GOLD analysis project Ga0256841, IMG submission 185971) | Hydrothermal vent microbial communities from Mid Atlantic Ridge, Atlantic Ocean - 356-308 | ecosystem: Environmental > Aquatic > Marine > Hydrothermal vents | place: Atlantic Ocean: Mid... | reverse complement strand
TTGTCCGGTCATTAACATGGCAATAGCAAATAAAATCACAAAGAAAATAATTTGCAACATTTCGCCATTTGCAAATGCGTGAATGGGGTTGCTGGGAATAATGTTAATGAAAACATCAGTCAACTGCGGCGCTTCTTTCGCGGTGAAGCTTGTGTTCTCAATAATAGGCTTTTCTCCGCCCTTTCCAGGACCAAGCATAATTGCAACAGCTAAAGCCAGGCTAATTGCCATGGCAGTCGTTAGCATATATAACATAAAAGTTTTAAAGCCGACACGTCCCAACATTCCTATATCGCCAATGCCGCAAACTCCACAAATTAACGAGAATGTCACTAAAGGAACCACTAACATCTTCAATGCGTTGATAAATATTTTACCCACCACATAAAACAGCCCGTTAACAATATAAGTCTGCACGAAATTAATATCTGATGCAAAATTGTTCAACAGAATGCCAACTGAAAGACCGAGACCCATGGCAATTAGTATTTTAGTGGTTATGGACATTTTTTTATACATATGGCCTCCTTATTAGATTTGAAATAATGTGACACGATATTACTCAGCCGGATAAGGAAGCGTAACTAAAAAATGACTGAGTGGGCTTATTTTGTTGGTGAGTGGCATACATCTCTATATTACTGTCGCTTTTCGCCCTACGTGTTATCTCCCTCCAAATTTTGTTGATCTGAATCATACAATTTATTTGCCGCCATCAATCGCTGTCGGTTTATACCTCTTACCCATCAAACCTTTCCTTTCACTGCTTAAATACTGCCACTTAGTGCTAAAGCACTAGTCTTCATTATTGCAAAACCATATATTGAATATGCAAGATAATATCAATCACAGAGTAATAAAGGAGAATCTATTATGAATGAGAAATTATCATCAAGAGTCAATCGTCTTATTAATGGTAGTCTCAATAGCTTTGTCGAGACCCTTGAAAAAATGGCACCAGAAATGGTAATGGAAGAAGCTATTAGTGAAGTTGATAGTGTAGTTGCTGAGGTTCGAGTTGAATTAGGTCGGGTGATTGCAAAAAGACATTTAATTCAATCTGACATTTCTGAAGATGAATTTCAACACAAATTACTCAGCGACAAAATTGCAATTGCATTAGAGAGTCAACGAGAAGATCTGGTTGAAGTCGGCATAGCTAAACAACTAGATCTCGAGGCTAAAAAACTAGACTTGAAATCAATGCTAAAAAGCTGTTCTCAACAAGAGCAGGAGCTACAAACGCATCTAAAGGTTCTTGAAGAAAAACAGCGAGGTATGCGTGAAGAATTATCCCGATTAGTGCTTTCCCAGCAAGTACATGGAAACTACAAATACAAACAGGGAGTAACTGCAGAAGATCGTATTTACAATGCTGAAACTACTTTCAACCGTTTGTTGGAAAAACATACAAGACTTGATTGTGGTTCTCTTGTTCCCGATAAATCAGCTGCATTACAGCTTGCCAAGTTAGAAGAGCTAAGCAAACAGGATGCTATTCAAAAAAGGTTAACTCAGTTGAAGGATCAAAATGAATAACGAGATATTAAGTTTTCTAGCAACTCCAGCCTGCCTGCCTTTTTCAGTAGCATTAGCCATTATGGCAATGATTGCTATTGTGGAAATGCTGGGAGCATTAATTGGAATAGGTATTTCAGGTTTGCTAGATGGACTATTTTTTGAGCTGGATGCAGATATTGATGCAGCAGAAACTCAACTTCGCTCATCCAATTGGTTGGCATGGTTATACGTAGGCAAAGTGCCTGTTCTAATAATACTAGTGTTGTTCCTAACCTTTTTCGGTTTATCTGGACTATTGATTCAAAGCCTCAGTCTTTACTATTTAACAGGTACCTTACCACCACTATTAGTTTCAATTCCAGCACTGCTGTTCGCTATTTTTTGTGTTCGATTTGTTGCTGGATTACTGGCTCGAATGATACCGAAAGACGATACCGAAGCTGTTAATTCAAATAGCTTTATCGGACGAGTTGCTGTTATCACGCTGGGTACTGCACGTTCTAATTCACCAGCACAAGCAAAGTTATCAGATCAATATGGTCAAACGCATTATGTCATGGTCGAGCCAGATAATGTTGATGATGTTTTTAGCAGCGGAACATCTGTACTTATAGTTAAACAAGAAGCTGTGATATTTCGCGTCATAAAGAATACATTCGAGACACTTGTCGAAAATTGAATGGCGTGAGATTTAAGGAACGAGCACGAAATTAGCTTGGTAACTGGCGCAGTATTTTTATTCGTATTCAATGCGCAGTAATAGGCGCATAGCTAGTTATGTAACTTTTTTTTACAAGGCAGAAGCCGGATAAAAAGACAAGCAAGTTGTTAAGGTTATTTCATGTCCGTTCGTAATATACCCTATAAATTAAAGGAGAAGTTATTATGTTTTCTAACAATATTATTATAGACATAGCCAGCATTTTTCTTATTGCCTTAATCGCTATTGGCTTTATTTTTTCTCGGCTCTATAGACGCTCTAGCAAACAAGTTTCATTTGTACGGACCGGCTTGGGTGGTCAAAAAGTGATCGTTAATGGTGGAGCGCTTATTTTACCCGTAGTCCATGAAACCATACCTGTTAATATGAATACGCTCCGCCTGGAAGTCAAGCGAGCAAATGATCAAGCGTTAATTACCCGTGACAGAATGCGTGTTGACGTTCAGGCTGAGTTTTATGTTCGTGTTAAACCGACTGCAGAGGCTATCAGCCATGCTGCACAAACGTTAGGAATAAAAACCATGGAACCAAATCTATTAGCAGATCTGGTCGAAGGTAAGTTTGTTGATGCCTTACGCTCTGTTGCTGCTGAAATGACGATGATTGAATTACATGAACAACGGGTCGATTTTGTACAAAAGGTGCAACAAGTCGTTTCTGAAGATTTGTTGAAAAATGGTCTGGAGCTGGAAACTGTATCTTTAACAGGGTTGGATCAAACCAGCAAAGAATTTTTTAATCCCGATAACGCATTTGATGCGGAGGGTTTGACTCATTTAACGGAAGAAATTCAATTACGCAGAAAATGCAGAAATCAGATTGAACAAGATACAGAAGTAGAAGTTCGTAAAAAAAATCTGGAAGCCAAGCGGTTAAAATTGGAGCTAAGTCGTGATGAGGAATATGCACAGCTACAACAACAACAGGAAATTGCGATACGAGCGGCCGCACAAAAAGCAGAAATTGCCCGTCAGGAAGCTGAGCAACAAAGGGAGTCGGAACAGGCAAAAATCAAAGCTCAGCAGCTCATTGATGAAGCCGCTATTATTTCTGAAAGAATGGTGGAAGAAGCTCAAATTGAGAAAGAGAAACTGCTTACTGAAAAAAATATTCAGAAATCTCGCGCTATTGATCAAGCTGAAATTGAAAAGCAAAAAGCTATTGAACTATCAGAGCAGGATCGTGCAATAGCAATTGCTGAAAAATCAAAAGATCAATCAGCAGCGGAGGCAGCAGCATCAGTTACCAAAGCGGAAGCAATCAAGGAAGAAGAAAAAGTAGCTACCACTCAGCAGTTGGAAATAGCCGAAAGGGAAAAACAGATTGATCTAGTTAATGCCGCAAAGCAAGCTGAACGCCTGGCAATTAGCATTACTATAGCAGCCCAGGCAGAAAAGCAGGCCGCAGAAGATAAGGCTAAGTCTGTTCGTACTTTAGCAGAAGCTGACGCTGACAAACAGCGTTTATCCGCGAAAGCACAGGCTGATACTGAATTATTGGCAGCAGATGCCGCGGCCAAACGTTATCAGGTAGACGCCGAAGGCAAGCAGGCGATACATGAGGCTGATAATAGGTTGTCAGAACAACAAATTGCCATGCAAATAAAAATGGCAACAGTGCATGAATTACCTTCGATTATTAGAGAAAGTGTCAAGCCTATGGAGCAAATTGAAGGTATTAAAATTATTCAAATGGGTGGTTTTCCAGGGCCGGGCAGCGTAGGAAATGGTAGCTCAGAAGGGACGACAAACCAGCCACCTCAAAACCTTGCTGAACAAGTCGTAAACAGCGCGTTGCAATATCGGGTTCAAGCACCTTTGCTGGACTCTTTACTGAGTGAAGTTGGACTGTCAGGTCAGGATATTAAAAGTTTGACGAAAAATTTGCAGATGGATAGTCATGATAATGCAATGACACAACATCAATTAGAAAATTCTAAACAAGCTGATAATGAAAGCAATATCCATTCACCTGAGAAATATGATCAAAAAAATAATCCTGAAGAGAAAAGTTGCTCTGAGATTGAAACTGAATAACAGATGGAATGAATTGATTACGCTAACGTAAAGATACTAAGAAATGTACACGGAATATCAGTTTAAGTTATTTCGTGTGCTTTCCTAAACCAAACTTTGAACTTAAGGAGCGCATTTCATTAATGAAAAAATTATGACCATCTAAAATAGTCTATCTTTGCAAACGCAGCTTATATTTTTTGAAATTAGTAGGCTAGGTTTGCTGATAATTCATAATCATTTCCACAAAGCATGGCTCCAATATTACAATTCATACCTGGGTACGGCATCAATTTTTCATTTTCGTCTGCATAAAAACCATTGTTTGATAAAATTCAGTCAGGAAAAACCGAAGTGGAAATGTTGAATAGGTCAGCGATTCCAGCAAGCTGGGATATTACCTCAGATAGCTTGGCGGCATGGCTTGTGGAACAGCTATCGGTGACTGATCTGGTTTTGGTAAAATCAGCTTTAATTCCCAATCACTGTTCAATTGAGGAATTAATGCAAATGGGTATTGTCGATAAAGCCTTTACCCAGTATGCTAACAAGCTTAACTCTCAGATCAAGGTTATAAACCATGAGTATATTGATACATTTAGCTCCTGGTTAGTAAAATAAATGGCAGAATCTAAAAAACAACAAAACTCTACCCATAGTGTTCAAGAAGAAATGGCGAAGCAAACCCTGGATTTATTGCTCGGATATTTCTTAAGGAAATGTCGGCATCTTTATTACCGGGCAAAAGAATCCGTTGGTCATCACAAACGAGATATTGTTGTTTGCCGGGTTGAAGAAGCCTGTGAAAGTCTGGAAGAAACCAAAGTCCAGTTCGAAGATGCATTGGAACGTTTCAGAGATTTAATGCAGGTCGAAGCAGGTGGGTTGGACGTTCGCTATAAAATTCTTAAGCATCAGTTAGATCTCAGTCAGGCCAAAGCCAATACAGTCAAAGACAGAATTTTATCGATTGAAGAAGTTTCTGAGGCATTGTTTATAGAATGGGAAGCAGAATTGGAACAATACACAAATCGTTCCTTACGCGCACAAAGTCGCACCAAATTAAAATCATCACGGCAACGATATAGCCGATTAATAAAAACCATGCGCCAGGCCGAAGACAAAATTCAGCCAGTTTTAGCCGCTTTTAAAGATCAGGTACTGTTTTTAAAACATAATCTGAATGCGCAGGCTATTGCGGCATTGCAACATGAATTTCTTGAAATCAGCCTGGATATTGCCCAGCTTATCAGAGCTATGGAAAAATCAATTGAAGAAGCCAATGGCTTTGTGCTGACTTTGGTTGAGCAGAGGGCGTTGCCTGGTCCACAGTAATATTTGTTTGCCGGGACTTTTACTATACTAAATCCAGGGATAACATCTTGAATTGACTGCATGAAATGAAACCGGGAAAAATTCCCGCGTATTTGCAAGAAGCATTCCCGTTACAGTTTTGGTTTTATGTTTGATAATGCTGGATTTTTACACGGGATTATCATGAAACCAAACAGACTATTTTTCTTAATGTTGTTCCTTGTTTCTCTGGGAGTTAATGCTCATGGACCCACTCCCCAAAAGGCCGATGAAAGTATTATTATTAATGCGCCAATTGACAAAGTCTGGGCGGCGATAAAGAATTTTGACAAAATTTCAGACTGGCATCCTGATGTGCAAGCAAGTACCGGAGATGGCCAAAATAAATCAGATGGCGAGCGTATTCTGACATTATCAAATGGGGAGATTAAAGAAAGTCTGGATTATTATAGCGATGCCGATCATGAATACAGTTATCGTTTGAAAACTGAAAATACCGAAGCTTTTCCAGTGAGTTCCTATACAACTTCTATACAATTGATAGCGGAGGGAGATAAAACCAAGGTTAAATGGAAAAGCCGGTTTTATCGGGGTGATACTGGAAACACTCCTTCAGAAAAACTGAACGATGAAGCCGCAGTGAAAGCTATGAAAGGTTTTATTCAAAATGGTTTGAAGGGTTTGAAAGAGACCTTGGAATAGCATGTTCCGTTTAGTGTTGATCTTGTTGATGTATTGCAATAGCGCTATCAGCAGTTCCTATTTGTTTATAAACCAGCAACAAGGAGATACTGTTAGTGTATTTGATCGTGATACGTTAAGTTTCAAGACAAAAATGCCCGCACTGGAAGGTCCTGCGGGCATTGCCATAAATGGTGATAAGCCATGGATTGCAGTTACTTATCCAGAGCAAGGCATGGTCAGCTTTTTTGATACTGAAAAACTCATTCCTTTGGAGCACCTCAGTGTTGGAGGTAGCCCTTTTGGTGTTGTTTTTGCCAACAAGCTGCTTTTTTATTCCGATTGGGATGCCGGCATAGTGGGGGTGATTCAGCCCGGTACGGGGCGAGTAATAAAAAAAATTATAGTTGGAAAATCACCGGCAGGAATAGCGACTGACGCTTGTGAATCCCAGGTCTGGGTATTAAACAGGGAAAGTAATGATGTTTTTGTGATTGACAGTAATCGGCTTAAAGTCATAAAAAAATAACTGTTGGAGCGGCGCCTTTTGCACTTGCTTTAGATGAGCAGTTTGCCTATATCGCGAATTCTCAGGAAAACACGCTAAGTATTGTTGATTTATCAGGTTTCACAGAAATAAAGCGTATAAAGGTCGGGCGTATGCCTTATGGTGTCGCAATAGACAGAAAACAGCAAAAAGTTTATGTGAGCAACCAACTGGAGAATACGGTTACTGTGCTGGACTCCCGCTCTCATAAGGTTATTAAAAGCATCGCTACCGGAGCCTATCCCGAAAACATTGCTGTCGATGAAAAAAATCGGCGATTATTTGTATTGAACTGGATGGATGCGAATATAAGTGTATTTGACAGTCAGACAGGTAAAGAGATCAAGAAAATTAATGTCGCTGAAGGAAGTCGTGCTTTTGGGCAATTTGTAAGTAATCCTGAAAAATGTCAGGCTGTGAAGGGTCTATTGAAAAAACAAGCCATGAGGAGATAGTTGCCAAGAAAGATTCGGCTTAACGATCGCCCTTATTTATTACCACCTGTGATCCGCATTGCAATCACGGATTCAGGTGTCAGAATGTATTAACCCTTGACGGTTAGCCAGCAGTGTAAATTCGGCAACTGTTTTGGCCGCAAGTTTTTCTTTGATGGCTGTGCTGTGGTTACATACGGTTTTATAGCTTAAATGCAGTTTGGCCGCTACTTCACGAGGACTGTTGCCATTGGCCAGTAAACAAAAAACATCGAATTCACGCGGTGAAAGCAGTTTTATTTTATATTCATCGTCTTGTTCAGTAATCATGTTGACAGCAAGTTGCTGCGCCATATTCGCATCAATATAATATTCTCCTTTAGCGATTGAACAAACAGCGGTTACTAAAGTTTCAGGTACACTGCTTTTGCTGATAAAACCTTTTGCTCCCGACTTAATAGCCCGCGTCGCATAGACAAGTTCATTGTGAATGCTGAATACCAATATTTTGCATTGGGGGTCTCGGCTAATTAATCGCCGAATACATTCCAGTCCCCCCATTCCAGGCATTGATAAGTCCATTACTACAACATCGACAGGTTGTTGTATGTAACGTTGGCAAGCTGTTTCTCCGCAGTCTGCCTCAATAATTTCACCAATTTTCTCCGAGAAAGATAGATAAGACTTATAACCTTCTCTAACTACCGCATGGTCATCTACAAGTAATACATTGATTTTTGACATGATCAACAAAGAAAAAATGGGCATGATGAATAACTTTGTTGTTAAAAGAAATAGGAGCTTTTCCTTTTTGTAGCAATTATTTTATATCAGGAATTTTTCATAGACTCCTGAGTGATTTTTTCCTGACTGGTTTGGTTATTTATTCCGTATTAAAGCCGCAGTCAAAAAACTAGAATGTATCAAAGCATTTGCCGGTATGAAGTTGGCTTGATCAGGCGGCTTGTTTTAAACCTGAGCCCGTGACTTCACTACGGCACAGGTGACAAGCTCTTGATTTATTATGGGTTGAAAAAATGCTAGCTTAACCTAAGGGTGAAGCTATGATTTTTTCAAATCACGTGCTAAACCAATATCTTGCCCCTGCTATCCGCATTGAAATCACGGGTTCAGGTTAAACAAACATTTAACTGTGTCTGGCAGATGCTTTTTTTAATCAAAAGAACTAAAGTCAATCAGGAGGAAACATGCAAATTTTAAAATTTGCTCGAAAACTGGGAGCTACCGTGTTGGTTTCCAGTGCCGTTATTTCGGTATCGCAACAAGCAAATGCCAATAAAGAGCTTGATGCGCTCTCTAAGCAGAATACAAATTGGGTTATGCAAACGAAGGATTACAGTGCCACCCATTTTAGTGAGATGTATCAAATCAACATTCAAAATGTACATAATCTAAAACCGGTATGGTCCTTTTCAACAGGAGTTCTGAATGGTCATGAGGGAGGTCCGTTAGTTGTTGATGGGGTGATGTATATTCATTCACCGTTTCCAAATAATGTTTTTGCTCTTGATCTGGACAATCCAGATAAAATTCTATGGCAGTATAAACCCAAGCAAAACCCTGCCGCACGCGCCGTTGCTTGCTGTGATGTAGTTAACAGGGGGCTGGCTTATGCGCCTGGAACAAAAGATTATCCAGCAACAATTTTTCTTGATCAGCTGGATGGTCATGTTGTTGCAATAGATGCTAAAACCGGAAATTTACGATGGAAAATGGAGAACTCTGACATTGCAATGGGTTCGACATTGACATCAGCGCCGTTTGTTGTCAAGGATATGGTAATTGTTGGCAGCGCAGGTGCTGAGCTTGGGGTACGTGGATATGCCACCGCTTATAGCATCAAAGATGGAAAGCAGAGATGGCGTGTTTATGCCACAGGGCCAGATAAAGACCTCAAGTTAGCTTCTGATTTTAACCGACACAATCCGCACTATGGTCAATTTGGTCTTGGGTTGAAAACCTGGGAGGGCGATGCCTGGAAGATTGGCGGTGGAACTAATTGGGGTTGGTATGCTTATGATCCCGAATTGGAAATGATTTATTACGGATCGGGGAACCCAGCACCTTGGAATGAAACCATGCGTCCAGGCGACAATAAATGGACGATGACAATCTGGGGCAGAGATGTCAATAGCGGTGAGGCAAAATTCGGTTATCAAAAAACACCGCATGATGAATGGGATTATGCCGGAGTCAATTATATGGGTCTGTCTGAACAGGAAGTCAACGGCAAAATAACTAAGCTGTTAACACATCCTGATCGTAATGGACTGGTATATACATTGAACCGCGAAACTGGTGATTTGGTTAATGCATTCAAAATTGATGATACCGTAAATTGGGTTAAAAAAGTCGACTTAAAAACCGGTCTTCCGATTCGCGATCCGGAATATTCAACACATATGGATCATGAAGCAAAAGGGATTTGTCCTTCAGCAATGGGCTACCACAATCAGGGTATTGAATCTTACGATCCTAACAAAAAATTATTCTTTATGGGAACCAATCATATCTGTATGGATTGGGAACCGTTCATGCTTCCTTACCGTGCCGGCCAGTTTTTTGTTGGCGCAACATTGAATATGTATCCTGGACCAAAAGGTACATTAGGTCAGGTTAAAGCGATGAACTCAGTCACTGGTGAGTTTGAATGGGAAGTACAAGAAAAATTTGCTGTTTGGGGCGGCACGCTGGCGACAGCAGGTGATTTAGTTTTCTATGGCACTTTGGATGGCTACATAAAAGCACTTAACTCCAAAAATGGTGAAGAACTTTGGAAGTTTAAATTGCCTTCCGGTGTTATAGGGCATCCAATAACCTACAAACATAATGGTAAGCAGTATGTTGCTATTTATTATGGCGTAGGCGGTTGGCCAGGTGTGGGGCTGGTTTTTGATCTCCAAGATCCAACTGCCGGTCTTGGTGCAGTAGGGGCATTTAAAGAGTTGGCGCACTATACCCAAATGGGTGGTGGTGTCATGGTTTTCGCTCTGTAAATAACGATTAGTTACCGCTGAAAATGAGCGTTGTTTTCAGCGGTATCCTCTATCTGATTAAAAAAAGAAAATGAAGATAAAAATAGTTTGCCTAATTGGGCTGGTAATTGTATCAGGGTGTGCTGCAACATCCGCTGAAAGAGCAAAGGTTAATGCTCAGGATAAACCGATTCGAGTTTGTGCGGCAGAAAACGAAATGCCATATTCCAATAATCAAGGTGAAGGTTTTGAAAACAAACTGGCCGAATTATTAGGACAGTATCTCAATCGTAAAGTTAAATATATTTACTGGAAAGATCCCCGTTACTTCATCCGCGATTTTCTGGATAAAGGTGAGTGCGATGTTGTGATTGGAGTTGATGCCGGTGATCCCCGAGTGCTGACAACCAAGCCGTACTACCGGTCTGGGTATGTCTTCATTTCACGGGAACAGGATAATCTGGATCTTGAAAACTGGGACAGCGAGATTTTACGTTCTGTTCGTCGTATAGGATTCATACCGGGTACACCTGCGGAAGTAATGATCCGTGCGATCGGTCGATACAGCGATATGTTTAATTACAACAAGGAGCTGGTGGGTTTCAAGTCTCGCCGGAACCAGTATGTAAAATATGAAAACAGCAAGCTGGTGAATGATGTTGCCAGTGGCAAAGCAGAAGTTGCAGTAATGTGGGGCCCCGCGGCTGCACGTTATGTAAAAGCTTCATCAACACCCCTGCGTATGATAGTGATACCTGATAATAACACTCGGGCAGATGGGCAAAAAGTTGGGCATCACTATAGTACCTCAATGGCAGTTCGCAAAGAGGATGGGCGGTTGTTAAAACAGCTTGATCAATTTATTGAACAGAAAAAATCAGAAATCGAAGAAATTCTGGAACAAGAAGGAATTCCACTGTTATCAGAAAATTAAAACAGGATACGTAATGAAATTTAAACAATTATTAGGTAGTGCACTAGTGGTAAGCGTTTTATGCTCAACGACCACCTATGCCGATATTACTTTAAGACACGCATTGACTGGCGCTGAGCTAGATTTGAGTTTTGCCAAAAAAGGAGGTGACACTGAAGCTTTTAAAGAATTTATGAAGACAGGAAAAAATCCGTATAACACGGATAAAGAAGCCATCAAAGAGGGTGAAAGTCTTTATATGACTGGGTGTTCGGGCTGTCATGGGCATGAAGCAGAAGGAAAATTAGGCCCTGGTCTGGCCGATGATTATTGGACTTACCCGCGTAACGAAACGGATCAGGGCTTGTTCGAGCTCTTGTTTGGCGGAGCCAACGGTATGATGGGGCCACAATATGTCAATTTCAATACTGATGAAATGCTCCGTATTATGGCCTGGATACGCTCGATTTATAAAGGAAATCCAAAAAAGGCGAAATGGTTAAAGTAGATACGAGGAGAAATTTAACATGAAAAATAGTTTAAAAATGACTGGCTTATTAGCAGCAACAATATCTTTTTCAGTACAAGCTTATGATGGAACAAATTGTAAAGAACCGGGGAACTGTTGGGAGCCCAAGCCGGGTTATCCCGCTCAAGTGGCGGGAAGCAAGTATGATCCCAAGCATGATCCCAATGAACTGAATAAACAATCACAGTCCATTAAAGAGATGGAAGCGCGCAATCAAAAGCGCTGGGAACATCTTAATAAAACGGGGGAGTTTGTTTATGACGTGGATGAGATCTGAAGCATCTCCTCTCTGGCAAGTTTAATCTTGCCTCCTCATGGGTGTTAGACAAATCTGTCTATGCCGCACTGGAAACAGCCGAGCTGATTCCAGCAAAGACTAATATTAAGCTCATACTCCAGTCCTTCTTCTGGGCTGGAGTTTTTTTGGACGATAGTTTTGAATAATCAACTTAGCGATTGGCGTGAACAAGCCTTACAATTTGAACAACAAATCAACCGGACTGTTTTAGGCCAGCAACAAGCGATAAGAAATTGCATTATCTCGGTTTTTGCGCGCGGCCATGTGTTATTGGAAGGGGGTGTTGGCGTGGGAAAAACAACACTGCTAAGAGCAATAGCGCAGGGACTTGGAGGAGCTTATCAGCGTATCGAGGGAACGATAGATTTAATGCCTGCCGATTTGATTTATTACACTTATCTCGATAATAAAGGCAAGCCGCAGGTGGACCCCGGGCCTCTGCTTAAACAAGGTGAAAACCTGGCAACCTTTTTCTTTAATGAGATAAACCGGGCCAGACCCCAAGTTCACTCTTTGCTGCTCAGAGTGATGGCTGAGCGCAGTGTTAGTGCCTTTAATCAAGAGTATCAGTTTCCCCATATACAGGTTTTTGCAGACAGAAACCGGATAGAAAAAGAAGAAACATTTGAATTGCCTGCTGCTGCTCGTGATCGTTTCATGATGGAAATTAACATTGACATGCCGGATGATGATGTTCATTTGACTGAGCTGGCTTTTAATTCCCGTTTTCACGATGTTGATAAGTTGATTGGCGAAGTAGAGCCAGGAAAGATTGCATATTTTGAATTGAATGAATTGGCAATGCAGATTCAACAGACTATTCAATCAAGCTCGGCATTGAAAAAATATGTTCTTGATTTATGGAAAGCAAGCAAACACCCTGAAAAATACGGTATCAGACTCAGTGATACTGAGATGGAGCAATTAATTCAGTCGGGAGCCAGCCCCAGAGGGGTTAGTTATTTAATCAGAGCGGCCAAGGTTAATGCCTGGATGGCAAACAGAACATCTTTATTGCCAGAAGATATACAAGCAGTATTTCCCGTGACTATGGGACACCGAATTTTTTTAAGTCCAGTTTATAGCTATCGCAAAGAGCAGCTGCTACCCGAACTAATCACAAATATTCTTGAAAGGATTGCCGCACCGTAGTTGAACAACTCATTATTATAAAAAATATCAAGTCATGACCAAACAACAATTAATTAAAGTTATCACACCTGCCAGTGGGTTTAGTGATTTGCTGGGAGTGTATTTAAACTGGACTGGTGTCGGTTTTATCAGCGCAATAATTGCCGAACGGCTTGATCATTTTAGCGGGGTTACTTATGCCACTTTTTATACAAGCTCACTAAATTCAGCGATTGGAGTGAAGTTCTGGGCATTAATCAGTATTATCGGATTATTGCTTTTTTGTCTAAGTCTTCCGTTTATCTATTTAGCCAATTATCGTACCCAGTTTAAAACCAGTTGCCAACGTCTGCGTTATTTTACCTATGGTTTTTTTCTGGTCGCTTTTGATGAAGGGGCTTTAATATTAGGTATCTTGATAGCTAATATGATTCACGTCAATGAGCGGGCAGAATTATTATCCAGTCAGTCATTTTTGTTCACTGAGGCAAGTGTATTGAGTATCGTGGCATTAATAGTTGGCAATTCAGTACTCTGGTTGTTGGGAGAGTCGTTATATAACCGGCAGAGTAAGGACTATTCGGGGGTTGTTAATCTTATAATCAACAGCCCTTTGAAATACAGTTTGCCGGTGTATTTATTGTTTACGTCATTGTTTGTTGCGCTGGTCATCAATCAATCTTGAAATGTCGGAAAACAATATTTTTCATTATCGAAAACCAGCCCAATACAATGTTTTTCCAGGGGCGCATTCAGGAAAAGTTATTGGTAACGGCCTGGTTTTTAATCAGCACAAACCTTTAATTGCCTTCCCGGATCCAAGGCATCTGGATTTGAGAGCCAGCTTTCTAAATCCATTTTCGCATTATCAGGTCAGAGTTTTTCGGCAGCTTTCCCGCTTGGATGTGTTTTTACTGGCAGATTTGTCTGCTTCCATGAGTTTTACCGGAAAATACAGTAAAAAACAGATCATCGTGGACTGTTTATTTTCAGCTGCCGAGTCCGCTCATGCGACAGGAGATCGGTTTGGTTTTGTCGGTTGTGGTCAAACGCTAGATCCGCAACTCTTAATATCACCGGCGAGCCAGCAATACGGCAGGGTGGTAGATATTGCAACCCGAATTAAATCATCACGCCTAACAGGGCGGGCGGATGGTTTATTGCAGGCCGCTAATTATTTGCCAGACAGGTCGGCATTGGTGTTTTTGTTGTCTGATTTCTATTTGCCGATGGCAATGGTTCGGCAAATTATGCGGCGACTTAACCAGCATATGGTCGTGCCATTGGTTATTTGGGATAAACAGGAAAGCAGTGATTTGCCCGCTTGGGGTTTGCTTAAATTTTCTGATTTAGAGCTGGGTAAAACACGCACATTATTGATGCGGCCTTCCTTGCGGGAAAAGATTTATGCCTCATATTTAAATCGAAAGCAGCAGTTGCGGAAGTGTTTCAGAAGTTTTGGCGCAGAGCCATTGTTTATTGAACAAGGGTTTCAAGCAGAACTGATCAGCCAATATTTTTTTCAATATGCAACTAGTTAAGATACTGATTAAATCGTTTTTTATTGTCTTGCTGCTGAACGCATGCTCCAGTTCATTTCATCAGCCCATTACCTTTTTTCAGGTACAATCGCCTCGTCCATTTGGGTATGTTATTGGCGATGAAATTAAACGGCGTATTATCGTGGAAGTCAGGGACGGATTGGCTTTACAATACCGCAGCCTTCCAGGCAAGGGGGAAATAAATCGATGGCTGAACTTGAAAAAGGTTGCTGTCAATAAAATTAAAACCAGCCGGGGAACTCGTTATCAAATTGACCTGACTTATCAACTGTTTTACGCGCCTTTAGAAGTTAAAATGCTTGAATTACCAGGTTTTACCTTGCAATTTAGGCAGTTTGGCAAAATGACTGATAAGCAGGTTCCGCCTTGGTATTTTACTGCGGCGCCACTGCGCGAATTGGCCATTCGGAAACAGGATGGCAAGGAATACATGCGCCCCGATACACCGGCGCCGTTCTTGGATAATACTGCCAACCAGATACGTTTTGCTATGTTTTTGTGCATTGCTATGCTTGCAGCAATCTATCTGGCATGGGTTTACGGCTTGTTAAGCTTTTTGCCAAAATATCAGGTTTTCAAACGCCCTTGTCGGCAACTGGGGAAGCTTTCAGAGCGTGAGTTTGCCAGTATGCTGAATATGATGCACGGGGCGCTAAATCAATTGAATGGTAAACCTTTATTTCAGCACCGGTTGACGGATTTTTTTCAACGTTTTCCAGATTATCAGCAGCTTGAAAATGAATTCAGGTGGTTTTTTGAATGTTCAAATCGCTACTTTTTTGGTTCAGCTAAACAAGTCGATAAGGCCGATGTTGAACGCATTAAAATATTTTGCCAGCATTGTTTGCAGGTAGAACGAGGGCAGCGATGAATTTGGCTGTTGACCATCCATTGATGTTGCTTGCATTAGTTCTGGCCCTGCTGCCTTTGTTGAATAATGGCGTTAGTGAAAGTGCATATCCGGCAGTTCAGGTTTTGCCGTTTGATGGCTTGTCGACCTTGATTTCTGTGCTAATCAAGTGTATCGCTTTTTCGGCAATTGTTTGTTTGGTACTGGGGCTAGCAGGTTTGAACAGAGGCGAACAACAGCGTGAAAGAATCGGTTACGGGGCGCATATAGTGTTATTGCTGGATCGCAGTAAAAGCATGGATTACACCTTTGCGGGTAAAGCGCCTGATGGCAGTGAGGAGTCAAAAGCCAGCGCTGCAAAACGTTTATTGACCGAGTTTATCAAAGGGCGGGATCATGATCGTATTGGTGTTGCCGGTTACAGTACATCACCCTTACTTTTCATGCCACTGACAGAAAATAAACAGGCGGTACTGGCAGCTATTTCTGCTACTGACTTACCTGCGCTGGCTTATACGAATATAAGTAAAGGACTGGCGATGGCCTTGTCTTTTTTTCAGAGCCAGAGTTCTCAATCTGGTTCGCGCATTATTTTGTTGGTTTCTGATGGGGCGGCGGTGATTGATCCAGACAGCGAGGCCAAAATCAGGCGGTGGGTAAAGCAAATGAACATTCGTTTGTACTGGATATTTATGCGTAGTCAGAATAGCCCAGGTTTGTATGAAAAACCAGAAGACCCAAGGGATGATAATGCCGCTGCCATGCCCGAGCGTTATCTGAATCTGTTTTTTGAAAGCTTGAATATTCCTTATAAAGCGTACCAGGCTGAAAACCCAGATGCCGTACAAAAAGCCATTAACGATATTAATCAACTGGAAAATATGCCGTTGCATTATCTGGAAAAAATACCAAAACAGGAACTCTCAACACTTTGTTATCAACTGGCAGGGGTTTTTATTGGTTTGTTATTGGCATTAAAATTTGTTGAGGCCAGGGTATGAAAAAAACCATGCAGCACTTTACATATTGGATAGTGTTTTTCATTGCTTTAACTGGTGCAATTTATACGGCCTATTCAGGTTACAAAACAGCGCAAATTAACCAACTGATCAGTCAGCTTAATCAGGGCAGGGATATTGAGCCAAAGCAAATGAAAAATGCAACGCCGGAGCTGCAATTGGCGAGAGCGATTTATCTTAAAAACAAAAAGCGTTATAAAGAGGCGCAAGCCACTTTGAGTTTGATTATCAATCAGGGCACACAAAAGCTGCAAGCTATTAGTCGCTACAATCTTGGCAACACGTATTTGATACAAGCCATCGAATTTGCAGAGGCCTTGCAAATTAATGAGGCATCAGCGTTGGCAGCACTGGCCAAGCAAGCATATCGGCAAGCATTGGCTTTGGACAGTCACTATTGGGATGCAAAATACAATTTAGAAGTGGCTGTGCGTTTGTTGCCGGAAATGGATCGTATCACGATGGAGCGGGATGACCCCGTCCCGCAGGAAAAAGCAAAGCTATGGGCGACAGTCCCAGGTTTTCCTCGCGGGTTGCCATAAATCTGCCATGACTGTGAGTTATATTTCAAAAAATCTTAAAGATTACCGGTTTTATTGCCTGAGTCTGGCGTTTTTGGCTATGCTGATTTTGTTTTTAAAGCCGGAGACTATCAGGTCTCGCCCAGTTTATAATTTTACCTTTATTGTTGATATTACCCGAAGCATGAATGCTCGGGATTATCAAATCGAAAGTGAAGCGGTCAGCCGTTTACAATTTGTTAAAAAGGCGTTAATTAAAGCGGTGGTTAACTTGCCTTGCCAGTCTAAAGTAGGTTTGGGAGTTTTTACAGAGAGAAAATCTACTTTATTGTTCGAGCCCATCGAGGTTTGTTCGTCATTCACAGAAATTGATAGTGTTATTAATGCATTAGACTGGCGAATGGCTTGGGCAGCCGATAGCCGTATCAGTAAAGGCATAGCCAGCATTATTGAGCAATTAAAAGGCAGCGATTCTCAAATTATTTTTTTGACTGATGGACAGGAAGCGCCGCCAGTGAATCCACGCTATAAAATGGATTTTAGTGACTTGAAAGGTAAGTTGAATGGGATGCTGGTTGGTGTGGGTGGGCTGCAAAATGTACCTATCCCTAAATATAATGCCCAGGGAAAACAGCAGGGGTTTTATCAGCCTGATGATGTTCCCCATCGATCAACATTTGGTTTGGCGCCAACGTCATCCGCTCCGGTAGGAAATTATAATGCAAGAAATGCCCCCTTTGGCGGTGCAAAAGTAGTAGGTGATCAGCATTTAACACGTCTCTATGAATCCTATTTGCAGGAGTTGAGTAAAGATATTGATTGGTTTTATCATCGACTGGAAACCAGAGAATTACTCGGTAAAGCGCTGCTAAGGCCTCAGTTTGCAAAGCAAAAGCAAGTATTGTCAGATATGCGTGCATATCCAGCATTATTTGCCTTGATTATGTTAAGTCTGGTTTATTTGCCGCAATTGAAAAGTTAAGCAGTCTAACGATTCATTTGTTTACAGTCATTTAAATCATACAAGAGTTGGGCGATGAGGGCTGAATAAAACGATTATTTTTTTCTCATAAAATAATACAAATATTTACACTTAAGGATCATTTCCGAACCTTGTTTTTCAGCGACCTTGCAAGTTTCATATTTTTCACGACCCGGTGTCGATTGTTTTTTGATGGCGCCGTCGACGATCGAATATTTTAAAGGTATTTCGAAAGTGCCGGTACGGCCTCGGGTATCAGTTGATTTGGTGTTCAAAGTGCCATCTTTTTGGAAAGTCCATTCGGTGTTCAAGGCGCTTTTAGTTTTATCCAAAGCGGCAGCCTCGGCATAAACTTCCCATGTGCCAAGTATTTCGGAGTTATCCTTCAGTTGTATTTCGGCACTGGCAGTGAAAGAAACTGCTAGAGCAGCCAGTGTTAAAACGTTGCTTATTATTTTCATGGCAAATCCTTACTTGGGTTGATTGTACGTTAGCAAATTGTAACATACTGCTGGATAGACTCTAATTTTTCAATCCTATGATAGGATAGCGTCACAACAAGTTAAATTCAAAGAGATAAATGGGTATACAGGATAATTTTGAACAGCAACCGTTAAGATATTTCACCGAGAAAGCCTATCTGGATTATTCCATGTATGTCATTCTCGACCGCGCTTTGCCCAACATAGCAGATGGTCTGAAGCCAGTTCAACGACGAATTATCTACGCAATGTCCGAGCTAGGACTGACAGCTTTAGCTAAATATAAAAAATCAGCCAGAACCGTTGGGGATGTGCTGGGTAAATATCATCCTCATGGCGATTCTGCATGTTATGAAGCTATGGTGCTGATGGCGCAGCATTTTTCCTATCGTTATCCATTAGTTGATGGCCAGGGAAACTGGGGGTCGCCTGATGATCCAAAATCATTTGCGGCGATGCGTTATACCGAATCTAGATTAACGCCTTATGCACAAACATTACTCAGTGAATTGGGGCAGGGAACAGTTGAATGGACTGATAATTTCGATGGCACCCTGAAAGAACCACAGCTATTACCCGCTCGTTTGCCGAATGTGTTGCTGAATGGTTCAATGGGTATTGCAGTGGGAATGGCGACCGATATTCCTCCACATAATCTTGTTGAAGTTGCCCGAGCCTGTATTCAATTGCTTGATGACCCTGAAAGCAGTGTCGAAACTTTGTTTGAATATATTAAAGGCCCGGATTATCCAACAGAGGCTGAAATTATTACCTCCAAAGAGGATATTCAGGTGATGTATCAGACGGGTCATGGCTCAATCAAAATGCGGGCAAAGTACGAATGTGAAGGGGAAAATATTGTCATTACCGCCTTACCGCATCAAGTTTCCGGAGCGAAATTACTGGAACAAATTGCTGCACAAATGCAAGCAAAGAAATTACCCATGATTGAAGATCTGCGTGATGAATCTGATCATGAAAGCCCAACGCGTCTGGTGGTTATTCCTCGTTCAAAGAGAGTGGATGTTGATGCAGTGATGTCGCATTTGTTTGCGACCACGGACCTGGAAAAAAATTACCGCGTCAATATGAATATGATTGGCCTGGATGGCAAGCCAAGGGTAAAGGGTCTGAAGCAGATTTTGGTGGAATGGCTGGCATTTAGAACAGAAACTGTTCGTCGCCGTTTGCAATACCGCTTGGACAAGGTTTTGGCGAGACTACATGTTTTGGAAGGTTTGTTGATCGCCTATCTCAATATTGATGAAGTCATCGCGATTATTCGCTCTGAGGACAAACCAAAACCGGTATTAATGGAACGATTCGGAATTACCGATATTCAGGCGGAGGCCATTCTGGAATTAAAATTAAGACATCTTGCCAAACTGGAAGAAATGAAGATCCGGGGTGAGCAGGATGAGTTGGAAAAGGAACGGGATGCATTGACTAAAACCTTGGGGTCAAAAAAATTGCTAAACCGGTTGATTAAAAAAGAACTTGAACGGGATGCAGAAAAATACGGCGATGATCGTCGTTCGCCTATTATTCAGCGTGGTGCATCCAAAGCGCTGGATACCAGCGTGTTGATTAGTAATGATCCGATCACCATTATTTTGTCAGAAAAAGGCTGGATTCGTGCGGCAAAAGGACATGATATTGACGTTAAATCGCTAAATTATCGGGCTGGGGACGGATTTCTGGATGCAGCTTTCGGCAGAACCACGCGGCCGGTTTATATTCTGGATTCAACTGGTCGGTTTTATACCACAACCACGCATGATTTACCGTCGGCGCGAAGTCAGGGCGAGCCATTAACGGGCAGATTAAAGCCGCCTGCTGGCTCACTTTTTAAATATCTATTGGCTGGAGATTCTGAAGGTTGGTATTTGTTGGCCAGCAACTATGGCTATGGTTTCAGAGTACAGTTAAAAGAACTAGCCAGTAAAAACAAGGCGGGTAAATTAGTAATTTCCTTGCCGGAGGGAGCTAATGTATTACGTCCTGCTCAAATTCAAAATGATTCTGACTTGCTTGCAGTAGCTACATTACAAGGTCGTTTGTTGATTTTTCCGGTGCAGGAACTTCCGGCATTAGCGCGCGGCAAAGGTAATAAGTTGATTCAAATTCCAACAGGCGATTTGATAGCGGGAAAAGATAAAGTGGTTGCTACCGCAGTTATAGCTCATGACGGTTCTTTGAAAATTATTTCTGGAAAGCGACATTTAACTTTGAAAGCTGCGGATATAGAGCATTATTCGGGCGCTCGGGCAAAAAGAGGATTGGCGTTACCGCGAGGACTTCAGCGAGTTGATGAGCTTGTGCCAGGGTAATATTACGTCTGCCTACTCTGTTTTTCATTATATAGGAACTGCTATTGATACAATGAAAGCAATGAAAATGTAGCGCTTTCATCGTTTCCTCAAAATCAAATTATTAGAATTGTTACCGGAGTCCGTGATTTCAATGCGTATCGTTGACACATCACCTGTAACTTTTCTTTCTTTCGCTTTCAATGACCATTTCATGTTCCCAGCGCTCTCCAAAAATGCTTCATTGTAAACCTGCTTTCCCGGTTTTTCTTGATTGAGATGTGGTAGCAAGCGCCTCAAGATCAAAATTGTCAGAAAAGTCCCGCTCTTGATTCATTGAGCTGTTCGCTTCATTCAGCAGCGCTTGTAGCTTGTCTCTTTTTTTGCTGCTGATACCATTGTTATCTTGATGTTCAGTAACGAGTTGAGTGTTATTTAACATAGAGGCAGCACGAAGTACTGGGTCATTTTTTGAATCTACCAAGCCGGAAATAACGGATACGAGATTATCTTGCAATCTTTCTGGGAAGCCACTTTGGTGCAGTGCGTCAATGGCGGAATTAATTTGTTTTATTCCATCAACAGCAATATCAAATTTTTGTTTTTCCATATCATTTAATATTTGTGATGCCTTGATTTTTGCTGCCGCTTTGATTTGTTCTGCCTCAGCAAAGATGGTGGCGGCTTTTTTTTCCGCTTGGGCGGCTTCTAAAGTTTTCTTGATTTCTAGTTCTGCCAATTGTTTTTGTCTGGCTAATTCACGTTCTGTTTCTTGCTCAGCCAAGGTAATTTCCTTGGTTTTCTGAATCTCAGCGCTAAGCTTTATTTTCTCTTGTCTTTGTTTTTCCAGTTCGGTTTCAAATGCTTGTTTTTTTAGGTTCAATTCATGCTGCTTTGTTAATTCAGCCTTTGAAAGTTCGTTGTGCTTTTGTAATCGCTCTTTTGCAACATCGGATTCTATTGCAATACGGCATAAATTAATTTGTTTTTCTTGCTCAAGTCGCATAGTCTGTTTTTTCTTTTCAATTTCGAGCAATAATTTTTCAGATTCAAT
>Ga0256841_1001317_pt1 | contig 21902 bp, 20 predicted proteins | sample 356308metaG_FD_185971 | JGI IMG/M metagenome (GOLD analysis project Ga0256841, IMG submission 185971) | Hydrothermal vent microbial communities from Mid Atlantic Ridge, Atlantic Ocean - 356-308 | ecosystem: Environmental > Aquatic > Marine > Hydrothermal vents | place: Atlantic Ocean: Mid... | reverse complement strand
TGTCATGGTCTCTTTCCTTCTTCATATTCGGAACCTCGGAGGCTCCTCTTTCGTCGTCCGAATCGAAATATCCGAACCCGTCCCAAAGGCCTGTGGGCCCCTGGAAAGGATCCGTATATTTTAAAATGTCAATCTATCTTCGGCATGCATCATCCCAGTGCCCAGAGGAGATAGGCTCCAAAAAGGATCCGGTAGATCCCGAAAGGAACGAAAGTGAAGCGGGAGAGAAATGCCAAAAAAAGTTTGATCGTCAGCCACGCCACGGCAAAGGCGACTACGAAGCCCAGCAGATAGGGCCCCCATTGGGCCCCGGCGAAGTCGTGATAGTGCTTGAGCAGATCGTATCCGCTGACTGCCGCCATAACAGGTATCGCCAGAAGGAAGGAGAACTCTGCCGAGGTCTTGCGGTCCAGCCCTGCCAGAAGCCCGCCGATGATGGTCGCTCCGGCCCGGGAAGTACCGGGAATCAAGGAGAAAACCTGAGCAAAACCCACCGCCAGCGCCTGCATGGTCGTGACCTTCTCCACGTCGGTGACCCGCACCTTCGCCTCCTCTTTGTAGAAATACTCCACGAGGAGGAAGACGATTCCCCCGATGATGAACATCCACGCCACCACATGAATGCTAAAAAGCGCTTTGACCTGATGGCGAAGTACGAAGCCGATCACCCCCAAGGGGAGAAAGGCAAGGATCAGTTTTTTCCACAGTTCGATCTTTTTCAGACTCAGCTTCTCCCGATAGATCAGCATTACCGCGAGGATCGCCGCAAACTGGATGATGACGTCGTAGGCTTTGGTCAGATCGCTCTGGGCGATACCGAGCCAATGCTCGACGACGATCATATGCCCCGTAGAGGAGATGGGGAGGAACTCGGTGAAGCCCTCCACGACTCCGATGACGATCGATTCCAGATAGGTCATAGTGCTTTTCTCACAGTTTCAAAGATAAACGCCCTCAGATCATCCGGGCGAAGTAGCCCTCTTCCTTGGCCATCAGCTCCTCGGGCGTTCCCTCGTCCACCAGCTTTCCCTCCTCCAGGACGAAGATGCGCTCCGCCTTTTCGATGGTGCTGAGACGATGGGCGATGGTGATCACCGTCCGGGGCCGCAGGTACTTCTCCAAAGCAGCAAAAAGCCGTGCTTCGGTATGGACATCCAGCGCCGAGGTGGACTCGTCGAAGATTACCACCTTCGGATCGAGAAGAATCATACGCGCGATGGCGACTCTCTGGCGCTGGCCGCCGCTGAGGCGCACGCCGTCGCGACCCACAACCGTCTCCAGCCCCTCTTCGAGAGCGGCAATCACCTCTTCAAGCTGAGCGATGGCGATGGCTTCTCGTAGACGATTCTCCTCGACCTTCCGCCCCAACGTCAGATTGAACCGCATTGTATCATTAAAGAGCTTGGGATGCTGGAGAATCAGGTGGACATGACGGCGAATCGTCGGCAAGGGGATCTGCCGGGAAGCGACACTGTCGTAACGGATCTCCCCCTCCTCCACGGGGTAGAAACCGACCAGAAGGTTGGCCAGGGTCGTCTTGCCGCTGCCGCTGGGGCCGACGACGGCGACCTTGGATCCCGCGGGAATCTTCAAGGTAATATTTTTTAATATCTTACGATCTTTTCGATAGGAGAATGAGAGGCTATCGGTCTCTATCGCCACCGAGTCCTTGCCCGTGAAAGGGTCCCGCCCCTCCCGAACGGTCGGCTCAACCTCCATCCCGAAGACCCCGTCGATCCGTCGGCAGGCCGCACGGGCCGAAGCCAGGGCATACTGGAAATTGATCACATCCTGGGTCGGGGTCATCATGATCCAGAGATAACCGAAGATCGCCAGCATCATCCCGACGCTCAGGTCGCCGTAGGCCACGGCAAGGATACTGACGGAACGAAAAAGCTCGTAGCCACTGAGAAAAACCAGAAAGGACAGACGCATCGCCCGGTCGCTGCGGTAGCCGAACTCTACCGACCGGTCCCTCAGAGACAAGGCCTGGCGGATGATCCGGGCGAAAAAGTACTCCTCTTTGTTGGCCGCCCGGATCTGCTGGAAAAGCTCCAGGGTATCGGTCAGCGCCGACTGGAAGGCTTCGACCGCCTTGTTCTCCTCCCGTTTGAGGCGTCCGACTCTCCGGGCGAGCTTGGCGGTAAAGAAGACGACCACCGGATTGGTCAAGAGGATAAAGAGCGCCAGCTTCCAATCGATCGCCAAAAGCACGGCGGCGGTAAAGAGCAGCGTCAAAATCGAGATGAGAAATTTACTAACGGTCGTACCGATAAAGGTATCGACGGTAGCGATATCAGTAACCAGGCGGGAAGCGATGGCTCCGGCGGATCGGGTCTCGTACTCCTTGAGGGAGACCCGGGCCAGATGCTCCGTGGCACTCCGGCGCAGATGATAGGCCAGATCCTTGGAGATTCCCAGAAATGTACGTACCTGATAGACGTTGAGGAGAAAGCCCAGTCCCCGGAGAATGACGACGACCGCCAGGAAAAAGAAGACATAGCCTTCCAGACTCATGGGCATGATATGTGTCGCCACCCACGAGGTCAGAGTATCGCTCTTCTTCAGCAGCAGCTCGTCCACCAGCATCGGGATGAAGAGCGGGATCAGCACCGTCAAGATCGTCGCGAGGATCGCCGCGGCGTTACCCCGAAGCAGCGCACCGCGATAATGCAGCGTCCGGCGGATCAGGTCGGCGAGTCGGCAGCGGGAAAAGATCACGATTTCGAAAGAGGCTCCACGGAGTCGACAATCGTCAGCACTTCGCCCAAGTCCTTCTTTTCGATGGTATGGGTCGCCGCCTCCTTGAGAATCGGCTTGGCCCGGAAAGCGATGCGGGTCGAAGCATGGGCGAACATACTCAGATCGTTGGCTCCGTCCCCCACGACGAGGGTCTGCTGCGGATCGACGCCCAAAAGCTTCTGAAGCCGGGTGATCATCCGTCCCTTGGAGTCGCCGAACATCATCTCGCCCCCGACTTTACCGGTCAAGATCCCCTCATCGTCATGGAGGATATTGGCGAAGTCCGCGTCAAGCCCCAGGACCTCGGCCCCATGGCGAGTGGCATTGCGAAAGCCTCCCGAAAAGCAGACGACTTTAAAGCCACGCTTTTTCAATCCCGTCACAGCCTCTTTGGCCCCGGACATCAAGGGTAATCCTTGGCAGATCTCGTCGACCCTCACCAGCGGAAGCCCTTCGAGCAAGGCGACACGGGCCTGGAGGGATTTGAAAAAGTCCAAATGCCCCTCCATCGCCTGTCGGGTAATGGCAGCGACCTCCGTCTCCAACCCGAGCTCGGCAGCGAGAAAATCGATGGTCTCGCCATCCATCAATGTCGAATCAAAATCAAAAACAGCCAGTTTCTGCATAGGCTCACTTTAGAAATTTTGATAGAATTATAGCCAAATCACGCCCCGGGCGGCCAAAGTGAGTCCCATGAAAGTGAGTCCCATGTTTGAAACCTTCTGCCAGACCTTGCATAGTGAGCGCCCTTTCATCACCGTGGAAATCACTCCGCCTCACGGTGCGAGCATGACCCCCATCCTCGAGGCGATCGAAGCCTCGGGAATTGCCGGGAAGATCTCGGGCTTCTCCGTCACCGACAACCCCCTGGCCAAACTCAAAATGTCGGCGATCCTCAGCGCTATCAAGGTGCAGGAGCGTTTCGGCAAACCGGTCATCGCCACCATGAGTATGCGGGATCGCAACAAGCTTTCTCTCCAATCATCTCTGCTGGGGGCCAACGATTTCGATATCCGCCTCATTCTCGCCCTCACCGGCGACCCGGCCAAGCTCAGCGACCAGCCCGAGGTCAAAGGGGTCCTGGAGCGTGACAGCACTCTGCTGCTAAGTATCATCTACCGTCTTAACAACGGCGTCGACTACTCGGGGAAAGCGCTCACACCTCCGCCCAAACCGATCTATCCCTTTGCCGTCAGCAACGCCTACGCCAAGGATATGAAACAGCTCATGAAACGCATGGTCAAAAAGCTCGACTACGGAGCGAGAGCCATTATCACCCAGCCGGTCTTCGACTTGGACAACGCCCGCAACCTTCTAGAGATCTTCCAAGAAGCCAAGGAAAAAAGCATCCGGGAGACGGCGAAAGAGGCGGAGCTGATCTTGGGGCAGTTTCCTTTCGTCCGGGCCCGCACGGCAACATTCATCGCCGACAAGGTCCCCGGTATCACCGTTCCCAAAGAACTCATCGACGAGATGGATCTGGCGGCGATGGATGGAGAAGAGGAGGAGCGGGAAGTGGGCTTCCGTCTCAGCAAAAGGATCTTCGACGAAATTATGGCCCTGCATCCCAAGGTCCATCTCATGACCCACAACCGCTTCGATCTCTGTAGCCGTCTTATAGCATCCTGATACTTCCGCACCCGACGGCACTTGCTAATATCCCTGAGATGCTTCACGACAAAAAGCACCCGGCTCACTTGAGTTGTGAAACCTTATGAGCTTTCAGCCTTCATACTTTCTTAACTTTGATTTGATCGCTTCGTATTTGGTTCGCAACTCGGAAAGCTGCTCGACCCAAAATTCATTGCGTTTTCGAACGTTTTCGATCTCTTCGTTGGCTTTGGCCAGGTTGTCGCGCGTATTGTGAAGATGCGCCTCGAGCTCCGCCCTCTTCGCCTCCAAGTCGGCGATCTTTTCCCGCTGGGTATCGATACGCTCTTTGGCCAGCGCCAACTGTTCTTCTACTTTTGCCTTCTCCGCTTTGTAACGCGCTTCCAAGTCCTGATACTGCCCAATCTCCTGCAACTGGGTAGCGTTAAGGATCTGCACTTCCCGCAGACTCTCTTCCAGAAGCAAAATCTTCTCTTCACGCTCTTTGAGCCGCTCCCCGAGGTCGGCAATCTTTTCATATTGTCCTTTATAACGGACCGAGAAGATCACCACCACCAACACGAACGCAAGGATAACCGAGGCGACGATCGCCCCGAAAACCATGGCGTCTATATTGAACTGAGATAGAATCTTCTCCATTGCCTACCCCTCGATCCGATCGTAGCTTTTGGGATAGGTGCAGCGCATCTGTGCGGCAGACGGAGGGCTGGAGAGAGTTTTGAGTTTTTGCAGGTGGATATTGACCACATTGTCCATATCGTCCCGATAGGCGATCTGCTCGATTCGTCCCTTACCGTCCACGGCCAGGGTATAGGTCCGTCCCTGATAGCGGGCGGTATAGAGATTGTCTTTGTAGTGTCGGGCACGTTTAAGGACGGCCCCTAGATCGAAACCTTTGTCCATTCGGTAGAAGCTCACCTGCTCCAAATCATGATCGACGACAATCACCCGTTTCCCGTCGCTGCAGACCTCTTTGCGCGTGGGACTGCGGTAGCTCCATTTGAAGCGTTTTCCGTTATCCATAATCATTTCTCCGGTATAGCGAATGACCTCCTTTTTCGGATTGGTCACCTTCTGAACAAATCGGGCCTCCATACCCGCAGGTAGCGTGATTCCCGCCCCAAGCGTCCCTATAACCGTAAATAATATTAATAAATATTTCATTGCGTTTTTGCTCCTTGCTTGCGTGTTGAAATCATAGCAGATTCTCATGGGATTACATGATCATGACATCACTTTGTGGAGCCATCGGGTACAGGAGGCGGCAATTAACACTTTTTCGCTAAAATAAGCCCAATTTATTTATAGGGTAGAACAACAGGATGATCAATACATTGTTGAATATAGTCGGAACCGCCAACGACCGGAAGGTCAAACAATACATGAAACGGGCCAAACGCATCAATGCTCTGGAGCCCAAATATGAGAAGATGAGCGACGAGGAGCTCAAGGCTGCCTTTGAGGAGCTCAAAAAGGCTGTACAGGCCGGAGAGAAGCGCCTCGATGACGTGCTCTACGACTCCTTCGCCATCACCCGGGAGGTGAGCAAGCGAGTCCTGGGCCTGCGACACTACGATGTCCAGCTCGTCGGTGGCATGGTCCTGCACGAAGGCAACATCGCCGAGATGAAAACCGGAGAAGGAAAAACCCTCGTCGCCACCCTCCCCATCGTCCTCAACGCCATGCTCGGCCGGGGCGTGCATCTGGTGACGGTCAACGACTATCTCGCCAAACGCGACGCCCGGGAGATGGGCAAGATCTACGAATTTCTCGGCTACCGCACCGGCTGCATCACCAGCGAAATCCAGGACGACTTCGAGCGCAAGGCCCAATACGACGCCGACATCACCTACGGGACCAACAACGAGTTCGGCTTCGACTACCTCCGGGACAACATGAAGGTGCGTCTCGACGAAAAGGTCCAAAGAGATCATTACTACGCTATCGTGGACGAAGTGGATTCGATCCTCATCGACGAAGCCCGGACGCCCCTGATCATCTCCGGTCCGGCCCAGCGGGATCAGAGCCTCTACATGAAAGCCGACGAAGTCGCCCGGCAGTTGGTCCGGGGCGAAGAGATCCCCACCCGGCCCGGCGAACCCAAGAAAACCACCGGCGACTTCGTCGTGGATGAAAAGAATCGTACCATCGTCATGACCGAAGAGGGACTGGAGAAGGCCGAGAAACTTTTCGGTGTCGACAACCTTTTCAGCCTCGAAAACGCCGCCATGGTCCACCATCTCGATCAGGCCCTCAAAGCCCACAACCTCTTCGAAAAAGATGTGGACTATGTCGTACGCGACGGCGAGATCGTCATCGTCGACGAATTTACCGGCCGCCTCAGCGAAGGGCGCCGCTACAGCGAGGGGCTCCATCAGGCCCTGGAGGCCAAGGAAGGGGTCCAGATCCAGGAAGAGTCCCAGACCCTGGCAGAGATCACCTACCAGAACTATTTCCGCATGTATGAAAAGCTGGCAGGGATGACCGGAACGGCCCAGACCGAAGCGACGGAGTTCAGCCAGATCTATGGCCTGGACGTCGTCTCCATCCCCACCAACGTCCCCGTGAAGCGGATCGACAAGCCCGACCTGATCTACAAGACCGAAAAGGACAAGATCGAAGCGGTGGTCAAGCGGATTAAAGAACTCCATTCCAAAGGCCAGCCAGTCCTGGTGGGAACCGCTTCCATCGAAAAGAGCGAACTCATCAGTAAGCATCTTAAAAAAGCCAAGATCCCCCACAACGTCCTCAACGCCAAAAACCACGAGCACGAAGCGGAGATCATCAAAGATGCCGGCCAAAAAGGCGCCGTCACCGTCGCGACCAATATGGCCGGACGGGGCGTCGATATCAAGATCGACGACGAGGTCCGCAAGCTTGGGGGCCTGGCGATCCTGGGGACCGAACGCCACGAGAGCCGCCGGATCGACAACCAGCTTCGGGGTCGCTCCGGCCGCCAGGGAGATCCCGGCGAGAGCCAGTTTTTCCTGAGCCTCGAAGACAATCTCCTGCGGATCTTCGGAGGCGAACGCATCCACAAAATCATGGACCGCATGGGAATGGAAGAGGGAGAGTATATCGAATCCAAGCTCGTCACCCGCAGCATCGAAAAGGCCCAGAAAAAGGTCGAGGCGATGCACTACGAATCGAGGAAGAACATCCTCGAATACGACGACGTAGCCAACTTCCAGCGCAAAGCGATCTACGCCTTCCGCAACCAGCTCCTGGATCCCGAATACGACATCGAGGGCAAGATCGAGCAAAACCGCCAGGAGCTGGTGGAGTACCTTCTTCACGAAGCGGAGATCTTCCCCGGCCAGCCCAGCGAAGACTACGACCTGGATCGCTTCACGACCCTGGTGCGGGAATACACCGGCGTAGAGATCGACTCCGAGACCCTAAAGGGAAAAGAGGCCGACGAGATCCGAGAGGAGACCCTCAAGATCCTGACGAATGCCTACGAGGAGAAGTTTTCCATCTTCGACGAAGAGCAGCGCAAAGAGATCGAGAAGATCCTCATGCTCCAGATTCTCGACACCGAATGGAGGGAGCACCTCTACGAGATGGATGTCCTCAAGACCGGAATCGGCCTCCGGGGCTACAACCAAAAAGACCCTCTCGTCGAGTACAAGCAAGAGAGCTACCGCCTCTTCGAAGCCCTGGTACGGCGGATCAAGTTCGAATCCCTCAAACTTCTCTATCTGGTGCAGTTTGACTTCAGCGACCCCGAGGAGGAGCTCGCCGCCGCCGAGAAGATGCTCGAAGAGCTGGAGATCGACGAAAACGAGCTCATCAGCAACGAGTATCAGGAGCTCCCCGAGGATACGACCGACGCCCAGCACACCCCCTACGTCGCGCCTCACAAGCCCAAGCGCAACGATCCCTGCCCCTGCGGCAGCGGAAAAAAATACAAAAACTGCTGCGGTAAAAGCGGTCCCAAGAAAGGGCTTCTGGCCTGATGCCCCTCCCCTCCGAGCAGCGTCTGGTCCGGCGGATCGTCCGCCATTATCTGCGCTACGACCCTGAAAATCCCTTTATCTTCATCTCCGCCCTGCTGGCCTTTCTCGGTATAACGGCCGGAGTCATGGTCCTCATGATCGCCATGGGGATCATGAACGGCACCCAGAAAGAGTTTGAAAAAAAACTCTTCGTGATGAATTATCCTCTGACCATCGTCAGCTTCGGCAAAGGAGTCCGGCAGGAGACGGTAGACAAGATACGAAAAGCTTTCCCCGATATGAAAGTCAGTCCCTTCTACTCTACCCAGGTGATCGCCAAGCACGGCGGCGCTATCCAGGGAGGAATGCTCTACGGGGTGGACTTCGCCGCCGAAGCGGCCATCAATCCGATCTTTGCCAAAGCGATCGAAGGCAATCTCACCCTTCCCCCTCCCCGCTACAGCCTGGTCACCGGCGACGATCTGAGCGATCTCCTCGACGCCCCCCTCGGGACCAAGATCACCCTCATTTTCTCCCAATACCAGGCCGCCGGATTGGGCACTCTGCCTCTGCAGAAACGGTTCCGCCTCGTAGGCACCTTCAACTCCGGACTCAAAGCCTACGACAAAGCGATCATCTATACCACCCTTCGGGCCTTTCACAAAATTCTCAAAAAAGACCCCCGGCGCTACGACGGGGTACATCTTTACACAGAAGATCCCATGAGCCGGATCAAGGAGGTCAAAGCCCTCCTTCCCGATGATGCCGATGTCGAAGGATGGTGGCAACAAAACGGCAACTTCTTCTCCGCCATGCAGATGGAGAAGAAGGCCCTTTTCCTGGTCCTGCTCCTCATCATTCTCGTCGCCTCTCTCAATATCATCAGCTCCCTGCTCATGACGGTCATGAGTCGCCGTCGGGAGATCGCACTGCTGCGAACCCTGGGAGCGACGCGCCGGGAAATCCGGCAGATCTTTTTCCGTCTGGGCGTCGTCATAGGCAGCGCCGGTATCCTCGTCGGCACACTCCTGGGCTTTCTCGGGATCTGGGTTCTGACCCATTTCGACATTGTTACCCTGCCCGCGGATGTCTACGGCACCAGTCGCCTGCCCGTCGATCTGCTCTGGAGCGACTTTTTCATGATTCTCGCCGGTACGACGCTTATCGTCCTCTTGTCCGCTCTATACCCTGCCCGAAAGGCCGCTTCCACTGATCCTCTTAGTGTTTTGCGAAACGAATAGCCTCACCTTCCGCCAAATCTTATTTACTTATTATTCTTGGTGTCGATTTTGAAGTGCTTATCATAGCGTGTTCGAATCTCCTTGGGCCAGAGAGAGTGGATATATTTCAAAATTGCCGCCCGCTCTTTGACGCTGAGCTTGTCGGCAAATCCCGGCATCCACCCGGCGAAGGTGGAGCCGTAGGTTTTTCCCCCTTTGGCGATGATCGTCATCAACAACTGCGGATCGTGGTGCCAGGTATGGGCCGTGCCGTTAAGCGGCGGCGGCGGCAGACGCCCGTCGGAACGTTTTTTCCTCCAGTCCTCTCCGTTGCCTGCTCCGGCCGTACCGTGGCAAACAGCGCAGTTTTTGGCGAAGAGCCGCTCTCCCAAGGCAAGATCTTTGGGATTGTTCCAATCGCCGATCGTCGTCTCCCCGGCTCCCAGTAGCATGATCGTTCCCGTAAGGGCTATCATCGTTTGTTTGATACGCATTCGTTAACTCCTTGTGGTAGATTTGTTCGGCCTCAATGACCGTGTTTTGCCTCTTTGTGCCCGTGCGTCCCCATCGTGTGCATTGGCGCATTCTGGGAGACGCTTCGAGACTTTCGCGACTTTTTCAGTAGCGTCCCATAGTCGGTGGCGAACTTTCGATCGTATTTTTTACGGACTTTCTCGGGCCAAAGCGAATGAATATAGGCGAAAACCGCCGCACGCTGCCGGTCGTTGAGACGAGTAGCAAAAGCGGGCATCCCTCCGCGCCCCTTTGCGATAACTCCCAACAGAGTCTCAGGAGCGTGGTGCGTCGCGTGACTTCGCGATCTGCCGTCGAGAGCCGGTCCTTTGCCGCCGCTTGCGTCTCTTGCGTGGCAAACGGCGCAATTAATGCGAAAGATCTCTTTGCCCTCCTGGATGGGGCCGCCTTTCGCCGCCCACGAGCCGGTCAAGCCAAGCAACCCCGAGAAAAAAAGCGCTTTATAGAATTGTTTCATCTTCCGCTCCTCACACCACGACGAACTGCCCCATCATCCCGGCGTCTTCGTGCTCCAGGACATGGCAGTGATACATATAAGGACGCTTGGCGTCGGCATAACCGGTGTGCCTGACCAGCAGTTTGACCCGATCTCCGGGAGCGAGAAAGACCGTATCCTTATATCCCCGCTCCCAGGGGCGGACTTTGGCTACGCTTCCGTTTCGCTCGAGGACGCGGAAGTGGGTGGCGTGCATGTGGAAGTTGTGATTCATTCCCATCATGCCCCCCATGCCCATCCCGACATTTTCAGCTTCCCAGATCTCGTATTCCCCCAGGGGGACTTGCTCGTCGATTCGATCGGGATCCATCGCGGCACCGTTGATCACCAATCGACCCGGACCTCGGGCCTGAAGCCGGAAGCGGCGAACCCGCTTGGCCCGGGCGGCATGGGGACTCTCCAGACTCGTCAGACGCTTGGGCAGCGAGGAGGCGACCTTTTCCGGCGCCGTCACCCGCAGCTCCAAAATCCCCGTCCCGCTCTCCAGGTCTCGCAGAACCACTCGACTCCCCTGCATCCCCCGAAGATCCAGGATCACCTCCCCCCGCTCCGCCGGCGAAAGCAATATCTCCGAAACCTTCTCCGGAGTCTCCAGGAAGGAGTTGTCCCCGGCGACGAGCGTCAGAGAGCGGCCCTCGGCGGCCACCCGATAGACCCTGGCGTTTGAGGCGTTGAGCAGGCGCAGGCGCACGAGCCCCGCCTCCACTTCCTTGTAGGGAGCGACGGTGCCGTTGACCAGTAGGGTGTTGCCCGAAAATCCGTGCATCACCGTCATCATGTTTCTCGGATAGGCGAAGGCGCCGTCGCGGGTGAAGAGGCGGTCTTGAAGCACAAGCGGGATGTCGTCGATACCGTAGCGTTTGGGCAGAGGAAGCGCCAGAGACTCCTCGTCATCGATGTAGATCAGCCCTCCCAGGCCTCGCATCACCTGTTCGGCGGTTTTGCCCATAGTGTGGGGGTGGTACCAGTTGGTGCAGGCCTTTTGATCGACCCGGTATCGGGCGCTCCAGGTCGTTCCCGGAGCGATAGTCTGATGCACGTTGCCGTCCATCTCCGGGGGCAGATGCATCCCGTGGCCGTGCATCGTCGTCACTTCCCCAAGGGCGTTTTTCCAGTTGAGTGAAACCTCTTCGCCTCTTTTCAGGCGAATCGTAGGCCCCAGATATGGGCCGTTGACCCCCCAGGTCGGGGTTCGGACACCGGGAAAAAATTCGCTTATCCCCTCCTGGATTGTCAGATCGTAATGGCGCACGCCGCCGCGGACTTCTCCCGTGATCTCTTCGGGAATCTTCAACGGATTGAAAAAGGCCGAAGGCTTAGCCGCCGTTTTCGTCGAAGTGGAAGTTTTATTCTCCAGAGCCCGGCTCTGAGCTCCCATCATCGCGCCCATGCCTCCGGAGCGCATCATCCCCCGTCCCCAGAGATAGAGGGCTCCCACCCCGCCAAATCCCAAGGCTCCCAGAATCATTTGCCGTCGCTGCATGCCATCTCCTTTTTTTATATGGAGGCATAATAGGACATTATCCGTGCAGCGAGTGTGTAACGGGCGGACTTTCGACAAATCTTGGTATCAATCCATCGGCTCTCCCTCCTCCACCGGCAGAGTCGTGCGCGAATACTCCACCATCGATCCGTCGTAAACACTCACCTCCTTCATCCCCACGATAAATCGGGCGACGAACCAGAGTCCGCGGGCTTTGTGGCCCGTATTGCAGTAGATGATCAAAGGCCGGTCGGTCTCCACGCCAAATCCGTTGTTGTTCAGGGTTGATTTCGCCTCTTTGGGATCGAGCAGACGATAGAAGGAGCCCTCCTTTTTGACCTGTCGGATCATCGGCGTCAATCGTGCCGTAGGGATGCGCCCGTGTCTGGCCAAGTCTTTTCGTTTGTCCTCTCCCAGATAAAATTTGGAGACCCGCGCATCGCTGATTTGGATCTTCTCGTCGTAGATCGCCCGCAGGATCTGAGGCAGCGCCGCCACGGCGCCGTCGTCGAAACGCTCCACTTCGTAGTCGCTCGTTTGAACCTTGGGGATCTTATGAGAAACCGCGCCGCCCTTATGCGTCCAATGCCCGAAACCTCCGTCCAAGAGCGCCGTGTTGCGCAAACCGTAAATCCAGAGACTCCACAGAGCGCTGGCCGCGTCGGCGAAATCTTTGTTGACCGTGCCCGCACTGTAAAAAACCACGGCGCTTTTCGAATCGATCCCCGCTTTTTGCAGCAGTGCGTTCATCTCCTCAGGTCCGTTGTAAAGTTTGGGAACGCTTCCCATCTTTCCCTGAAACCACAGTGCTTTGGGCAGATTGACCGCACCGGGGATGTGCCCTTTGCGATAAGTTTCGGCTTTGCGGGTATCGACGATCACCAACCCCTTTTCACCCATATGTTTCGCAAGCCATTCCGGGCTCACCAGATGGTTTTTTGGCAACTCCAGCGCCGACGACGCCAGAGTCAAAAGAAAAAATACGACGGCTACCGACTTCATTCCAGCTCTGAACATAGAGACTCCTTTTTGGCATATTCACCATGATTTAGTTTATTAGCTAAAAAGCTAAATAGACTATACAATAAAAAAATCCTATCTGTCAAGTTTTAAAAATTTTATAAATATAATATGTTATGATAGTCAGGATAAGGGAGGAGCCAACGATGTTAGATTTGGAAGCAAAAGCCCGTCTGTTCAAAGCTCTAGGGCATCCGACGCGCCTACGCATCTATAAACAGGTGCTGCAGATGCCTTATGTCTGCGGCATCCACCAAGGCACCGAAGGCGAAGACCTGATCCGTCAAGCCACCTGCGTCGGAACGATCGCCAGTGAATTCAACTACTCTTTGCCCACTATCTCCCGTCACCTCAAAGAGCTACGCGAAGCCCGCCTCATCCGTATGGAGAAAATCGGCAACAAAATCTATGTAGAGCCGGATCTTGAAACTCTGAAAGAGATTTCGGAGTGTTTCGAGGGAATGCTGGCCAATGTCAATTCCCCGGCCGGAAGCTAAGCTTCTTTGCCGCAAGCAAGTGTGGAGAAGTCGAGGATAAAAGCCGTCCCCTCTCCTTTTTTAGAGAGGATTTCGTAAGCGATACCGTACTCTCGGCAGATCTGCTCGACGATGCTCAAGCCGATCCCGAAGCCTCCCCGCTCCCGGTTGGCCCGGCGATAACGCCGAAAGATCTCCTGAAATATAGTACCGTCTTCGAGCAACAGGATTCGCTTCATCTTCTTCCTCCTCCATTTGATATCGTACCCTTTCTCAACCGTTGGGCATTGATCGCCACCACCACAGTACTGACCGACATCAAAACTGCCCCGAATGCCGGATCGATCGAGATACCCCAAGGCACCGCCACTCCGGCGGCGAGAGGAATGGCGACGATATTGTATCCGCTTGCCCACCATAGATTTTGCACCATTTTCCGATAGGTAGCCCTGCTCAAACCAATCGCTTTGACGACGCTCATGAGATCGCTTCGCGTCAAAACGATCCCCGCACTCTGGATAGCGATGTCGGTTCCTGAGCCTATGGCGATGCCGATATCGGCAGCCAACAGCGAAGGAGCGTCGTTGATTCCGTCGCCCACCATCGCTACCCGCTTCCCCGTAGCGCGAAACTCTTCGACGATTCGGACCTTTTCATCGGGAAGCAATCCAGCCCGCACATGATCGATCCCGCTTTGTCTCGCCACTTCCTCGGCAACGGCACGGTTGTCTCCGGTCAGCATCCACGTCTCAATACCCATCGCCCGAAAATAGGAGATTGCCTCCGGCGAAGAGGGGCGCAAGGTATCGCCAAGCAGGATCACCCCCTCGACGGTATCGTCGATTGCCACCCAGACGATTGTGGCATCGCTGTGCTGATAACGCCTCAAGGATTCGGAGACATCAAAGCCAAACTTCTCAAGCAACCGGGGGCCGCCTACGGCTACGCGTCGTCCTTTTACCGTTCCTACGGCACCGACACCCGGATAGGCCTGAAAATCCGAGACGGGAAGTTTCGGCACTCCGATCCGATCCCCATAAGCGACGATTGCCCTGGCAATGCTGTGTTCGGAGCTCAGCTCCAAAGCACTAGCAAGAGATAGCATCTGCTCTTGATCTCCCCGGGCAACTGCTTCTATCACCTCGAGTTTGCCCTCCGTCACGGTGCCGGTTTTGTCAAAGCAGATCAGATCGATATCCTTCAGTGCTTCAAAGGCTTCCCTGTCCCGGATCAAAATCCCCTCCCGGGCACCGAGAGAGGTAGAGATGGCCACCACCAGAGGTACCGCCAGGCCCAGTGCATGAGGGCAGGCGATGATCAGTACCGTCACGGTTTTGAGTACCGCATCCATCGGAGATGCGATCACACTCCAGACTCCAAAAGTCACGGCTCCCGCGGCCACGGCTCCATAAAAGAGCCAGCCTGCTGCCCGGTTCGCCAGGTCTTGGGTCTTAGAACGACTTTTTTGTGCCGCCTCCACCAGAGAGATGACCTGAGAGAGATAGCTTTCTGATCCACTCTTTTCGATAACGATCGTCAGAGCTCCGTCGAGATTGGTGCTGCCCATATAGACCGTTTTCCCTGGATTTTTCTCTACCGGTTTCGATTCGCCGGTTAGAAAAGATTCGTCGGCCAGACTCTCCCCCTCCACGACTTTTCCGTCGGCGGGAATCTTTTCGCCGGGTCGGACCAGAATCCGGTCTCCGGGTTCGAGACGATTCACCGAAATCTCTTCCCTCTTGCCGTCTGCTTCGATTCTCAATGCCTTGCGGGGCATCATCTCCACCAGGCCTTTGAGCGCATCGGCCGCTCCCAAAACGCTTTTGGCTTCGATATAATGCCCGATGAGCATGATGTCGATCAGTGTAGCAAGCTCCCAGAAAAACGTCTTGCCTCCTTCCATAAAAAGCGTGGCTGCCGAGAAAAAATAGGCAACACTGATGGCCATGGAGATGAGGGTCATCATTCCTGGTCTTCGAGAGCGAATCTCTGCGATACTTGCTGAGAGAAAAGGCTTGCCCCCATAGAGATAGATGAAGCTCGCGAGCAAAAAAAGCACCGGTTCCTTGAAAGGGATATCGAGCCGAAATCCGAACCACTCCTGAATCGACTCAGAAAGGAGCAGAATCGGAATCGTCACGATCATTGAAACGAAAAAACGCCGCTTCATATCCTCCATATGATGGTGATGGCCGCCTGTCTTCAGATCTCTGCTTCCGGAACTTCGACCGCGATCATCCGATAGATGGGTTCCATGCCTATATTCAAGGCTCTCTGTCCCCATAGACTTCATCATATTTTCCTTTTCGATCGTAAAATCGTCATTGTCTCTTAAATTAGGCTATGCAACGATTCATTTCAGTATAGAGCACCGTTGTGTAGCGATGTTACACAGAGGAAAGAGGTTTGGAAGAGGAGAATTGTTCTAAAAGTACCGTTTCAAGCTGGTTCAGTAAATTTTAAAGATTGAAGTGAAAGAAAGGGGAGTAGTTGCAGCCTCAATAGACCTCTTTGGCTTGCGAGTCTGAAACCTTCGGCTCCTGTTTTGGCTCCTTCGTAGATGACGGTTTTTCCTGGGGAGGTGAACCCTCTAGAGACTCCTGCTCTAGATTCATCGGTGCAGTCAGGGTCCGCTTCAGGAGTTCCAGCGGATAGAGGAGCGCCTCCCCTACCGGATTGGTTGCCACCTTCGGATTATCGAGGGTCCCACTGATCTTGACACCCGCCGTCAGGCTCTTGTCCTTCCCAAAAAGGATATACCCCACCAGAGGAATCTGCCCCAGGGTTTTCCCCAGTTTCCGCGCCGTGCGAATCGCCAGCTCTATCGCCAAAGCCTTGCTTTGAAGATCGACCGTCCCCTTGCCGGCGATTGTCGCCGAGCGGCCCTCCAACAGGATCGAATCGATCTGCAGTGTTTCCCCTTTGAGCGTAAAAAGAATCCGGCCTTTTTTGATCTCGAATCCTTTTTTGCTGAACCCGGGATCGGAAAAGCTAAGTAACGCCGGAACGGTATTGAAAAGGGCAATCATATCGTTGTAGGCTTTGATATCCCGCAGGACGCCCCCTTCGATCAGGATCTCCCCCGTGTAACCCTTTGCTTCAGTGCCGGAGAGATGGAGAGTATAGCGTCCGCCTTGCAGACCGTTGAAATGGATCAGCGCGTGGAGCATTCTGTCGCCGATCTGCCGCGCTTCGATGCTCAGGGTCTCTCCCTCCTTGACGAGCAAGACGTGGTCATCCCCCAGCGTCCCGGAAAAACGGACCTTTTTCCCGTCGAGATCCAGCCGATAGCTATCGGTCAGCAGCACGTATCGACCGTAGCGGATGATACTTTTTCGTCCCAGGACCGAGAGCCGAAGTTTGGAACTTTTTGGCCCGGTTTCCCCTTTGACTTCTTCCGCAATTTTCAGAAGACGACGGGCATTGACATTGAGAGCGTCGATGTGTAGAACACGTTGATCGGAGCGAAAAGCGATTTTGCCTCCCAGGGCTTCAAAGAGCAAAGCTCCGTTAAGAATCTTGGCTTGGAAGGGAATACGCTTGACCGGACCGGATCGGGTATAAAAGGGCGTATCAGGCCAGAGCAGCGTCCCCTCGATTTTGTAGGGCCCTCCCAGGGGACCCTCCACCTTTAGCTTCCCGTCACTGAAAACCTTCGGAATCCCCTGAAGCCAGGGCATCCATCGGGAAAGTCGAGCAATTTCAAAGCGGAAGCGCTTCGGCTCGGGGAAAACCAGTGAGGCATCCAGGGAAGGCAGACGGACACGATAACCTTTCGCCCCCCATCTGATCTCCAGGGGGATGGCCTGCTTTTTGATCGACACGAGGGTCTGGCCCGCCGCCTTCAGGCGCATACGCCGGGCATTGAGGGCAAGCTTGGCCTGATGGCTTCGCAGGTCGATCCGTCCTTTGAGGATCCCTTGGAGATCTTTCTCCTCGATCCTAAGGGCCCGGATCACCACCCGGTGACTCGTAAAGGCAAGTTCTCCGCCTCCGATACGTAGCTGACGATTGCGAAACTCCAGCACCCCCTTGCCCAAACGGACGACTCCCCTGAGCCTGACAGGTCCTTCGGCCAGGGGAATGTCCAGGTCCACTCTCGCTTCCGATTGTCCACTCTTTTGTCCGAGAGCGACTTTCAAGCCGTATGCGTGTAGGATCTTCAGGATCTGCCAATCGATCCGCCCCTTGTAGTGGAGCCGGAGCAGAAGCGTCAATCGTTTCGGATCATAGAGGTGCAGCAGTGCCGCCCGTGCCCCGGCCAGACGCCGCTTGCCGTAACGCGGTCCCCCGAGATAGAAGTAGAGGTTGCCCTTTTGCAAAACGACCCGCGCCTTCGTCGCTGTGATCGGAAGCAATGTATCGTTAAAAAGAATACGGGGATCCTGAAGTATAGCGGCCCCCTGGAGTGTCGCCAGATCGGGATGGAAGGTACCGGAGGCCTCTTCGTAACGGCCCCGGCCCTGAAGATACTCCAGGCGATAGCTTTTTGCACTGATCCTGTCTCCTAACCACTCTCGAGCCTCGCGACTCATCGGAGCCAGAGCCAGAAGACGTTTGAGGGAGCCCGTCTGTTGGGAATCGATCCGAAAAGCGATCTCATCTCCCTCTCTACTTACGGAGAAAGAGCCTGAAAGATCAGGCACATGATAGAAACCCGAAGCGAGAATCCTACCGTCACGATAACGATAATGCAGCTCTCCGGAGAGGGTGATGTCGTAGTGCAGAATCCTCACCAGAGGGAACTGCACCTCCATCTCTTTTCCCCGATCGTAGACCATTCCCGCCGCTTCGAAGTCTGGGCTTTTGAGATAGAGGATTTTGTCCCGATAGATCAGACGGTACGAATGTCCGGAGAGTCCGAGATCCTCGATTTCAACATCATCGAAAAACTCCAGGACCCGGTGAAGGCGCTCAAATCCCTTTTGGAGGGCTCGTGGGCCTTGCAGAGTCTTGCTGCGGGGAATCCTCACTTTTTGGGCATGGAGGAGAAGCCTGTTATCGAGTTTGAGATATAATCGCTCCACCTGAAATCCCGCGAACTCCAGACGGTCGACCCGGATACCGTGCCGGAGATTCGCCCAGAAGGCAAGAAGCAGCATGAGTGGAAGCAGACCGACTATTCCCCAGATTATCACGCGTCTTGAGACCATACTCCTCCTGCTTCTTCTTGCGGTGATCTATTACCTGAGCCAGCCGGTGTCGACGGAGAAAAATCTCCGGCTTTCCGACGGTAATACTGCTTCGATTATAGCACAGCTCCGGGAACGGGGATACGATGTCGGTCCCATCGATCTCTGGCTCTTGGAGGAGATTGGAGCACCTCGCGGCGGCTGGATCTATCTGGGGAAATCCCGCATGCAACGGCTGGAGTTTCTCCGTGCTTTGGCGACACCGGACAATCGCTACCGTCCCGTGACGCTGATTCCTGGAGAGACGAGCGTCATCTTCCTGGAAGAGCTGGCCAAAACTCTGGACAAAAACGCCACGCGATTGAAGCGGGTCTACCGGGATCTGAGCCCCTATCCCGAGGCCGGGATTCTTGCGGAAAGCTACAACATCCCCCTGCGCTACGACGAGCGACGTATCATGCAATACCTCGTCAACCTCACTGAACGACGCTATCGCCACCTCGCCAAAAGTGCCGGAATCCCTTACGAACCCCAAAAGTGGCAGCGGATTCTCACCGTCGCCTCGATTATTCAGAAAGAAGCGGCCAACCGCCGGGAGATGCCCCTGGTCGCCTCGGTCATCTACAACCGCCTCAAAAAGAAGATGCGCCTGCAGATGGACGGGACTCTCAACTACGGTCGTTACTCCCATATCAAAGTCACCCCTCGGCGTATCCGTGAGGACAACAGCACCTTCAATACCTACAAGCACCGGGGCCTGCCCGACTCACCGGTCTGCAACGTCTCCGAAGCGGCCATCCGCGCCGCTCTCCATCCGGCCCGAAGCGACTATCTCTACTTTTTCCGCAACAATCGGGGCACACACGATTTCAGCAAAGATTATAAAAAACACCTGAAAAAGGTACAGGAAAAGCGCCGTGAGCTTCGAAAAGAAGAAGAGGAAAAAAATGCGACGAAAGCTCCCCGGAGCTAAAATAACCTATCCCTTCAAAAGCCTCTGAAAATCCCCCAGCTCAAAAAGCAGCAGATCCTTCTCACCACTCTCCCTCAGCTCCCGGGAAAAGCCGCTCCGGGAAAAGAGGACGAAAAGATCGGCACGAATCCCGGAGACCCGGGCCTTCTCCTTGAGCTTTTTGAGCTCGTTGCGGCAGACGGGACGGCCCGTATATTTGCACTCTCCAAGGATCAGGCGGCCCGATTTCGTATGGGCCAGAAGATCGAATTCGCTGTGATAGTCCCAATGCGACCCTCGGCTCAGTAGCGGATCCTCCGACGCGAAGTGGAGCTCCAGGAGCAGATTGGAGAGCTGCTCGAAAATCAGAGTCACCGCCCGCTCGCGATGGCGGCGATAGTTCTCGAGAAAGGCATCGGACTCTCCCCGCTCCAGCGCCGAAGCATAGGGCTCGACAAATCCAAACCAGAACCGGTCGAAAGGCCGCCGAAACCGCACCTTGTCCTGAATCCGGTAGCCACGAAGCTCTTTGCGGATGGGCCTTCCGGGGACGGGACGGATCGGCGCCTCTCGTGAGTGCTCGATCTCCAGGACTCCCCTTTCGCACAAGTCCCCGAGCATCGATCCCCCCACTCCCTCACCCAATCCGGCCCGTCGGAAGGCTCCCAGCATCTTGGCGTCTCCCCGGGCCAGAGCCGTCAGAAGATTCCGATAGGGACTCTCTCGCAGATAGGCGGGCTCCACCCATTGTGCGCTGAGGGAAAATTCCCGTCCGAAGTGTCGCAGCACACTCTCTTCCAGGTCTTCGAAAAAGTCAAACTCCACCCGATCTTCGACTCCGCCGTAGACGGCAAAGTACTCCAGGAGCTCTTCCACTCCCATCCAGGAAAAACGGCGGTGAAAATCAAGCAAAATCGAATGGATCGGTAGGCTCCTCCGGAAAAATTCTCCTTGGATTATACGATATAATTCGACAAAAAAGGAGGCTCTCTTGCCCATCGAGACGCTCAAAAATATCGTCGACTACGGGATCATCGGTCTGCTCCTGCTTATGAGCGTCGCCACCTTCGCCTATGCCTTCGAGCGCTTTCTCTTTTTTCGCAGCATCGACCTCTACCAGTACCCCAGCCGCAAAATGCTTGAGCTCGACCTGGGGCGCAACCTCGGTGCACTGGCCACGATCGGATCGAGTGCCCCCTACATCGGTCTGCTGGGAACCGTCATCGCCATTATTCTCACCTTCTACGTCATCGGCGAACAGAAAACCGCCATCGACACCGGGGAGATCATGAAAAATCTCGCCCTTGCACTCAAAGCCACTGCCGTGGGGCTCGTCGTCGCCATCCCTGCGACGGTCTTTTACAACATGCTCATGGATCGTCTCGATCAGCTCGTCACCCGCTGGGAGATCCTCAACGACCGGCGGGATATCGACGCATGAGACGACGACGCTTCGCCGAAATCAACGTCGTCCCCTTCATCGATATCGTCCTCGTGCTGCTGGTCATCGTCCTGGCGACCGCCACCTTCGTCATCAAAAACGAACTCCCCGTCGATCTGCCCAAATCGGGCAGCCGGAGCAAGATCCCGCCCAAAAGCATCTCTATCACCATCGACAAGGAGGGGAAGTATTTTTACGAAAAAGAGCCCGTCACCCTCGAGACCCTCAAAGCCCGTCTCGCCAAACTCGACCCCCTGAAGGAACAAATCACCCTCAACGCCGACCAGAAGAGTCAGTTTCAGAAATTTGTCAGCGTCATCGATATCTTGAAGTCAAAGGGCTTTAAAAAGATCTCCGTTATCACATCCCCATGAGGAGTACTCCGTGACTGCCAATATCATCGTCCTGCTTGCCACTTTGATCGTTACGGCACTGCTTTTTAGCCGACCGATCGAAAAGAGCTCCTGGTGGGCTGCGACGGTCATCCCCCTGGCCTCCATCATTGGCAGCGGTTTTCTGGTTATCGCTCCGATCCTTCAGATGAGCGTCGGGAGTCTCGCCGTCGTCGCCATGAGTTTCCTGGTTCTCCTCGCCTATTTCATCGGTTCGGCGATTCGATTCAACATCCGCTATGTCGAGCCCAAACTCGCCGCCGGGACGCTTCACCCTGCGGCTCGGAGTGCCGAAGAGCTCTCTCGCTGGGCCCTCGCCTTCGCTTACATTATCTCTGTCACCTACTATCTAGCGCTCTTTGGCGATTTTCTCCTCAGGGGCGTCAATGTAGTCGATCCGCTGCTCTCCAAAAGCGTTACCACGGCTGTTTTGCTCTTTATCGCCCTCTACGGCAGTCATCGAGG
>Ga0256841_1001316_pt1 | contig 21922 bp, 17 predicted proteins | sample 356308metaG_FD_185971 | JGI IMG/M metagenome (GOLD analysis project Ga0256841, IMG submission 185971) | Hydrothermal vent microbial communities from Mid Atlantic Ridge, Atlantic Ocean - 356-308 | ecosystem: Environmental > Aquatic > Marine > Hydrothermal vents | place: Atlantic Ocean: Mid... | reverse complement strand
TTTATTATAAATGATGAATTAGGTGATATATTCTATATTAAAACAGGCTGGTTAAAAAGATGGGCGAAGTTACCTTTGCAGAGCTGGCAGACAAAAAAGGAATTTTCCGGAGGCGGTGTACTGATCGATCTCGGTATCCAATTAATTGATCTGGCGCTCTATTTGACCGAATTGCCGGAAATAAAAACACTTCGTCTTTATGATTATACGCTAAATCCGTCTTATCAGGTAGAAGATGCAGCTCTGGCCGTGATGGAAACAAAAAGCGGTATGACCATCACCGTGGAAACCAGTTGGCGTATGCACCTGGAAAATGATCAGGTCTATACCCACATCTTCGGTACCAAGGGCTCCGCTTATTTGGACCCGTTACGAATACATAAAGACCTCCACGGGAATCTGGTTAACGTTACTCCTATGCAACAAAATAAACGGACCGATCGTTTTAAGGCGGCCTATGAGACTGAAATCCGCCATTTTATGGATGTGATTCGCGGGAAAGAAGAGAATCAATCATCGGCCGAAGACGCAGCCTATATCATGCAAATCATTGACGCCCTGTACGAATCGGCTAAACGCGGCAAACCGGTCGGATTATAAACGGGTCTCCCCCGGGCATTCGGTTATTTCCTTGATTTCTGCCCCGGGGAAGCCAAAAGATCAGGAGTAGAGGGGGTTAAATTTTCAAATATATTTGCTTAGATTTGCATACTATATGCTCACTTCCTAACTTTCACGCCGTGTTATTTAAAAAAATACTCATAGTCATTGCGATTTGGTCTGTGCCGGCTCTGGCCGGGAACGAAAAGAGTAATCAGGCCATAGGGGATTCGCTGTGTGAGGCGCTGTTCGATTCCATAGCCACTTTTGTTCCCAAAGATTCGATGCCCCTTGGAATCGGAATCGAATCGTTAGAGCCGGCAGAGCAAATCTATGTGCGGAAATGTTTTGTCCGGAACCTGAAATCAAAGGGATACAATCTATTACTGTCCGATGGCCCGAGGAAATTGACAATTACTTCTTTTAAAGTGACGGTGCGATATGAAGCCGACGGATGGCGATGGTTTGGGCTAAAGCAAACGTTTAAACGAAGGGTCTTCATCCGCATCGAAGGCTGGCTGGAAACAGGAAGCCGACGTCGGGTCCTTACATCGTTCGAATTAAATAAGTCTTATACGGATCACATACAGAACGGTTCGTCCGCAGAGTTGGAAGAGAGTACCTATCCCTTTTTTAAAGGCATCTGGCAGAAGCCTTCGCTTTGGATGCGTGCTCTGCAACCGGTCCTGGTCGGTAGTGTTTTAACGGCTGTTGTTTATCTGTTTTTTACGGTTCGTAGTTAGTGGAATACTGAACTTTTGGGAAATTGGGACGTTTGATTATTTTTTAAATTCAATTATAACTTATGGGATACTGCTTTTACAGAATGTAAACATGTTTGAGGAGAAGAAAACTTGTACAAGACGCTTATTCTTTTCGGGATCTTAATTTTCTTTTGGAGCTGCGCAGGGAATAAACCTAAACCGGATTGGTCGGCTTCCCAATATTATCATTACGCAAAAAAATTATACGACGATGAAAACTATTACGATGCAGCCAATGAATTTACCGTCGTTGTTTTACGCTATATGGGCAGCCCTGTGGCCGATAGCGCCCAATATTATCTGGGAAAATCCCAGTTCAAAATGAAAGAATACCTGATCGCCGCTTCCGAATTTGAAAAACTTATCAATACCATGGGCCGAAGCCCGCTAGTTCCGGACGCGGAATTCATGCTCGGTGAAAGTTATTATAAATTATCGCCCCGGGCCGCTCTGGATCAATCGTATACCCTCAAGGCCATTCGCGCTTATCAGACCTTTATTGAGGATAATCCCACTCATCCTTTAAAGGAGAAAGCCGAAAAACGCATTGCCGAATTACGGGATAAACTGGCTAAGAAGAAATGGCTGAGTGCGGATATCTATCGTAAAATGCACAAATACCGGGCCGCGTTAATCTATTATGATGAGGTACTGGAAAAATACTATGATTCCTCCTGGGCCGATGATGCCATGCTGGGCAAAATAGAGACTTATATGGAAATGGAACGCTACGATGATGCCCGCAAAGAAATCGATAAATTTAAAGCCCAATTTCCTTTTAGTGATTTAAAAAAACAGGTAGATAAGCTGGATAAAGATCTTTCGAAAAAAGGGTAATCCGCGGATGAAAAAAGAAAACGGGCAGCAGGAAAAAGGTTCGCCCACTCCCGGTTCATCCGGGAAGAAAATAGGTCTTTTCGGGGGGACATTCGACCCCATTCATATCGGTCATACTATTGTTGCCGAATGGATCTGGGACGCTTTACACTTAGACCGGGTTATCTTTATCCCTAACTTTATACATCCGTTTCATAAGCGTCAGGGTATTTCGGATGCCCGCTATCGTTTGCGCATGCTGCAACTGGCTCTATCCGATTTTCCGCAATTCGAGATCAGTACTATCGAAATAGACCGGGAAGGAGTTTCCTATACAATTGATACGATTCGTCATTTCCAGCAAAAATATGCCGATACGCAGTTGTTTTTAATAGTCGGGACAGATAACCTGCACGACTTCTGGAAATGGAAAGAACCGCAGAATATTTTAACAGAAGCCCGGATGGTGGTTTACAATCGAAAAGGATTCTCTGTAGACCCCAAATTCAAAAAAGAAAATATCGTATTTCTCGAAACGCCCCATATTGAAATTTCTTCCACGGAAATCAGACAACGCATTCAAAATAAACGGGCCTGTCAGTCCTTGCTGCATCCCGGGGTATATCAATTTATTAAAGAACATAAAATATATCAGAGTATATGAAATAAAGAGCGATGGAATCCATGGGAAGACAGGAGGATACATACTTCTTGTCAGGCGCGTTGTAAGGATTCAAATTTATGGTTAAAGAAAAATCGATAAAAAACATCCTGTTTGTGCAAGATTCCTCACCCTGTATCCGTACGATTAAACTGGCGGCTGCTTTACAGTCAAAAGGTCTGAATATTTATCTTGCGCATCGTGACAAAACTCCGGATGAAGTGTATGGCCTGGGGAATTCTGCCTTTCGATCGTTAACGAGACTTCCGAAATATAAATTCAAAGATATCCGGATCATCCGCCGTTTAATCGATGAGCGGAACATCGACCTGGTACATTTCTCCAATGAACCGGATGAATTGGGGGCCCGGTTAATCAAAGCAAATTTGAAGATACCTGTGATTTATGATCAACATGATTTTCTGTCTTTCAAGAAGAAGCTCTCTGCTAAAAAAAGAAAACAGGAACAAATCTGCAACGAGGAGGCGGATGGTACGGTTTATATCACGGAGTCCTATAAGAAAGAAGTAGGAAAATATTATGCTCTTATTAAAAATTCCATCTGTTTCGCTAACTATTTTTCAGCAGATAACGTTTTAAAAGCGGATGAATTTTTACCCAAGTTATCCGCTAAAGATGGGAAAAAACATCTGGTTTATTTGGGAAGAATCACGGAATACAACAATGATCACCGCAATATTGTCGGTGTATTGCGCCGGATTGCGGACGAAAAGATCATGATTCATATTTATCCATCGAAAAATAAAAAATATATGCAGTATAACCGGATCCCTAATGTGGTTGTACACGAGAATTTACCTTACCGCCGATTGATCCAACAGATTTCTCAATATGATTTCGGCCTGACTGTGTTTAACGACGAGGTTGCTTCCAAATTACCGCATATCAGATATGCCATGGGCAATAAATCCTATGATTACCTGTGTGCAGGGCTTCCCATATTGGCTCAAGAGAGTTTGGACGAAGTAAGGGAGTTTACCTTAAAGAATCACTTCGGATTCGTTCTTGAAGAGCGGCAGAACTATATTGATATCAGTCCGGAAGAGTATTCCGGGCTGGTCGAACATATTATTCGGAAACGGATGCAATTTTCCATGGAATCGCAGATCGAGCGCTTGATCGGGTTTTATACCGGGACTAAGAAAGAATTTGATTCCAGGATTTGATATTTTATCTTTGTACAGGATCGGGGTTTTATAAAGGTAAGCAAAACTCCGTAAAGCAGTATTCGTTAAAAATTAAATGGAATGATAGGTTAGAGGTTGGCCATAGATGACCCGCAAGCATAAAGTATCGGCCTTTATTCCCGTGCAAAATGTGGAGGACATTATACGCCCCTGTCTGGAATCGGTGCAGTGGGTGGATGAAATTTTCATTGTGGATGCTTTCAGCACGGACCGTACGCTGGAGATTTGCCGGGAATTTCCCAATGTGAAAATTGTCCAGCACGAATATGAAAATTCCGGGGCGCAACGTAGCTGGGGCATGCCTCAGGTAGCTCATGATTGGGTTTTCATCATCGATTCCGATGAGCGATGTACCGCGGAACTGCACGCGGAAATCGATAACATCCTTGCCCGCGATGACATTGTTCATGACGGTTTCCTGGTACCCATAAAAACAAAATTTTTGGGTAAATTGCAGAATCACGATCGTTATTTGGGATACAAAGGGATGCGCCTCGTCCATCGCAATGCCTATAAACAGTATACCTTACGCCGCGTGCATTCGACTCTTGATGTAAAAAACCGCTCCCGGATCAGGAATAAAGAAGCGTTCATCATTCATGAACCGATCCGTGATTTTAAAAATCATCTGCATAAAATGGCCCGCTATGCGAACTGGGCGGCCAATGATCTGTTTGAAAAAGGAAAACATGCGCACTGGTACCATTTTACCCTGCGTCCCTTCTATAAATTTTTTAATCACTATTTTTTTAAATTGGGTTTTTTAGACGGTATCCGGGGATTGATTCTCTGCTCCATCGCGGCCTGGGCTGTCTTTCTCAAATATTATGCTCTATTTGTGCTCGAACATTCGTCTGAAATTGAAAAACAGGAAGATAAATCGATCATAGGACCATAGTGAGAAAAAAAATAAAATTGCTTTTCAGAATAGGCTATGCTTATCATAAGGCGGCATTCGATCCTGTTATAGAATATGTATTGAAGGACGAAAATTACGATGTATATTTTTCGCTCGACATGGAAAAGAAGCGCCGTTTTTTGTTTTTGGATTTTCCTTACCGAAGTCCTATCATTGAGACATGGAAAAAAGAAGGCTATCGCTTTACCGACCAAAAACAGGGATTTGATATTGTGATTACCGGGGATACCCTGCGGGATGCCCCTGCTTATGGTAAAACCTTGCTCATATTTTTGAATCATGGTACAGGGATCAAAAATATTCTATATCGAAATTTACGTAAAGTCCAGAACGATCGCTATCAGATTTTTGTAGAAGGACAACACCGTGTAGAATCGTTGATGAAATCACCCTGGCTCGGCAAAAGTGAAGTACATCTGATTGGCCTTCCGAAACTGGATTTTTATTTTCAGGGTAGATATGCGGAAAGAGATACCCTGCTGGAAAGATGGGGTTTAGACCCAAAGAGAAAAACCCTGCTTTATGCTCCAACCTACAAACCGACCAGTTTATATCAGGTAAAAGACGATATTTTCGAACAGACACGGGATTTAAATCTGATTGTGAAACTCCACCCCTATAGCTGGATGGGCAAGTATGCTCCGCATCGTCAGCACCGTATCTATGAAAAACGGGTCAAACGTTATTCCCATGCGGTGCTTCTACCTTTTGAAGAATACAACATCGTTCCTTATTACGCTGTTGCCGATGTCGTAATGAGTGAAGCTTCCAGTACGGTTTTTGATTTTCTGGCCTTTAAAAAATACGGGATTATCTATGATCTGCCCGGTGACCGTCTACGTCATTCCGACGGGCAACCTTTGCTTGAAATCGATAACCGCGAATTTTTAAAAGGGGCCTTTGTTCATATCCAATCCGGGAAGCAGATTCGGCAGGCATTCGATCGATGTATCGCTCCCAGTGAGGAAATGAAAAATCGGGCTGACGCTTACCGCCGGCGATATTTTTATAAACCGGACGGAAAGGCTACGCAGCGCTTCGTGAAGAAGATGGAAGAACTGTATGAAGAGGGTGGCCATGAAAATATCCCGGAATAAAGCCATTCAACGAAACGGAAAGAAATGAAAACAGTGATCATTGCTGCCGGAGAAGGAAACAGGTTGTGGGGTAAAACCAACGGCAAACCCAAGACTCTCTTACCTTTTGGCCGGGGTTCTCTGCTCTCAACGATTCTCTCGAATTTCAAAAGTATCGGCCTCGATCAATTCGTTCTGGTACTTGGCTATCAGGCTGAAATCATCGAACAATATGTGAGACGGAATTTGCCGGAAACGGATGTGGAAATTGTCTATAACAATGACTGGCGTAAAGGAAACGGCATTTCTGCGCTGACTGCTCGGTCTGCTGTGGGCAAAGAATCCTTCATCTTATCCATGTCCGACCATCTCGTATCTTCTATGGCACTGCGAACCGTTAAAAATGCCGATGCAAATCGAAATAGTCTGCTGGTTGATTTTCGCCTTGACAAAGTCTATGACCTGGATGACGCCACAAAAGTCCGGGTAGACAACCATCGGATCAGGCATATAGGCAAAGAAATAAAGGATTTTAATGCGGTGGATTGCGGCATATTTAAGCTAACCGAGCGATTCTTCATAGCCATGCAAAATCAAATAAACTGCGGTGCGGATTCCATTTCGGCCGGTATAACGGAATTAATCCGCCGGGATGATATGTTTGCCATTCCCATGGCAGCAAATGACCTGTGGATCGATGTGGATACACCGCAGGCGTACCATTTCGCAGAAAAATATTTTATAGCCCAAAACGAAAATAACCGATAACATGAATCTGATCGATTATCTGCTCTATGTACCGTATAAAGTATTATGGCATGTACTTAATCTGTTTAAGAAACGAGAGGATATCATATTTTACTGTGCCGATCCACTCGACTATGAAATGTTTCTGCCCGTTGCAAAGCATTTATCCTTTCCGGTCAGAATAATAGCCGCCAATCGAAAAACCCGCCGTTATCTGAAGGAAAAGGGTCTTCCGTTCGGTAGGCCGCCGGTTTTTCCCCGGGCCGTCATCATGGCCCGTCATGCCGCCTATAAGTTCCCGGTAAAAAAAATAGTCAAGCTCGGTTTCGATCACGGATTGTATCAATTTAAGCGCTGGACATCCGCCAAATATTACAATCGCTTTGATGTCTATTTCGTATCCAGTTCGCAGCAGATGAAAACGGCCCTTCAAAAAGGGATAAACAGTACGCAGGCCGTCGGCTATCCCAAACTGGATAAAGCCTTCGATGGCAGTATCACCTCCGAGTACCTGGTTGATCTCGGCCGGCAGATCGGCTTGGACCCGGCAAAAAAGACCGTTCTGTTTTCAACCACCTGGGATGTGGACGGATTATCGGCCATTCGTCGCTGGGTGGATCGGGTTCATGAACTAACCGGTCAATATAATATACTTTTAACGGCTCATACATGGACAAAAAGCGAATTTATCCATAAATTGCGTCATGTGCCGAAGGCCTATTTTATAGAAGCTTTTGATATTACCGAATATCTGATGCTGAGTGATGTGTTTGTCGGGGATTATAATTCCCTGATCGGTGAATATTGTGCGTTGGACAAACCCATCATTACTTTCCGAACCAATGCCGGTACGCGGGCCATTCCGGAAGTGCGGAAACTGATTGCGGAAATCAGTGTTCAGGTGGAAGATTTCAACCAGATTCCGAAGGCCATTGAACGCTGCTTAGAAAATCCTAATGAAAAGCAGGAACAGCGCCGAAGAGCAAATCGGATATTTTATTACAAACTGGACGGACAGGCCGGGAAAAGGGCGGCACAAATTATAGAAGAAACGATCGGACATAACCGATGACATTATATGGTAAAATAGCGGCTTTTATTAAACCTTTCTGGAAACATCTGATCGGCGTATTGGCGTTGACTCTGCTTTATGTGCTGTTTAATAATTTTTCATTGTGGATTTCAGTGGATTTTATCAAAGAACTATTCGATCCGGCCACGGTGAATAATGTACGGGTGGTGGACGATTCCACTACTCAGACAACAGCCCCAAATCAAAAGAGTCTCAGCCCTTTACCGATTGCCGGTAAAAACAAAATTTATGAACGGGTCAAAGCGAAAATCAAGCAAATTTTAATTCAGGAAAACCGGCAGAAGACCCTGATTACCGTTTGCCTCTTAATCTTTTTTTCCTTTTTGTTTAAAAATATCACCTTCTATGGACGGAGAGTATTACTGAATTTCATTGAATTAAAAATAATCGTTAACATCCGAAACCGATTACATGCCAAAATGCTTCGTCTGCCGCTGCGTTACTTCGAAAAACGTCACACCGGCGATCTGAATTCAGTGGTTTTTAATGATGTGAATGCGATTAATATGGTGCTGGATACCAGCTTCGGTAAATTGATTCTCTCACCGATTCAGATTCTGGCCAACATCGTGATTCTGTTCCTGATCAGCTGGAAACTTTCCTTGGTGACTTTTATTATCATTCCGCTCAGTGCTTTTGTGATGAATAAGATCGGTCACAGTATGCGACGGAGAAGCCGCAGAGTATTTCGCCAGATAGCCGATGTGGTTTCGATCTTTCAGGAATCGATTACCGGTATTCGGATGGTTAAAGCCTTTGCCAATGAAGAGCTGGAAGAGAAAAAATTTAATGAATCCGATCATCAGTACTTTAAGAAAACTTTCCGGGAACGCAAACTACGCTACCTGACCTCCCCTATCAATGAGACCATGTATGTAACTATCCTGGTTTTTCTCCTCTGGTACGGGGGCAATATGGTATACAGTCACACCGGTATTACCGCCGAAGATTTTATACGGTTTCTGATCTTCCTGTTTACCATGTTCCAGCCCCTGAAAGATTTGTCCGGAGTAAATAATGTTATACAGACCGGTTTGGCTGCCTCGGAACGTATCTTCGAAATCCTGGATTTGGAAGAAGAGACCTATGATCACCCCGGGGCCAGGGAATTAACGGATTTCAGAGATCGAATTGAATATCAGCATGTGTTCTTCAGTTACAATAATGACGAGAGGTCGGTTCTGCGGGATATTAATTTAACCATTAAAAAGGGTGAAATGGTAGCCGTGGTCGGAGCCAGCGGTTCCGGTAAAACCACCCTGGCCAGTCTTTTGCCGCGTTTCTATGATCCCGATCAAGGATTCATTTCCATAGATAAGGTGGATATTCGTAAGTTAACGCTTCATTCGTTGCGCAGAAACATCAGTATTGTTACTCAGGATACCATTCTTTTTAATGATACGGTTCGCTACAATATCGCCTACGGTTTGAGCGGTGTAGACGAAGAGGCTATTATTAAGGCGGCAAAAGCGGCAAATGCCTGGGAATTTATCCGAACCATGGACAGGGGGCTGGATACGCATATCGGCGAGAAGGGGACAAGATTATCCGGTGGGCAGAAACAACGTATTTCTATTGCCAGGGCCATTCTGAAGAATCCTCCCATTCTTATCCTGGATGAAGCAACCTCTTCACTGGACACCGAATCCGAGAGGCTGGTTCAGGAAGCGATCGACCACCTTCTGGAAAGCCGTACGGTGTTAATCATAGCGCACCGTTTATCGACTATCAAGAACGCAACCAAAATCGTGGTTCTGAATCAAGGCCGGATTGAAGGTATCGGCGGACATGAGCAGCTAATGTTAAAAAGTCCTGTGTATAAAACTTTATATGAGAATCAACTTTTGGTTACCAACGGGAACGGGGTGAATCATGCTTAAACCGACCCATTCAACCCTTCTCACCACTCAAATGCAGCACGGAGGGGGTCCAATGCTTGCAAAAAACGGGAAAACCGGCCGGATGTCCGCTATTATTTATCTGTTTGTGATTCTTTGTGTTGTAAATATACCCGGAATCCGAGCCCAGAACAGGGATTCACTGCAGGCCGATGGGTCGAATCTGCCTTTCCGGGCCGGGGAAGACCTGACCTTTAAGATTCGTTACGGTTTCATACGAGCCGGTACGGCTCATATGCGCATTCTGGGCCGGGAAACGTACAAAGGGATTCCGGCTATCCATATTCAGACCGTGGCCGCCAGTGCCCGGGCTTTTAACTGGATATATAAAGTACACGACGTGGTCAATGTTATGGTTCGCGCCACCGATCTGCTGCCCCTGTATTTTGAGAAGAAACTTCGGGAGGGTACCTATAAGGCCGATCTTTTTGTGCGCTATGACCGGTCGGATTCTTTGGCTCTGGTAGAATTTATTCGCTATAAAAAAGATATGTCGGTTCGAAAGCACGAAAAATATCCGATTAAAATTCCGGCTAATGTGTTCGATGTTTTATCCGCTTTCTATTATATTCGGACTCAGCCTTTGGTGGTGGGAAAATCCTTTTATATTACCAGCCACGAGCGGAAAAAAATTTACGATTTGGAAATAAAAGTGTATAAGAAAGAAATCATTTCAACGGATGCCGGAAAATTCCGCTGTCTGGCCATCGAACCGCTTTTAAAAGGGGAAGGTATCTTTAAACAGAAGGGGCGTCTGAAAATCTGGCTGACCGATGATCGGTATAAAATTCCTGTCCAGATGACCAGTGCCGTAGCCGTGGGACACATTACAACCGAATTGACAAAAATGGCCGGTGTTCCGGAATACATCCCGGCCAGAATTAAGTAAAATCAGGGAGTTGTATTTATGAAATCAATTTTAGTAACCGGTGGAGCCGGTTTTATAGGATCTAATTTTGTTCATTATATGATGAAGAATCATCCTGAGTATCGTATCCTGGTGCTGGATGCTCTTACTTATGCCGGCAATCGGGATAATTTAAGCGATCTGGAAGACAATCCGCGCTATGAATTTTATCACGGCAATATCTGTGACGAAAAGATGGTCAATGAACTTATGCCCCGGGTGGATGCTGTGGTTAATTTTGCCGCCGAATCCCATGTGGATCGTTCCATTCATCAGGCCGGGGATTTTATCGAAACCGATGTTTTGGGCACATTTGTTTTGCTGGAAGCAGCTAAAAAATACAAGGTAGAACGCTATCTGCAAATTTCCACGGACGAAGTATACGGCTCGATCGAACGGGGTTCATTTAAAGAGACGGATCCCCTTTTGCCGAACAGTCCCTATTCGGCCAGTAAAGCCGGTGGAGACCTGCTGGTACGTTCCTATCATAAAACTTATGGGTTGCCGGTACTCATTACGCGCAGCTCTAATAATTACGGACCTTACCAGTATCCGGAAAAGCTGATTCCGCTCTTTGTCACCAATGCCATTGATGATCAAAAGCTGCCCCTATACGGAGACGGTAAAAATGTCCGCGACTGGCTGCATGTGCTGGATAATTGCTCCGCAATCGACCTGGTATTGCATGAAGGCAAAGTAGGAGAAGTGTATAATATAGGCGGCGGTAATGAGCGTGAAAATATCTTCATCACTGAAAAAATATTATCTTACCTCGGTAAACCCGATAGTTTAATCCAACCGGTTCAAGATCGTCCGGGCCATGACCGGCGCTATTCGGTAGATACCGGAAAGATCGAAGCTCTGGGCTGGAAACCGCATTATGAACTGGAAACGGGTTTGGAACAGACCATTGACTGGTATGTGCATAATGAAAGCTGGTGGCGGCGAATTAAGGAAAAGCAGGAAGAGTTTAAACGCTTTTACAAAGCACAGTATGAGGGAAAGTAGAATGATGGGCCAGGAAATAATTCTCTTCATCAACAGCGGGAGAGCGCATCGTTTCAAGAATAAAGAAAAATTTTTGTCGCAGCCGTTTTTTTGTGAAATAAGGACGGGATATTGTTCTTTTTATCCTGTATATTAAATAGCTTCGGCCTCATTAAAATAAATAGGGATGGTTTGGCCATGCACCGTGCTATAAAATTACTCTTAGTATGTATTTTTGCAATGATTTATGCTCTGCCGGCCCGTAATATGGACAACCGGCCGTATGTAATCATCGTTTCTCTGGATGGCTTCCGCTGGGATTATCTGGATCGCGGTATTGCCCCGCATATGCAGGCCCTGGCTGATGAAGGAGTGCGTGCTCTCAGTTTCCAACCGGCTTTCCCCTCCAAAACGTTTCCCAACCATTATACGATTGTAACCGGTTTGTATCCTCAGAATCACGGGCTAATCAATAACCGCTTTGCCAATCCCTACAGCGGCGCCGTTTATCGTCTGGGGGACACATCGGCAGTCCGGAACGATTATTGGTATCATGGTGAAACTCTGTGGGAAACGGCCGGACGTAACGGCATGAAAAGTGCCAGTTTCTTCTGGCCCGGTTCCGAAACCCGTCTTCCTTATAAACATCCGACATACTTTAAGCATTATGACGGGTCGGTCTCCCATAAGGAACGGGTAGACGGCGTGATTTCCTGGTTGCAATTACCTGAGGAGCAGCGTCCGCACCTGATTTTTCTGTATTTTAGCGATACGGATACGCAGGGCCACCGCTATGGCCCGGATTCACAAGAAGTGAATGACGCCATCCGTTTGCTGGATAAACAAATCGGTTACCTGCGCCAACGCTTAAAGGATATAGGAATGGATCGGATCGTCAATATCATTGTCCTTTCCGATCACGGTATGACCAATCTGAATCCGGACGGTGTGATTAACCTGGGAAAAATTCTGGCTGGAGAACAAGTAAAGATGGATGGCTACGGCCCGCTGGTTCAGATATTTACCCGCAACAGCCGCCAAACGGTTCGCCTCTATCATTTACTGCAAGAGAAGGCCAACGGTTTCAGAGTATTTTTGCGTGAAGAGGTTCCCACCTGTTGGCATTACAGCGCCAATCCCTTTTTGGGGCAGATTATTCTTGTGGCTGATTTGGGAAATACCTTTGTTAAAACGGATCGGGAAATGCAATCTTACATGGACAGAAAACCGAAAGGGGATCATGGCTATGATAATTTTGCCCTGGATATGCACGGGTTTTTTATCGCCGAAGGACCGGCTTTCCGCCAACATTACCGTTTTGGAACCATGCTTAATGTGGATGTATATCCGTTGGTATGCAAAATACTGGGCATCATCGGCAATCAAAAAATAGACGGTAAGCTGGAAAGAGTAGAAACCCTTCTTAAGTAAAAGGCTCTACCGGGTTTTTTGTGTTTAAACGCCGCAAAAATGCCATCCTTAAATCATTTTTCTAAAAAATTAGATTTAATTCACACCCTATCTTTAAATCATCACGAAGTGATGTAATATGAGTAGCCACACCCGTCAGCCGCCGGGCAGGAACAAAGCCTGTGGGCAAGATGCAACCGAATAGGGTTACCGCAAAGCGGTAAAATAAGCCAAGCACTTCAAAGTTTATGGTCTCCTATTCCGTTAGAATGCTATTATTAGTTACACATTTGACGCCTTCAGCGTCACGCTCGCTTTTGCCGCTTTACCACAGGCTCCGCCTGTGGCTACTTACATTAGTATCCTTCGGATACTTTTATTATTAAATGCAAAATGAATGAAGCAGTAAAACTATATTGTCAGAATTTATTTAATATATGACTTCACAAGAACCCCGGTAGAGCCAAGTAAAATAGAAACGGCTTCATTCCGAGTGAAGCCGTTTGCTCTTATTCTTAGGCGATGGTAATATCTTTATTTAAAAAGACATCCTGAATACCGTTCAACAGTTCAATCCCTTCTTTCATGGGACGCTGAAACGCTTTGCGTCCGGAAATCAAGCCCATACCTCCGGCCCGTTTGTTGATCACTGCCGTGCGAATGGCCTGAGCGAAATCTCCCGAACCGGATGAAGCCCCTCCGGAATTAATTAAACCCGATCGACCCATATAGCAATTGGCGACCTGGTAACGGGTCAAATCAATCGGATGATCGCTGCTCAGCTTTTCATACATGGTAGGATGGGTTTTGCCGAATTTCAGGGCCAGAAAGCCTCCGTTGAGCTCCGGTTGTTTTTGCTTGATAATATCGGCTTCAATGGTAACGCCGAGGTAATTGGCCTGACCGGTTAAATCGGTGGCAACATGGTAATCCTTACCGTCTTTCTTAAATTCATTATTACGCAGATAAGTCCAGAGTACGGTCACCATGCCCAGCTCGTGGGCATAACGAAAAGCGTCGGTGATTTCCTGTATCTGGCGGTTGGACTGTTCCGAACCGTAATAGATCGTAGCACCCACGGCCACGGCCCCCATGTTCCAGGCCTGTTCCACATTGGCGAATAAAATCTGATCGTATTTATTAGGGTACGTGAGCAGCTCGTTATGGTTAATTTTTACAAGAAAAGGAATCTTATGGGCATATTTACGGGATACGGCACCGAGGACTCCCAGTGTGGAAGCCACCGCATTACAGCCTCCCTCAATCGCCAATTCCACTATCTTTTCCGGATCGAAATAATCGGGATTTGGGCCGAACGAGGCGCCGGCCGTATGCTCTACGCCCTGATCAACCGGTAGTACGGATAAATAGCCGCTGCCGGATAAACGGCCGGTATGAAACATCCAGGACATATTACGCATTACCGTATTATTACGGTCACTGGGAGCCAGAACGCGGTCTACAAAGTCGGGACCGGGTAAATGTAAGCGCTCCTTCGGAATGGTTTTGCATTGATGCGTGAGGATGGAATCCGCTTCATCCCCTAATAGTTGAACGATTTTATCGGTGGTTAAAGACATGGTTCCTCCAATTTTTTAAATTCGACTTTCCATTCATTGTGTTTTCTTACGAAAATAAATAAAAATATATCCCCTTCAAAACAGAAAAAAACAATTTTTTTTATGGCTCATCCTGTATTATGGATTTAAATTTGATTAAAATAACAACATTGCTTAAATATAGGCCAATTTAAATTCAAAAGAAATAATCCCATGAAACAGGATTCATAATAAGAAAGGATATACTATGGCGGACAAAGTACTTGAGATGGTTTCACCCGGCGTACTTACGGGCGATGATGTTCAGAAAGTTTTTGCATTAGCTAAAAAGCAGGGTTTTGCCATTCCTGCAGTCAATGTTGTGGGTACCAATTCCATGAACGCCGTGATGGAAGCCGCGAAGGAGATGAAATCACCGGTTATTATTCAGTTTTCGAACGGCGGAGCCGGTTTTGTGGCTGGGAAAAGTATAGCGAATGAAAATCAACAGGCGGCTGTATTGGGGGCGATTTCAGGCGCTCAGCATGTTCATTTGCTGGCTGAAAAATATGGTGTCCCGGTTATATTGCATACGGATCATGCCGCGAAGAAACTAATTCCCTGGGTCGAGGGGTTGCTCGCTGCCGGTGAGGAGTATTTTAATACGCACGGTAAACCCCTGTTCAGCTCCCATATGCTGGATCTTTCCGTGGAATCCTTAGAAGAGAATATTGAAATATCATCGAAATTTTTAAAACGTATGTCTCAGATAGGTATGACTCTGGAAATAGAATTGGGAGTTACCGGTGGGGAAGAGGATGGGGTTGATAACACGGCGGTTGACAATACGCGTTTATACACTCAGCCGGAAGATGTAGCTTATGCGTATGAGAAACTGAAAGCCATTAGTGACCGGTTTACCATAGCTGCGACTTTCGGCAATGTACACGGTGTGTACAAACCCGGCAACGTGAAACTGATGCCCGGTATTTTAAATAATTGCCAGAAATATATCGAAGAAAAGTATCATACGGAAAAGAATCCGGTTAATTTTGTTTTTCACGGAGGATCGGGGTCTTCCTTAAACGATATTCGGGAGGCCATTTCCTATGGAGTGATTAAGATGAATATTGATACGGACACGCAATGGGCCACCTGGAAAGGTGTAATGGATTACTATAAAAAGTATGAAGCCTATCTTCAGGGGCAGATCGGCAATCCGGAGGGTGAAGATAAACCGAATAAAAAGTACTATGATCCCCGTAAATGGCTGCGTGCAGGGGAACTTTCCATGATCAACCGTCTGAAACAGGCTTTTGAAGATTTAAACTGTGTGAATCGCAATTAACCCTGCAAACAAAGCGGAGCCGGGCGGTTCCGCTTTGTTTTAATGTCGTCCCTTTCGTTTCTGCTGTTTATTTTTTTCCATATTTTGATCCATTGAAGTACCTTTGCCTTTAGCGGGCATGGTTTCTTTTTTGTGTAGATGCAATCCTTGTTCCTTATAATTATTCTCCTTATCTGCCATAAAAGTTTGAAAAGAATCCATTCACAGAGTATCTTCTCGAATTATAGAAATTCAGAAAGGGAAACCGTGGTAAAATCCAAAATAACTAAAGTCGGTTTTCAGGGAGAAACGGGTGCGTATAGTGATAAAGCTATCGATACCCTGTTCGAAGAACTTCCCTGTGAAAAGGTTGCCTTCAAAACCTCCTATGCGGTAGTGGACGCCCTGAAAAAGGGGAAGATCGATTTCGGGTTGCTGCCCATTGAAAATTCAATTGTGGGAAGTATCACTCATACCTACGACCTGATGCTGGAAAATAAAGTGAGTATTGTCAAGGAAGTCATTATTCCTATCCACCACGCTTTATTGGCCCTGCCGGGGGTAAAACTCAATCAGATCCGAACCATCTATTCTCATCCGGCAGCCATCGGGCAGTGTGAAGTGTTTCTTCGTAAATTCGAAACCACCGATATCTTACCCACATACGATACGGCCGGTAGTGCTCGTATGATCGCCGAAAAAAATCTGAAAGATACGGCGGCGATTGCCAGCAAAGAATCGGCCGGGATGTATGGCCTGGAGGTGCTTAAAGAAAATATCGAAGATTATCCCCATAACCAGACCCGTTTTGTGTTGATTGCGGCAGAAGCCTCCCATCATCGGCGGGAATCTTACTTGCCCTGTAAAATATCCGTGGTCTTCGATACGCTCGATCAACCGGGTATGCTGTACCAGTGTCTCGGTGTTTTTGAAAAATATAAGGTCAACCTCACTCAATTATCTTCGCGTCCCCATAAAACCGAACCCTGGAAATATCATTTCTTTGCGGATATCAGCGGACATGAGGAAGATGCCAATGTTCAGGCTGCTTTCGAAGACATCCGTAAACTGACCGGTTATCTGTATCTGTTCGGCTCCTATCCTCAATTCGGAGGGAAAGAAGAGATTGCTGTTCGTAGCGGTAAGGGCAAAGCTAAAAAGTCCGGCCCCCTCTACAGCCTGGATTACAAATCGGAACCGACCGTCGTCCAGGTGGGCGAACACCGAATTGGCGGGGGAGAATTTATCATCATAGCCGGTCCGTGCAGTGTGGAAGGCCGCCATCAAATGATCGAGTCGGCGAAAATAGTGGCCGAGGGCGGTGCCCATCTCTTGCGCGGCGGAGCCTTCAAACCGCGAACCAGTCCATACAGTTTTCAGGGCCTGGGGGAAGAAGGTCTACGTTTACTCAAAGAGGCGGGTGAAATGTTTCATATGCCGGTGGTCACCGAGGTGCTGGCCGTGGAGGATGTGGCTCTGGTTGAAAAATATGCGGATGTGATGCAAATCGGTGCCCGGAATATGCAGAATTTTATTTTGCTTAAAGAAGTGGGTAAAACCCAAAAACCTGTTTTATTGAAACGGGGTATGATGGCCACCATAAAAGAATTACTCCTTTCCGCCGAATATATTCTGGCTCAGGGCAATCCCAATGTGATCCTGTGTGAACGCGGCATCCGGACTTTTGAGACGGCGACCCGTAATACGCTGGATATCAGTGCCATACCGCTTCTTAAACAAATGACTCATTTACCGGTTATAGCCGATCCCAGCCACGCCACCGGAATTGTCTCACTCATCGAACCGGTTTCCAAAGCGGCCGTGGCGGTGGGTGCCGACGGCATTATGGTCGAAGTACATTTTAATCCGCCGACCGCTTTAAGCGATGCGGATCAGGCTCTGGACGAGCGCCAGTTTAAACATCTGGTAAAAGCCATTGGGAATATGTGATAGAAGTGAATTTTCCTTTACTGCTCGACTGTAAAAGGGATCGTCTCCGAAAGGAGTCCCAAAGATAGAAAACAAGCATAAAAAAACCCCGGTATAAGCCGGGGTTTCTTGTCATTATGACGGGAGGTGTGTTATAAATTAAACATCTTGCGGTTATCCACAATATCCGCCTTCTGTTTAAGATGATTATACCAATCCATAAAAATTTTGTTCCGCTTTTGAGTGAGTAACTGACGCCGCAATACCTCTTTCTGAGCATTAAAGGCCGTGCTGTCAAAGGGAGTTTTTTCAAGAAGATGTTCGTAATAGAAACCGCGATCGCCTTCAACCAGACCGGAAATTTCGTTGGGTTTCAGAGAAAAGGCCGTGGCATTGAAAGCTACATCATATCCGACTCCCGGCACGGAACCCATAATTGGGAATTGGGGAGTCACTTCATAACGGATCTTCCCGCTCTTATCCTGATCCGCAACGGATTTTAACGAACCCGCTTTCTTAACTTTCGGTTCAAGACCTTTGGCAAAAGCATGCGCTACATCTTTGGATTTAAGAAAACGTATACGGTTTTCAATGAAGCGCTTCTGACTTTCCAGAGATTTATATCCCTCGGGTTGAATCTCGGTTAAACTGACGACTACATAGCCCTTATCCAGACGATACACACCGGAAACGTCATTGACTTTGGAGGTGAATGCCCAATTATTGATGGCCAGGTTCTGTCCGATTCCGGGAATAAAACCGCTGCGTTCTTCGAACCAGCCTGTTTTCTGAATTTTTAAACTGTCTTTTTGAGCCATTACCGTAAATCCGTTGTCCTTGGCATCCTCGCTGAAAAGACGGGCCTGACTTTCCGTGTTTTCAACCCGTGACGGGGCAGGTGTAACCTTCATTAAAATATGGCTGGCCTTGACCTTTAGTTTGCCCTTTTCCATTTTGCGATCTTCAACTTTAATTAAATGAAAACCGAATGAAGTTTGAACGGGACCGACAATTTCGCCCACTTTGGCTGAAAAGGCGGCATCGGCAAAAGGCCTTACCATGGAAGTACGGTCGAAATAACCTAATTTCCCGTTATTTTTCTTCACGGAAGGATCATCGGAATATTCTTTGGCCAGATCATTAAAATTTTCACCGGCGGCCAACCGTTTTTTGATGTTTTGAAACTCTTCCAGAACCCGTGCCGTATCCTGTTTTGTGGTGCGAATGGGGAAAAGGACGAACGAGAGCTGTCGCTTTTCCTTCTGTTTAAAGTCTTCTTTATGGTCATCATAATACTTTTGTAGCTCTTCTTCCGTAACCGGTGTATCCGATTTGTAAAAATCGTTGGCCAGAATACCGAGATAGTCTACTTTAACTTTCAGATTTTGTTTTTTATAAGCGTCCAGTAATTCCATATCCGAAATGCGCACCGTACTGGTGATCATATTTTGCAATTTAAGATAAGGAATTTGCTGACGATAGATCGCTTCCACCTGACGCCAGGGAATATTGGGATTAGAAAAGGAAGCCCGATACTTGGCCATATCAAAAACGCCGTTGGTCTGGAATGCCGGATGACGTTTGAAATCATCCAACGGATAATTGTAAATCTGATAAACAATTTCGGAATCACTTACCGAAATTCCAAGACGATCCATTTCTTCTTTGAGTAGGGTTTGTTGAATAAAACGTTCCCAGACCTGATCGCGCATGCGCTGGAGGTCTTCGTCGGTAAATTCGCCGTTACCCTTGCGGGCCCGCTCTTCCTGATACATTTGCTGATAGAGCTTGGAAAACATGGCATAAGTCAGTTTGTGACCATTTACTTTACCAACCATATCGTTCCGTTTACTTCTTCCCGTATAGTCCGCACCCCATTGAACGACCATTAAGCCGATGAAAGACAGGGCTACTAAGATGATAAATCCTTTACTGAATTCACGCATTTTGGTCATCATAATGAAAACATCTCCTAAAAAATCAAAAAAATGAAAAAACGCTCTTTCCAACTTTATTTCAAAGCTAATTAATTTAAAGTTTTAAAAGTACAATTTCAATAAAAGGCCTAAAAATCTTAGCCAATTTGCCTTATTTTATCCATTTCACTAATTTTCGCCATGCACAAGATTGAATATATCCTTGTAAAATCCCTTTTTTCGATATTTCAAAAGCTCTCTTTCCAAAGCGGTAAGAGAGCGGGACAGGTTCTGGCAATTCTTATCGGTACGATTTTTCACTACCGCAGAAGAGTGGTTGTAAAAAATTTACATCTCGTCTACGGTCAAAAACTTCCCGGCCCGAAAAAACAATTATTGCATGCTATTTACAGAAATTTTGCTTATTTGTGGATGGAAGTTTTACAATCGCCCCGTTTAACGAGAAAAAACCTGGAGGAAAGGATCCGGCTCCACAACCGGGAAGTGATTGATAAAGCCCTCGAGAAAGGAAAGGGTCTCATCCTGATTTCCGCCCACCTCGGTAATTTTGAATGGATCGCCCATCTCTTTGCTTTTCTCGGTTATCGGATGAACGCCATAGCCAAACGTCAGAGTAATCCCTATGTGAATGCTTTTATTGAAAAGGTTCGAACCCGGAGCGGGACCCAAGTGATCTATACGAAAGATGCCACCAGAGAAGGGATCAGGGTTTTAAACAAAAACGAGATATTGGGTTTTGTGGCTGATCAGGATGCGCGCCACAGAGGAGTATTCGTGGAATTCATGGGACAACCCTCTTCCACGGCGGTCGGACCGGCCGTTTTTCATCTGCGCAGTGCGGCACCGATCTGTATGATTATTGTCATCCGCAGGGATTACGGTCGGTTTGATGTCTATTTTGAAGATGTGTTGGATGCTTTGCCCGAAGCGCAGAAAATCACCGACCGGCGTATACAAGAAATCACTCAACTGCATACATCGAAGCTGGAAAAATGGATACGTCAATATCCGCAACAATGGTTCTGGACCCACCGCAGGTGGAAAACACAGCCCGAAGAGTTCTCGGCCAAAAGGGAATCCGAATAATGCAATATGTTAAAATAAACCCCCAAAAACCGGATTCCGGGATCATTGACCGGGCTGTAAAGGTACTGAAAAAAGGCGGAATCATAGTCTATCCCACGGATACATTGTACGGATTGGGAGTCGATGTAAATAATGTACAGGCCGTTTATAAATTATATCTTCTAAAACAACGCGATTTACGCCTGCCCATCTCATTAATGGTCGCATCTATCGAAGATATGGAAAAAATCAGCGGGAAACCGGATGAACGCACCCGGACGATTTTGACTCGAATGTTACCGGGTAAATTCACGGTTCTATTGAATCGGAAAAAAGGGTTGAACCTGGCGGCTTTTGATGAATTTTTGCCTGAAGAGGCGTCATCCAAAATCGGTTTTCGAATTCCGGATTCACCGCTCTGTCAGCAGATATCGGCGGTTCTCGGCAATCCGATCTCATCGACCAGCGCCAATATTTCCGGCAAGGGTAATTTACAATCCGTCCGCGATATTGTGGCGCATTTCGGCGATAAACTGGATTTGATCCTGGATGCCGGTGCTCTGCCCAGTAAAGCCGGATCAACGATTATCGATCTGACGAAAACGCCGCTGTTGGTGAAGCGGGAAGGGGATATATCGCTCGCAGAAGTGCGTAAGCTGTTGAATGATCCTTCCGTGCAAAAGAGTAAAGATACCTATACGATCACCTTTGTGTGCAGTGGGAATATCTGCCGTTCGGCCATGGCCGAAGGCCTGCTGAAAGCGCTAATGAAGCGCACTAAGTTCAGATCGATTGTTGCCGTGAACTCGGCGGGCACCCTGGCTTTGCCCTCTTCTCCTGCTCATGAGACGGCGATAAAAATTGCTGCCGAGCAGGGAGTCGATATCCGCACACATCGTTCCCGATTTATTACGAAACAAATAGTGGAACAAGCCGATCTAATCATTGCCATGGCCCGGGATCATCTGGAATATCTGCAAAAACGATTTCCGGAACATCGCAAAAAAGTTGTTTTGCTCAAAGAATGGAAACGCAATCAG
>Ga0256841_1001315_pt1 | contig 21934 bp, 20 predicted proteins | sample 356308metaG_FD_185971 | JGI IMG/M metagenome (GOLD analysis project Ga0256841, IMG submission 185971) | Hydrothermal vent microbial communities from Mid Atlantic Ridge, Atlantic Ocean - 356-308 | ecosystem: Environmental > Aquatic > Marine > Hydrothermal vents | place: Atlantic Ocean: Mid... | reverse complement strand
GTTGAATGTGGCGCGGCGGCATGTCGAATACCACCAGCGGCGCTACGGCTATGCCGAGCCGAATGTGACTTTCCATCAGGGCGAGATAGAAAGGCTCGATGCATTGGATCTGGAGGATGCCAGCTTCGACGTGGTGATCTCCAATTGCGTGATCAACCTGTCGCCGGACAAGGCAGCGGTGCTGAAACAGGTTTTCCGCTTGCTGAAGCCCGGCGGCGAGTTGTATTTCTCCGATGTCTATGCCGATCGGCGCGTGCCAGCAAGCTTACGGGAAGATCCGGTGTTGTATGGGGAATGTCTGAGCGGAGCACTCTACTGGAACGATTTCCAGAACTTGGCGAAGGCCTGTGGTTTTGCCGATCCACGCTTGGTTGGTGATCGGCCATTGGCGATCGATAACCCCGAACTGGCTGCGAAGGTCGGCAATATCGCTTTCTTCTCGGCGACCTACCGACTGTTCAAGCTCGATGGCCTGGAGCCAGCCTGCGAGGACTATGGACAGGCGGTGATCTATACCGGCGGCATTCCCCATCACCCGGACCGCTTCGTGCTGGATAAACACCATGTGATCGAGACCGGAAGGGTGTTTCCGGTTTGCGGCAACACCTGGCGAATGCTGCGCGAGAGCCGTTTTCGTGGCCATTTCCAGTTTATCGGCGATGGGCGAACACACCATGGTATCTTCGCCGCTTGCGGAACTGGGTTCCCGTTCGATACACGCCAACCGGATGCAAGGTCCGGCGCCTGTTGCTGATTGATTGCGCGGCCCCGCTGCTCAATCGAATATCCCGTGCAGATACCAGCCCGAGTCGCGCAGATCGTGGTAGATCCACAGGCGGCGGCAGTCGCGATCGCGAGCGATATAATAGTCGCGGCGCATCGGATGGTTGTCCCACCAACCGCTTTCCAGGCGCTCGCGGTCTGCTTCCAGCGTCAGGGGGCCGTTCAACCAGGGCTGTCCGTCCTTGATTCGAAGTGATTGCGCGCGCGGTAGCAGCCACACGGGCCGGCGAGCGAGGTGATGTGATGGTGGTGACCGGACGCTGCCCGGCGGTACCGCCCGGCTGGCGTATTCCGGGCGGTGTTCCGCAACCAGTTCCAGGCCCTGCACGGCATCGTCGCCGAGCCGGGCGCGCAGCCGAGTCGGTAGGTCGTGGAGCGTGTCCTGCTTGCCGTCGAACAGGTCGCCCGGCATCCCGGCCAGCACCTCCAGGCGGTCGACCTCCAACGCCAGTTTACGCACCGGCGCGGGCAGGCGCAGGCGCTCCAGACGCTCCTGCATCAGCGCAAACAGCGTGTCCGCGTCGCGTTTCGGGGTGGCCAGATGCAGTTCGAAGCAGTCTTCCCTCCCATCGTTGAAGTACAGCCGCCAACGCAGTTCCATCGCGCCCCCCTGCATACTGGTGAGATAGCTGGCGAGGTGTTGCAGCAAGCGCCTCGCGGCGAAGCGCAGTTGCCGGGTCGAGCTGGCATCGGCGGGTAACAGCAGACGCTGCTGGAAATGCGCCGGCGGGGTGAAAGGCGGTTGCGGATCGGCGACCTGGCCGGTGAGTCGGTCCAGCCAGAGAAGAAAATCCTTACCGAGCCGCTGGGTCAAGCCGTCGCGCGGCAGATGCAATAATTCGGCGACATGACGCAGACCGCTGTCATGCAGGATCCGCAAGTGCTTGGCATCGATGGGTAGTTGTCGCAGCGGCACATGCGCAAGCGCGCGATGCACGGCTTGCTGGTCCCGGAAATTACACTGATAGCCCGCGCCGACAAGCAAGGCGGCGGCGTTGGGTGTGGGCGCGGCGCAATGCCGGGCTCGATGTGGAAGACTGTCCAGACTGTCGCGCAGTCTCTCGACCAGTGCGCGCAGACCCCCGAACAGTTTCTGGCTGCGGGCAATCTCCAGTAGCAGAAGATCGGGCGTCCTCAAGCTGATCTGGCTGCTGTATTGCCAGGCCCAGATGGCGAGCTGCTCCAGCGTTCGTTGTTCGCGAGCGGTATCGCGCTCGCTGACCGACAGTCGGGCGCAGATGGCGCGGGCCGCCGCGGTTGGCTGCCCGGGCTGGACGCCGCTGGCCGCAGCGGCGGCATTGCAGCAGTGGATATGGCGTCGATCGTCAATCGCGTGCGGTTGCTCGTCGATTGCCGTCGTTGATACTTCCAACGCCAGTTGTGGGAAATGGATGGCCAGCCAGTGCATGCTCAGTGGATTGCTGTCTGGATTTCGGAGAATGCGGCCTCGAAAGCCGCCATCGGCCAGCCACCCTGGCGCTTGACGATCTCGATATGCACTCCCCTGGGCGACGCCCGCAGGGCGATGCGCACCGCCGCCGGCGAGGATTGCCTCATGCAGGATCGCGGCCGGATCAGAAAGCCACAGCTCTTGCCCTGGCGAGCGGCGAGTTGCAGGCGACGCAGGCGCGTGTTGTCCAGCCCGTCTTCCGGCCAGGCCAACACCGTGCTGCATGCGCCGGTGCGCAATGCCTGTTCCAGCGCCCATGCATATTGTTCCCGGTCGCGCGGATGCACGATCAGCAGCCGATTCAGATTGATGCCCCACTCGACGAAAGCGGCAGCGCAGGGTTGAAAGGGTGGCGCGATCAGCGCGACCCAGCGGCGTTGGTGTTGGCTGAGTGTTGCCAGCGCCGGGGCCAGCAGACGCATCGCGCCACTACCCGTGGAAGTGGTCAGTAACTCACTCAAGGCGCCGATCGGCCAGCCGCCGCCGGCGAGCAGTTCGTCCAATCGGGGGATACCCGTGGCGACTGCCGGGCGCGCTGGCCGATGTTCCTGTTTGCCCCACCAGATATCGTTTTGGGGGCGTGCTTGCAGCAAACCTTCAAGTTTGTTCATCATGTTCTCCTCGGTGAAAGGGTCTGGTTGCCGAGTATGCCGCCGGGGGTGGCTCGAAAGCTGAGTCAGGCCGATCGCGATATACTGTTATTTTTTACAGTATATCGCGATCGGCCTGGGAATGTGATGTCGGTGGCGGGATGCGGCGGGGGAGGCTGGATCCAAAAAACGCGCGCGGGAGGGATATCCGTGAACGAGGAGCCCGCGCGATATAGCCACGCTCAGCGAAACGTCGGATTAGCGTGAAGGAAGCAGCTCAGGGGCGTGAGCAGGAACAGAAGCTTTATCTTCCTTGGCAATGGAACAAGCATTCCCGACAGAGATGCCTTTATCTAGCAGGATGTTGAAACAGTCCTTCCATGGACTTTTTCAACTAAGGAACCGGAAAATACGATTTTCCAGTTCCTTAGTTTTCAATGATTTGAAGTCATCGAAAATGGCGGTACATCCCTGTAGCGCACACAGGCCATTGAAAAATGCCATTTTTCAATGGCCTGCTAGCCCGGATTTCTCACCCGTTCACGACTGCGACCGTTCACTCGGTCGGGCTGCTCAACGTAGTGTCGACTACGCCCGCGCGGCCCTCGGTCGCGACCGCCAGCCATCACATCACTTTGAGCGGCTTCGCTACGCGACCCGGTGAGAAATCCGGGCTAGGCCCGTCCCGGCATCCTGAACGCGACATCTTGGGTGCCGGGTTATGGCATGACGGCGATTATGTCTCGGAAGCGGGTAGCAGTCCGGGTTCCAGTAGTGCCGATTGCCAGTCGGGACGCTCGATGCCGAAGGTTTCCTTGATCCGCGAGCAATCGAGCCGGGTATTCGCCGCGCGCGCGGCCGGGGTAGGGTAGGTGGCGGTGTCGATCGGATGCAGTTTGACGGCGCTACCCTCCAGTCGTTCGACGATCCGCCTGGCAAACTCATGCCAGCTACAGTCCGGAGCGCCAGCATAATGGTAGGTGCCCCAGGCGAGGTCGCCATCGCCGGCAAGGCGTGACGCCAGTTCCAGCAGTGTGGTGGCTATCGCGCTGGCCGGTGTCGGGCTGCCGAGTTGGTCGGCGACGATGTTCAGTTCGTCATGTTCCCGCGCGAGCCTGGCGATGGTCTTGACGAAGTTGTTGCCATGCGGACCGAACACCCAGGCGATGCGCAGGATCAGATGTTGCTCCAGTCTCTCCCTGACGCGCTGTTCACCTTCCCATTTACTGCGGCCATAGGTGTTGATCGGGTCGGGCGGGTCGGTTTCCCGGTAGGCTCGGTCGAGAGCGCCGCCGAAGACATAGTCGGTGGAGAGATGGAACAGCGGGATACCGGCCCGCGCGCAGGCGTCGGCCAGCAGGCCACTGGCGTCGCGATTGACGCGAAAACAGCGCTCCCGGTCCTGTTCCGCCTTGTCGACTGCCGTGTAGGCGGCAGCGTTGATCAATAGGTCTGGCCGCTGCTCGTCGACATGGCGCTGGATGGCTTCTGCGTCGCTGATATCCAGCTCGCGCTGGCTGGTGGCAACGAGTTCAATCGGAAAATCGCGCGCATGCCCAAGCAGTTCGCTGCCTACCTGGCCATTCGCGCCACACACGAGGATCTTCATACGGAACCCAACCCGAGGAATCGCGCTATCATAGCGTTTTCTTACTCCCTGGTGGAACCCGATCGATGCAGGAACAACTGGATTTCAGTGGTGCCCGGGTGCTGGTGGTCGGCGACCTGATGCTGGATCGCTACTGGCATGGCGGCGCCGAGCGTATCTCGCCCGAGGCGCCGGTGCCGGTGGTGAAGGTGGAGGACGAAGAGGCGCGAGTCGGGGGTTCCGGCAATGTCGCGCTGAATATCGCCGCGCTCGGTGGAAAAGTCAGTCTGTTGGCGCTGAGTGGCGAGGATGAGGCCGCCGAGCATCTCGATGCCTTGCTACGCGAGCACGGGGTGGCGGCTCACTTGCTACGTGACAAGCAGCATCGCACCATCAGCAAATTGCGCATCCTCAGTCGCCATCAACAATTGATCCGGTTGGATTTCGAGGATCCCTTTCCCGTCTCGGCGTCTGCACGGCTGACGGAACGCTTCGCCGCGTTGTTGGATGAGATCGACGTGGTGGTGTTATCGGACTATGCGAAGGGGACCTTGTCCGATTGTGGCTCGCTGATTCGTCAGGCGCGCGCGGCGGGCAAGCCGGTGCTTGTCGATCCAAAGGGTGACGATTTCTCCCGCTACCGTGGCGCTTCGCTGATCACGCCGAATCAGGGCGAATTCGGACGCGTCAAGGGCGCGCGTGGCGATGACGAAAGCTGTGACCGGGCGGCGCGCGAGCTGAAACAGGAGCTGGACCTGGATGCCTTGCTGGTGACGCGTGGCGAGCACGGCATGCTGCTGCTGGACGCCGAGGACGACATCCTGCGCCTGCCGACCGAAGCGCGGGAGGTTTTCGATGTCACCGGCGCCGGCGATACCGTGATCGCGACCCTGGCTACCGCGTTGGCGGCCGGCTGGTCGCTCGACCAGGCGACCCGGCTGGCCAATCTGGCCGCCGGCATCGTCGTCGCCAAGCTTGGCACCGCCACCGCCAGCGTCGCCGAGCTGAGGCGCGCCATCCACCAGCGGAGCGCGCCATTGCGGGGTATCGTCGACGAGCGGCAACTGCTGCGCGCGGTCGATGCTGCGCGCGCGAACGGCGAGACCATCGTGATGACCAACGGTTGTTTCGATATCCTGCATGCCGGCCATGTGACCTATCTGCAACAAGCCGCGGCGTTGGGCGATCGCTTCATCGTCGCGGTGAACGTCGATGAGACCGTGCGCCGGCTGAAGGGCGCCGATCGGCCGGTGAATGATCTACACCGTCGCATGACCGTGCTCGCCGCGCTCGGTTGCGTCGACTGGGTGGTGCCGTTCAGCGAGGAGACTCCCGAGCGCTTGATCTGCCGCGTGCAACCGGATTACCTGACCAAGGGTGGCGACAACGAGCCAGACAGCATCCCCGGCGCGCGCTGCGTGCGCGAGACCGGCGGGCAGGTCAGGGTGATGAGCTACCTGGAAAACTGCTCGACCACCGGAACCATTCGATCGATACGTGAAAAGGGCGCCGGCCATGCCGATTGAACCTCTCGCCTTACGTGGCGACGTGCTGATCCTCGGCGGCGGCATTGCCGGGCTGTGGGCACTGGCGGTATTGCGCGACCAGGGTTTCGATGCCTGGCTGTTGGATACCGCGCTGCCGGGCGGCGTGCAGACGCTGGCCTCGCAGGGGATCATCCATGGCGGTGCGAAATATGCGCTGACTGGCCACCTGACCCGCTCGGCGCGCGAGATTGCCGCGATGCCGGCGATCTGGCGCGCACGCCTGGCCGGAAAGGGCGCGCCGGATCTCTCCAGCCTGGGCCTGCTTGCGGATCACCAGTATTTGTGGTCCACCCGCCAGTTCGGTTCCCGCCTGACGGGCTTTTTCGCCGACAAGATCATGCAGGACCGCATGCATCGCATCGATCGGCCGCCCGAGGCGCTGGATACCCCGGCGTTCGACGGTCAGGTCTATCGCCTCGACGAACCGGTACTGGACGTGCCGCGCCTGCAACAACTGCTGTTGCGACAGACGGTTGGCCGAGTGATCGCGCCACTGCGTCTCGATGCACTCGACAATACCGCGCGTCAATTGCATGGCGAATGGCGAGGAAGGATGCTGCGCTTCGACTTCGAACAAGTGGTGCTGGCCGCGGGCAAGGGCAATGGCGCGTTGCGCGAGATGCTCGGAATGGCCGCGAAGATGCAACTGCGACCACTGAAAATGGTGATGGCGCGGGGTCCGTTGCCGGCACTGCACGCGCACTGTCTTGGCGTCAGCGCTAATCCGCGCCTGACGATCACCAGCTACCCGCTGGCGGATAGCGAGACCTTGTGGTACCTCGGCGGTCAGTTGGCCGAGGAGGGCATCTGCCTGAGCGATGCCGCGCAGATCGAGAACGCGCGCGAGGCGCTCGCCGAGCTGTTGCCGTGGATCGACCAGAAGGCATTGCGCTGGGCTTGCTGGCCGGTGGATCGCGCCGAGGTCGCGAATCAGGGTTGCCGGCCGGATCATCCGACATTGCTGCACGATGGCGATGTGCATACCCTGTGGCCGACCAAGCTTGCGTTTGCACCATTGCTCGCCGATCACCTGCTGGATGCCATCCGCGATGCCGGCATCCGGCCCCGGGCTGAAACAGCGGGGGATTTCAACGCGCCGCTGCCAGCGCGCGCGGCCACGCCGTGGGAAAGCGCCACATGGAACTGAGAGCACTGGGCGACACTGGCATCGAGGTCAGCCCGCTCGGTTTCGGCACGGTCAAGCTGGGACGCGACCGGCAGGTCAAGTATCCGACTAGTTTCCGCATCCCGGATGATGCGGAAACGCGCGAGCTACTCGCGTTGGCGGCCGATCTGGGCATCAACCTGCTGGATACTGCACCCGCCTATGGGGTTGCCGAGACGCGTCTTGGCCGGCTGTTGCCCGGACCGCGCGAGCGTTGGGTGATCGTCTCCAAGGCGGGCGAACAATTCCGTGATGGCCGCTCGTTCTTCGATTTCAGCTTCGACGGCATCGTGCGATCGGTCGAACGCAGCCTGCGGGATCTGCGCAGTGACTATCTGGACGCGGTGTTGATCCATTCCGATGGCGACGATCTGACAATTCTCAATGAAAGCGGTGCAGTCGATGCGCTGGAATCACTGAAGCACCGTGGTCTGATCCGCGCCCACGGCATGTCGTCGAAAACCGTCGCCGGCGGCTTGGCGGTGGTCGAGCGTCTGGATATCGTCATGGCGACCTGCAATACCAATCATGCCGAGGAAATCCCAGTGCTGGCCAAAGCCGAACGGCGGCGCAAGGGCGTGTTGATCAAAAAGGCGCTGCAAAGCGGCCATGACAGTGATGTCGCCAGCGCGATGCGTTTTATCTTCTCGCAACCCGGTGTCGGCGCCATCATCGTCGGCACGATAAACCCCACGCATCTGCGCGCCAACGCATGCATCGTCGCCGACCTGTTGGGCGCATGAGATTGTTCTATACCATTCTGCTGTGGATGGCGCTGCCGCTGGTCGTCACGCGACTCTATTGGCGCAGCCTGAAGGCGCCCGACTATCGCCAGCGCATCGCCGAACGCTTCGGCGCGGCGCCTTTTCGACTCCAGCGTCCATCGATCTTGCTGCATGCCGTGTCAGTTGGCGAGACCCAAGCGGCGCAACGCCTGATCCGGGAGCTGCTGAAGCGCTGGCCGGACTGCGAGATCGTCGCCACGACAACCACGCCGACCGGCTCGCGGCGCGTGCGCGAGCTGTTTGGCAACAGCGTGCGCCATAGCTATCTGCCGCTCGATCTACCGCCGTTTCTACGCCGATTCTTGCGGCGCGCGCGTCCCGTCGCGGTTATTTTGATGGAAACCGAGATCTGGCCGAACCTGATCTACGTCTGCGCGCGGGAGAAGATCCCTGTGGTGCTCGCCAACGCCCGTCTGTCCGAACGCTCGGCGCGGGGCTATGCGCGCGCGCGCGGTTTCACTCGCCGGGTGTTCGCCGACCTGAGTCTGATCGCCGCGCAGCATGAGCGCGACGCGCGGCGCTTCATCGAACTCGGCGCGAGACCAGAAGCCGTGAAGGTCACGGGTAGCATCAAGTTCGATTTCCGCCTGCCCGCCAGTCTGTTGGAACAGGCCGAGGCGATGCGGCGAAGCTGGAACGATGCCGATGGCGATGGACGCATGGTGTGGGTCGCCGCCAGCACGCATGCTGGCGAGGATGAGATCGTGCTCGCCGTGCATCGAAGCCTGCTCGAATCGGTGCCGAATGCCTTGCTGATACTTGCGCCGCGTCATCCCGAGCGCTTCGATCCGGTCTGTTTGCTTGCCGAGACGGAAGGCTTCCGCATTCAAAGGCGTTCGACCGATGCCTGGGTGGACGCCGCGACCCAGGTCTACATCGGCGATACCATGGGCGAGTTACCGTTGTTGATCGCCGCTTCGGATGCCGCCTTCGTCGGCGGCAGCCTCATCGAACGCGGCGGCCACAACGTGTTGGAGCCCGCCGCGCTGGGCGTGCCGGTATGCTTCGGCCCGCATATGTTCAACTTCGCCGCCATCGCCCAGACGCTGCTGGAGCACAATGCGGCGATCGAGGTCCATGATGTCGACAGCTTGGCCGACGCGATGCGGGGATGGCTGAGCGATGCCAGCACGAGGACGCGTCAGGGCGAGAACGGGCGCCAGGCGGTTGCGGCGAATCGCGGCGCGCTGGATCAGCTTTTAACCTTGCTCAATGCGGTGGTCGACTGCAAACCGGATAATCCGCCGCGCTGATATTTTTCGTGAGACACACCCAAATGACAAACAACATCAAGGCCGAAAAGATTCAACGCCTGCTGGTATGGCGGGGCTGGCTGCGCCTGGCGCATTGGCTGATGGCCGGTGGCACACTGGCATTGATCCTGACCGGTTGGTTAATCGAATCCGCGCCGAGTCTGGCGAGCAATGCCGCGCGGGATCACTACCTGGCCGCCTACGCTTTGGTCGCCGGTCTCAGCCTGCGCCTGTGGCTGCTGTTTCGCGGCGTGGAGGTCGAGCGAGCCAGCACGCTATTGCCGGACATGACGCGCATCCACGTGATGAAGGACATGCTCAGGTTCTATGTCAGCTTCGGTCGCATGCCGTTGCCGAAATGGTACGCCCACAATCCACTGTGGGGTCCTGTCTATCTGCTATTGTTGCTTGCATTGCTGCTGGTTGTCGCGACCGGCTTCGCCGCGCCGAAGTGGCCGATCGTGTATGGCTTCTATCTCCCCAGCATGCACGTCTGGTGGGCTACCGCGATCACGATCTTTACCGTTGCGCATATCATCGCGGTGGTGCTACACGATATGAAGGGCACGGGTTCCGACGTGTCGGCGATGATCAATGGGCATCGTATCTTCGTCATCAAGCGTATCGATCCGGACGAGATCGTTCGGACACATCGGATCTCGCTGGACAATATCGTGCGCATGCCGGAGCGTCGAAACGACGAATGAGGCACAGCCAGGGCCGGGATGGGAATGGGTGCGTCGTCCGGCGGGACAGGATAGCGGTGTGCATGGCGTGCACCGTCGATGATTCGGGCGCCAGGGGATGAAAGTCATTTATTTTCTGTCGAGGTTTTCCCTGATCGATGAGGCGCTTGGTTTTTTTGTACTGGTTTATCGTGATCGTCGGTATCTACTTGGGACAGGGATGTCCCACCCTTTTCGATCACGATAAGTGATCGAAAATGTGAGCAAAGAGGAAATTGCATTTCCCCTTTGCGACGAGAAAAATTCCATGGAAGGCATTTTTCGAGATCCCCTTGGGGGTGGTAGCCGCCATTTCAGCGAATAGCCCAGTATGCCCGGCGAGTCGAACGTCATGTGCCATCGCCATGGATGGTGCGCTTGAATTCAACGTTCGACTGGCCGTGGCGATACATCAATTCAGGGCTATTACCGGATCGGCTCCCTTCCAACGTAATCTTTGAACCCATTTTCGCGGGTCGTCATCGCCAAGATGCATCAGCAGCAACGTCTTGCCATCCATGACACTCCGGTGCAGTGTTTCGAGCTTGTCTTCTGGGATGCCGGCGCGACGCAGCGCTGTGGTCAGCTGGGTGACGGCCGCCGCGCCAGCCATCAGGCCGGCGCCGGTCGCGGCGCCGACGAGTATCTCGATCAACGGCCCGGCGGCGAGTATCGGGCCAACGCCAGGAATCACCAACAGCCCGCTGGCGCCGGCCAGCAAGCCACCGAGAGCACCCCAGAACGCGCCTTGTTCGCCCCATACCTTCAAGCGCTCTTTCTCGCCGCTGTAGACCACGCCGAGAAAGTCATCGCCATTGCCGCCGGCGCGATGCAATACCGACAATTTGTCCATCGGAAAGTCTTGCTTGATGAGTTCCTCGACGACATGGGTCGCATCATCGTTGTCGGCGAATACCGCCGCGATCAGCTTTTCGCTCATGCGCCAGGCTCCCGGTGGAAGCTGGTGCCCTTGCATTCCGGACAGGGCGGGATGTGGCTGACCTTGTGGAAGTGCAGCTTCTCGCCACAGTTGTCGCAAACCAGCGTGCCGGGACCGACCAGTTCGCCGGTATGGTAGGGAGCCTGCGCGGCCTGTTCCTTGAGTTCCAGCAGTTCCAGGGTGGTGGGGTCGGCGGCCTTGGCGAATTGTTCCTTCAGGCGATCACCGAGCAGCTCGATGTCGAAACCCAGCCAGGTGGCGAAATCCTGTCCGCCTTCGCGCAACGATATGGCTGCGTCGTGAATATCACGTTTCAGCGCGGCGGCGACCTTGTCGGCCTCCTCCTCGGTCAGCTCTTCCAACTCGACGGCGGTGTCGCGTGCCTTGTCGATGAAGGTATGCATGGCCTTGTGGCCGCTTTCCTTGGCATTCTCCAGGTGTTCCAGCGCGCGTTCCAGCATTAGCTCATAGGCTTCGCCGAGGACTTCGATCGGGTCTTTGGGCACTTTGGGCTTCATGTCGTTCTCCTGTGATTCCCGTATGTTGTTGAACGGTAATGAGTGATAAGGGCATCTCGAAAAATCGAGATGCCTATAAGGCTTGGCGGCGGCGTTCCCGCCGCCAAGGGTCGCGTTGGACGGCGCTCAAGCTCCATTCGACAGGACCTTGCCGGGCGTCGTCAATCATCTGTCGAAATGGAGGCGGCGGTGGGCGTGGCAAGAGGGCGTCAGTCGTAGAATTCGATGCCATGTCGTCGCAACCAGGGCTTGTCCAGTTCCCATTTTATGTGTTCGATGCCGGGTTCGGCGAGGACTGTTTTCTTTGCGTGCTTCTGCGCGTGCGCAAGTTCCTTCTGCGCGGCGATCAGTGGCGCGCTGTTGGGGTCGCCTCCCTTCAGTTCTGGATGGACGATATCGAGAAAGCGCAATACCGAGAAATCCGCCGAGCGCGGCGAGGTCATCACCGCTGTGTCACCGTCGATGCGCATCACCCGGAACGGGTAGGGGTAGGCGGCGAGTTCCGGGTCGGCGGCCAGTTTGGCGTTCAGCTCGCCCCGCGGCGAATTCACCTGACCGACCCAGGTGTACAGCCAGTGGCCGGCGAACGCCAACACGACCAACAGCAGGATAGCGGTGTAGATCTTCGTGCCCTTGTCGAACACTTGGGGCGAGCTGTCTTCGGCGTTGCTCATTGTCGGGCCTCCGTGAAAAGGGGAATCAAGGATAAAGATGTCTGCGATCGGGTCGCTATTCTGTGCAATCCCGCAATGGTTGTCATGCACGCATGTTAATCCTCAGGCTGCTGTTCCTCATTCTATTGTCATCGATGCCGTTGGGTGCCGCTTTCGCGGCGGACACGCCAGGCGGTGGCAATGTCTGCGTGGTCGCGAAGAAGGACGGCTCGGCATTGGATATCGTCTGGGTGACCGGCAAGGCGCATCCCTATCTGGCGTTGCAAGAGGCCGAGAAGCGTCTCCATGACAAAGGATACAAGGTCGTGTTTCCACAGGAGTCATCGAATCTGCGATACGGTTTCATGGTGATTCTGCGCGCCGACTATACCAGCAAGCGTGGCCGGCCCCGGGTAAATTATGGCTGCGGCTTCAGCCGGATTTCCCCTGCGCATGCCGAAGCCCTGGCGATGCTGAATCTGACCGGCTTCGCCTGGGATTGGAAGAGCGCCTATGGATACCAGATCATCGAGCGATCTCGCTTCTGAAAACCCTTGTTTTTCTGTGTATCTCCGATGGAGTAGAGTCGATGTTTTCAATTGTAAATTAGTAAGATCTAATATTAAAATAAGCGAAGTTTCTTGCATCCTAGGAGTCTGTCGGGTTTAGGTGATCGTAGCGAGCATGGTGGGGAAACGCAGTAGATTAATCCTAAACCCGACAGACTCCTAGCCCGGATTTCTCACCGGGGCGTAGTAGTGAACGGGTGAGAAATTCGGGCTAGGGAGTGGAGGCTGTTGTTATCGCGTATACTGACTTGTCATGGCCAGCGCCGTGACAGGGCTTTTTTGTTTCCGTTACCAAGGTGTTCAGCCATGCAGGATCCCGCAACCCTTTCCGATCGCGACATCGGGCGCACAGAAGTCAAGAACACGACCTGTTATATGTGTGCCTGTCGCTGCGGCATTCGTGTCACTCTGCGCGATGGCGAGGTGAGGCATATCGAGGGCAATCCCGAGCATCCGCACAACCAGGGCGTGATCTGCGCAAAGGGCGCTTCCGGCATCATGAAGCAGTATTCGCCAGCGCGTCTCACCAGACCTTTGTTGCGCAAGCCGGACGCCGAGCGTGGCGAGGCGCGGTTCGAAGAGATCTCCTGGGATCGGGCCTTCCAGATCATGGAGGAGCGCCTGAGCCATCTGCGCAAGACCGATCCGAAGCGCTTTGCGCTGTTCACTGGCCGCGACCAGATGCAGGCGCTGACCGGTATGTTCGCGAAGCAGTTCGGCACGCCGAACTATGCCGCGCATGGTGGTTTCTGTTCGGTGAACATGGCGGCCGGGCTGATCTACACCATCGGCGGTTCGTTCTGGGAATTCGGCGGGCCGGATCTGGACCGTTCCAAGTTGTTCGTGATGTTCGGTACCGCCGAGGATCACGATTCCAACCCGCTGAAGATCCATATCTCCAAGTTCAAGCGCAACGGCGGCAAGTTCATCTCGGTGAATCCGGTGCGCACCGGCTATTCGGCGATCGCCGACGAATGGGTGCCGATCAAGCCCGGTACCGATGGCGCGCTGTTGCTGGCGATCATCCGCGAGATCATCGAGTTGGGTCTGTATGACCGTGATTTCCTCGTGCAGTATTCGAACTCGGCTGAGCTGGTCATCGACGATCCCGAGCGCGAGGATCACGGTATGTTCAAGCGTGTCGAGATGCATTACGAGGAAGGCTGTTTCGACCCCGAGAACAAGCTGTGGTGGGACCGCGGTCTGGATATTGCAATGGGCACCCACACGCCGGGCTGCGATCCTTATCTGCTCGGTGAGTTTACCCTGGATGATGGCACGCCGGTGAAGCCGGCCTTCCAGTTGTTGAAGGATCGTGTCGAGGAGTACACGGCGGAATGGGCCGAGAACATCACCGGCGTGCCGGCCGACACGATACGCCGCCTGGCGCACGAGATGGGCGTCACCGCGCGCGATCACAAGATCGAGCTGCCGATACAGTGGACCGACTGCTGGGGCAACGAACACAACTCGGTGACGGGAAACCCCGTCTCGTTCCATGCGATGCGCGGCTTGGCGGCACATTCCAACGGCTTCCAGGCGATCCGCGCGCTGGGCATTCTGATGACCCTGCTCGGCACCATCGACCGGCCGGGCGGCTTCCGCCACAAGGCGCCGTTTCCGCGTCCCATCCCGCCGTGTCCCAAGCCGCCGAACAGCGCCGATGCGGTACAGCCCGACAGCGTGCTCGACGGCATGCCGCTGGGCTGGCCATCGGCCCCGGAACACTTGTTCGTCGACGACGACGGCGAGGCACTGCGCATTGACAAGGCCTTCTCGTGGGAGTACCCGTTGTCGGTGCATGGCCTGATGCACAACGCCATCACCAATGCTTGGCGCGGCGACCCATACAGGATCGATACCCTGTTGCTGTTCATGGCCAACATGGCCTGGAACTCGTCGATGAATACCGAGCGCGTGCGCGGGATGCTCGCCGACAAGGACGAGGACGGTGAATACAAGATCCCATTCTTGATCGTCTGCGACGCCTTCCAGTCGGAGACCACCGCGTTTGCCGACCTGGTATTGCCGGACACGACCTATCTGGAACGTCACGATGCGTTGTCGATGCTCGATCGGCCGATCTCGCAATATACCGGCCCGATGGACTCGGTGCGTATTCCGGTGGTTGAGCCAAAAGGCGAATGCAAGCCGTTCCAGGAGGTCTTGGTGGAACTCGGCACGCGTCTGAAACTACCCGCCTTCGTCAAGGAGGACGGTTCGCGCAAGTATCGCGACTATCCGGACTTCATCGTCAACCACGAGACCTCGCCCGGTTCCGGCATCGGCTTTCTGGCCGGCTGGCGCGGGAAAGGTGGCGAGAAGTTCCTGAAGGGTGAGCCGAACCCGCGCCAATGGGAGATGTATGCCCAGAATAACTGCCTCTACCACTATGAACTGCCTCGTTCCTATCAGTACATGCGCAACTGGAACAAGGGTTATCTGCAATGGGCGCGCGCGCACGGCATGACACGCTACGCCGAGCCGATCACGCTGCATCTGTACTCCGAGGTGTTGCAGAAGTTCCGTCTCGCCGCGCGGGGCAAGCGTCCCGGTCGCCAACCGCCGGAACGCCTGCGCGAGCGCGTCGCGACGCATTTCGATCCGCTACCGTTCTATAGTGATACGCTAATGAACAAATTGATCGATACCCACGAATATCCACTGAACGCGTTGACCCAGCGGCCGATGGCGATGTATCACTCCTGGGATTCGCAGAACGCTTGGTTGCGTCAGATCCATACGCACAATTACCTGATGGTCAACCCGAAGACCGGCGCGGCCAACGGCTTCGACGATAGCGACTGGATCTGGGTCGAATCACCGACCGGCAAGGTGCGCTGCATGTGCCGCTTCACCGAGGCGGTCGAGCCGGGCACCGTATGGACCTGGAACGCGATCGGCAAGGCTGCCGGCTTCTGGGGACTGTCGCCGAAGGCCAACGAAGCGAACAAGGGCTTTCTGCTGAACCATGTGATTCCCGAGGAGTTGCCACCATGCGAAGCCGGCGAGCACATATCCAATTCCGACCCGGTTACTGGGCAGGCTGCCTGGTTCGATCAACGGGTCAAGGTATACAAGGCTGGCGCGGAAGAGGAAAAGGCCACCTGGCCGCGCTTCAAGGTGGTCAAGCGCTATCCCGGACAAGAGCCGAAGCGTGGCCGTTGGCTGAGCTATTTCGCCGGCCGTTTCGGCAAGAAGGCAGGATAAGAACATGACGCAGTTAGCCCTGGTGATCGATCTGAACGTGTGTGTCGGCTGTCACGCCTGCGTGACCAGTTGCAAGGAATGGAACACCTCCGGCTGGGCCGGGCCAATGTCGGATTTTCATCCGTATGACGCCGATCCCACCGGCACCTTCTTCAATCGCGTGCAGACCTATGAGGTCGGCGAATTCCCGAACACTGAGACGGTGCATTTCCCGAAGAGCTGCCTGCACTGCGAGGAACCGCCGTGCGTGCCGGTGTGTCCGACCGGTGCTTCTTACAAGCGCGAGGACAACGGCGTGGTGTTGGTCGACTACGACAAATGCATCGGCTGCAAATACTGTTCCTGGGCCTGTCCCTATGGCATGCGCGAGTTGGATGAGAAACAGAAGGTGATGAAGAAATGCACTCTGTGCATCGATCGCATCACCGACCAGAGCCTGCCCGAGACAGAGCGCAAGCCGGCTTGCGTGCTCGCTTGCCCGACCAGCGCGCGGTTGTTCGGTGATGTGCATGATCCCGATTCCGAGGTCTCGGTCGCGATCCGCGAACAGGGCGGTTACCAACTGATGCCGGAATGGGGCACCGCGCCGGCGAACCATTATCTGCCGCGTCGCAAGACCCGTATCCGTATTCACGAAGACGAGCTGGTGCGCGCCGACAACCCGCTCGACAAAGAAGCCATCGAACTGCCGGACGAGCAGGGCGAGACCCTAGACGACGTCGCTTGGTAAGAGGACAAACGCCATGCATCCCGCTTTTTCCGTGATCTTCCTGACCACCCTGATCGGCGCCGGGCAAGGTCTGTTCCTCGCCCTGATCACCGGTCAGGTGTATTCGCTGGCCAATCTGCTGGCGCCGCAGGACAATGTGCGCTTCTACGCCTTCGGTAGCGTGCTCGCGTTAATACTGCTGGTCGCCGGCCTGCTCGCTTCCTTCTTTCATCTCGGCCATCCCGAGCGCGCCTGGCGCTCGGCGGCGAGATGGCGCACCTCGTGGCTGTCGCGCGAGGTCATCGTCTTGCCGTTGTTCATGGCGCTGGTCGCCGCCTATGGCCTGATCCATTACCAGGGTTGGACCCAGCCGCTATTCTCGATCAAGGGCGTTGTCGATATCGACGCCAGTTTGATCGCTGGCGTGCTCGCCGCGCTGCTGGCCTTCGCATTATATGTTTGCACCGCGATGATCTATGCCAGCCTGAAGTTTCTGCAGGAGTGGCACAGTCCGCTGACCGTCGTCAACTTCACTCTGTTCGGCTTGGCTTCTGGCTTCACCCTGGCGGCGGCCTTTTCAGCCTGGATCGGCGTTGATCTGGTTGGTTTCTATGGCGCCTGGGCGGTTGCTTTCACCTTGATGGCGGCCGTTACGCGCCTTGCCTCGCTGTACCGTAATGCCCGCATCAAGCACAAATCGACGCTTCAGACCGCGATCGGCATGCGACATACCACCGTGCGGCAAAAGGCGCAGGGCTTCATGGGGGGGGCATTCAACACTCGCGAGTTCTTCCATGGTCGTGGCGACGGGACTTTGAAGCTGATTCGCTATGTTTTCGTCCTATTGGTGTTCATCGTGCCAGTGATACTGCTCGGCGTCGCTTGGTACATCCATTCCAGCTGGCTGCCGCTGCTGGCCTTCGGCGCACAGTATCTCGGACTGTTATGCGAGCGCTACTTCTTCTTCACTGAAGCGCGGCATCCGCAGAATCTCTATTATCAGTCGATGTATTGAATCGGGTGGCATGCCGGCCTGGAAGCGTTCCATGTCGGCGGAGATGATGAATTGCGCTCGCTGCAACGCTTATCGCGAAGTATTACGTGAAGCAAGGAGACGGAAGAGGCCATGAAGCACTTCGCGCGTTTGTCGATAGGTTGCAACGATCACGCGCGGGTAGGCTGAGAAAAAAGACCCCGCCGTCGAGGTCGACGGCGAGGCAATACGGCTTGGATGACGGTCTATCGTTCTGGTATTTCCCTATTGCTTCCAAACTGATCGACCGCTGCAACACCCAGGGTTGCTCGGACCCTGTCCCGCATTTCTCACCGGATCGACGAGTCCCGCTTGTTCTTGGAATCCTCAACGCGTTTTGCTCAGTCGGAAATACACGGGGGTATTCTGCTCCTTCGCAAATCCCTGGTGAACCCAAAACCCTGCGCGATCATCTCGCCACCCGGTGAGACGTGCGGGCTATCGACCTGTCGACCGGGGGGCATCCTCCATCGGCGAGGTTTCGGGGGTGGATCCGCTGGACGCCTGATAGACCGCGAATTCCTTGGCGTTGAGGTCGCCACTGGCGTCGGTGTCCAGCGTGCTCCACTGTTCGATCAGGCTGGGCAGGGCGGCGGCCTCCTCCTTGCTGATGGCGCCGTTCTGATTGGTATCCAGCGTGGCGAAGATGTCCGCCGCGGAGGCGACGGTGGCTAGTAGGGTTGAGACGATGAGGACAAGCATTTTCTTGAACATGATATTCAGCTCCTTGGCTGTGATTGAGTTCGACAACCCGTTTCGTAAACGTCGGATTGCAAGCCGGATAATGCACAGTCCATGCCATTCTTGTTTTTTCTATTGATAGTAACAACTTATGTTGTTTTCTTTGGGATTTGTCCGGGTAATCCGTCGCTCCATGGCGACATCTTTCCCCGCTCTTTCGAGCGTATTCCCGATAGGCCGTGATTCTCCGCTGTCGCTGTCTGGCGACACTTCGCCTCCTGGCCAGATCTCTGCCAGAATCGGCTTATGTCCATCAAACCCGCCACCATCCTGAGATTGACCCTGCTGGGCTTCATCCTGGTCGCCGTGCCGCTGACGATCGGCCTGCTGAACACTCTGTGGCAGGTGGATCACCTTGCGGAGCGTATGCGACAGACAGTGCGGGATTCCACCCAGGCGGTGGAATCCGGGCGCCTCATCACCACGTTGGCGTTGAGCATGGAGCGCAGCGCGCTGCAATACCGGGTGTTGCGGGACACGGCGATTCTCGCGCGCTACCGGGATCAGCGCGCGCCATTCATCGGTGAGATTCAGCGCTTGCTGAATCTGTCGCTGGATGCCGGCCTGGCCGAGCGCCTGCGCCAACTCCGCGAACACGAGGCCGCGCTTCTGAGGAAACTGAAACGCCTTGCCGACAAGGCGGACGCCACCGATGAGCGGCTGGACGAGGCCGAACAACTCTCGGCGCTCACCGCCTCGATTCCCTTTGATGTCACCGCGCTGGTATCCCGAGAGAGTGAACGCATGAATGCGCGGATCGACGCGGTGCGCCGATTGCTGATATGGCAGGCGATCGCGTTAATCCCGCTGGCTCTGTCGATCGCGGTGATCTTCAGCGTGCTGATCTCCCGACCGCTGCGCCGCCTGGGCGCGGCGATACGCCAGCTCGGCGGTGGCGGATTCGATGCGCGCATCGAGGTCGATGGCCCCCGGGACATCCGTGAACTCGGTGAGCAACTGGACTGGCTGCGTCGTGAATTGGCCGCGTTGAATGAACAGAAGTTACAATTTCTCCGACATGTCTCGCATGAGTTGAAGACGCCGCTGACAACGATCCGGGAAGGCGCCGAGCTGTTGCGCGATGGCATCGTGGGTCCGCTCAGCGAGAAGCAACAAGCGGTGGCGCGGATACTCCACGACGACAGTCTGCAATTGCAAGCCCAGGTGGAGAACCTGTTGAACTTCAATCGCGCGCTATCGCGTCCATCGATCGAGAAGCGCCATGTCGACATCGGCGCGCTGATCGAAACAGTGGTGGAGAAACAGTGTCTGGCGTTGCAGGCCCGGTGTTTGCGGGTCCATGTCCAGATGGACGCCCGACTTTCCCCGCTATCTGTGAACGGTGATGCGGAACAACTGCGCGCGATCATCGATAATCTGCTCTCCAACGCCATCAAGTACTCGGCGGATGGCGGTGGGATCGTGATCCACTTGTTCCAGCGGAAGAGGAATCTTTTGCTGGATGTCGTCGATGAGGGCATCGGTATCGATGAGGAAGACAGGCCGCTTCTTTTCGAGCCTTTCTTCCAGGGAAGGGCGCCATCGCGTGGTCCGCTGGGTGGAACCGGGCTGGGACTGTCGTTGGTCGAAAGCTATGCGCGCTTTCATGGCGGTTTCATCGAACTGCTGGACAGCGACCAAGGCGCGCATTTTCGCGTCACCTTGCCGATCAAGGCTCGCACGGGCAATGACACATGAAATGCCGAATACTGTTGCTGATGATGTCGCTATGGCTGGGCGCCTGCGTGATGCCTGGGAGGCCCGGCATCGCGCCACCGGCGCCGACCGGCGGCGATCCGATCAATGCTTACCAGACGTTCGGCCTGCTGGATGCCAAGGCGCGCGCGCGGATGCTGAAACAGGTTGGCAATCTCTGGTCGAGATCCCCGCGCCAGCGCGACCGTCTGAACTTGGCCATGTTGCTGGCTCAACCGGCAGCCTCCAGCAAGGAATGGCACCGGGCGCTGAGGCTGCTCGACGGCATGCTCGCAAGTCAAAAGCCGTTGGCGCCACGGATGCGTCGGCTTGCCGTGTTACTACGGGACCAACTGCGCCGCGCCCAGACGGAAAGATCGAAGGCATTGGCGTTGCGCCGCCGCCTGAAGGCCCGGCTAGCGGCTTCCCGGCGCTTGTCGGCGCGTCTGGCGAGCCTGCAAACCCAGTTGCGCCAACTGAAGACGATTGAACAGAACCTGAATGAAAGGGAACGCGCCATCATTGCCCCCTCGACCCCTGGCCCGTCCGATGAGCGGCCATAGCATCCTGCTGGTCGACGATGATCCCGGACTGTTGAAGCTGCTGTCGTTGCGCCTTGAGGCCAACGGCTTCGAGGTCGACACCGCCGACAGCGGCCTGCGGGCGCTGGGCAGAATCGGCGCGGCGCGACCCGATCTGCTGATCACCGATCTGCGCATGCAAGGCATGGATGGGCTGGCCCTGTTCGAAGCCGCGCGGAAACTCGCGCCCTCCCTGCCGGTCATCATGCTCACCGCGCATGGCACCATTCCAGATGCCGTGCAGGCCACGCGCAAGGGTGTGTTCAGCTATCTGACCAAGCCCTTCGACGGCAAGGAACTGCTGGAAAGCATCACCAAGGCGCTGAGCCAGTCCCGAGGCCATGAAGGACGCGAGCGGGCGGATGGCGTCGATGACTGGCGACATGGCATCATCAGTAACAGCGCTGTCATGGAAGCGCTGCTGGACAAGACCCGGCGTATCGCGCGGAGCGATGCCAGCGTGTTGATACAGAGCGCCAGCGGCACCGGCAAGGAGCTGCTGGCGCGCGCCTTGCATCGCGCCAGCCCGCGCCGAGACGCCGCGTTCGTGCCGATCAACTGTGCCGCCATTCCGGAAAACCTGCTGGAGTCGGAACTCTTCGGTCATCGCAAGGGGTCCTTCACTGGCGCGGATCGCGACCGCAAGGGACTGTTCGAGACGGCAAGCGGTGGCACGCTGTTTCTCGACGAGATCGGCGACATGCCACTGGCGTTCCAGGCCAAGCTGTTGCGCGTGCTGGAGGACGGCGAAGTGCGTCCCGTGGGCGCCACGCGAGGCTTTCCGGTCGATGTGCGCATCGTCTCCGCGACGCATGCCGACCTTGAAGCCGCCATCGAGGCTGGCCATTTCCGCGAGGATCTGTTCTATCGCCTGAATGTCGTGATGCTGGAGATCCCCTCATTGTCCGAACGCCGCGAGGATATCCCCCTGCTGGCCCGGCATTTTCTGGAACGGGCATGCGAGCGGGCCGGCTGCCACGCGCGCGTGTTCGCGCCGGAAGCCATGGAAGCGCTGATGCTGGCCCCGTGGAAAGGTAACATTCGCCAGCTTGTGAATGTCGTCGAACAGATCGCGGCCCTGTCGCAGACAGCGATCATCCCCGAAAGCCTGGTGCGCGACGCATTGCGTGACAAGTCTGGCGGCATCGTCCCGTTGGCCGAGGCGCACAACGACTTTGAGCGAAACTACTTGATCGATCTGCTGCGCATGACCGCAGGTAACGTGACCCAGGCGGCGCGGTTGGCTAAGCGGAACCGCACCGAGTTCTATCGGCTGCTCGACCGGCACGAGCTAGAGCCAGGATCCTTCCGCCCGTGACGGCTCCAGATCGTCGTTGAAACCCGCCAGCTCCGCGCGGAAACGAGGCACGCTGTACTGTCAACTGTCAACCCAATTCAG